>Ga0207658_10000201_pt1 | contig 62567 bp, 50 predicted proteins | sample KBSS33metaG_FD_184322 | JGI IMG/M metagenome (GOLD analysis project Ga0207658, IMG submission 184322) | Switchgrass rhizosphere microbial communities from Kellogg Biological Station, Michigan, USA - KBS S3-3 metaG (SPAdes) (version 2) | ecosystem: Host-associated > Plants > Roots > Rhizosphere...
TTAAATCGATCAAGTGGTGGCATAGCCCTAGATGATTTCAGTGACACGATACCAGTTAATCTGGCGACATAGCTGAAAGCCGACAAACTGCTCACCCCCAACCCGGCCATTCCCATTTCACCATCCCAGTGGGAAGCGCCGGTGTCGAGAGCGAATGGACATGTCCGATTGGTTGACGCGACATATGTCCGATCGCGCTGTTGCCTGAGAGAGGCTGTGGAAGCGGGGCGAGGCGAAGCCGAGCCCGGCTGGAACAGCCTCTCTCAGGCGGCTCGTTTTTGCTCTTGCTGCTCCTTGTGGAGGGCGCCATCGGCCTGATAGCGCCCGATCTGCCTGGGACCGTGGAAGATCGCCATGGTGTCATCGGGGTAATGGTGCACCCGGACATGGGTTTTGACGTAATGATGCCGCAGCGGGCCTGGCGGGATCTGCAGCTTCAGCGCCCGGTAATGGACGCAATTGTCCGGAGCGACGACACGCTCGACATGGATGCACAGCACATCGGCGATATCGAAGCCGGCGGTGGGCACGAACGCCGATGTCTCGACCTCGGGCTTGACCATGAACTGCGCGTTATGCCGGGGCAGATAGACATCCTGCAGATAGCGGTTGGCGACCGCCATGTCGGTGATCCCCACCAGCGCCAGCTCGGCGACGAGTCGGCCCTGCAGCGTGCCGAACATCCGTTCGGACCGGCCCCGCGCCTCGGGCGAATAAGCCGCGATATGGACGATGCCCAGTTGCTTCAGTGCTCGGCCGACCTCGGTCAGTCGCGACTTGTCGACCTTGCCGTTCGCCTCGGGCGTGTAGAAATAATGGCTGCCGCGATCGGTATAGAAGGAGCTGAACAAGCCATATCGGGCAACCGTCTCATGGATACCGCGAAAGCTGCTGTTGGTCCCCTCCTCGGTACAGAAAAAGGCCGAGATGATCTCGCTGGTGGCGTCGTCCAGCGTCACCACCAGATCGCAATATCCCTCGCCAAACCAAAGATGCTTGCTGGCATCCTGATGGATCATCATGCCCCGCATCGGCCGTCGCGGACGGCGCAGCCGGTGCGGCCCGCCGCGCTTCGCGGGGGCGACCAGCCCCGCCCGCATCAGCACCAGCCGCGTCCAGGTATAGCCCCGGAAAAGCCCGTGATCCCGCTGCGCAAACTCGTTAAAATGCCGCACGTTGACGCCCCGGTACCGATCGCGATAAAGCCGCGTCACCTCCTCGATCTCCGCGTCCGCCGCCCGCCGCTGCGACACCTGGCCAACCCGGCGATCCTTCAGCCCGCCAGAACCCTCCTCGTCATATCGGTCCCGAAGCCGCAAAAAAATGCCGCATACTGCATCCAAGGATCAGTGCCGCTTCCTCGCAACTCAGCCTATCACGCTGTAAATCATCATAAACTTCCGAAAACCGCGCCATCCGTATCGCCTCGGTCAATGCTCGATTCATCCGCATCTCGAAACTCCCGTCGAAGACAGGACTTCCAGACCTCAAAATCGGACATATGACGCGCTAACTAATCGGACATACCTCGTGCTCTCCACACCAGTGGGAAGCGCCGGTTGCGGGGCCGCCCATCTGCCCGTAAGATCGTCCCAGCATCTAGAGTTGGGGCGACGCCCAACACCAACCTGCCGATCCGGGCAAGGTGGTGCTCCTGCAAGGGGGATGTGGCCGAGCCGGCAACCAAGCGGGAGCAAGCCACTAAGCGTCGAACCAGTAAGAGGAGCGACGTTGCGTGTCTGATGCCGGCCCTGACCTTACCGAACGGCTTGGATTTGGCCGTGAGGATCGCCTTCTCATCATCAACTGCGACGATGTGGGGTCGAGTCATAGCGCCAACGTGGCGGCGTTTCGGGCCATGACCTATGGCGTCGCTACGAGCGCGTCGTTGATGGTCCCTTGTTCCTGGGCTGCCGAGGCGGCACGCATGTTCGAAGGATTGCCCGTTGGCGTTCATCTAACCCTGACCAGCGAACATCCAGGATATCGGTGGCGGAGCCTCACTGGAGCTGCTTCGCTGCCCGACGCTGACGGCTTTCTGCCTGCCACATCGGCGATTGCCGTGGCGCAGCAGGATGGGGAGGACGTGCGCGCCGAATGTCGGGCGCAGATCGAGGCGGCCCTAGCATGGGGTGTCGATGTTACGCACATCGACCCGCATATGGATGTCCTCCATGCGAGCGAGGCGCTGTTCACGATCTATCTTGACCTTGCCCAGCAATTCGCGGTCCCGATCCGGCTTCCTCTCCAAGCGCCCTTTCCAGCACGCGAACTGGCGGCAGCGCGGGGAGTCCTGTCGGTGGATCACCTAGTCTACGCTTGGCCGCGCCCTACCCGCGACGTGTTGTTCGAGACGTGCCCCGGCCTGCCTCGCGGTGTGACGGAGCTGTTCGCTCACCCGGTTTTGGATGGCGAGGAGCTGCGTGGCTATGATCGTCATCATGCCGATATTCGCGTGCATGACGCCGCGACGCTCACCGATCCCAGCGTCACGGCCCTGCTCGATCAGCATGGAATCCAGCGGATTAGCTATCGAGAGCTGCGAGCCGTGCAGCGGGCAAGGAGTGCCTAGCTGCTTCCCGATCAACCATCCTTTTGGCGAGGCTCCGACGTTCTCGGCCATCCTTCGCTTGCCGGGAGGCCGGGTTGGCCCGTCTATGGCTTGAGTGGGAGTGGAGACGATCTATGCTCGCGACAACATGAAGGTATGGCGGCTCACACGTCCTGAACACGTTGCTCTCGACGGTGCTGGAGCGGCAAAATTGGGTGGCCGTTATTCGTCTCCCGGTTTGCCATTGGTGAGCTTCGCAAGCGAGCCGGGCTTGGCGGTGCTGGTGGCTCTGCGCTACGTGGGGGCATCGCCGCACGCGTTTGACGACGACTTCGTCCTAGGATGGACTACGCTCGACCAGCAGGCCGAGCGTGTGCCCGATGACCTTACCGATGCCGGTAAGGTCGCCTTTGTTGATGCTTGGGCGGCAGAAATGCGATCCTTGGTCGTTGCTGTGCAATCGGCCGTTCTCCCTGAGGCTGATATCGTCCTGATGAACTCCCTCCACCCTGAAGCATCAAAGGTGGCACCGCTAAGCACTCGGCCCTTCAGGTTCTCCGAATGCCTCCACCGGCCTCCGATGCTGGATCGGTATACCGGAGCCTGACGATAACATCCGCCAGCCAACGCCCGCGCCGTCATTCCCAAAACTCGATGGCAAAACGGGAATGCAGGCCGGCAGCTTGCCACAGCAATCGGATGTTTCCTAATCGCCGCCGATCCTGCAAATTACGGCGATGAGCAGCTCTCTCACCATCTGCAACGCGCCCACTGACGCCGATCGTGACGCGATCCTTGCGCCGCTCGCGGCCTTCAATGCCAACAGCGGCTATCCTGCCGACCCGCATCCGGTGGCGATCCTTCTCCATGATGAAGCCGGAAACACGGTCGGCGGCCTATGGGGCAGGACCGTCTATGACTGGCTATTTGTCGATTACCTAGTCGTGCCGGAGAGCATGAGAGGCGGCGATCTTGGGACACGTCTCATGACGAGCGCGGAAGCCATAGCCACGGATCGTGGCTGCGTCGGGTCGTGGCTCACGACGTTCACATTCCAGGCGCGGGGCTTTTATGAGAAGCTCGGCTACTCGGTGTTCGGGACACTGGACAACAGCCCCGGCAATAACGTCCGCATTTTCATGCAGAAGCGCCTCGCGCAGTGATCGAGGGTGGATGCCTCTGCGGTGCCTGTCGCTACAGCACCCACGCTACACCGCTCAACGTGCGCGTCTGCCATTGCCATCGTTGCCAGAAGGCGACCGGGGCCGCATTCTATGCGCGTGTCATGGTGCCGTTGGTCGGGCTCACCATTGACGGTCCTGTTGGATGGATGAGCGCGGACAGCGGCATACGTCGCGGGTTCTGCAAGGAGTGCGGGACGACGCTGTTTTCCGAACGTCAGAGCGCCGGCACCATAGGGCTGTCCATGGGGAGCCTCGACAAGCCCGAGCTGTTCGAACCGACCGCGCATATCTGGACGTCCAGCAAACAGGCTTGGCTCCTCCTCAACGATGGCAGGCCGCAATACCTCGAAGGACCGCCAATTTGAGTTGGCGGGGCGAGATGGCCGGCGTGTGTGGCCGAACAAGCATTCCCGATCGGGAATCCCTTCCGGGCAGCACGCACCGCAAATGCGAGGGACTATGAGCTATCATGGTGTCGATCCGCCAACCCTGCGTGCTTGGCTTGCAGCCCGGTCGATCGCACGGGGATTGCCGGGTCCGGTCGCGGACATGGGCGGTTTCCGCATCGATACAAATACCGATGCGGAGGCCAGACGTTGGGTGTTCCCGAGAATGGGAGCGGGTTTGATGGAGCTTGCCCGTTCCATCGTTGAGCCTCGCCATTTACTGAAACTTTGTGGCGACGACAACGAACTGCGATCCGCTTTGCCGCTCTGTTGGGAAATTCACGCTCAGAGCTATTTTATGCGGGCGAATGGCCCACCCCCAGAGCGTCCGTTAGCCGATGGATACAGGATTGAGGTCTCCCGCACCATCCCGGTCATTGAGGTCCGCATTTTATCGTGCTCGGGCGATTTGGCGGCGAGCGGGTATGCGGCCGAGACATCCGAAGTCTTCATCTATGATCGCATCGTGACGGACGCGGAGCATCGTCGGAAGGGGCTGGGACACACTATGATGGCGACGCTTCGGACGGGCAAGCAGAACGCAGCCAATCCGGAACTGCTGGTAGCTACGGAGGACGGGAAAGCACTCTATTCGATGCTAGGATGGGAAACAGTCTCGCCATACTCGACGGCTTCGATCGCGGCGGCCTAACCTCGGCTTCCCGAAAACGATCCTTTTTGGGAAAGCCGGGACCGTGAGGCACTGGCAGCTGTTAGCATTCGATCGCCTGAAACCTGCCTGTCGCCTAACCACCAAACCACGACGTTCCCGACTCCAATGGGAACCCTCCGGCCGTCGCGCCGGCCGTTCCTTTTCGGGAAAGGGCGCCTGTTCCAACTTAACTCAGTTCGCTGGAATTGATGCCAGGGCATGAAGCGTTGTTGAAGTAGCTTTCTAACCGGACCTGCTATGCAGGCTGGATATCGTCGCGAACTCCAACTCGATCGGCGAAAGTTTTGTCATGACGACGATATAACCCGCCTTGCGGCGGGCAGTCCGTCCGGATCGATCCGATCAGTCGCGCGCCGCCCGGAACAGCGCGGCCACGCCGAGCAGATAGGGCATGAGCCAGGGGATCGCTGGGATGCCGACGATGTCGCCCGGAACCATGTACCAGTCCTCGCCAAGATCGGGAAATCCTAGGCCTCGCGCCGCCAAGCCAAGGACCGCGATCGTCGCAATCGCGGCAACGAGCTTGGCCTTGATTGGTCCCAACCAGCCAGCGTGCGCGAAGGCGAGCGCATAGCAGCCGGTCGCGACGTAAGTCAGCAGGCCGCCAAAGAACAGGAGCACGTCCGAGCTGTTTTCAGTCAGGGTGCCATAGACCGGCAGATAAGTGGCGGGCTTGTGCGCCAGCGTCACCATCCAGCCGATCAATATCGCCGTCCAGACGAGCTGGACAAGCGTGCCGAGCAGCCCGGCCGCTTGACCCAAAGGCGCAAACAGGCGCTCACCGGCATCTGCAAGCACGTCCTTCAGCATTAGGAACGCCGCGCTCATGAAAGTCGCGGAGACGAACAGGATGACGTAGCGGGTATGGTTCATCGCGAGATTGGCGGCGAAGGGCGGTCCATAGCCCGGCATCAGGGTGAGCAGTGTTAAGGGCAGGATTAGCAGCATGGCCACGACGACGATGCGTTGGCGGTTCTTGTCGCCCGAGCGCCAGGCGGGCCCCGCCAGACCGTAGGCTGCGCCACCGATCACCAGCAGTTGCGCGACGGTGAGTGCGATGGCGAACGATGCGGAATAGCGGATCGGCGCGCCGACGATGCCAATCACGACCGGCAGCATGACGATCAGGAGCATTGCGCTCACTGTGCACCGGTCCCTGCTGGTCGCCATGATCGCTTCCTCCGCCGGAAGATCACTAAATGGCCCGCACCTATTTCGCAAGTTCACCACATGGACGGGTTTCAGGAAGTCTTCCGTGTTCCCGCTTCTCGATCCTTGCGGGAATACTCGACAGACTCGCCGGCCGTTCCTGATCGGGAAGCATCTGCAGAGTGATGTTGCGGATGGCATACGGGCAGACTTAAGATCGTGCCATGCCATTCGGGATTAACATACGGGCCAGCGGTGATGCAGCCTCTTTTTGGGCGCTGGTCGATCAAGCGGCATCCTTGGAGGCGCAGCCTACCGTCCGTGCCCTCGCATACCCGCCACACATCACTCTCGCGAAGTATGATGATGTAGATGTCGGCGAGATCGCGTCTGTTGTGGATGCGCTCGGGGAGGCCACAAGCCTGTCGCTCACGTTCGACAAGCTCGGATCATTTGATCCCGGGTTCCTGATCCTCTGGGCAGCACCTAGGCCCGAACAAGCGTTGTTGGACCTTCACGCCCGCGCGCATGCCTTCATTGATCCGTCCCGATGCAAGCTGCCATACCGTCCAGGACATTGGACGCCTCATTGCTCAATCGCATTGCGAGTGGCCGACGATCGCCGCCAAGATGCGCATCGTCTGCTGGCGGCCGATTTCAAACCATTTACGCTGACCTTCAACGCGGTGGACGGCGTGGCGTCACCGCCGCTCACGATCATTGCAGAGCGGGCATTGAGGGAACGGCAGTAATCAAATCAGCCTTCCTCGTGAGGAAGCCGCCCTTCCCAAAAAACCAATCCTCAGTCGGGAAGGGCAGCGCCGCCGGGGCAATGGCGGTAAAACGTGGATAGGCCTACTTGGAGGAGCTTGGCTATCTTCGCCGGCTTGTCTCCTGCTGCAAGCAGCTTGCGCGCGGTGTCGATCTTGTCCGGCGTCATTGCAGCCTTCCGACCACCGCCATTCCCGCCCCTCGCGCGAGCTGCCGCCAAGCCTGCGATGGTACGTTCCTTCACCAACTCCCTCTCCATTTCGGCAACCGAAGCCAGAATGTGGAACAGCCGCCGCCCGGAGGGAGTAGCCGTGTCGAACCCATCGGTAAGGGTCGCGCTGACGGCTAATATAAATGGCCGGCCCGGCTTCGCGCCGCAGGCTCGGGCTGAGCGAGCGCATGAGACGTCAGTCGGCGGTTTCGTCTGCCAGCATGGCCCGATAGAGGTGGCTCGGTTTGTCTGCACAGGCTCGCGGCTCGGACAAGTGGATCGCCGCTGGTTGATCATGCCGCGGCGAGAAGCGGCTGGTGGAAGTTCAGCTGGTAGGGCGTGCGACAGGCAACTTTTCTGGACGGGCGCCCAGGAAACGCACCCTCGTTCAGCTAGTCTAGCGATCAGGGCGAATGGACCGGCAGTTATTTCAGGTGCATCGGCAGCCCCGCAGCGATGAACACCACACCGGCACATGCTCTTGCCACAGCTTGGTTGATCGACCCCGCGGCGTCCCGGAACCTCCGCGCGAGGGCATTGTCGGGCACGATGCCCAGGCCGACCTCGTTCGCGACAAGTATAATGGTGCCCGACGCGGCCGCGATCGCCGCCTCCAGCTGTCCGGTTTCTGCCGCGATGTCGCGCTCGGCGAGCAGGATGTTGGAGGTCCACAGCGTCAGGCAATCGACCAGCAGGACCCGCTCTTCCCGCGCTTCGCGGGCGATGCATCCGGCCAGGTCGAGCGGCACCTCGACCGTCGACCAACGACCGTCCCGATCCGCACGGTGGCGCGCTATCCGATCGCGCATCTCGTCATCGAAGGCCTGCGCGGTTGCGACAAAGACCAGCTCACTGGGAAGCGCCTCAGCACGTGCCTGGGCGTAGCGGCTCTTACCCGATCGCGCGCCACCCAACACCAGCAGGCTGCTTGTCCCCGTTCCGTTCATCGCAAAGCTCCATTCGCAAGGGCGATCAGCTCGTCGATGTCGGCATGGTGCTCGAGCATCGCCGCTATCTCATCAAGCGCTTCGTCTACCGAAGCGCGATAGTCGCGCCCGGCGCCTTCGATGCCGATACGCGACAACAGCGCCCGGCGTTGCTGGGGATCAGAGAGCAGGCCGTGCACATAGCTCCCAAGAACGGTGCCGTCGGCGCTTATCGCGCCATCACTCCGCCCGTCGTCGAACATGACGAGCGGCCTATCGGCGCCAGGACCGTGTGTCTCGCCCATGTGCATCTCATAGCCCTCGAAGCTGGCATCGAGCGCCCTGCCTTTAACCGGGCGCAACGCTTTGACGGGGGTCAGCACGGTTTCGATGTCGAGCAGGCCGAGGCCGGCGATATCGGCCGGCGGACCTTCCAGCCCGTCTGGATCGCGGACGCGCTTGCCGAGCATTTGATATCCGCCGCACAGCCCCAGGATCATCCCGCCACGGCGATTGTGCCCGAGGATATCGATGTCCCATCCTTCGGCGCGCATGGCGGCCATGTCGGCGATCGTCGCCTTCGAGCCGGGCAACACGATCAGCGCAGCCTCGGCTGGAATGGGTTGGCCGGGCGGGATCATGCGCAGTTCGACACCGGGCTCGAGCTTGAGCGGATCGAGATCGTCGAAGTTGGAGATGCGCGGCAGGATCGGGCAGGCGACCAGCTTGCGCCCGTCGCCGATCGGCATCGGCTTTTCAAGGATGACGGCGTCCTCGCTCGGCAAGCGTGCAGTGGCCGAGAGCCAGGGCACCACGCCGAAGCCGCGCCAGCCGGACAGGGTCTCGATCTGGCGATGACCGTCCTCGAACAGCGCCGGATCGCCACGGAATTTGTTGATGATGAAGCCGCGGATCATTGCCGAATCGTCTGGATCGATCACGGATTTGGTGCCAACGATCGCGGCGATGACGCCCCCGCGATCGATGTCACCCACCAGGATAACTGGCACATCGGCTGCCCGCGCGAAGCCCATATTGGCGATGTCGCCCGCGCGCAGGTTGATCTCAGCCGGCGATCCGGCGCCTTCCACGGCGACGATATCGCATTCGGCCTGCAAGCGGCGGTAGCTCGCCATTACTTCGTCGAGCAGCGTGCCGCGCACCTCGCGGAAGTTGCTGGCGCCGAGCGTGCCGCGCACCTTGCCGTGGACGATCAGCTGGGAGGTGCGATCAGCCTGCGGCTTGAGCAGGACGGGGTTCATATCGCTGTGCGGCTCGACCCGGCAGGCCATTGCCTGAAGCGCCTGCGCCCTGCCGATCTCACCACCATCGATCGCGACCGCCGCGTTGTTCGACATGTTCTGCGGTTTGAAGGGGCGGACTATGAGCCCGCGATTGGCCAATGCCCGACACAGGCCGGCGACCAGCACCGACTTGCCGACATCCGAGCCCGTCCCCTGCAGCATCAGCGCACCCATGCGATAGCTCCTGCTATGGCCCAGAGACACAGGCAAGCGATGACATAACGCTTCAGAGCGCGGCGGATATCCGTCGTGTCGGCGTCCGCACGCCCATCGCCGATCCAGGGCTTGTCATGGGTCACGCCGTCATAGGCGATCGGCCCGGCCAGGCGCAGACTCAGCGCGCCGGCCATCGCCGCCTCGGGCCAACCGGCGTTGGGGGATGCGTGCTTTCCTGCATCGCGCATCATAACTCGCCAGCCTTCCAGGCTAGCTAGGGAGATCAGCGCACCGGCCAAGCGGGCCGGGACCAAGTTGAGCAGATCATCCGTGCGGGCGGCGGCCCAGCCGAAGGCGCGCCAGCGCGCTTCCTTGTGGCCGATCATGCTGTCAGCGGTGTTGATGGCCTTGTAGGCCCACACACCGGGCAGGCCGAGGATCAGCAGCCAGACGAATGGCGCCGTGACGCCATCGCAGAAGCTCTCGGCCAGACTCTCGATTGCAGCCCGCGCCACGCCAGCCTCGTCGAGCGATGCAGTGTCGCGGCCGACGATCATGCCCACGGCCGCGCGCCCTTGCTCCAGATCGCCGGACCGGAGCGCCCGCTCGACGGCGGCGACATGATCATAGAGGCTGCGCTGCGCGAGCGCGGGTGCTGCGAGCACCGCCACCGCGACCCAGCCCCACGATCCGAACAGTGCAAAAGCGAGTTGTTCGAGCGCGAGCCCCGTTCCGAATGTGATCAAAAGCAGGATCAGCACAGTGGCGACCCCGGCCAACCGGCGAAACGCCTCGCTGCGGGCCGGACTGTTCCACTGCCGCTCACAGCCATCGATCACCCGCGCGAACAGGCCGACTGGATGGCCGATCCGCGCATAGAGCGCCGAAGGCCACCCGATCGCCACATCGAGCGCTGCCGCAGCGAGGGTCACGGGTTCAGGCATCGGCCAATGCCCGGTCAAGGCGAACAAGATCCCCGGCGCTGCCCGGAAGGCCAATGCGCAACCAGCGCGGATTGTCGTCGAACGGCCGTGTGAGGATGGACCGACGGGCGAGCCTGTCGAACAGCGCCGCCGCATCGGCGATTTCGATCAGGCGGAACAGTGAACAGGCCCCACTGGGCTGGAAGCCATGGCGGACCAGCACCGCATCAAGCGCCGCCGCTTGACCGGGCAGGATCGACCGCATCGAGGCGATCCAGGATGCGTCGCAATAGGCCGCGCTCCCGATCGTCAGCGCAGCCGATGACAGAGGCCAGCTCCCAAGCTTCGCGCGATAGCCGGCGATCACCGAGCGCGGCCCCAACACGAAACCGAGCCGCATGCCCGCAAGGCCGAAGAACTTCCCGAACGAGCGGAAGATGATCAGCCGCCGGTCATCGTCAATCTCACCCGCAAAGCTCGCTTCGGGAACGGCATCGGCAAAGGCTTCGTCGATCACCAGCCAATGGCCGGACGCCTCACTGACCGCGAGTTGCTCTTCCAGGACATGGCGATGCAATATCCGGCCATCGGGATTGTTGGGATTGGCGAGGATAAGACTTCCCGACATCCATGGCAGCGCGATGTGCTCCAGTGCGATACGGCGCGTCACCAGATCCGAATGCGTCCGATAAGCCGGCATGACATAGGCGGTCGGCGCGATACCGACGGTGCCCAGAAGGCGCAGGCCAATCTCGGTGCCCGGCACCGCGCAGACGAAGTCGGGATCAACCCCGAAATGGGCCGCGGCCTGATTCTCCAAGGCGGATAAGGCGGCCTCGTCGGGGAGGCGCTGCCAGTCGATGGTCAGGCCCGAAGCGCCGGGCCACGGCGTGGGGTTGATGCCGGTCGACAAATCGAGCCACACGTCGCCGCCGTAGAAGGCACGCGCCTCGGCCAGTCGGCCGCCATGGAAGGTCCATTGGCTCATCGGACCACAGTCCCGACAAGGAGGGCGACCAGCAACCCGGTCTCGACCAGCTCGATCCCGGCGCCATGACCATCGCCCGAGATTCCTCCGATCTTGTGGCGCAGCCACCAGCCCCAGCCAGCGATCAGGATCGGCGCGATGAGAATGGCCGGGGCAGCCCAGGCGCTTGCGATCAGCAACACCGCCCAGCTCGCCATGTCGACTGGCCGAACCGCCAAGCGGAACCGCGAGGCCAGCCCGTCATGGAGCGACGGCAACCAGCGCGTCCAGCCCAGCGGACCTATCCGCGCCGCAAACGGCACCAGGATCAGCGCCACGAGCATTTGATGCTCAACCAAGGCGTGCAGCAGGACGAGCTTGGCGATCAGCTGGATGACGATCGCGACTACACCGAAACTGCCGACATGCGGATCGGTGAGCACCGCCAGCAAGCGATCGCGATCCTTGTGCGCTGCGCCGCTCGCATCGGCGAGGTCGGACAGGCCGTCGAGGTGCAACGCGCCGGTCACCGCCACCCAGACGATGAGTGCGGCCAGAGCACCGCTCCATGGATCGACATGAGCGCCAACCCAGGCCGCCGCCGCGACCAGCGCACCGATCAACAGCCCCACCATAGGGAACAAGCGCATCGAGCGCGCGAACGCCTCGCTATCGGCTTGAACACGTGGCGCCGGCAACCGGGTCAGGAATTGCAGCGCGAGGATGAAGCCCTTCATGGCCGTAGCCCCACGATCTGCGCGGATGGCTTGTCGCCGGGCCATACCTTCAGCGAGACCAGCGAGGCATAGCCCAGCTCGAACGCCCAGATCTGGCGCTGTTCGAAACCGCACAGCACTGCCAAGGCCGCCCGCATCGCGCCGCCATGCGTCACCACCAGCGTGGAACGGGGCGCCATATCGCCCACCGCCGCGCCGACCCTCGCGGTCAGGCTCGACCAGCGCTCGCCCTGCGGCGGCGCGTGGGCGTCGGGGTCATCCCAGAAGCGGCCGAGCGCCGCCGGGTCGATCTCGCTGCTCGCAAGGCCATCCCATTCGCCGAAGTCCAGTTCGCGCCAGCGGGGGTCGGTCGAAAGCGGCAGCCCGAGCAGCGCGCCGATTGCGGCCCCTGCCTCACTCGCCCGGCGGAGGTCGGACGCGATCAACGTCTCGATCTCCAGCTCGCCGACCTGATCGACGCAGGCAGCGACGCCCTCCCGGGTCGGCGTCACATCGGTGCGACCCATCATTCGCCCAGGGAGCTCGGGGGCGCCGTGGCGCAGAAGATGGAGAAAGAAGCTCATCAGCCGGCCGACACCCCGGCTTCGGCGAAGGTCGCCATGCTGTTGTGCGCGACAAGCGCGGAGCGGATTACGGCGACCGCCACCGCGGCACCACTGCCCTCACCCAGACGCATGCCTAGACTGAGCAAAGGATCGAGGCCCAGACGGTTGAGCAAGCGGCCATGCCCCGGCTCGGCCGAGCGGTGGCCGGCGATGCAATGATCGACGATGGCAGGATGGGCTGCGGCGAGCGGTGCGATGGCCGAGCAGCTGATGAAGCCATCGAGCACGACCGGAATGCGATGGCGTCGGGCTTCGATCACGGCGCCGGCAATGGCGACGATCTCCCGGCCGCCCAGCCGCCGGAGCGTTTCGAACGACGTCGCCGGAGCAGTCCCATGAAACGCCAATGCCCGTTCGACCACGGCGCATTTCCGCGCGATGCCGGCATCGTCGACCCCCGTCCCCGGTCCGACCCAGTCGCGCGCATCACCGCCGAAACTGCGCAGGCACAGCGCCGCCGCCGCAGTGGAATTGCCGATCCCCATTTCACCGACAACGAGCAGATCAAGCGTCGGATCGACGGCTGCCGCGCCAGCCGACAGCGCTGCCAGGCACTCATCCTCATCCATCGCGGGGGCGAGGGTGAAATCGGCGGTCGGACGGTCGAGATCGAGCGCGACGACCTTGAGCTCCATTCCCACTGCCCCGGCGAGTGCGTTGATGGCGGCGCCGCCAGCCTCGAAATTCGCAACCATCTGCGCCGTCACTTCGGCCGGAAAGGCGCTGACGCCGTGGACGGTGAAGCCGTGATTGCCCGCGAAGATCGCCGCGCGAGCCCGGTCGAGCCCCGGCTTCGCGCGGCCCTGCCAGCCGGCAAGGAAGATCGCGATATCCTCCAGCCGGCCGAGCGAGCCGGCCGGCTTGGTAAGCTGCGCCTGCCGTCCCCGCGCGGCAACGACCGCCTCGGCATCGGGCACCGTCAACGCGGTGAGCGCCGTGTCGAAATCTACACGCGTCGAAAATATGCTCATTCGGCAACGAACCCCGGAGGGGGGCTGCGGGTGATGAAATGGCCCTTCACCCCCTGCGGCCATTGCTTGAACGGCACGCGACCATGCTCGCTGGCCGCATAATGGACAGCATAGTCGAGGATCGCCTGTGCCGCCTCGGCGGTCGGCTCGAAGCGGCCCAGCACATAGCTGACCTTGTCGGGCGCCCGAAGATGCACCGAGCAATGTTCGGCGCAATTGAAGAGGCACGCCATCTCCTGCACCTCGATGTCGGCATAGTGTGGGGCGCTCGCCTTCACCGCGCGCAGCGCCTCGATGAGCCGGACGCCGCCGCGCACGCCTTCACCGTCCTCGCGCTCCTCTTTCGAAAAGCGGCAGGTATTGCAAGCGACCACGGCCGGCCCATCGTTGACCCGCGTCAGCATCGGTTCTTCTCCATCATCAGAAACGTCCCCTTACGCCCGCATAGACGCTGCGGCCGAGCGTGCCGTAGCGAAGGGCGGTCATGTACTTCTCGTCGAACAGATTCTCGACGCGCGCAAACAGGCGGACGGCAGGCGACAGCGCCATCTCGCCACGCAGATCGACCAGCGTGTACCCATCGAGGCGGGTCGTGTTAGCCGCATTGTCGAAGCTGTGCCCAGCCCAGCGGACCGCAGCCCCGGTGATCAGTCCGCCTCCCCAGGCATAGCTGATCGACCCGTTCGCGCTCTGCCGCGGCCGGCGCGGGAGCCAGTTGCCAAAGGTCGCAACGCCAGGCGAACGATCCTCGGCGAGCGTCCAGCTATAATTGCCGTCGATCTCGAGCCGCCCGAAATGGCCGGCGGCCGTCACCTCGGCGCCACGCGCCTTCGCCCGTGACACATTCAGATAATAGCCTGATCGGCGAATCGCTGTTCCCGGCTGAAAGCAGAGCGGCAAGCCGCTCGCGGCCGGGCAAGAGTTGAAGATGATCAGGTCGCGGCTATTCCGCTCGAAGTAGGTTGCGCGGATGTCGAACCGACCGTCGAGCAATCTTTGCTCAGCGCCGGCTTCCCAGCCATGCGCCTGCTCGGGATTGAGCGCCTGGTTTCCGAAGTCCGAGAAGAGCTGGAACAGTGTCGGCGCCTTGAAGCCTTCGCCGTAGCTCGCCCGCAGGATCGTCCCCGTCGGCAGCGACCAGGCACCGCCCGCGGCGTAGAGCGCCTTGCGCCCATAGCGGCTCTGATCGTCGCTGCGCGCGCCACCCGTCAAGGTCAGGCCGGTCACTGGCTGGACACTGAGTTGCCCGTAGAAGCTGGTGATCTTGGCTTTGCCCCGCGCGGGTGCGGGAATGGCGGTAGCGAGCGCACCGGGCGGCGATACGCTGCGGAAGCGCGACCGTTCATTCTCCGCGCCGAATTGCAAAGCCCACAGGTCGCTCAGCTTGAGATTGCCCTGATATTCGATCCGCTGGTTGCGCCCCGCGGAATCGAAGCTCTTGGTTCGCGCTCGGCGCGGATCGAACTGGTCGCGGTTGGTATCGGTGTAGCCATAGCCGATCCGGTTGCGGAGCCGCCCGTCCAGCATCGCGACATTGAGGCCGGCATAGCCGACGAACTCGCGGTTGAGCCCATATTCCGGGGTATCGGCCGTGGTCGAATCAAAGTCGAAGCGCCCGAGCGAGTAGTAACCGCGCACATCGGCGGATATGTCGTCGGTGATCGAAAGCTCCGACCGGCCGGTGACGCTGCGATTGGTGTAGCCGTCCTTCTCTTTGCCACCAAAGGCGGGGGAGATTGCCGAGATACCATCGGTGGTGAACGCCTGTCCGCCGATACGCCAGCTTAAGCGACCGGATTTGCCGCCCAGCGCGATCCGGCCGCTGGCGGTCTGCCGCGATCCGGCCTCCACATCGAAGCTGCCCTCGATCGGTTTCTCCGGGCTGGCGGTAACGACATTGACCACCCCGCCGATCGCCTGGCTGCCCCAGAAGATCGACTGCGGGCCGCGCAAGATCTCGACCCGCTCGGTGTCACCGACGAGCAGGTTGGCGAAGTTATAGCCGCCGCCCGCCGAGGCCGGATCGTTGAGCTTCACCCCGTCGATGACGACGACGGTCTGCTCGGACTCGGCGCCACGGATGCGCAAGGTCGTCGTCGTGCCATAGCCGCCGTTGCGTGACAGGCTGACGCCCGGCGTGCGGAGCAGCAGTTCGGACATGCCGATGTCCTGTGCGCGGTCGATCGCGGGCTTGTCGAGCACGGTCACGCTCTGGGGCAGCCTGTCGACCGGCTCGGGTGAGCGGGTCGCGGTGACGATGATCGTGTCGCCGTCCCCGGCATCCGCCGGGGGTGCGGTGCCCGACGACGCGGCGAGGAAAAGGGCAAAGGAAGAGCTGAGAAACGCCATGAAATGGGAAACCTTGAAACAGAAGACCGCGAGCGGCGCATCAGATGCGGCTCAGCGGAAGGATGATGGGCGCGCGGCCTGACCGGTCGATCGACGCGGCGATGCCGTAGACCGATGCCAACCGGTCTTCGGTCAGGACATCGGCGGGCGTGCCGTCGGCGATCAAGCGGCCCTGATCGAGCAAAAGCAGACGATCGCAGTAGCGCGCGGCCAAGGTGAGATCGTGGAGGATCGCGATCACCAGCGTGTCCGAACGGGCCTGCCGTACGAGCAGCTCCATAACCTCGAGCTGATGCCCCGGATCGAGCGAAGCCAGCGGCTCGTCGACCACGAGCGCAGGCGCCTCCACCGCCAGCGCGCGCGCCAGAAGCGCGCGCGCCCGTTCGCCGCCCGATAGCTCGGTCGCGATCCGCTCGCGAAGATCGCCGACATCTGCGAGCGCCATTGCCCGGTCGATCGCCGCGGCATCGCCCGGCAGCAAGCGCGACAGTGGCGCCAGATAGGGCAACCGCCCCAGCGCCACCAGACGCTCGACCGACAAAGGCCAATGCAATGTCTGGCCCTGCGACAGATAGGCGATGGTGCGAGCCAGAGCCGGCCGATCCATCGCCGCGATATCCTGATCGTCGACCAGAATATATCCCGAGGCCAGCGGAAGCAGCCCGAGGATCGCCCGTGCCAGGGTGGACTTGCCAGCGCCATTGGGGCCGATAATCCCAATCAGCGAACCGCCTTCGAAGGTCGCGTTGACATCCTGCAGCACGGTGCGGCGACCGATCGGAACCGTCGCCTCTTCGATCTGGATCTTCACCATATCCGTTTCTCCCGCAGGAGGTGGAAGATGAAGACGGGAACACCCATCATCGCGGTGACCACGCCGAGCTTGAGCTCGTTGTTGGTCGGGATCAGCCGGACGCCGACATCGGCCAGCATCAGCAGCGCGGCGCCAGCGAGCGCCGACGGCAGCAGGATCGCGGACGGCGACCGATCGGTCAGCGGACGCACCAGATGCGGCACGATCAGGCCGACGAAGCCGATCGCGCCCGACACCGCGACCGCGCCGCCGACTCCGATCGCGACGCCGATCAGCAGACGCAGCCGCGTCTTGCGAAGGTTGGCGCCGAGCGCACGAGCATTGTCTTCGCCGAGGGTCAGCGCATCGAGCGCGCGTCCGTCGATCATCAGCAGCGTCGCTCCGATCGCGATGCACGGCAGTGCGACCCAGACATGGCTGAACGATCGGTTTTCGAGGGAGCCGAGCAGCCAGGTCGTGATGTCCATTGCCGCAAACGGATTGGGCGAGAGGTTGAGCGCGAGGCTGATCCCGGCCCCCGCCAAGGTCGCGACCGCGATACCGGCTAGTATAAGGGTCAGCGGACTCTCCGAGCGGCCGGCCAGCGCAAACAGCAAGATCAGTGCGGCAAGGCCGGTCAGGATCGAGAGGATCGGCAACACTGCCGGGTGGAGATCGGCCAGCCCGAAATAGAGCGCCGCAACCGCGCCGAGCGCCGAGGCATTCGAGGCGCCGAGCACCGAAGGCTCGGCGAGCGGATTGCGCAGATAGCCCTGGAGCGCGGCACCCGCGAGGCCGAGCATTGCGCCGACCGTGAGCCCAAGCAGCATCCGGGGAAGGCGCAGGTCGAACAATATGGTGTCGGCGATCCGGTCGCCATGGCCGCCGAGGGCCGCGAACAGGCGTGCCTGCCCGATCGGGGCGGTGCCGATCAGCAATGACGATGTCGCGGCCATCAACAGGAACACGATCAATCCCGGTAGGAGGAGTCTATGTCTTCGGACGATATTCACGGAAAAGACCTCGCTTAGGATCGGTCACCCCGTCACGCTTGTGTCCCGGGGCCGTCTTGTTCATGGGGTGAGGCGTCATGCCTCGATCGATCACAGCCTAGCCATGCGGAACCTCCTGCTTGCGGTAGCGGCATTTGCCTGTGTCGGGGCCACGGCGCCTTCCCAGAAGGCCGCAGTCGCACCAAAACGCATCGTCTCGCTCAACCTGTGCGCTGACCAATATCTGCTGGCGCTTGCCGATCCGGGCCAGATCGCCGCCTTGACCAGGTTCGCGCGCGATCCGGATATGTCGGCGGGTGCGAAGGCCGCGACCCATGTTCCGATGACGCGCGGTTCGGCGGAGGATGTGCTCGCGCTCGAGCCCGATCTGATCGTCGCGACGCCCGGCCGGCGCAGCGGCACGCGGGCCGCGCTCGCCAAGCAGCATTATCCGACGCTCGAGCTGTCCTCGGCCGAGAGCTATGACGCAATCGTCGGCCAGATCCGCGATGTCGCCAAGGCCGTCGGCCATCCCGAGCGCGGCGAAGCGATGATCGGCCGTATGAATACCGAGCTGGCTGCGCTGCCCCGCGTCCGCGCCGGCCGGGTCGCCGCTTATTATCAGCGGCGTGGCTATATGACCGGCACCGGCACGCTGATCGATGACCTGATGCAGCGCGTCGGGCTGATCAACCTCGCCGGCAAGCTCGGCAAGCCGGCGCTGTCGCAGCTCACCATCGAGCAGCTGATCGCGGCGCATCCCGATTATCTGATCGTCGAGAGCGCGAGCGAGCGGGTGCGCGACCAGGGCACCGAAATGCTGCACCATCCCGCGCTGAGGGACATTCCGCGCATCCGGCTGCCGCAGGCGTGGACGGTCTGCGGCGGGCCCGCTTATGTCGAGGCGGCGCGGAGCCTTGCCCGGCAAGTGATTGCTGCGCAGGGAGCGAAGCTCAGCGCACTCTGACATGCGCTCTCCAGTCGTCGCGTGCCTGCCAACCGCGACATTCGAGTTCGGGCGTATCGGACGGCGCTTCGGCGTAGCCCAGGCACAACAGCGCCATGAAGTGCCAGTCCCGAGGTGCATCGAGCAGGTTCGACACGAACGCAGGATCGACGATCGATACCCAGCCCAGACCGATACCGCGGCTTTGCGCGGCCAACCACAAGGTGTGGATTGCGAGGACGGTCGAATAGCGCAGCGCCTCGGGCATGGTCGCAATGCCCAGACCATAGCCCGCCGACGGTTCTTCATCGGAAAACACCGCGAGGATCTCGGGTGCTTCGCGCAGTCCATGCAGTTTGAGCGACTGGTAGAGGGGGCCGCGATTCACCGCGCCATATTGCTGGCCGGCTAGAGCGCCTGTCGCGTCGACATGGTCGGCGAGAGCCGAACGCAAAGCCGGCGTCTGTATCCGCATGAAGCGCCAAGGCTGGGCATTACCGACCGATGGCGCAAGCTGGACCAGCCCGAACAGCCGCTCCATCTCGGCTTCGGCAATCGGGCGTGTCTGGAAATGCCGCACGTCACGCCGCCAGACCAGCAGCGCTTCGATCGAAGCGGCTGTCAGATCTTCCGGCACAGGGGCGGCGGCGGCGATCATCAGAACTCGATGCCTGCCTGCGCCTTGACGCCCTGCTCGCGGAACGGGTGCTTGATCAGGGTCATCTCGGTGACGAGATCGGCGGCCTCAACCAGCGCGTCGGGTGCGTTCCGGCCGGTGACTAGGACATGGGTCATCTCGGGCTTGCCCGCGAGCACTTCGAGCACTTCGTCGAGCGGCAGATAATCATAGCGCAGCACGATGTTCAACTCGTCGGCGAGCACCATCTCATAGCTCGGATCGGCGATCATGCGCTTGACCTCGTCCCAGGCGGTCCGCGCCATCTCGATGTCGCGGGTGCGGTCCTGGGTGTTCCAGGTGAAGCCTTCGCCCATCGGCTTGAACTCGACCCGATCGGGGAAGGCGTCGAACACGACCTTCTCGCCGGTCGTCATCGCGCCCTTCACGAACTGAACGACGCCGACCTTCTTGCCATGGCCGATCGCACGCACGACCATGCCGAGCGCGGCGGTGGTCTTGCCCTTGCCCTTGCCGGTGTGGACGATCAGCAGCCCTTTCTCGATCGTCTTAGACGCGACGATGTTGTCGTGGGCGACCTGCTTCTTCTTCATCTTTTCGGCGTGATATTCGTCGGTGCGTTCGACCATCGTGAGACTCCCTGGAGCTGGGCGAGCAAGATGCCCGCGCTGTTGGACTTGGGTTTCCACATGCCGCGATCGAGCGCCTCGGCGAGACGGGCTGCGGTTTCACGCAAGGCAGCGGGGTTGGCCTCGGCCATGAAGGCACGGACTGTCTCGTCCTCGATAAAGGCGGCGTGGACTGCGTCGAAATGGTGATCGCGGACCGCATGGGTGGTCGCCGCGAAGGCGAACAGATAGTCGACCGAAGCCGCGATCTCGAACGCGCCCTTATAGCCATGGCGCATGACACCGGCGATCCATTTGGGGTTGGTGACGCGGGCGCGCACGACGCGGCCGATCTCATCCTCCAGTGTCCGGACGACGGGGCGTTCCGGGCGGCTGTGGTCGTTGTGATAGGAGCGCGGCCACTTGCCCTTGAGATGCTCGACCGCGGCGGCGATCCCGCCTTCGAATTGATAATAATCGTCGCTGTCGAGCAAATCGTGTTCGCGATTATCCTGGTTCTGGACGACCGCATCGGCCTGGCTCAGCCGCTCGGTGAACAGCGCGCGCTCGACATCGCCCTCGACCCCTGAGCCATAGGCATAGCTGCCCCAATCGAGATACACGTTCGCGAGGTCGGCGCGGTCGTGCCACAGCTTCTCGTCGATCATTGCCTGGAGACCGGCGCCATAGGCCCCCGGCTTCGATCCATAGACGCGGTAGCCCGCGCGCAACGCGGCGGCCTTGGGGTCACCGCCTTCGTCGACCAGCCGCGCGGTCTCGACGCGATGGCGCGCGGCAGCAGGATTGTCCTCGGCCGGTTCATCGAGCGCCATCACCGCGCGGGCGGCGGAGTCGATCAGATCGATTTGTTCGGGAAAGGCATCGCGGAAGAAGCCCGAGACACGGAAGGTCACATCAACTCGCGGCCGACCAAGCTCGGTCACCTTCATTACTTCGAAGCCGATCACCCGGCCCGAAGTCCAGTCCCAGCGCGGGCGCACGCCCATCAGCGCCAGCGCCTGCGCGATGTCGTCGCCGCCGGTCCGCATGTTGGCGGTGCCCCACGCGCTGAGCGCCATAGCCCTGGGATATTCGCCCTCCTGCTGGAGATAATCCTCGACCAGCAATTGCGCCGAGCGCTGGCCCAGTTCCCAGGCGGTGGCGGTCGGGACCGAGCGCGTATCGACCGAATAGAAGTTGCGGCCGGTCGGCAGCACATCCGGGCGGCCGCGCGTCGGCGCCCCAGAAGGCCCCGGTTGGATGAAGCGACCATCGAGCCCCGCAAGCAGGGAGCTGCGCTCAGCGGCTCCGCACGCATCGACGCGCCGTGACAGATCACCCAGCACCATCGCCATGACGGCCTCGGAAGCCGGGCCGGGCGCCGGCTGCCCGCCGACCAGAGCGATGGCCAGCAGCTCGAGCCGCTCGATCGTGTCGCCCAGCGTGCGCCAGACGTCGTTCGAAACCGCTTCAAGCTCGGCGGGCCTGACACCTTCCCACGGATCGCCCATCTTGCAATCGAGCGGATCGAAAGCGAGCGCGAGATCGTCGGCGAGCGCGCGCAGCAATGAAGCCTGGCCGGGCCGATCATAGCCGCGCGGGGTTCGCGACAAGGCGATCAGCAGATCGGCGCGCAGCCTTCCAACGGGCGACTGCGTGAAGACATGCAGCCCATCGCGGATCTGCATTTCCTTCAGTTCACACAGATAATTGTCGAGCGCCGCCAGCGCATCGTCGCCGTCGCCAACCACACCCGCATCGGTATCGAGCCCCTGCGAGCGCGCCAGATTGAGGATCTCGCCCTTGAGGTGATGGATCCGGCGCGGATCCATGCCCGCCGCCAGATAATATTCGTCGACCAGCGCCTCGAGCTGCTTGAGCGGGCCGTAGCTCTCGGCACGGGTCAGCGGCGGGGTCAGGTGATCGACGATCGCCGCGCCGATCCGGCGCTTTGCCTGGGTGCCCTCGCCGGGATCGTTGACGATGAAGGGGTAAAGCTGCGGCACCGGCCCCGCGCAGACCTCGGGGAAGCACACGTCGGACAGCGCCAGCGCCTTGCCGGGTAGCCATTCGAGATTGCCATGCTTGCCGACATGAACGACCGCATGTGCACCGAAATGGCGGTTCACCCAGAAATGGAATGCCAGATAGGCGTGCGGCGGGACCAGCGCCGGATCATGATAGCTGGTCTTTGGATCGATATTATAGCCGCGCGCCGGCTGAACCGCGACGGCCACATTGCCGAAGCGGTGGACCGCGAGGCGGAAAGCGCCCTCGCGGACGAACGGGTCTTCCGTGGGAGCACCCCACCGATCGGAGACCGCCGTCCGAACCGTATCGGGCAGTGCGTCTAAGGCGGCATGATAGTCGACCAGCGACAGAGCGATCTCACCGGGCCGGTCGATCGAGTCGAGCGCATTGGTCACCCCCGCCAGCATGATCGGCATCAGCGCCGCGCCGTCCTCGGGTGCATCGCCGACGCTATATCCGGCCTCGCGCAGCGCGCCGAGTATCGCCCCGGCACTGGCTGGCGTGTCTAGGCCGACACCACTGCCGATCCGGCCATCGCGATTGGGATAGTTGGCGAGGACCAGCGCGATGCGCCGATCAGCCGCCGGCGTCCGCCGCAGCCGTGCCCAGCCGGAGGCGAGATCGGCGACGAAAGCGACCCGGTCTGGCGCAACCCGCGGCACGACGATGCCGCATTCGGTGCGTTCATCGAAACGCTCGGAGGCCTTGAACGCGATGGCTCGGGTGAACAGTCGCCCATCGACCTCGGGCAATGCGACATTCATCGCCAGATCGCGCGCGCCGAGCCCACGCGGGCTGTCACGCCAGGCACTTTCCTCAACTCCGGCGAACACGGTCTGCAGTATCGGGCAATCGGCCTGTTCGAGTACGCCGCCCTGCCGATCGTCGCCCGGCGACGAGGCGGCAAAGGAGGTGGCGTTGAGGATCACGTCCGGAGCAGTCTCGCCGATAACGCCACGCAGCCAGTCGATCGCGAAAGGCTCGCGCAACGCGCGGACATAGACTGCGACGACGTTGAGCCGGCGCTTTTCAAGCGCAGCGACCAGCGCATCGACTGCATCGAGCGTGCCGGCAATGGTTAGCGCGCGGTAGAAGGTGACCAGAGCGACGGGCTGCCCCTCGATCCAGCGCGCCCGCACATCGTCTAGCGACGGCCGCTCATGTCCGAGCAGGTGCAGGCCCGCGTCAGCGACGGGGATCGGATCGTCGGGCAGGCCAAGGTCGCGTCCGATCAGCCGCGCGGCATGGCGCAGGAAGCTCATGACATTGGCGACCCCGCCCTGCCGCAGATAGTCGCGAAGCCGTTCGCGGATGTCGTCAGGCAAGGTCGAGGCCGCATCGAGTGCAGGGTCGGGCTCGCGCCCGTCGGCGATCGCCGCGAAGGCGATGCCCTTTTCGCGCGCCACCCGGGCGATCTCGTCCACACCATAGGGCCAATAGGCCTTGCCGCCGAGCAGCACGACGCAGACGAACTTCGCGTGCGCGATGACCTTCTCGACATAGAGGTCGACCGAATAGGGATGCTTAAGCTGGAGCAGATTGACGAGCCGGATCGACGGCGCGTCATCGCCCAGCGCCTCCGCCGCCCGCGCAAAGCAGGCCAGTTCGCTGTCCGCCACCGTCAGGAACACGATCTCGCCCGGCGACTGGGCGAGATCGATCGCCTCGTCGCCGTTGGAGACCGTTCCCGGCGTGGCGGCCAGAAGATGCATCAGACGGTGGCGCCGTTCAGCACCGCGAGCAACGCCGCTTCGATCACAGGCTGATCGAGGCCCTTCTGGCCGATCACGACGAGCTGCGACTGGCGGACTTCCTCGGGCTTCCAGCTCCGATCGAAATAATGCTGGATGCGCGGACCGACCGCCTGGATGACCATCCGCGCCGGCTTGCCGCCGACCGAAATCAGGCCCTTGATCCGCAATATATCATGCGCCTTGATGACATCGATCATCGCGGCCAGCAGCGGCTCGATCCGGTCGACGTCGCCGCCCTTCACGACGAAGCTGTCGAAGTCGTCATGATCATGGTCGGGATCGGCGTCATGATGCGACGGCCTTGTGTCGAGATCATCCTCGGCGCCCGCGAACAGGCCTAGCAGCACGCCGATGTCGACCGCGCCATGATCGGCGCGGACGATCTTCACGCCGCTGCAGGTATCGCCTGAAATATCGCTTTCGATCTCGGTGAGCTTGGCGGCATCGACGAGATCGGACTTGTTGAGAATGACGAGATCGGCGCAGGCGAGTTGGTCCTCGAACAGCTCTTCGAGCGGGCTGTCATGATCGAGCGTAGGATCGGCCGCGCGGGCGAGCGCCAAGGCTGCCTCATCGGTCGCGAAGCGCCCCGCCGACACCGCATCCGCATCGATCAGCGCGATCACGCCATCGACCGTCGCGCGGGTGCGGATGTCGGGCCATTGGAAGGCCTTCACCAGCGGCTTGGGCAGCGCCAGGCCCGAAGTCTCGATGATGATATGTTCGGGCGGATTGGGCCGATCGAGCAGCTTCATCATGGTCGGCAGGAAGTCGTCCGCTACGGTGCAGCAGATGCAGCCATTGGCCAGCTCGACGATATCGTCCTCGGGGCAGGCGTCCTCATTGCAGCCCTTGAGCAGTTCGCCATCGACCCCGACATCGCCGAACTCGTTGACGATCAGCGCGAGCCGGCGGCCGTTGGCGTTCTGGAGGAGATGCCGGATCAGCGTGGTCTTCCCCGCTCCGAGGAAGCCGGTGATGACGGTCGTCGGAATCTTGCTCATGCGCAGCACTCCCGACGAGCGACGGACAAGCTGGCAATTATGGCCTTCATCGGGAATCTCCCGGCACCTGAGCAATATCGATGGCGGGGCTTACCGTTCGGACTCCGAACAGCCGGCGCGGAATGACGGGCGGGCGCCAAAGGCACCCATCATCACGCAACCGTGCGGCACCGCCGCTTCGTTCGTCGCTCAGACGGAGAGGAACCGTGCCGTGACCATCCCCTGGATCAAGGCAAGAGCGACCGGTGCGCTGGCAGGTCTCCTGGCTTGCGGGTCATAGCTCGATGCACGCCTTCCCGGGTCAATCGACCCAGTGACCGTGCCCATCCGCGGATAGACACATGCACATCTCGCTCGCCGCTCACAGTTGCAGGGACAGCTACGGACTAGAGAGTTTCCTCCCGCACCGCATTCCCATTTTAAGCCCTTTCAGGCACCAGCGCGATCTATCGAACCCAACATTTCTGCCGGGGTCCATGGGGCGAATAGTCCGATTCAATCCCCAGGCCAATCCTTCATCGTTCATTGTCACGCGCGCGCCATTCCGCGATCAGGGCCGGGCAAGATGCGAGCTGCTCGATTACGATCGGAGAATAGGTCGGCAGGGTGATGGTGCTGCCTCTTCGGATCTGCACCGAACCCGATGTCGGAAGGCGGCCATCCTTTCCCCAGCGGGATCGCTCGACCGAGGTGATACCGAGGACGCGCTCGACGACCTTCTGTCCGATCGGCTTGCGCGAAACCTCGATCAATATGGCCTGTAGCTGCGCGACAAGTTCGCGGCAGGGCTCCTCGTCGGCGAGGAAGAAATGGCATTCGCGCCCGCGCCGCACGACGGTGCCGCCCGATCTCTCCATCGCGCGGCGCAGCTGCCTGTCCCGTTCTCCCGCGTGCGTGCGCAAACCGAGCGGCACATCCACGTCATTGGCCAGATTGATGAGCACGTCGAAGCCGGTGGGGGTTCGCACCAACGAAACCAATCGCCGCGCTCTCACCTGCTCCGACATGGCTATCGCGCCCGGCGTCTTCGACGCGACGCGACGCGCGGCTGCGTCAGCCTGATCCAGCCGATCCAGATGCCGCTGATCGAAGTGATCAGGCCGAGGATCGAGAGGCCCCATAATAGCCCGTCCCAGGCCGGCCGGTTCAATGTCAGCCCATTCAAATCCCATTTGTGGAGGAGATCGAACAGCCATCGATAGATCCGACCACGCTTGTCGATCTCGCCGAGAATAGCCCCCGTCGCCGGGTCGATATGGACCCATGTCCCGGCGGCATCGTCATATTCGACGCGCAGAACAGGGAGCTTTGGGAGCGAACCGACATCATACCAATAGGCGTCGGGCGCGGAGAGCTTTGTGATCTCGTTTATCCGCGCGCGCGGAACGAGCTTGGCTCCCGCGGCCAAAATGACAGGTTCTGCGACTTTCACCGGCACATAGGTCGAGGGGTCGAGCGTCAACGCGGGCTGGTTCGGCCGTTCGAGCACGATATAGGGCCTACCCGCTGCCCAGCTGAGTTTCAGCAGCTTTGCTCCCGGAGCTAGGGTGGCAAGCCGGGCGATGTCCAGCTGCGGCGCCGCACCGGCGCCCGCATAAGCGGTGCGCTCGCCATCGCCGATCCCGGGGCTGTCGAACAGGTGGCCGGGATCGACCGACAGCCAGCCGCTGAATATCCAGGCAAGCAAGGCGAGGCCGCCAACGAGGCCCGCGATGTGATGCCACAGCATCCAGCCATGATAAGGCGTCATGCGGCCGCCCCTGAATCGGCGGCGTCCCACCCTTGTCCGAAGAATACCGATCCACATTCCGGTCACGGCGGCGGCGATGCATGGACCCGACACCCACAGGACAACCTGTCGCCATGCAGGTCCGTCCTGACGAAGGATCGTCGGGTAAATCCAATGCGGCACCGACCCCAGCCAGTTCCAGAAGCGCTCCTGGCGGTCGCTGTTCTGAACGACGGCGCCCGACACCGATGACACATAGAGGACGGTGCCCACGCCATCCGCGAGTTCCGCCTTCCACAAGGGCCGGTGCTTGTTGAAGCCGCCGGCGACGGTCCATTGATCGCGGGTAATCTGTTCGAGCGTGGACACCGAAGCGTGGCCGAAGGCGGATGCGACCCTACGGGCCATGGCAGAATCGACCGGGATGATCCGCCCGCCGACCGACGCCGGCACGCTCACTTGATTGCCATCCCAGGGATCGATCCGCCAAACTGGCTGCCGATCGCGCATCTCGAGCGATATCCCCTTGGGCGCTGCGATGCCCGCCGCTGCCACAGCAGCGGCGGGCTGAACGTCGATCCGGCTCCAGTCGATCGACTGAAGGCCGGCAACCCTTTCCTTCGAAGTCAGCGACGGAAACGGCACATAGATCATCACCAGCCCGGAGATGAACCAGATCGCGAACAGCAAGCAGCTCGCGATCCCGATCCACCGGTGGGTGATGTAGAGCCAGCGCTTGACCCGATGGCCAAGCGCTGGACCTTTGCCGCTAGAAACGAGCACGGACCGAGACATCGATCGACCGCGGACGGCCGAGGATCCATTGCTCATCATTGTAGGTGGTCGTTGCGTAGTCCTTGTCGAAGAGGTTGTAGACGCGGAAGTCGACCGCGACATTGTCGGTGACTGCATAGCTCAGGCCGCCGTCGACGACGGTATAGCCCGGAACGCGGAACGTGTTCGCGGTGTCCGAATAGCTGCGGCCGACATAACGAAGTCCCGCCCGCACCTGGAAGCGCTCGAGCGCATCCCAGCGCAGCCAGAGATTGGCCGACTGCTCGGGCACGCCCGGCGGGGTCTTGCCGGTGAAGACGGTCGTGCCGCTGACGAAGTCGTCGAACTTCGCCTTGAGCACCGTGCCGTTGGCATCGATGCCGAAGCCCTGCGGCAAATCGATCGAGATCGCCGCCTCGATCCCCTTAGACGATCGCTGGCCGACCTGCTCGATCGGGCTGGTGATGGTCCGCTGCGACAGCAGGTTCTTCTTGACGATCTTGTACGCCGCCAGGGTGGCGGTGCCACGCCCGTCGAGGAAGGTCGCCTTGGCTCCCACTTCGACCTGGTCACCCTTCGCATTGCTGAACGCGGTCTGCCCGCCCGAATAGGTGGTCAGCGTGCCGAGCGGATCGACGCCGGTCGAATATTGACCGTAGAGCGAGACGGTCGAGATCGGCTGGTAGACTGCGCCGACCCGCCAGGTCGTGTTACGCAGCTTCTTCGTGAAGAGACGTGCGCCGACGACACCGGCCGGGTTGATGTTCTGGCGATACACGCGGTCATGCTCGTCGCGGATGCCGGCAACAAGCGAGAGCTGATCGTTGAAGCGGATCCGGTTCTCGGCGAAAAAGCTATATTCGCTAGTCCGCGTCCGATAGCGCGGCGCGATGCCCTGCGTGTCGAAAAACAGCCCGGGGTTGAAGTTGAACGGGTCGACGAAGTCTTCCTGCAGGTCCGAGCCGAAATCGTTCGAGTAGGTCAGCTTGATCTTGTTGACGTCGAACCCGACGACGAGATCGTTCCGGATACCTCCAAAATCACTGCTCCATTTCAGGCTGCCCTGATTACCGATCTGCTCCTGGTCGTGGATGATGCCGAGATTATCGGTTCGGTAGATCGTGCCCGGGGTGCCCGACGTGCCATTATAGCCGTTCGGACAATCGCCACTCGCGCCGATCCAGCAATAGCTCTCCAGATCCTTGAAGAGCCGCTTGCTGGTAAGACGATAGGCGGTGTTGGAGATGCTGATGGCGTCCGAAGGCGCCCATTCGGCGGTTAGTAGCGTCCGATTGTCGCGATAGTGGAAGTTGGCGTCCGCGACATTATAGTTGCGATGGCGGATGCGCGTATCGAGCTTCCCGTTGATCAGCGGCGTGCCGAAATATTCCATCGGCCGCAGGTTCGCATAATCGTCGCGCAAGGTGAGCGAGAAGGTCTCGGTCGGCGCGAAGCGAAGAGCCGCTGACACGGCATAGCTCTTCGAATCACCCCGATCGACATAACCGTCGGACTTCCGATAGCTGCCGTCGATCCGGTAGGAGAGTTTGTCCCCGAGCGGGCCACCGGCCCCTGCTGCAACATGCCAGCTGTTCTGCGAGCCATAGCCGGCTTCGGCTTCGGCCTCGGTCTTCTCGCTGTTGGGCTTCTTGGTGATCACATTGACCGCGCCGCCCAGCGCGCCCTGGCCATAGAGCGCCGACGCCGGACCATTGAGGACTTCGATGCGATCGATATTCCACGGGTCCTGCGGGAATGTGATCGTGCCCGCGACCGGGAACAACCGCACGCCGTCATAGAGCTGGAGGACAGAGCCCTGGCCACCGAAACCGCGCGCGACCAGCGAGGTGCCGCCATTGCCCGGATTGGCCGAGGTGGTGATGCCCGGCGCGCGGGTCACCGCATCGACGACGCTGATGTCGCCGCGCGCGCGGATCGCGTCGCCATCGATGACCGCGAGACTGGCGGGCGTTTCGAGGGCGCCGATCCCGAGCCGGCTACCGGTTTCGGTCGGAGCGGTCAGCGCCGCGTCCTTGCGGCCGATGACCAGGATGCTGCTTTCGGCATCCGCTGCTCCGGCCTCGGCTTCGGCGTGCGCCGCACCCATCGGACAGATGGCCGCCAATGCCACCACAAGCGAGAGGCGCGAGATTTCTGATTTCTTGAAAAACATGTCTTCATTCCCCCATCGGCGCCTAACGACGATGGCGGGGGCGTACCGTTCACGAACGGTCGGCACACAGAGAGGCCGGGCGCCCGGGGGCGACCACCATGCGTTACCGTGCGACCCCCGCCGCTCGTTCGTCGCTCAGACGGAAAACACCGTGCCCCGGTCATCCCCTGGACCAAAGCAAGAGCGACCAGACGCCGGCAGGTCTCCTGGCTCACGGGTCATCACTTGATGCACGGCCTTCCCAGGCCTCGCATGACTTAGCGTCCGGCCCAGTGGCTGGCGATCCGGGGCGTAATGCCCGAACCGCACATGTGCATCGCGCTCACCGCTTACAGTTGCAGGGACAGCTGCGGATTTGAGTGGCCCCGGTTTTCACCGGTTTCACGCACACCGCATTCCCGTTTTAAGCCCTCTCGGGCACCGGCGCGATCATGTCCACGCGCAACCTTGCGGCCTTTGCGCGAACGATGCGCCAGTTATGGGAGTTGATGCTGCACTGCAAGGGCAACGTGTGAACAGCGACGCAGGCAGGGGATATCTAGCCGGCTTTGGATCGCAACACGGCTTTTCGCGCGGCCCAGATTCCATATCCGATATCCACGATCGAATAAGCTGCGGTGAGCGCGAGGAACACGCGAACGAGTGTCGGGCCACCGGTGCTCGCTACATAGCGGGCGAAGCAGATCAGCGCGAACGTCAGGCCCCAGAACATGGCCGATATCCCGTTGAGAATCATATTGTGCTTCATGCCGGCCCCATTCGGTTCGCTGCCATTCCTACCACGACAGAGCCTCAGCCTTCAGCGATCGCCTGGAGTCGCCAGGTGCCGTTGAACGACAGCCGGACAGTCGTCAGCGGCGCAACGTCGATCCGCATCGTCGCTGCGAGAGCAATATCGAGAGCTGCTGAGATAATCGCACGAATGGCCATCGGATGAGTGATCGCCAGTAAGTGAAGGTCACGACCTGATTGCGCTTCGAGCCAGGGCGTGACGCGGTCCCGGACCTCGATCAGGCTTTCACCGTCAGGCGCACCTTTTGCCGGATCGGCCAGCCAGGCGGAGAGTGCCGCGGCATCGCGCTGGTGGATAGTCTCGAAGCTCTGGCCCGCCCAACTGCCAAGGTCAGCATCGCGCAGGCTGGGGACGATCGACGCCTCCAGTCTGAGAGAGTCCGCCGTCTGTCGTGCCGCGAGTGCAGGGCTGACCATGACGAGATCGGTCTCGCCACCCGAAAGCTGATACCTTCCCGCTTTGCGCGCGCCGCCTTCGTCGAGCGGATCTTCGGGTGCCGGGAAAGCCCCCTCGCGCATCGCTGCGGTTGCCGCATGGCACAGAAGCATCAGTCGGGTGGCCAAAGGACTTCTCCAAGGATCGTTGACGCTTCGCCGCATTCCGGCCTACTGCGGAGCCAGCAATGACCGAGGAAGAAGCTGGTGAGATTCCGGCACGGTCGCGCCACTGTTATCGCCAGGGCCAAGGCGCTGTCGAGAGTCAGACCTTCCTCGGACATTCTTTGAGACAGTGCCGGGACGCGAAAATCCCAAAAGGAGCATGACCATGGCAACGAAGCCCTTGTTCGCAGACGACGCATTCATCCCGCTTCCGGGTACGGTCGTCATTCCGCTGCGCGACATCGTGCCCTGGGGAATCTTCGGCACGCTGCTGGCGATGATCTTTCTCTACTTCGTCAGCACCGAACAGGGCGCGCTGTCGCTGTTCAGCGGCATGTATGTCCATGAGTTCGTCCACGACGGCCGCCATCTCCTCGGTTTCCCCTGCCACTAAGGCAGGAATGATCCCATGACCCGAGATTTGCTGATCCGCGGCATGATCGCCGGCATCCTCGCCGCGATCCTCGCCACCCTGTTCGCCCGCGCGCTGGCTGAGCCCCAGGTCGACCTCGCCATCGCCTATGAGGTATCGCATTCGGCGCATGAGGCGCACAACAGGCCGGGCATAGCCCCGGCTGAAGAGCCCGAACTGGTCAGCCGCACCACGCAAAAGGGGCTCGGTCTGCTCACCGCGCTGACGCTCTATGGCGCGGCGGTCGGCGGCATCTTCTCGCTGGTTTTCGCGGCTGCATATGGACGCGTAGGATCTCTCGGCCCGCGCTCGCTCGCGCTGATACTTGCCCTCGGCGCCTTCATCGCGATCGCGCTGGTCCCGGCTCTTAAATATCCGCCGACACCGCCTGCTGTCGGCCAGCATGAGACGGTAGCTTTCCGCACCATCGCCTATTTCTCGATGATCGCGCTATCCCTGGTTGCGATAGTGATCTCGGTAAAGGTCAGTCGGGCGCTCGCCCATAGGCTCGGATCGTTCAACCCGATGCTCTCGGGTGCGGCCGCCTATGTCGTCCTTATCACGGCCGTGCAATTCGCTCTGCCGCTTATCAACGAAGTCCCCGCTGATTTTCCGGCGGTAGTCCTTTGGAACTTTCGCGTCGCCTCAATCGCAATTCAGGCAGTTTTGTGGGTAGCGATCGGACTCATTTTTGGCAGCTTGGCTGATCGGCATTTGCGTCGACAGATCTGATCGAAAACGCTGATGCCTAAGTGTTGGGCCGAATTTACGAGCTGCCTGACGCTCGTGGCCAGTATTGACTACGTCGGGATGACCCAGACTCGGCCACTCAGATCCGATAGACGGCTTCCGTCAGGATCGGACGTTCGCCGAAGATGTAGTGAACGTCCGATTCTGGTCGAGGTTGTGTAGAAACGCTTCCGAGGTGAATTGTGCGGAAGATGGATCTTGGGGCTGCGGCACCTGAATGCTCGGCCTCTGCACAAACCCGTCAGGTGCGGATCGCGGCGATGAGGGGCTGTTGGTGCACAGCTTCCAGGCGATGATGTAGCGCGAGAAGTCGTCGAGCACGGTCGAGAGGTACATCCAGCCCCACCCGATGATCTTGAAGTAGGTGAAGTCGGTCTGCCACATCTCGTTCGGGCGGACAGTCTTCGTGTGGAACTGGTCGGCCGCCTTGATCACAACGAAAGCCGGGCTGGTGATCAGGTCGTGGGCCTTGAGCAGCCGGTAAACCGTGGCTTCCGACACGAAGTAGCGCTGCTCGTCGGTGAAGCGCACGGCCAGCTCCCGGGGGCTCAGCTCGGACTGTTCCAGCGCCAGCTCGATGATCTGGTCGTGGATGCCCGCCGGGATGCGGTTCCACACCCGGCTCGGCGCCGATGGCCGATCCTCCAGCGCCTCTGGCCCGCCTTCGAGTGTCAGGTCGGCCACGCATTCCTTCAGGTCGCGGGCTTCGCGGCGCAAATCCTGGACCTCGCCGGTGGTCGCGGCACGGGCGGTGTCCCCGGCCAGGCGGCGCTTGCCCGCTTCCATGAACTCCTTCGACCAGATGTAGTAAAGGCTCTGGGCGATCCCTTCCTTGCGGCACAGCACGGCGATGCTGTCTTCCCCGCGCAGGCCGTCGAGCACGATGCGGATCTTGTCCTCGGCCGAGAAGTGGCGCCGGGTCTGGCGCCGGATGTCCTTCACCACCCGCTCCGCAGGGGCCTTCGCCGGCGATTTTACGTTGGAGGATCTGGGCTTCATCTTCGTTCCTTCGTCACTGCGACGAAGCCCAGATCCTCCTTAAATCACAACCTCAAATCTGTGCCATTGGTGCTGACGGCGGACAGCCGGCGCAAGCGGCAGCTACCAAACTCGCGAGCGCTCGCCGTTACATTATCCGCGAAATGTCATGGCACTATGGACGGCGGTCTTTTTTCTTGGAGCGTGCACTTGTTTCATCCGGACGTTGGTCTTGAAGACAGACATCGGGCTCGAAACTCAAATAACTTCGATCGTCACCTCTCGGCGAACGATACTGTTGGGCGGGCCTGTTCGTGGCTGTCGGCAGCCCGAAAAAGGTGCCGCTGGCGATCGAGCACAATGCGCTGAATTTCCTCATCACCTTTGCGCAGAGGCCCAAACGCGTCGGCACATATTTCGGCAAACCGGTATTGTTCGATGAAACGGGCGTTCCACGGATTGAACCCGCGCGGCGCGAGGTGAAACGCTGCTCGCGGCAGCACGTAGTAGTCCAGGTCAGCGTCGTTGCCAGACGTCAGCCGCTGCGCGATGATGATGTCCTTATCGAACTGCCCCGCGGCATCCATATGTTCGATCGGCAGCGGCCATTCCTCGACATGCTTCCGGTTCGTCGTGCAGTGCAAGACGAAGAAAGCGGCGCGCTCGCCGCCAATCCGCAGGCGATCCGTGTCCATGTCATATTCGACAGCGATACCAAGCGCACGGATTTGTCCGATCACATGATCAAGTCGGGAAGCCCGCTCCTTCTGTAGACGCTCGCGAAGTGGAAGGTACCGCGTGTGATGCCACGGCTTGTAGCCGATTGCCTCATAGGCAGCATGGAGACTGCCAAAGCGCCAGACGAGTTGATCGACGCTTGGTCCCCTATAGGCGTTGATCAGATCACCTGACAGACGGCCGCATCGCTTCCACAGCGCGCGTAGCCATTCGAGCATTTGCTCGTCGCTCATTTTCTTGCGCTCCGCCAGGCGTTGTTGGACGCGATCGAAGAGCTTCTGATCGAGGAAGCCCTCATGCGCATTATCGCATGTTATCCACGTCGATGGCGCGTTTCGGGCGAGCGGCCCGTGCAGTTTCACCGAGGTGCGACCCCACACGACATGGCCCACGTAAGGAGCATGTCTGAGCATCACGGCGATACTGTCGCGCGTCCACGGGATATGGTTGTGCCTCAGGATACCGCGCCCGTTGAGGAGACGCGCGATCGCCTTTTCGCCCATCTTACCCGCAGCGAACAACTCGAAAATCTCGCACACGATTGCCTGTTCCTCGAGTGGGCCGGGCACATGGACCACCCGGTCGGTCGCCAGATGCTTCTCCTCGTGCAGACGCAATATGCCTTTATCGTTGCCCTCCTTGTCGATCAGTAGCCGACGCATCCCGTAGATCGCTGGGCCGCCGAGCTTATAACCCTTGCGTGCCAGCCGCGCCTGGCCGGCATACACCTTTGCCGAGAGTTCACGGCTGTACTCCGCCGCCATGGCGCGCTTGATCACTTTCATGATCGCAGCACCAAAGCTGCCGTCATTCTCGAACTGCTCGGCGCAATATTGGACGGTGACGCCCGCGCGCCGGCACTGCATCTCGTAACTCGCCGCCTCGTCGGGATCCTGAAACCTGCCCCAGCGGCTTACGTCATAGACGAGGACGGCATTATAGTCGGCGACGCCAGCTGTAACGTCGTCAAGCAACTGGCGCAGACCCGGACGACCCGTGAGCGACAGACCGCTGCGCCCTGCATCGCAGTAGCTGCGCACAACCTCGAAACCGCGATTGACGGCGTATAGCCGGATTACCGCCGTCTGGTTGTCGAGCGAATATTGCTGATGTTCGGTGGACATGCGGAGATACTCCGCTGCGCGGATACGACCGCTTATTGCCGGCGCCTTCGTCCTGGGCATCCCGCATGCTCTCCGCTAATGCGCTGCGCTTACGCTTTTCAACGGCAGGTTTCGCGCTGGCTGCGATGTGCGGTGGCTGCGACGGGGCAGTCGGCTTCGAACGCCGTTGCAGTAGCGGGCTACGACGCGATCTCCGGTCTGCATTGGCCCGTCCAGGCGGGAGACGGCGGCATGCGACGATGATATTCGAAACGGCGCTCAGAACTGCCGCCAGACCGAGCAAGGTGGGGCCATCGAGCTGGAACATGAGATTCTCCTATTACGCATTGCGTAATTATGTGTTCTCATTTTGTTCTATATTTTGCAAGCGATTTTGACCGACATTTTAGTTTTGGTGGCGTACGCTTCGCTTCGGCGAAGGCGCGAGCAACGCTCTCGGGGCTCGCTCGATAGACCCATTCTGCCCCAGATCTGGGGGCTTACTGGATCCGTGAGTGAAGCGACCTTAGCTCGTCAAGGCGGTGGGCAATCAGCTTCCACACGCTGATGCCCACTTCATCGCCTTCTAGCGCAAGCGATCCGATCCTTTCCGCGATAAAGCGCGGCGCATCGTCACCGTGCTGATCAAGCACCATGCTCGCCGCGGTCCAGATTTCTCGCTCGTCAATCATGACCTAGATCGGTTTGGCGCCGGGTGTGCCGCACTTAGCGAACTTGCCTTTAGCATCCTTGCAACGCTTGGCTGGAGCCGCCTTTTCGGGGCATTTGATGAACTTGCCCTTGGCATCCCGGCAGGGTGCGGCTGAAACAGGGCCAGCGGCGGCAGCCACAAGAGCGAGGCCGGTGGCAAAGGAGAGCGCGATACGCAGCATGGACAATACCTCTCAAAATGAGCAGATTGAGTCGCTCGTGTATAAGGTCAAACCAAAGGCCGGTGCTGGTCAATCCGTATCGCACAGCCGGTACAATCCACGACGGCGCGTTTCTATCACCGTCACTTTCGCAGCACTGCTGCTCGCTGCCGGATTATCGACTCCGGCAACCGCTAAAAGCCGCAACTGCACAGCGGCCGAAAGAGCAGATGGCGACAAATGGCTTTGGCTTAGCCCCTCGGATAAAGACTATTCGATCCGTCGACAGCTCCCTTGGGGCGCCCCTGTCGCAAACCAGCCTTCACCAAATGAAATACTGCTCGTTCAGCGCGATTATGTGAACAGCTATAACACTGACCTGCGTGTTCCGATTTGGTCGGCCGAACGCCTCGACGCGAAACGGCTGGGCAAGGTCAAAGACAGGATCAATTGCTTTCGTGCTGATCCAAGGCTCACAACCGCTCAGGCCTCCACACCCAGTGATTATGATGAGCCTATTTATGATCAGGGGCATTTGTCCCCCGATGCCGATCAAGACTCGTCCAAGAGAGCAGCGGTCAATACATACATTATGTCGAACATGGCGCCCGAGACGTGCCAGTTCAATCGTGGCATCTGGCAAATTCTCGAAGGTATCACTCGCGGTTGGAGCCGTAGCAAAAAGACGCTGTATGTGATGATAGGCAGCGTTTTTGACCGTGACGGCGACGGTGCACGTGATCCTGATGAGGCTGCTCCCCGCATGGTCTCGCGTAACGGGCAGCAGCGTGTGGCAATCCCTTCGGCCTTTTACAGAATCTCTGCCCTCAAACGCGCTGATGGTTCACTCGAAGTCCTCAGCATATTGCTACCCCATGATACGGCTAACCCCGACGGCGACGAGGCGCTGAGCTACCTACGGGACCATATTACGACGATCGCCAAAATCGAAGCGCTGACCGGCCTCAAACTTTTTCCGACTGCGGCCCACATCGAGGAGGCCTCGACGCTGTGGCCGCTTGCCGAAAAGGCGCCACACTCGCTTTGTCATCAATGACGTGACCGAATTGCGGCTGGCGGTGACTCGACCGACGCAAATCCGCATGTCAGCTTTGGGCCAAATTCCTGCCGCCGTTACAATAGTCGTAAAATGTCATAGGGCTAGGACAGACGGCTTTGCCCCTTAATGTCGGTCGTTCGCGGTGAATTTCAGAAGACCCGAAACCGGTCGTTCGGTTACCCGACGCATGTGTAATCTCAAGCGACCGACTTTGAGAACAAAGCCGTCGTCCCGGGGACGATAGCGAATGGCCGGCTTCGGACGGGCTGGTTTTGAGCTGTGGCAGCTAATAGCAGACTTCAAGTACTACTCATTTCCCACCCGCTGGCACGCCGAACGCATATGGGCGACAGCCACCGATGGGTTGTCAGCGAATAAGTGAGACGCAATTGAACCTTGAGAATGCTTTCCCTGCGCGGACGCCAGACACCGACTGCCTGTATTATTTGCGAATGAGGGGCTGCTGCCCGTCGCCGACGATGGCGAAAGCCGCCCAATAAAAAGGATGCGAGGTGTCTGCCGAAGCCATCAGTTTGCGTTGCCCGTCACGCAACGCATCGGCGATCGGCGTACCGGGCGGCGCGCTGAACAGCGCGACCATTAGCTTTTTGGTGGCGTCATAATCGTCAGGGATCGGCCAATGGCTGGCGATCACCGAACGAGCGCCGGCACCCACAAAGGCGCGCACCAACCCATCAAGCGCAAAATTGCCACCGGTCGCGACGCCTGCATCGCGGGTTGCCTCGATCGTCGCCATACCCGCCGTATCGCAGGCAGAGAGAACGACGGCATCGGCGTCGAGCTTGAGATCGTAGATCTCGCGAAACGTCAGCAAGCCATCCGATTGCTGATCACCAAAGGATGTCAACAGGGCTGGGCGCGCGGGGCAGCGCGGATTAGGCGCCGTCACCAGGCCATGCGTGGCGAAATGCAGCACGCGATATTGATCGAGATCGGTGCGTGCCTTTAGCGCGGTATCCGTAAAGGCTGCGCCGGTGATCAACTGGGCTCGGCCCCCACCCAATGATTTGTCCGCGAGTTCGAGTTCTGACGCAGATATGGGATTCTCCCACGCCGACATCGGCCACTCGCAGCCGATCGAGCTGTCGCGCGACGGCAGGCGCAGCAACCGCAACTTTGCCGAAGGCGGAGCATTATGCCCGAGCCCGAGATATGCATAGCGCCCCTTGGACGGCGGGATCATCCGGATATCGACGAAGGAGCGGGGTGACACCGCGGTGGTGACATCACGATCGCGCCCGAGCCAGGCGATACCGCGATAATCATATTCGTCCGCCTTGGGGCCTTTGATCCGACGATCATAGTCATCGACCCCTGCCTGCTCGATAACCAGCAGATTGGGCGGCAGTTGCAGCATCGGGCCATCGGGTTCGAAGATGAGGTTCTTCGCCTTGATCACCTCCGCGTTAAACGGGCCGAACAGTTGGAGATAGAGCTTGCGGGCAAGCGCGAGATCGAACGGATAGGTTACCGTGCGACCGTTCTCGATCGTGACGATGCTAGAGCGCAGGCGTGCGACGTCCGCGCTGAGCTGATCGGCCGTCGTTGCAAGCCGCGCTGCACGAACACCCTGCGCAGTGACAAACACCGCATAAGCATCCTGCCCGATCAGGCGGAGTTGATAATAAGCTTCGTCCGCGTGCAGCGCCTGTTGCAGTTCGCCCACCTTCATCGCGGCAGGCGCAAGCACGCGATAGCGCGGATAGGTGCCGAGCCGCGACTGCAACTCGGTCTGCTCGCGTTCCAACGCCAGCAAGGTCGCGCGTGCGGTGGCGACGTCTTCGGGCGAGGGCGCTGCCGCACCTTGCTCCGGTGTCGCCAACCGCGCGACTTCGCCCGTCATGCGCGAGACTTCACGGCCAAGTGTGACAGATTGGCGGAACAGCGACGACGCCTCGTCATCGCCACTAGAAAGCTCTCGCGCAAAGACGGCCTGCGTTTGCGCAACACCGGGACGAACCATGATCTGGCTGGCCGCAAACATCGCTTCGGCTGCCTTTGAATCGGTGTTCGCGCGCTGCGCAAGCAATCTGAAATAGGGTGCAAGCAGGTTACGCATGCCCGCTGCCGATCCCGGCATATGTTCGCTCTCGACCACGACTTCGCCATAGATCGCAAGCGATCGATCGACGTCGCCGCGACGCGCAAGATAGGAAGCGAGCCTGGCCTTTGCCGCCAGGCCAGCGGCGGAGTTGGGATATTCGACGTTCAGAATGCGGGATGCTTCGCTGAGCTTCTTTTCTGCCGCCGTATAATTCTGCTGCGCCTCATCGATCAGCGCCAGCTCGGCAAAATTCTCGGAGCGCAGGAAGGCCGTCGAAGCAACCCGCCCTTCGCGGACACGCGCGAAGGTCAGGCTGGCCTGGTCGAGCGAGCGCACGGCTTCCGGATAGTTTTCGAGCAAACGGTATGCGACGCCACGCAATTGCTGACTTTGCCCATCCAGGATCTGCGCGCGTTCGAACGGCCGAAGTCGTTTGTCGCCTCCGCCGAGTCGCTCGAGCGCCGCATTCTGCCGATTGATCTGTTCCGACAGGTTCGGACTGATCACGCCGCCTGCGATCGCCTGATCGCTCATCAGCGCATCGAGCGGCGGGACCGGTGTCGCGAGAATGGCGATAGCTTCATCGGCTTTTCGCTGATTGAGCTCGTCCATGGCGCGGTAATTGCGCAACAGCCGGCTGATCACCGCGTCCGACGTCGCGCCGAGATTGGCCGCTTGCGCGAACAGCTGGTCAGCCGCAGCGAAATTGCCGAGGTTCGATTGCTGGAGCCCCTGGTTTAGCAGATATTCAGTCGAACGAGCGGCATCGGGCCTTGCCGTATCGCGTTCCACGAGCGTCTCAAAGAATTCGGCTGCCTCGGCAAAGCTTCCCGAATTGTTGCGCAAATAGGCCTGTGTCAAAGCGGAATCCGGATCGAGCGTCCCGGCCTGCACCCGCGCCAATGCCGCCGGATTGCCTGCCGTTGTGGTCGCCACCTCCACAACGCCTTTCGCCGGCCGATCGCCGTAGAGCGTCACAAGGCCGAGCCTTATCGCGGAGTCATAGCCGCCCAAGCCTTCGGCGATGAAGATCGTATTGCCGCGCTGCACCGAATAAGCGCGATAGGAGAGCTGGCTCGTCGGCGATACGCACTCCGTCAGCGTGACCGGGCCCAGCCCTTCGATCGTCGCGGGCACAGCGGGCTGGCAGGACAATGTCTCCGGATGGGCGGCAATGACCGCTGCAACGGCGAGGTTGCTCATGCCCCGCAACGCATAGAGATTTCCGACCACGGCCGCCGCGTCACGACAGGCGATGCTGTATCCCCGATCGAACATCCCTTTCAGCACCTTGTCGAACGGCCGCACCTGCGCGGTGCACAGCACGCCAGCATCACCGATGCGGAAACTATCCTCCGCGGCTATATCGCGTGCGACCGGCGCCGCGGAAGCGGGCATCGCCGCCACGATGCCCAATGCCAGCTGCGCAACGACAAACCAGCGGATCATGGTTTGATCTCCCGACGGCCGCGTCTTTTCTTGGGATCTTCCTCTTCGTCCTTGCGCCCGGTACCCGGTCCGCCGGCGCCCTGCACCGTACCGGCGTAGCTGCTGTCCCACAGGCTGGTGTTGCCGGAACTCGCGACCGGATCGGTAATGATTGCGTCGGCATTCAATGCGGACATGTCGATCACCGCTGGCGTCTGCGTCGGGAATGCCAGCGCTTCGAGCGCGAAGGTAAGGAATGCACCTTCGCGTAGATCGCGTACATTCGGGGCAATCTGCACGTCGGCATCAATATCCGTGGACGGCGCGCTACAGGCGATTGCCAGATCCACGGCACAGCCGTTGACCGTGGATATCGACGAGAAGCCGGTCAACGTTCCCGACTGTGCGCTATCGCTCTGGCTCACAAAGCTCACCGATCCGCGCGTATCGGCGTTGGTCAGAAAGTCCGAAGCACCCTGAACACGCCCATAGACGATCGTGTTGAGGCGGCCCGCGGTTCCGCTGCTTGCGATCCTCAGACCGCCGCTGCCGGCGGAAAAGCCTGCGGCAAGCGTGGACGATCCGCTATTCTGAATGACGATATCATCTGCTGCCGACAGCTCGATCCGCCCAGCCTGCAAATAGCCTTCCGGTCGCGGCTGGGCTGCCGGAGCGCCGATCGCCGTGATCGTGCTACGCGAAAGCGCGCCCTCGAAGCCAGTGCTTCCGCCGAGCGAGAGGAGCTGCGAGGTGCCTGCCTCAATACTGCGGGCCGTTATGGCGAGCCGGCCCGCCAACGCGTCTCCCGATCCGAATATGCCGAGGGATCCGGCATCATTCACAAGCCGGAAACTGTCGGTGGCGTTGAACACAAGGCTGTTCGCGGCCGCAGCGCTATTGAGCCGGACACTGCCGGTGACCCGTATCGTGGCGGCGTTGAAGGTGAGCGCCCCCTGAGTGGACGTGATGTTGGCGGTGCCCTGCGTAGCCGCAGATCCCAGCAAGCTTAGGTCGCGCAAAATGAGCCCGCCAGCCGTGGAGACGTTGATCGCACCGCCCCTCAGCCGGGCGAACTCGCTGCCATCGAGCGTATAGCCCGCGCCCTCGCCCGTACCGCCGATCGTGGCGTCACCCAGCGCGATCAGATTGATCGTCGGTGCGACGACGGCCCCATTGAGGCTGACGTCGCGGCCGGATATGCCGATGTTGGACGCAGCGCTGATCGCTCCCACGGTCACCCGACCGACGCGGCCAAGCAAAGCGACATTGCTGGCCGATGTGATCGCTCCGGTGGTAATCGCGCCCAGATTCGACGTGAGCGACACATCCTGCGCCGAGATAGCACGGGTGCTGATCGTCCCATCGGCCTGGAGCATGAGGCGTGCCGGCGTGATCACGTCGCCCAGCGTAATCGTCGTCCCACTATCGATCGAGATCAGCGTGGTCGCGTCGAGCGCGCCTGTCGCCGCGACGCCGCCCGCAGCAGCCACGACGAGATTGCCGGTCGAGATCGGCCCGTTGATCGTGAGCGTTCCCGCCAAGCGTTGCGGCACCATCGTTGCCAAAGCGGCGTAATCGAACTGTGAATTGAAAGTGCCCGTTGCGCCCAGCATGTTCGCTGCCGGCCCCGACTGGATCAGGCCGATATTCGAGATGAACGCTGTGTCGCTGCTGGTGCGGCCGGTCGCGATGCCGCCGGTCGTGACGTTATTCCCAGCGAGCGCGACGAAGCTCCTTCCTGCAGTTATGGCGTCCGCTATTATGCTGCCCGTGCGCGACGCGAGGCGGATCGTGCCGCCGCTGCTCACGTTGCCGAGGGAGACCGCGCCGTTGGCCGCAAAGCTGATGCCAGTGCCACCCGCAATGGCGAGCGTGTCGATGCTACCGTCCGCCGCTACCGCATAGTTACCGCCGACCTGCAGCGGCCCGCCAACCGAATAATTGCCACCGACGATGGCGCTCAGATCGCCGCTGAAGGCGATATCACCCGGCACGTTCGACGGCGCGACGCCGTTGCCGAACAGGATCGTACCGGTCGCCTGCAACGCGCCGTCGCCGATCCGCATCCGTCCGCCGTTGATCGTGTACAATCCGATATCGCCGACTGTCTGAAGGCCAAGCGCGTCGGCGGTCAGGGTGCCGTTATCGACCGAGACGCTCGTAACCGTGGAAGACGCGTTGCCGCCGTCGGTGCTCGCCAGGAGGGTTCCGACGGTGGCGTCGCTGTTGATTAGCGAGATTTTGGCGGAGCCAGCTACGGTCACCGCGCCGCCCGTTCCCGCACCGATCCGGCCTGCCGTATCGATCACGAAGGCTCCGGCTTGTGTCAACGATCCACGTTCGTCGCGTTCGTCGCGATTTGCGACGATCAGGCTCGCGCTGCCGCCTTGGCCGCCACCCACGCCGCCGACGGCGTCGCTGTCGCCGGTGCCGCCGTCTCCTCCGACACCGGTTGCTGTCATCGTCACCATTGCAGTCGTGACCTGCGCGCCGCTCGATTGCAGCACATATGCGCCACCAACGCCGCCGCCGCCGGCACCGGCCCTGTCGGGAGCCCCGCCACCAGTTCCGCCCAAGCCTCCACTGTTGATGAAGAGATCGCCGAAGGTGGCCGATCCTTCGGTGATGGTCGAAGGTTCGCCGCTGATCGTGCCGATCGTTCCCGTGCCGCCCTGTCCGACGCCGCCGACGCCGCCCGTGCCGGTCAGGCCGTTACCGCTTTCCGCACCGCCGCGGCCGCCTGCTCCGCCTGTGCCGCTGACGTCGACCGTGACCATGCCTGCGGTCAATATGCCGTTGCCGGCTCCCGCGACGATCTCCGCATTGCCCGCATTGCCAACGCCGCCTGCACCGCCGTCGGCACCCGCCACACCCTCGGCGCCCCTGCCGCCGATCCCGGCCGCACTGAAAGATACGTCGCCAAAACGAAGCAGTCCCGGCGCATTGGCGTTGTCGGGCGAATAGAGAGCATTGACGATGACCGCGCCGCCGACACCCAAGCCGCCGGTCCCGCCCCCGGCTATAATCGCGTCGTTGCTGTCGAAAGCCGTGAACGCTTCGCCGCCGGTGCCGACCGCTTCGATTGTCGTGAGGGTATCCGAACCGGAAAGATCGATTGTGGCGTTTTCCGCGCGGACCACGACGACACCGCCGGTGCCGTTGGGCCCGTTCGCTGTGCCAAAGCTAGTGCCGCCGGTGCCGTTGGCGTGAAGGATGGCCGAACCGCCCGTGATCGAACCTGCGTCGGATGCCACCAGAAAGACGCCCAATGGTATATCCGAAGCGCCGCCGAGACCCCTGCCGCCCACACCGCCCGTCGAGCCCGCGTTACCGCCCTGGCCGTCGGAAGTGAGCACAATCGGGCCGCCGACCTGTACGTTGCCGTTTTGCACGGCGCTGATCCGCGCAAGCCCGCCTTCGCCTTCGCCGCCATTGCCGGCGCGGAAAGTCTCGGCATTGCCACCCCGGCCGTCTGCGTTGGCGATGATTTCGGTGGTCACCTGAAGATCGCCGCCTAGCGCCGCAATATCGACTACCCCCCCGCGCCCCTTGCCGCCCGTCGCTCCGTCAAACGCGAAACTGTTGCCGCCGAAGCCCGACGCTTCGGTATCCAATCCGCCGCCGATCGAGATCGTACCCAAGGCGTCGACGGTGATCGTGCCGCCAGAGGCCTGGCCGGCAACCGCGCCCACCCCAGCATTGGTCCGGCCGCCGACGGCCGTTGCCGACAGTTGCACGGAACCGGTGATGTTCAGCTGACGAAACGAGCCGGCAGTGATGCTAATCGTACCGCCCAGAGCATCGCCCGCGGTACGTGCCGGCAGAGCGTTGATCAGGAATGCCCCGTTCGCGGACGCCGAAGCGGACACGGACCCATTGATCGTCAGATCGGCATTGCGCGCCTCGATAGCGATCGTGCCGCCACGCATCATGTTGGTCGCGGGATTGTCGCCGGCGAAGCCTGTTGCACCGCTCGACGCGCTGATATCGCCAAGCGTCAGCGCTCCGCGATCGGCCAGCACGCGGATCGTGCCGCCCGTCGCCATGCCGCCATTGCCGGTCGGGCCATTGGCCTCGCCTGCGAGCGCCCCGGCGTCGAACGAACTCGAGCCCGCTATGCTGACCGTGCCGCCGCCGCCGGCGCCATTGCTCTGATTGATGAACGAACTGATCAACGCATTGCCGCCGACGGCATTGCCCGCATTGGCCAAGCTCACCCGGACGAACGCACTCGTATCGAAGCGCGCATCGTTCGCCAGCGTCACATTGCCGGCGTTCGCGAATATCTCTGCGCGGCCGCCGGTGGCGTTGCCGGTCGCGCCCGTGCCCGCAGTGGATTTGGTGCCGCCGATCGCATGGGCATCAAGCAACACCGCGCCCGTGACGTTGACCGCACCACGCACCGCGAAAATCTGGGCGATACCCCCCTGCCCCAACCCGCCACTCGCGTTCGCCCCGATCCCCGTTCCGCCCGTCGCGCTCACAAGCGAACTCACGCTGTTGCCGAGCGTGATCGTCCCCACACCAACGGTGCCGATAAGAGCATTGCCGCCCGTCGCGGCTCCGCCACTGCCGGCCGACCCATCACCCCCCAATGCCGCACTCGACAGGCTGACCGCGCCCGTCACGCTCGTCTGTGACGTGTTGGCCCCGATATTGGTGAGGCCGCCCGTTGCCGCGCCGCCGACGGTGCCGGCGCCGCCGGTCGCGATCGCGCTGAGTGTCGCCGCGCCGGCCACACTGACAGTGCCGTCATTCGATACCAGCCGCACATCGCCCGCCGTCGCGCCGCCGCCCGCGCCGCCAGGCGATGCGCCGCCGGTGGCGTTCGCACGCAGCGTCGCATTTCCGTTAACCGCGACGCTCGCGCTGCTCCCCTGTGAGATCGATGTCGTGGACGCGGTTGCGGAACCACCCGACGATCCTGCGCCGAGCGCGGCACCACCCGCTGCATTCGAACCGGCAAAGGCGGCAGCCGTCGTGATGGCGGCCCCGCCGGTGGTGACGACACGTGCATCCGCCGCCGTCGCCGCGCCGCCCGATCCGACACCGCCCGTAACCGAGCCGCCGGTCGCGCTCGACAGAACCGAAACGCCGCCGACGATCGGCGACGGAACCGGCCGCGTTGCCGTGAGAACACCGGCGTTGATGCTCTGGAGCAGCGCGGTGCCGGCCTGCGCAGCACCGGCATTGCCGATGCCGCCCGTCTTGTTGCCGCCCGTCGCGACCATGTTCACCGATAACAGGCCGAAATCGGCTATACCGGCGTTGGAAAAGCTCGCCGAGCCGCCGCTGGCCAGGCCGCCGGTGCCACCACCCGCAGAGTTGCCGCCGGTGCTGGCGATGAATATCGATGCGGTATCGACGGTCAGACGCGAGCCCGCACCGACGCTGACAACACCGGTGCCGGCAACACCTGCACCGCCCGCCGAAGTCGGGCCGGTCTGGCCGTTGCCGCCGGTTCCATCAGCCCTGACCATGAGATCGCCAAAGGTCGTGCTGGTCGGCGTGTTGACGGTGGGCTGGATTGTGAACTGAACCGCACCGCCCGTTCCCAGGCCGCCAGAGCCATTTGCACCCGCGGCGTTTCCACCCTTGCCGCTTGCATCGAGACTGGCTTGCGTGGCTGTCAGCACGCCGCCAGCGCCGACGTTGAGGGTGACCATGCCGCCGGTGCCCGCAGCCCCGTTGAGCGCCGCACCACCATTGCCGATGGCATTCGCTGACAATGTCTGCCCGATGGAGAACTGGCCGTTAGCGACTGACAGGCTTGTCGTGCCGCCGGTGGTTGCGGAATCGGTGCCGTTGGCGACGGTCGACAGCACAACCGATCCGGGCGTCGTGATCCCGCCATTGGCGATATTGATGGATGCATTGCCGCCCTGTGCCACCTGCCCGGCGTTTCCGAAGCCACTGGCGTTGACGCCGATCGAGCCGGCGCTGATCTGACCTCCGGCCGTCACGTTGATCGCAGCAGTCCCACCCGTGCTGGTGTCGTAAAGACTGGAGAAAGTGATCCCCGTCGGAACGGCGGCGATTACCGAGATCGCCCCGGTCACATTGACAACACCGCCACCGCTTGCCGACAATGTGGCTGTGCCCGGATCATTCAACCCAAGCGAAAAGACGTCGAGGTCGCCGCCGACCGCAATGGTACGGCCGCCGACCGACTCCAGAGAAGCGCTGATGCCTCCGAAGAAGGATGCATCGCGCGCGAAGCTGAGCCCGTTGGCCTGGTTCGAGACGGTGATCGTATCTGTCGCGCGCGCGGCAACCGGCGCGGTAAAGCGACCGCCATTGAGCTGCGCCGGATCGCTGCTGCCCTCAATGCTGATATTGGCGCCAGCCGCCTGTGGCAAAGCCTGAATCTGTCCGCGCGTCGGCAGAGCGGGATTGACGGTGAGGTTACCGCCAGCCTGCAGATAAACCGCGCCATTCTGGATCGTGGCGCCATTGGCGATGTCGAAACCGTAAAAGCCGTCGGGCGCCACCACCATCGTGATCGCGTCATTCTTCGGATAGGCGACGGCATAGATACCGCGCTGATTGGTCGCGGCGCCGTTGCTCTTGTCGAGACTTACGGTGCCGCGCAGCTGCAGGGGAAAGCCGCCGGCGTCGTCCGAGCCGACATTTATGGCGATATCGAACAACCCCTGATTGAACGTCAGCGATGCCGATTCGGCGGCGACGAAAGCCGCGCCGCCGTTGACGTTGATCCGGCCGCGCGAAAACACGATCGGGGCGACGAGCGCAACATAGCTGTTGGCCTGTGTCGCGTTGATCGTCGCATCCGACAGTACATTGACAATACCGCCGGCGCCCGGCGTACTGTTCAGCGTGAAGCTGGTTGTGCTGCCGATCGCGCCGCTGCCTCCGGTGGGATCGGCGGTGGTGAGCAGCAGGCTGCCGATATCGAAAACCGATCCGTCACCGATCACTATGCCGCCGGGGCTGTAGAACCAGACCGAACCTCCTCGTGTGACCGTGCCGGTAGCGTCACGCAGCTGGCTGACGACGTTACCGTTGAAGGCGATGGGACGCGAAACATCCGCAGGCACGATCCGGTTGAGGACGGTGAAATCCGGGCCGCCAAGCGCGCTGCGGTAGACGGCTTGCGTGCCCGCATTTTGGAAGTCGATCACCGCACCGGGATTGGTGGCGTTGTCGGACGGCGTGAAATCGAGCACCGCCGTCGCGCTGTTGACGGTGTAGATATCGGTGCCGCCCGTGTTGTAGTTCGGGGTGACGCTGCCCGATGCCACAGTCGGCTGGGGTGCGTTATACGAGCTTGGCACCGATTGCGCGAAGGCCGGCTGAGCAGCCATGGCGGTCGCAAGCGCAAGGGCGGAAACTCTCAGCGCGACAGCGTGCGACGATCGCATCTTCAGCATGGCGCGCATCATGGGTTACTCCAGGGATACAGCTTGGTGGTGAACGACACCAGGAACCGGACGTCGCCGCGATCGGCCTGAAATCCTGCGCGTTTGGTTGGTACCGCGAGCGTGAGATCCAGCCGGAAGCGATTGGCGAAGCTCGACCGCACGCCGCCGCCCACCGAGGTCAGTTGCTGCGGATCACCTGGAACATGCTTGTTCCAGACCCACGCGGCGTCGACGAACACGAAAGGCTGCAGCACGAGATCTGTTGCCTTGAGCGGCGAAAATCGGTTGATGCGCGCTTCGGCGGTGAAGCCGGCGCCGCTGTCGCCGATGATCGTGCCGGGATCATATCCGCGCCCGACGGTGTAGCTGCCCCCCGAATATTCCTCGAAACTGAGCAGCGCATCGAACGCATATTGGAGCCGCGGTGCGATCGAGACGGTGATTGCCGGCGTCAGCGCGGCCTCGGCGAAGCCCGAAGCTCGGACGAGCGTGCCTTCGGCGTCGCCGTCTGAGCGGCTGGGGCCGATGACGCCTACGGCCGGGGCGCCTGAGGCATCCAATATATCGAACCCGCGACGCACTTCGAGCGAATAGCCAGCGCGCCAGCGCGACCTCGCCGAAGCGTTGACGTCGGTCATATCGCCATCGAGGCGCAGATAGGCAACGCGCAACCGGTCACGGCTGATCGGCGTGCCGGCAAAGCGAACCGTCTGATCGACATAGTCGAGCCCGGCCGAGGCGCGCATGTTCGCGCGCTGGCTGCGCAGGAGCGGATAGGAAGCCTCGATCGTGGCGAACGTCGTACCGGCTTTGATGTTGCCGGTGGCGAGACCGATATCGGGCTTGGTCCAGGCATGGGTAAAGCGGCCGGAGAAGGTGAGTCCTTCCGGGCCGACGCGAAAATCATGCCCGAGCTGCAGGATTTTCTGCTCTTTGAAGTCGGCGGTGGAATAATAGCTCACCGTCGTACGATCCCCGAGACCGGTGAGCCCATAGAATTGCGCACGGAGCTGCCCGCCGAAACGGCCGGTGCTGCGTGCTGCGAAATTCTGGACGTTCAGGTCCGCCTCGACCGGCGTGTGCGCGACAATGACGTCGCCGATAAATTCGCCGGGTGCTGCCCCCGCCGGCCGCAGCACCAGCCGGATATCATAACCAGGCAGATCGCGCGCGAGGAGCAGATAGCGTTCGGCGGTGTAGCGATTGAAAACCGGATCGCGCGTCAGTTTCTCAAGATAGCCAGCGATGAGATGCTCGGCACGGCCGGCCTCTCCGCGAACGCGGACCGCCGTCATCCGCGCATAAAGCACCTCGAACTTGACCACGCCGCCTTCGATCTTCTGCGTGGGCACCTGCACCGCTGCCAGATAGCCCTTCTTGCGCAGTAGCGTCGCCGCGGCATCGCGAATGTCGCAGATCACGCTGACCGGCTGATCCTTGCCGAGATAGGCCTGGTAGGACGGCGCCAGTTCTTCGGCGGTGACCGGCGCAAGATGGTTGAAGCTCGCGCCACTGATCGTGACCCGGATGTCCTTATATGCCGGATCGGCCAACGGACAGCCGGCGCGTTCGATGTCGCCTTCGATCCGCAGTCGCGATGGTTGCTGCGTGGATTGCCCGGCGGTCGGCTGTGTCACCTCCTCACGCGTCGGCAGCCCGCCATTTGGCAAGGCCGTCTGTTGCGCAAACGCCGCGCTCGAGAAAACAAACCCACCAGATAACAGACCTCGAAGAAAGGGCCCCGTCCGTTTCGATCGACGCAACGCAAATCTCCAACAGCTAAAGAGCCGCACATAACCAGCGTTGCTGCAGGCGATCGATCGACACCACATGACGGATATGTCCGTCGAACTTGCCGTGGTGCCGGATTGTCGCCCTGACAACGCTCCCGCCCTGAGTCTGGGATAACGCAGTGACTCGAATTATTTACTTGGTTAAGCCACGGTTAGACCTAAGTCCAGTCCATAAGCAGTCCAATAGGCGCCGTATCCGAACATCATGTCTTTGGCTGCAAAAACCCAACATCATGACGGAAAGGCAGTGCGTCCAACACGCCATTCCGGCTGGCTACGAGCGCGCCGCACTCCGCAGCAAAACAGAGAGCCGATGCCGCAGTCTCTCCCCTGTTGAGCGCGCTGCAAAGTCCCGCGAGGAAAGCATCGCCAGCACCAATCCCGTCGACTGCCACGACGTCGAACGCCGGTTGATCGAGTAGCTGGCCGTCACGCAGCCACGCGCGCGCGCCTTTGGCGCTCGCGGTGATGACGACCATGTTGAGCCCCTTATCTATCAGCTGCTCGGCGAGCCGTGCTTGCCAATCAGACAAGGCTTCAGACCGATCGAGATCCAGCATCCTGGCGAGTGCTTCGGCTTCGACGGCATTCATTACGATCATGTCGGTAAGGCGCAGTATTTGGGGATCAATCGGACGGAAAGGCGACGGGTTTATAACCGTGATAGCGCCTGATTTTCGCGCTTTTTCGAATGCGGCCAGCAATGGGGCATCGCCAATCTCGAATTGGCCGATCACCATCGATGCCGCAGCGATTCTCGCTCCGGCGCCCCTGATATGTTCTGGCGCCATACTGTCGTTAGCGCCTGCGAACACGGCGATAACATTCTCGCCATCGGGTTGAATTAGCCCCACGCCTGCCCCGGTTTGCCCGGCCACGGGCAAAAGCATCGAGACGGCAAGACCTTCGCGGTCGAGAGCAGCCTGCGCCAGGCCCGCGAAGAGGTCGTCGCCCGTCATCAGCACGCCGTCGACATGCTCACCGAGCCGACCGAGTGCAACTGCACAGTTGAAACCCTTGCCTCCCGCTTCCAGATGGAATCCCGAGGCACGAAGCGTCTCGCCGGCCAGCGGAAGTCGGGGGACTTTTACCGAGCAGGCGACAACGAAGCTGCCGACGACGAAGATTGGACGCTGCACTTTCATAAATGCTACTCGGGGGAGTACAACATGCCGGAACCAGTCCAATGAGCCTCGACAGGACACGTGTCAGCGACGTCAGCCGATCCAGGCCGACCGGCGATAATGATCTCGCACCAATCTTCGACCTCGTCCAGCTTCGACGCGATACAGCAACCCCGATCTACCAGCAGCTCGAGGCGCAACTTGCCAGCCTGATTGAGAGCGGGAGGTTGGCCGTGGCGCGAGCGCTGCCCGCCGAGCGGCAACTTGCCGAGGCGCTGGGGGTAAGCCGAAGCACCGTGCAGCAATGCTATAACGGCCTGCGCGCGCGCGGCTTGATCCGAGGTCACGGGCGGCATGGCTCGATCGTTCAGAAGGCGAACACGATGTTGTCGCCCCGGATGAACCGGCTCAAAGGGTTCAGTGAATGGGCGGAAGAACTGGGCAAACGACCGACCACAAAGGTTCTGGAGCGTGAGATCGCCGCCGATCGCGCTATCGCGTCGTTGTTCAGCTTGCCTTCGGAAACACCTTTTTTGAAACTCGTTCGGGTTCGCTCAGCGGACGGGGTCGCAATTTCGGTCGAGTCCGCATGGTATAATCTGCATGCTGCGCCCACGCTCGCGAGTGCGGATGGCTCCGGTTCGATCTATGGTCAGCTTGCCGCTCTAGGCACGCCACTTACCTATTGTGATCAAACGATCGACGCCATCTCTCCGTCGCAGGAAGAGTGTGAGCTCTTCGGCGTTTCGGCTTCGATGCCATGCCTGATGATCAAGCGACGCAGTTACGTCTCGAACAACGCCATGGTGGAATATGTCGAAGGCGTTTTCCGAGGCGACGCTTACAGTTACGAACTACGCCTCGAGGCGTGACACCGACGGCAGCTTTCAAGTTCGGGCGTAACGGGACCGAGGTTAACGTTTAGCGCATGGCCATCCGAATGGCAGGTTTCAGGAACAGCTCCGCAGCACGCGAACGGCGAAAATTAAGGCGCAAAGCGGACGCGCTTTTATGTCGTCGTAGGTTCGAACTTTTCACGCCGGCCAATCATCAGCGATGGCAACGAATGGCGACAAGCGAGGACAAACCCTCCGGACAGCACCCGGAAGCGTTTGTTTTCAGAGAAACCTGCCATTCGGCACGGTGTATGAACGAGCAGCACCGTGACCCGCGCTGTGGACGAAGCCCGCTAGCAGAGACTGCTGAAAAGCACCTGGTTGCCATGCATCCCTATGCGACTCAACCGCGAGCGATGCTCGCTTCCATCAGCGCCGCGGCCTCGTGGAAATCCTGATCGCGCGCGATATCGATCGGCGTGCGACCGTTGGCATTACGCCAGCCTGCGTCCGCTCCGTGCGCGAGAAGAATGCGGGCGACCGAGGCCGCGCGGTCGGGATCATCGGGGGGAAGGATGAACAACGGCGTCGGCCCCTCGGGGTCGGGAAGGGCAAGGTTGGCCTTTGCCGCGTCCTCGCGGAGGATCGTTTCGAGCCTTTCGGTCTGCCCCATATAACCCAGCGTCCGAGGATCGCGGCTGAGCGGTGCGAGCCGTTCAGCGATATGCGGCTGGCCCATCATGACCGCCCAGCTGAGCGGCGTCCCGCCCCAGCGCCGCTCCTGCAGATCGACGTCGCCGCCCGCCGCAACGAGCAGGTCGACCGCCTCGACAGACCCTGATTGCGCCGCCCGGTGAAGCGGGCTGATCCCATCCTCGCCGAGACCGTGGATCGAGGCGCCGAGCGACAGCAGCAGCGCGACGGCGTCGGTATTGCCGAACTCCGCGGCCGCGCCCAGCGGCGCCGGATCGCCGATCAGGGTCGGATCGGCGGCGAGCATCGCGCGGACCCTGTCTTCAGCGCCCGCGAGACAGGCCGCCTGGAAAGCCTGGACGCCCTCAAGCTCTGCGGGCCGAGCGCCATATCGTTCGAGCAGGGCGAGCATCTCCCGAAAGCCCGACACCTGCGCAAGCGCATGGACCGACTGGAGGCGAAAGGGATCAATAATGTCGGGATTGGCGCCATGCGCAAGCAGCCATTCGGCGCGCGCGCGATGGTTCTGTCCGGCCGCGCGGCCGAGCAGAAAATCGAGCGTGCTGATGTCCAGATTCCCGCCCGGCCGACCGGCGGCCGGGTCGCTCCATTTATACGCGGCGCCTTGCGCCTTGCTATGACGCCACAGCAGCTCGTACCAACCGGCATCGCCGGGCACGCAGGCGATATTGTACAGGGCCTGGAGATCGAATGGATCGGCGCCAGCCGCGACGAGCAAGTCGACGAGCGCCTCGGCCTGAGGATGGCTCGGCCTGTGCTGTTCGCCGAGCCAGATCGCGCCGGTCAGGATCTTGAACGGACTGCCCCAGCCGTCGTCGAACTGGAAATTGGGATCCGCCCCCGCGTCGAGCAGCAGGCGTGCGATGGCGATGGCGTTTTCGGTGTCGAGACGGCCATAGGCGACATAGGCGAGCGCGGTCCAATTGAGGCGACCCCCGGTCCGCATCGCGGCTTTCGGATCGCGGACCAGCCGCCGCTCGACCTCCGCCAGGTCGCCGCAGGTGACGGCCGTCAACAGGCTATGCCGGGCGATGTCGGGATAGAGATCGAGGATGCGGCGGGCGATCCTGGTGTCGCCGTCCCAACCGTGGCGCAGCAGACGGTCGAGGCGATCGGCACGATTGCTGCCGGTAAGCGCCAGTTCTTCGATCGCCGCCTTGAGCGCCGCCCAGCTTTCGCAGCCATATTCGCGGGCGAGCGCGTGCTGGACGTCGCGCAGTCCAGGTTCGACAGGCGCGGTGTACCATGCCGCGGTCAGTCGGCGTTTTGCATTCGGGTCGGCAGCGCGCAGCGTCTTGAGCCAACGCTTGGCCTCCTTGCGGAGCGTTTCGACAGAGGTTCGCGTCGTGAGGACACGGGTCATCTTCAACCTACCTTCCATCGCCTGACGTCCGCTTACGAAAGGCCGGAAGAAGGGCTCGCAAGATCATATCGCTATGACTGGATGGGAGAATCTCCCTTGCCGCGGACAGGAGGCGCTCCAGATGCGCTCTATGCTGATCATTGGCGGCCGGGTGCCACTTGTCAATGCAGGCTCGGCGAAGAGAGGCAGTCCTGCCCGGTGCCGTCTCCTTTCCATTCGAGAAATGACTTCTAGATAGCATCACCCTCGAATGAAGATTTGTTCGATGGGTAGGCCAAAGGCGTCCGCGATGCGGAAGGCAAGCGGCAAGGACGGATCGAATTTCCCGTTCTCCACGGCGTTGATGGAGTTGCGCGAGACTTCGACGCGCTCGGCGAGCTCTGCCTGGCTCCAGCCCTTTTCGGCGCGCAGGACGCGGATGCGGTTGTTCATGTCGAAATCCCGTTCGATCGCCTCACTGCTTCGCCTTCCACCAGATCGCGGTCATGACGATCATGCCGATCATCTGCAGCAATGAGACGCCCATAAATCCCAGCATCATCGCGAAGACGACGACGCTTCGGTCCACGGTCATTCCGGGTCCGGGATTCCCATACTCAATGACGAACGCAGTCGCGAACTCTCTGAACGGCGGCAGCATCAGGAGGAGCGCGAAAGCAAATGTCCCAGCGGTCATGCCATACCGCGTGTCGAACCGATTGCTGGCTTGCTGCACCTCGTCCAGGCCGCGCTCCACGCGCGTCGATACGAAAATCGCCCAGGCCATCACGAATAGCGAGCATCCCACGGTAATGGACCGAAGGACTGCATCGTCCATCTCCTTCGTCCAAGGGAGGGACGCGAAGAAGGCCGCCATCACGACCGGAATAGGGGCGAACCACAACAGATTGCGCCTGGTCCTTTTCATGATTCCTCCTTTGGGAGTTTCGAGGACACAAGCCAACGCCATGTTCCCTTTGCAGATTGAACAGCAAGCTTATCATACTCTTCGCTTTTTTTGACAAGTTTACTTTTCATCCGAGGGAGCTTTTTCACACGTCTGCGCGACGTTTCAGTTTCCAGCCGGGAATCACATGGTGGGCCGCGCCAATCGCCTGAATTGCGTGCACCGCGTCGTTGCCCGCGCATAGCTGCCAGCAGAGTTGATAATCGTTCGCAACTACGGCATTCATTCGTGATGCGCCTACTGACTCACTTTCTCATATGCGCCTTGCTTGCTCTGGCACCCTCGACAGCGTCGGCTCGCTGGATCGAGGCGCGGTCTTCGAATTTCGTCGTTTACAGCGAGGGCGGCGAGGATAGCCTGCGTCGCTCCGTCCAGCTTCTTGAGGATTATGACCAGCTGCTCCGCACGCTGACGGGCACGACGGCTCCGCCATCCGCAAGCCCGCTGAAGGTTTATCTGGTGAGCTCTGCCGCCAGGCTGAACCAGGTAGAGCCGGTCTCAAATGGGGTGCTTGGCTTCTACCGCGCGCGCGTCGGCGGCACCGCCGCCTTCGCGGTGCGTGGTGACAGGCCAGGCGTGGGCGGCGAGGAAGTGCTGATGCACGAATATGCCCACCACTTCGCGACACGCTATTATTCCGCTTACTATCCGGCGTGGTATAGCGAGGGCTTCGCCGAATATGTGATGACGGCACGGCTCGTGGGCGATCGGATCGAAGTCGGTCGCTACAACGCCGGTCGCGCGATCACGCTGTTGCGCGGCACCTGGCTACCGGTGGATCGGATATTCTCCGGCCAACTCGGCGGCCTTAGCCGCGAGCAGACCGGGCAGTTCTATGCCGAAAGCTGGCTGATCGTGCATTACCTCTTCGCGGACGAAGCGCGTCGGGAGGAATTGACGCGCTACTTCGCCGACCTTCATCGGGGCGTCGCTGAGACGCAAGCCTTTCGTACGGCTTTTGGCACCGATCACAAAGGCTTCGAGGCCGAACTGAAGCGCTATATGGCGGGCCGCATCGCCTATGGCGTGATGGCGCGGCCAGCGGGCGCCAACGTTGCGATAACGGTCCGGCCGCTCTCGCCGGCTGCCGACGATCTGTTGCTGCCCTTGGCCGCGCTGATGATCGGCATTCCGCAGCCGGAGCGTGAGGCGGCGACCTTCGCAACGATCAAGACAGCGGCCGCACGCCATCCTGACGATTCCTATGCCCAGCGCGTGCTGGCGCGCGCCGAGATCGGCTCAGGCGATCGAGCCGCCGGAACGGCGACCGTCGATCGGCTTCTGCAGAGTGCGCCGAACGATGCCGAGCTGCTTTATTTCCGGGGCCTGGGTGACTTCTACACCGGGCGAAAAGACGCAGCGGTCCGCGTCGAGAGCTTTGCTGCGGCGCGGCCCTGGTTCGCCCGCGCAGCGGCGGCCGATCCGGGCTACTACACCGCGATCTACCGCCTCGCCCAAACTGCGCCGGCCAGCGGTTCCCCGGTTTCAGAAGAGACGCTTGCCCAACTTACGATAGCGCACGCCCTGGCGCCGCTGGTCGGCGACATCGCCGTCGATGCGGCGACGGCGCTCATGGCGAGTCACCAATATGCGGCCGCTGAGCAAGCCTTGATCCCGATCGCGTCCAATCCACACGGCGGCAATGTCGAACGCGCGCGGGCGATGCTGGCGAGCATCCGTCAATCCAAGCGACAGGATTGACCTGATTGTCGGTTAACAGATGGTGCACACAGCCCATTCCACGATGCCATAGTGACGGCGCCAGCTCCAATCGCTGGCATGAAGATGCAGGTTATCCCGGCGCGACGGTTCATTCCCCGGTGTCCAAGAACTGATCGAAGCCTTCGAGAGCAAATGCTGGGTTTTCCATGGTGTCCACGCAGCTTCGATCGATCAGACGGGCGGGATCCGCGAGGAACGCCGCTTCGACGCTGGCGGTGGCAATCAGCGAGGCGCACCGATTTCCCGATAACCGAGAACGATGATTTGCCCGCCGGCGGTCAGAAGCCGCCGGCCGGTACGGACGGCGTTGGCCGGGAGCCGGTTGGGCAGGCCAGTTCAGCGATGCTGCGATAGCCTAAATCGAACTCAAGCGCGCCTCCAGAGCCCTCCCAGCCGGTTGGATAGCTCGCGGCGGCTAGCCCACGATTAGAGTAATTGCTATTGACTCGCAATAGTACCTCCATTAGCGCTCGCGCAAACTCGGGGGAATATAGTGCGCATACGATATCTGGCTGCCTGCAGTTTATTTGCAATTCACGCCGCAAGCCCGGCCTTCGGACAGGCTCCAGCTGGCGCGCCGGATGGGGATGCCGACACGATCATCGTCACGGGCGAAAAGACCAATCGGTCGCTTCAGGACACGTTGACGAGTGTCGCGGTGACAACCCCCAAGCGCATCCAGCAGGAAAACCTCATCACCATCCAGGAGGTGTTCCAGCGAACCGCCAACGTCACCGAGACCTATGGTGTCTCCGGCTTTACCATCCGCGGCGTCGCAAACCGCGGTATCACAGGCGGCGAAGGGGCCGCGCTCGCCACGATCTTCGTCGATGGAGCAGCGCTGCCCTCAGCGATCGTCCAGGCCGCGCCCACCGATATGTGGGATGTCGAGCAGGTCGAGATACTGCGCGGGCCACAATCCACGCTGCAGGGTCTGAATGCGCTGGCGGGGGCGGTCATCCTGCGCACGACCGAGCCGACGATGAACTGGTCGCTGCGCGCCCGCGCCCAATATAGCAGCGGCGACGACCGGCAGTTCGCCGTGGCCGCCGGTGGACCGATCTTGCCGGGCGAACTGGCGTTCCGCGTTTCGGCCGAAAAGCGTGATGCGGACGGTTTTACCTGGAATCCGACACGCCAGGCGCATGAAAATCCACTGGATTCCACCAATGTCCGCGCCAAGCTGCTCTGGACGCCCAGCGCCCTGCCGGGATTCGAAGCGCGCGCCGGATACACGCATTATGACCGTTATGGCGGTTACAGCTTCAGCTATGTCGATACGACCACGCCTGACTTCTTCGGCCATCGGCGCAATTTTTCGAATGTCCGCAATGACAGCGATTCCAACACCGATATCGGCACGCTCGACCTGCGTTATGATTTCGGTGGCGGCTTCAGCCTGACGGCGATCACGGCCTATAATGATGTGGCCGAGGTCAATCATTACGACAATGACCTAACCGCGGCGGACAGCGGTCAATATATCCAGCGCAACCGTTACAAGACCTTCTCCCAGGAATTGCGGCTGAATTATGAGGGGGAAAGGCTGAGCGGTCTGCTCGGCGCCTTCTACTACAGCCGCAGGAACAGCATCAACACGACCAGCGAGACCGGTGTCCCTACTCCGCTCGGTACGATCGCCGCCCTGCTCCAGTCGAACGGCATCGACGCGGCAACCGCGCAATATATCACCAGCCTCTATGGTGTGACTTTGCCCCAGATCCCCGTCGATTTCGCGTCTCAGGGCGCCGGGCGGGTCCGCACCTACGCGCTGTTCGGCGACGCGCGGTTCAAGCTGACCGACCGGCTCTCGCTGCTCGGTGGCTTCCGCTACGATCGCGAAACCAACAATATCGCCGTGGCGCAGCAGACGGCGTTTGCCGGCACCTATCCCGACCCGTTGGCCTTCGGTCCGGTAGGATCGCCTCTCTGGGTCGCAGTCACGGGGATCAACGCCGGCGTCGAAGGCATCGTGTCCGCCGCCACCGGAGGCGCGGTCGCGATCAATCGCACCTTTAAGGCTTTTCTTCCCAAAGCCGATCGAGATGGCATGTGGACCCCGGACATCAAGACCGCCTTTACCGCCCAGCGCGGCTATCGGTCAGGCGGATCGAGCAGCAACCTGGCCCGGTCGGCGACCTTTGCCTACGATCCCGAATTCACCTGGAACTACGAGCTGTCCTTCCGCTCCGCTTGGCTTGATGGTGCCCTGACGCTCAACGCCAATGCCTTCTATGTCGACTGGAAGGACCAGCAGGTGTCCGCCAATTTCGGCCTCAACGTTTATGACACCAATGTCGTCAACGCCGGCAAGTCGCATCTCTACGGATTCGAGGTGGAGGCCGCCCATCGTATCAGCCCGGCATTCGACTGGTATGCCTCCGTCGGATATACCAAGACCAAGTTCGACGAATTTTCCACGACGATGGGCAGCGTGACCGACTATGCCGGGCTGGAATTCGCTCATGCCCCGCACTGGACCCTGTCGGGCGGCATCAATGCGCACCCGGTCGAACATGTCAGCCTGAATCTCAACGCCAGCCACCGCAGCGCCGTCTTCTCCGAAATCAGTATCCCGCAGTCCGAGACGCGGCTCAGTGCCCGTACGCTGGTGAACGCGCGCATCGCCTATGAGGCGGATCATTGGACGGTCTCGGCCTTTGCCTCCAATCTCTTCAACGAACATTATTTTCAGTATACCGTCGAAGGGCTGGGTCGCGGCGTGTTGGGCAATCCCCGCGTGCTGGGCGTCTCGCTAGAGACGCGCTGGTAATGATAACGCTTGCCGCCTGTCTCCTTATGCTGGCCGGCGGGGCGTTGGGCGCCTGGGCGTTGCGCCGGGCGTGGCGATCTCCGCCTGAAAAGGGCGCGGGCTATCGGGCATTGGGTTGGGCGGCGATCATCGTGACACTGGTCTGGCCGTCGTTCCTGCTGGGCGACACGCGCGGGCCTTTCATCGCGCTCGCTATTGTATCGGTAGCGGTGCTGTTCGTGGTGGCGACTGGCGCGACCGTCCGGGTAGCGAAAACCGGTAAGTCGGGCCGGGCCGGGCGCGCATCAGACAGTCTGGCGCCCGAGCCGCTCGACCGGCCGACGACCCGTTGGCGCAACATCCTGCGCTGGCTGCTCGCCGGACCGATCGGTATGATCGCCGCCATGGCGGTGGGCATATGCTATGCCGTCTGGGTTCCCGGCGAGGCGCAGACACGCCTGCTCATCGGTGGATTGATCGTCCCAGTCGTCTGGGGCGGCGCCATGGCCTGGACCTTGGCTGACAATCGTATCGTACGTGCGACGGCGGTACTGGTCGGCACCGCGCTCACGGGCTTTGTCCTCGCCATATTGAAGGGCTTCGCATGACCGCGACCGCCCGACGCAAGCCGCTCCTGTCGCGGGTGCCCGCAGACTTCGTACGCGCGGTGCTGAAAGGACATAGTTCGCTCGGCCTCGCCTTCGCCGCGATCATCTATCTGGTCTGCCTGACCGGCAGCATCGCCGTCTTCGCTCATGAATTTCAACGCTGGGAGGCGGCCGACGCACCGCGCCTGACCACCATATCGCCGGACGCCGTTCAGCGCGCGCTCGAGGCGGCGATCGCGCGGGTCGGCGGCGGCGTGGAACATGCCTATATCAACCTGCCCACGCCCGATCTGCGGCAGGCCAGTATCAGCGTCGAGAAGGACCATGTGCAGCATGGCTGGATTTTTGACGCTGCCGGCAATCTGGTGGCGCCCGGTGATGCGCCGTTCAGCGAATTTCTGACACGGCTGCACATCAACCTGCATATTCCGGGCAGTTGGGGCATCTTCATCGTCGGCCTGACCGGCGTTGCCCTGCTGTCCTCGCTCATTTCCGGCCTGCTCGCCCATCCCCGCATCTTCCGAGATGCCTTCCACCTGCGCCTGGGCGGCTCGCGCCGCTTGCAGGAAGCCGACCTGCACAACCGCATCGGTATCTGGGCGCTGCCCTTCCATGTCGTCGTATCGCTGACGGGCGCGCTGCTCGGCCTCACCACCGTCATTGTTAGCGTGCTGGGGATGGCGCTGTTTCAGGGCGATACAGCCAAGGTCTATGCCCTGTTCATACCGCAGGCGCCCAAGGACGATCCGCGCCCTGCGCCGATCATCGATCTGCGCCCGATGTTCCCGGTCGTCGATCGCATGGCACCGGGCGGGCGCACCGACCTCATCCTGCTGGAGCACCCCGCCGAAATGGGCGGGGCGGCGATGTTCAACGTGCAGCGGGAGGACACGCGCCTCGCCAATTACGATGCCTATGCCTTCGATCGCGCCGGCAAGCTGTATCATAGCGCCCGGTCGTCAGAGAATAATCTGGGCGAACGGATATTGGGGGCGATCGGCAAGCTGCATTTTGGCTGGTTCGGCGGGGGCATGGTGAAGATCGCCTACGCACTCCTTGGCCTTGGCCTCACCTATCTGGCGGCGGGCGGCGTTACTATCTGGCTGGCCCGGCGACGCGACAAGCGCAATCCCGCACCCGGCCTCGAACGGTTGTGGGCGGCGACGATCTGGAGCCAGCCGGTTGCCCTTGCCACCACTGCGTTCACCACGGCGGCGCTGGGTGGAATGGTCAGCAAGCAGGCGCTGATCGTGACATGGGCCGCAGTGACGATGGTCATACTCTTCTCTGCCCTGCGGATCGAGGCGGCCGTCCTGTCGCTATGGCTGAAGCGTGCTTCGGGCTTGCTGTTGATCGTCGCCGCGCTAGTCCATGTGCTGCGCTTCCTGCCCGACGATCCGGTCGTCTGGTCGGTCGATATCGGGCTGCTGGCTTGCGGCGGTGTGCTGTTGTGGCTGGCGCGTGGCGCCACAGTGCAGCCGGTGCCGGCCCACGCCGCATGACCGGGAGCATGACCGACGGCGACTTGATCGACAGCGTGGCGAAGCTGGAGGCAGTCACGGGCCGCCCGCCGCCCGCCATGCATCTCAAGGTGATCGACCATCTGGACGAGGGCGCGTTGCGATGGCTCGCCCAGTCGACGCTCGTGTTCGTCGGTCTAGGTTCCAGTCTGGACGCGGCTAAGGCCAACGTCACCGCGACCATCGGCGGTGGGGCACCGGGCTTTGCGTCGGGTGACGCCCGGCGGTTGCGCATCCCGCTGGCGTCGCTGGACAATGACGAGCCTCCGGCAGTTGGCGCATCGTTCGGATCGCTATTCCTGATCCCCGGCATAAGAGAGGCATTGCGCATCAATGGCCGGGTGGAGGCGGTGGATGCAGATCACGTGCATGTCGTCGTGGAGGAATGCTACGGCCATTGCGCGAAAGCGATTATCCGTTCCGACCTGTGGGCGGCGCAACCGCGTGATGCACCGGGGAATCTCGCCGATTTTGTCGCAGCGAGCCGCTTCCTCGCGCTGGCCACGGTCGGCGCAGGCGGCCAGGCCGATACCAGCCCGAAGGGCGACCCGGCCGGCTGCATGGCCATGCTCGACGGCGACCGTTTATGGTTTGCCGACCGACCGGGCAACCGTCGTGTCGACAGCTTCCGCAACATCGTGGACCAGGCGCAAAGCGGGATCGTCCTGCTCGCGCCCGGCACCACACATGCATTGACGGCACGAGGTCGGGCGCGGCTGACGACCGATATGGCGATCCGAGAGCGCTTCGCCACACATGGCAAGACGCCGCTATTGGCAATCGAGTTACCCATCGAAGCGATTTCGCTCGAGATCAGCCCCGCGCTGGAGCGGGCGTCGCCCTGGCCCGTACGCCAGACCAATGACATCGACCCGGCCAAGCTGTTCATGGACCATATCAAGCTCAATAGGAGCGGAGGCGTCGGCGGCATGATCGCGCGCATGAGCCTCTCGGTGCCCGGAATGACGGGACTGCTGAAGAAAGGGCTGGAGAAGGATTACAAGGACAATCTCTACTGATCGAAAGAGCGGTCCCTATTTTCCAATCAGAATTGTCGCAATATTGCGCCTGCGAACTGCAATCGATTGCATCGCTTCTGCCCTGCAAGGGATGGATTTTGGCTTTGCGCAAGCGCGAGCCTCTTCGACGCCAGGGTCGCCGTGCCGAACAGCAGCATACCCACAGCCATAAGTAGGGACCCGGCTGGCGTCAGATGTTGAACGAACGCTTGGTCCGGCTGCTGAAATAGCGTCACGAAAGCAAACAGCCAAAGACACGCGCCGAGGCAACGCCCATTGATCAAGTACGAACAACATGATGAGCTTAACTGCCGACCGTGCAGCCTATCGCCGTTATTCCTGCTGACGTGCACTTTTCGTCGTTGTCGCTGTTATCGCCGGTCACGCCAACTGCGCCGATTACGGAGCCGTCGGACAGGATAAGCAAGCCGCCTGCCGCTGGAACAATGCCTGCAGGATTGAGCTGCGCGACCGCATTGAAGAATGCCGGCCGCTCGATCGCCATGTCGCCAATGGCGCGCGACGATACACCCAGTGCCAGCGCGCCGGAGGCCTTGGCGATCGCGATCTCCGGGCGCAGGTTCGAGGAGCCGTCCTCGCGCGCAAAGGCCACCAGGCGTCCGCCG
>Ga0207658_10000203_pt1 | contig 61802 bp, 56 predicted proteins | sample KBSS33metaG_FD_184322 | JGI IMG/M metagenome (GOLD analysis project Ga0207658, IMG submission 184322) | Switchgrass rhizosphere microbial communities from Kellogg Biological Station, Michigan, USA - KBS S3-3 metaG (SPAdes) (version 2) | ecosystem: Host-associated > Plants > Roots > Rhizosphere...
TCCGAACGTCGAGACGGCCGTGCTGAACGTGCCGGGCGGCGGCATCGCGCATCTGATCGAAGCGTCGGGCGCGTTCGGTCCGCTGATCCGTGCGGGTCTTGCGCAGGCCGGCCTGACGCCCGGAACACCGGCTTACGATTCGTTCTTCGTCGCGGCGCAGACCGTCATCGATGCGGGCGATCCGATCAATTTCGCCTCGCCGCTCAACGGCACGCAGATCGGCGGCAAGCACCTGCTGCTGCAGGAAGTCGTCGGTGGCGGCGACGTGCCGTCCGATCAGGTGATTCCGAACAGCGTCCCGGGTGCGCCGCTGTCGGGCACGGAACCGCTGATCGCCGCACTCGGCCTCAGTGAAATCACCGGCAGCGCGCAGTCGGCCGACGGCATTCGCGGTGCGGTGCGCTTCCTGCAGGGCGAGCACGGTTCGATCCTCGATCCGACCGACTTCCCGGCGGCGACCGTCGAGATGCAGGGCGAGGCGGCGAGCATGCTGGTCAGCGGCGGCAACGCGGTGCTCGTGCAGAACCCGGCGATCATCGTCGGCGGCCAGTAACGAGCTTCTCGCGCGCGACGCGCCGTCGATCGGCGCGTCGCGTGACTTGCGGCGCATGCGCCGCGCGAAACCGCGGCATCTAATCCTCGGACATCTCCGAGGAGTTCATCGATGCGCAGCGCGTTGTTCTTCGTTTTCGCTTTCGCCGTGGGCACCACGGCAGTCGCCGCGAAACCTCAGGCCACCCCCTTCGCAGCGGATCTTCCGTTTCGCGACTGCAACGGCGTCATCTGCATCGACGTGGCCCTCGACGGCGCACCGCCGCACACGTTGCTGCTCGACACCGGCAACACGCACTCCACGCTCGTCACCGAGGTCGCCAAGCCGCTCGGCTGGACATTGTCGCCGTACCAGCGCAACGGCAAGCCGCTGGACGGGGTCTACGAGACCGATGCGCATCGCGCCACACTCGGCGGCATCGAAGGCACCGAGAAATTCCTCGTCGTCGATCGCGCCCGGCTCGGCGACAAGTTTCCGCCGGTCGACGGCTCGATCGCCTATGGCTTTTTCAAGGACCGCATTCTCGAAATCGACTATCCGCACCATCGCCTGCGCATTTCGAACGTGCTGACCGCGTCCGCGCCTGCGCAGGCCGGCAACGAAGCCGATCTCTCCTTGATCACGTTCGGCGAGCACGGACCGCCGATCGTCGTCGGCGCCGGATTCCGCGTGAACGGCAAGCCGCTGCGCGCGCAGATCGACACGGCCTACACCGGCTCGCTGCTCGTCTACGACAGCGCGCTCGGTGCGCTCGGGCTGACCAAGCAGGGCAAGCCGGAGTATTTCCCCTACACCGACGGCGGCGTGAACATGCTGGCGGCGCCGGCGCAGAGCATCGGATTCGGCACGCAGGTCATCGCCGCGCATCCGACGATGTATTTCGTCGGAGAAGGAGACAATCCGGTGCACCAGCCCGATGGGTTGTTCGAGGCCACCGTCGGCAACGCGCTGTTCGCGCACAGCGTGCTGACGCTCGACTTCCACGCGATGAAGATCGGAGTGAGACCGGCGGCCGGCTGAGGCGGACGCGTCGCGCTCAGTAGGCGACGCCGATCCGGCGCATCACCTTGCCGGCGAGCCATGCCGGCCCGATCAGCAGGTAGGCGAGGTCGGTCAGGAACGACGGCTTGCGGCCTTCGATCTTGTGGCCGACGAACTGGCCGATCCAGGCGACCACGAAGACCGCGATCGCGAGCTTCAGCAGGCCGCCGCGGCCCAGTTCTCGATACAGCCATTCGGTGAGCAGGCCGAACGCGATGAAGACGACCAGCATCGCGACCCCGAGCGGTCGCGACAGCCGCCAGTAGAACGCGAATGCGCCGACCATGACCAAGCCGCACCAGAAGCCGGCGCGGCCGATCGTCGGCGCGACCGGCACGAGCCAGAGCGCCGCTATCACCGACCACAGGATGGCCGGCACGCAGATCCAGTGGATCAGCCGGTTGGTCGCGTTCTGGTGGTCGGCGCTGTAGTTGTCGAACCAGCGTTCGACGGGTCGTGCGGCGGACGTCGTCATGCCTCGTCTCCGAAAGGGGCGAACCGGCGGTTCCCGAACCTCAACAGTATCCACCCGAGCAGGCACGCGGCGGCAGCGGCCTCGAGCAGGATGAAGGCGTGAATGCGCAGGGCGATGCTGCAGAAATCGGCGTAGCGATAGTGGCCGAGCACCAGCAGACCCATGCCGGCGTAGGCCGCCAGCACGCCGAGGGCGAGCCGCGTCTGGCCGCGCCGATAGAACAAATAGCCGGCCGCCGCGAACGGCGTCACGGCGAACCAGGCGAGGTCCACCCGCGCCGGATCGAGCCAGGCGGGTTCCGGATACGTCGAGAAGAACAGGACGTTGTCGGTGTAGTGCGCGATGCTCGCCGCGACGTTCAGCAGCAACAGCAGCGCGAGCGAGCGCCGGGACAGAAGCTTCGCGAGCCAGCGCGTCATCGGCGGGGTGAATCAAGCCACCACGATACCGGCCAATCGCTCCAGCGCCTGTGCATACTTCGCCGCCGTGCCCTCGATGACGTCGCGCGGCAACTCGGGTCCCGGCGCCTGCTTGTTCCAGCCCAGCGTTTCCAGGTAGTCGCGCACGAACTGCTTGTCGTAGCTCGGCGGGCTGATGCCGACGCGGTACTCGTCGGCCGGCCAGAAGCGCGAGGAATCGGGCGTCAGCATTTCGTCCATCACGTACAGCTTGCCGTCTGCATCGGTGCCGAACTCGAACTTGGTGTCGGCGATCAGGATGCCGCGTTCGGCCGCATAGGCGGCTGCATGGCGATAGATCGCCAGCGTCGCCGCGCGCACCTGTTCGGCGAGGTCGGCGCCGATCGCCGCGACGACCGTGTCGAAACTGATGTTCTCGTCGTGCGCGCCGACGGCGGCCTTGCTCGACGGCGTGAAGATCGGCTGCGCCAGCTGTTCGGCCTGCTGCAGTCCCTGCGGCAAGCGGATGCCGCACAGCGATCCTGTCGCCTGGTAGTCCTTCCAGCCCGAACCGATCAGGTAGCCGCGCGCGATCGCCTCGACCGGCACCGGCTTCAGGCGCTTGGCGACGACGCTGCGCTGCGCGTACAGCGACGCATCCGTGCCGGCCGGCAGCACCGAGGCGACGTCCTTGCCGGTCAGGTGATTGGGCGCGAGGTGCGCCGTCTTGCCGAACCAGAAGTTCGAGATCTGCGTCAGCATCTCGCCCTTGCCCGGGATCGGGTCGGGCAGCACGACGTCGAACGCGGACAGGCGGTCGCTGGCGACGATCAGCAGTTCATGCGCATCGAGCGCGTAGACGTCGCGCACCTTGCCGCGATGGATGAGGTCGAGGCCGGGCAGGTTCGATTGCGAGAGGACGGTCGGCACGAAGAATTTCCGGAAGCGGGGCGAGCGGCCGATTGTAACGGGCGTGCGCCTTGCGCAGGCAGCGCGGCCGCCCCGAAGGGCGCCGGCATCGCTGAACGGCGCTTCAGTCGGCGCTTGCTAGAATCCGCGGCCGTTTGACCGCCGATACCGCCATGTCGTCCGTGCTATCCGCCCTGCTGCCCCCGATGGCTTGCCGCGCGCTCCGCGTGCGCGCGGGAGCGCTGCGATGAGCGTTGCCGGGAAACTGATCGGCGCCCTGATCGGCCTGGTCGTGTTCCACAATCCGATCGGCCTGCTGATCGGCGCCGTGCTCGGCCATTTCTACGACACGGCGGTCGCGCGCATGCGCCCGCCCTCGATGGGCCAGGGTTTCATCGAACCGTTGTTCGCGTTCGCCGGCGCCTTGTCGAAGTCCGACGGGCGCGTCTCCGAGCCGGAGATCGCCGCGACCGAGGCGCTGATGGTGCGCCTGCGGCTGGACAACGGGCAGCGCCGGTCGGCGATCGAACGCTTCACCGCGGGCAAGCAGACCGGCTTCGATGCCAGTCTCGCCATCGCCGACCTCAAGCGCTGGTGCGCCGGGCGGCGCGATCTCGCCTTCATCGTGCTCGACCTGCTGCTCGATCTCGTCTACGCGGAAGGGAGCCTGGCCGAAGCCAAGCTCGCGCTCGTGCGCAAGCTGTGCTGGGCGCTCGGCGTCAGCGACCACGAGCTCGCCGCGCTGTCGGCGATGAAGGGCTACGCGGGTCCGCGGCCGTCCGGCTACGGGCCGCGCGGCCCCTCGGCGCAGCCGCCGGCGATCGATCCGTACGCGGTGCTCGGCATCGAGCGCACGGCCAATGAACGCGACATCAAGCGCGCCTACCGCAAGCTGATGAGCCAGCATCATCCGGACAAGCTCGGCGACGTGCCGGACGAACTCAAGCGCCGCGCCGAGGATCGCGCGCGCGAGATCAACACGGCCTACGAGCGCATCAAGAGCGAGCGCAGGATTCGCTGAGCGCGAGCGTCGAGCGACGACTTCGCGCGAGCGGCTCCTGTGGGAGCGCCCTCGGTCGCGATCGACGTACGGCCACGGCATCGCGACCGAAGTCGCTCCCGCACGGCAAAGCGACACTGGAGTCGCTTCGACGCGGCAAAGCGACTCAGTCGCGAGCAGGGCTCGGACGGCGGCAAAGACGCTGTGGCAGACTTCGCCCAGCCGGATGGTCCATGCCCGCGCCGCCGCGCGCCGCGTATACGCACCCTGGGGAGACGCCCACATGTCAAAGCAATCGCCCGTCATCGCGCCTTCGATCCTCTCGGCCGACTTCGCTCGTCTCGGCGAAGAAGTCGACGCCGTCGTCGCTGCCGGCGCCGAGTGGATCCATTTCGACGTGATGGACAACCATTACGTGCCGAACCTGACGATCGGCCCGCTGGTCTGCCAGGCGCTGCGCAAGCACGGCGTCAAGGCGCCGATCGACGTGCACCTGATGGTCAAGCCGGTCGACCGCATCGTGCCGGATTTCGCCAAGGCCGGCGCCACGCTCATCAGCTTCCATCCGGAGGCGAGCGAGCATGTCGACCGCACGATCCAGCTGATCAAGGACTCCGGCTGCAAGGCCGGTCTCGTGTTCAACCCGGCGACCTCGCTGTCCTACCTGGACTATGTGCTCGACAAGCTCGATCTCGTGCTGATCATGTCGGTCAATCCCGGCTTCGGCGGCCAGAGCTTCATTCCGGCGGCGCTCGACAAGCTGCGCCTGGCGCGTTCGCGCATCGACGCGACCGGCCTGCCGATCCGCCTGGAGATCGACGGCGGCGTCAAGCCCGACAACATCGCCGAGATCGCGCGTGCCGGTGCCGATACCTTCGTTGCCGGCTCGGCGATCTTCAACGAGAAGGACTACGCCGCAGTGATCGCGAAGATGCACGCGGAGATCGCGCGCGTCTGATCCGCGCGTTGCGCGTGCGAAAAAGGCCGCGCCGAGCCCAGGAGGAGTGAGGGGCAAGCCCGGCGCGGCTACGGCAAACCTTCGTGGGACGGCGGCGGGTCGTCAGATCGCCAGCCAGTTCGGGTCGGGTTCGGCAACGCGAGCGAGGCGGTCGGCGACGTACGGATCGTACGAATCGGCCGGTGCGACCATCGCTTCGCCGCCGAGCCAGAGCGACTCGGCCAGCGCGTCCGGAATCGGATCGCGGCACGTGTCGGCGAAACCCGTGCGGGAGGTGGAGCGGGTAGTGCGGTCCATGGGGCGGTCCTTTACGAGTGAATCGCGGCGAGCAGGCCGAGCAGCAGGGCGGAAAGCGCGAATACGATGCGCATCGGTTCGCGCGAATACAGTTCGTCGTTCGGGTTGGCAGGCTTGGGGTCCATCGCGAAACTCCATCGTCGGGGCTGGGATGCATTCCAGCGCGGCGGGGAGCGCCGGAGCCGCGCGCCGGCGGGCGTGGCGGCGACGAGTTGTGTCAATTCGCTGACGTCACGGCCGCGGGCGTTGCGCTGGCGCGCGTGCGCTGCGTAAGCTGGCCGCATTCACTTTCAAGGATGCCGCCATGCCGCGCACCATTGCGATAGTCGAAGACGAGCCGCTGATCCGCGCGAACTATTCCGAAGCGCTGACGCGGCTCGGCTACGAAGTGCGCGGCTACGCGTCGCGCGGAGAGGCGGAAACCGCGTTCGCGCAGCGCCTGCCGGAGCTGGTGATCATCGACGTCGGCCTCGGCGACGAACCGGAAGGCGGCTTCGAACTCTGCCGCAGCCTGCGCACGCGCGCGCCGGCGCTGCCGATCCTGTTCTTGACCGCGCGCGATTCGGATTTCGACGTGATTTCCGGCCTGCGCCTCGGCGCCGACGACTACCTCGCCAAGGACATCTCGCTGCACCAGCTCGCCGCGCGCATCAATGCGCTGTTCCGCCGCATGGAAGCGCTGCGCAAGCCGGTCGCCGCCGACAGCGTCATCGCGCAGGGCCCGCTCGCGCTCGAGACCGAGCGCATGCGCGTGACGTGGAACCGCATCGACGTGCCGCTGACCGTCACCGAGTTCTGGATGGTGCACACCCTGGTGCGCTTTCCCGGCCACGTGAAGAGCCGCGACCAGCTGATGCGCGACGCCCAAGTCGTCGTCGACGACGCCACGATCACCTCGCACATCAAGCGCATCCGCAAGAAGTTCATCGCGATCGATCCCGCGTTCGACTCGATCGATACGGTGCATGGGGCGGGGTATAGGTGGAAGAGCGGGGAATAGGGAATCGGGAGTAGGGAATAGGAGAGAAGCCAAGGCGAGTAGTCCGCCGCTTTTCCCATTTCCCCATTCTCGATTCCCCATTCCCGGCTCCCATCCATGTCCCTCCGCTTCAAACTCCTCCTCGTCGCCCTCTCCACGCTGGCGTTGCCGTGGGCCGGCTGGCAGTTCATCCGGCAGACCGAATCGCTGCTGCGGCAGGGCCAGGAACAGGCGCTGCTCGCGTCGGCCGGCATGTTGGCCAAAGTGCTCGATGCGCGCCGCATCGAGCTGCCGCCTGCCGTCGCGGTGCTGTATGCGCATCGAGCGGCCGAGGCGATCACGATCGATGGCTACGCGGACGACTGGTCCGCGCTGCGGCCCTACGCGCAGGCGATCGGGCCTGCGCAGGATGCGCAGAAGCTGCGCGTGACGCTGGCGCAGGGCAAGGACGGCCTCACGTACCTGCTCGCCGAGGTGCGCGACGCGACGCGCACGCGCGTGGATCCGACCGATCCGCGCGCCGCGGCGAGCGATCACGTGACGCTGGTGCTCGCGCAGGAAGGCGAGACGCGGCGCTATCTGCTGTCGAGCGCGGCGCCCGGCAGTTTCGAGGCGCCCGCGCTCGGCGAGGGCACGCTGCTGCCCGATCGGATAACCGGTGCGCTGCAGGAAGACGGCTCCGGCTATCGCATCGAATTGCGCCTGCCGCGCGGCGTCGTCGCCGATCGCATCGGCGTCGGCGTCTACGACGCGGCCCAACCGGGCGCGGACATTCCCGAGCTGCGCAGCGTGCTCGCCTACGACGACGGCGCGGCGCGAAGCCTGCAGCCGCTCGTGCCCGAACACGAGCGTGCGCGCATCATCGCCGCCGACGGCTGGCTCGTCGCCACCGCAGGCCGCCTGGCGGCGCCGGCTGCCGACCCCGCGGACGACGCAGGCTGGCTCGCGAGCCTGATCTATCGCGGCCTGATCGCGCCGGCGCTCGGTGGCTCGGCGACCTTGGCAGGCGATCCGCCGCGCATCGACGCGCCGGAAGTCTGGCAGGCGCTTTCCGGCGTCGCCGCGACCAGCTGGCGCTCGGCCGACCAGTCCGGCGTCGTCGTACTGAGCGCTGCCGTGCCGCTGCGCGATGCCGGCACCGTGCACGGCGTGCTGCTGCTCGAGCAGGCCAACCGTGCGCTGCCCCTGCTGGCCAATCGCGCGCTGGCGGGGCTGGCCGGCGCTACGCTCGCCGCGCTCGCCGTCGCGGGTGCGATCCTGCTCGTCTTCGGCGCGACGTTGTCGTTCCGCATCCGGCGCCTGCGCAACGCGGCCGAGCGAGCGGTTCGGACGTCTGGACGTCTGGATGGCCCATTGCCGCTGGTCGACGCGCCCGACGAGCTCGGCGACCTTGCGCGCAGCTTCGGCAAGCTCATCGACGAGGTCGGCGCGTACACCGAGTATCTGCGTACGCTCGCTTCGAAGCTGTCGCACGAACTCAATACGCCGCTGGCGATCGTGAAATCCTCGCTCGACAACCTGGACCACCAGGCGCTGCCGGTTGCGGCGCGTTCGTACCTGGCGCGCGCACGCGACGGCGCCGATCGGCTCGGCGCGATCGTGCGTGCGATGAGCGAGGCCAATCGCGTCGAGCGGGCGATCGCCTCCGCCGAAGCGGAAGATTTCGATCTGCGCGCCGTGGTCGCCGGCTGTGCGGAAAGTTATCGCGCGCTGGCGGCGCCGCGCGAGCTGCGCGTCGATCTTGCGACAGGGCCGTTGCCGTTCCACGGCGCTCCGGACCTGGTCGCGCAAGCACTCGACAAGCTGTTCGACAACGCCTGCTCGTTCACGCCGGAAAACGGATGGATCGCGCTCTCGCTGGTCCGGCACGACGGCGCCGCGACGATCCGCGTGGCGAACTCGGGACCGCCGCTGCCCGTCGCGATGCAGGAGCGCCTGTTCGATTCGCTGGTCAGCATGCGCGACAAGAGCGCGCGCGGCGGCGAGGCGCCGCACCTCGGGCTCGGTCTTTACGTGGTGCGTCTGGTGGCCGAAGTCCATCGCGGCACGGTGTCGGCGCGCAACCTGGCGGACGGGGCCGGGGTCGAGTTCTCGCTGCGGCTGGAGGGAATGTCGAGAAGGTCCCTGACCGCGCACACGTGAGTTCGCCGGCCATGAAGTTTCTTTCACACCGCGACGGCCGGGCCCGCATTTTCGTCAGGCGTATGACTTCGGCGAAGCCGATGCGCGAGGAAGCGGTCATGCACGGGTACGTTCGTAGCGTTGCGATGGTGGTTCTGTTCGTCGGGGCTTCGGGCACCGCCAGTGCCGCGGGCGGTCGGCGCAATGGCGTCCTCGACGAGGAAAGCGGCTTCCTCCCGGGCAAGTACTTCGAGTTGAAGGCGCAGTCCTACGTCAAGAGGAAGGACTACCCGATGGCGCTCAAGATGTACCAGCTCTCCGGTTTCTGGGGCGACAAGATCGCGCAGTACAACGCGGCGGTCATGCTGTTCAACGGCCTCGGCGTGCCGCAGGACAAGGTGCTCGGCACGGCCTGGTTCCATATCGCCGCCGAGTCGCATGGCGATCTCGCCGAAAGCGCGCTGGTCGCGGCGACGGCGGAGCTGACCGACGACCAGCGCGGGCAAGCCGATGCGGCCTGGACCAAGCTCGAAGCCGACTACGGCAACGACGTCACGTTCCCGCGGGCGCTCGCGCGCTTCCAGATGGACATGAACGAGTCGATCAACCACGGCATGCCGGGCGGCCCGGTGCAGGTCAACGTCTCCTACAGCGACGGCCAGCCGATCATGGGCACGACCTACTACCAGGACAAGAAGGCGGCCCTCGCCGAAACGATCGGCAAGATCACCGGGAACGTGACGGTCGGCCAGGTGAAGACGATATCGTTGCCGGGCGAGGTCACGAAAAATGCCTCGTCGACGCCGTTGACCGGCGAAAGTCCCGCAGCGGACGTGCCGCCGGCACATTGAGGCCGGCATATCGAAGCACGCGGGCGGGTGGGCTCCTATACTCGCCTTCCCGCCGCTCTCGTTGCCGTCTTCGATGGTCCGCGCTCCGTCTCGCCGAGCTACGCCTGCCGTTCGACGCTCCCGCCTAGTCGGCGCGCTTGCCGGTGCGCTCGTCGCCGGCCTCGCCGTGCTGGCGCCGTCGGCGCGTGCCGACGTCGAGCCGGTGACCGATGGCGTGCCGCTCGACTACCAGCCCTCGGTGATCCGATCGACCGACGACGGCGCGCGCATCGTCGTGTTCGAGCGGCTCGACCCGACGACGACTTACGGCGACCTCTGGCTGACGCGTTCGCTCGACGGCGGGGAGAGCTGGACACCCCCGGCCGCGATCATCGCGACGGCGGCGAACGAGCGGCATCCGGCGCTGCTGCAGCTCGGTCCCGCGAACTACGTGCTGTTCTATCTGAAGGGCGCCAGCGCATCGTCGAGTTTTCGCATCTGGCGCGCGAGCAGCAGCGATGGCGTCGCGTTCACCGAGCAAGCGCAGCTCGATCTCGGCTGGGCGAACGGCGGCGAAATCAATCCGCACGTGATCCGCCACGCCGACGGCACGCTGACGATGAGCTATCAGCGCCTGGGCAGCGGCAGTTACGTCGCCGAGTCGAGCGACGGCGGCGCGACGTGGGATACATTGAAGACGGCCATCGCGACCGGCAGCCAGCTGCCGCGCATCGCCTATCGCGAAAGCGACGGCCTGTACCTGGCGAGCTATCAGGTCGGCAGCAGTGCGCTTTCGATGTATGTGAAGACCACGACCGACGTGCACGACTGGAGCGGCGCGCCGCAGGATTTCGCGGTCGCCGGCAACAACCACGATTCGCTGCCGGTGGTGATGCCCGACGGTGCGTTCGCGCTGTTCTGGATCCGCGCGGCCGGCAACCAGTTCGATATCGCGGTACGGCGTTCGATCGACGGCGCGACGTGGCAGCCCGCGCTCGCCGTCACCGACAGCGCCGATGCGGACGATGTCGAGCCGCATCCGCTGCTCGACGCCTCGGCCGACACGGTGGAGCTGTACTGGGGTCGGGGCAACCCGGTCGGCGGCAGCGACTACGACATCGTGCGGCAAGCCGGCGTGCGCGTGCGCGATGTCCTGTTCGCCGACGGTTTCGACGGCTGACGCGCGCGGCGCAAGCTTGCTATCTTCCCCGGCCCCGTTCACGACGTGCGCGACCCGATGATTTCCCAGGACCAATTCCATGCGCTGGCCGCGCAGGGCTACAACCGCATCCCGGTCGCGCGCGAGGTACTGTCGGACCTCGACACGCCGCTGTCGGTGTATCTGAAGCTCGCCGACGGCCCGTACGCGTATCTGTTCGAGTCGGTCGAGGGCGGCGAGAACTGGGGACGCCACTCGATCATCGGCCTGCCGTGCCGGCGCGTCTACGCGCTGCATGGGCGCACGCTGACCGTCGAGGACCTCGGCGAGGTCGTGCAGACGCGCGAGCTCGCCGACCCGCTGGCCGAGATCGAAGCGATCCGCGCCACGTTCAAGGTGCCGCAGCTCGACGGACTGCCGGCCTTCACCGGCGGCCTCGTCGGCCATTTCGGCTTCGAGACGGTCGGCTGGATCGAGGAGCGCCTCGCGCGGACCGACAAGCCCGACCTGCTCGGCACGCCCGACGCGCTGCTGATGCTGTCCGAGGAAGTCGCGGTGTTCGACAACCTCAAGGGGCGGCTCTACCTGATCGTGCATGCCGATCCGGCGCAGCCGCAGGCCTATGCGCGCGCGCAGCGCCGGCTCGACGAACTGGCGTTCCGCCTGCGCCATTCCGGGTCGGGCTATCCGGACGTGCTCGATCCGAAAGCGCTGGAGGAAGCCGACTTCAAGTCGAGTTTCACGCGCGAGGAATACGAAGCCCTGGTCGAGAAGGCGAAGGAGTACATCCGCGCCGGCGACATCTTCCAGGTGGTGCCGTCGCAGCGGCTCTCGGTGCCGTTCCGCGCGCGCCCCGTCGACGTGTACCGCGCACTGCGCGCGCTGAACCCGTCGCCGTACATGTATTTCCTCGATCTGGGCAAGACGCAGATCGTCGGGTCTTCGCCGGAGATCCTCGTGCGCCTGAAGGAGGGCAAGGTCGTGGTGCGTCCGATCGCCGGCACGCGACCGCGCGGCAAGACGCCGGCGGAAGATCTCGCGCTGGAGCAGGAGCTGCTCGCCGACGCGAAGGAGCGCGCCGAGCACCTGATGCTGATCGATCTCGGCCGCAACGACGTCGGCCGCGTCAGCCGCACCGGCAGCGTGCGCCTGACCGAAAGCTTCGTGATCGAGCGCTATTCGCATGTGATGCACATCGTCAGCCAAGTCGAAGGCGAGCTGCGCGACGGACTTTCGTACATGGACGTGCTGAAGGCGACGTTCCCGGCCGGCACCGTCAGCGGCGCGCCGAAGATCCGCGCGATCGAGATCATCCAGGACCTCGAGCCGCACAAGCGCAACATCTACGCCGGCGCGATCGGCTACATCGGCTGGTGGGGCGACGCCGACACCGCGATCGCGATCCGTACCGCGGTGATCCAGGACGGGCGCCTGTATGTCCAGGCCGGCGGCGGCGTCGTGTTCGACTCGGATCCGACCAAGGAATGGGAGGAAACGATGAACAAGGGGCGGGCGCTGTTCCGCGCCGTGGCGCAGGCGGCCAGCGGGCTCTGACCGGTTCGGATGGAGCCGCCGCTGCGGTGCCGGCCTGCGAGGGGTCGGTGGCGTGCGTGGCCACACGCCAGCCGCTTGTCATCGCGCTGTCGCGCGTCCACGCGAACATGCGCCGCGCGGCGAGAGCCGCATGGGTGGTGCCCGTTCGCCCGCTGTGAGGCGATGCGGCGGGCATGAGATACTGAAGAACGTTGCGTGCGTTGCCCGCGCGTCGTCAATAGCTAGGGGAAAATTCGTGATTTCGATCGGTCTTCCGGACTCGCCTTGTGCGCGAGCCATGGCTCGTCGCGCGCGTCCGCGCGCAGTCGTCTGCGGCCAAATCCTGTCCGCGCTGGTTCTGGCGGCGTTCGCCGCGTCGGCTTCGGCGCAGGTCGCGCTGACGACGCTCGATGCGCCGTACGCGCAGAACTTCGATGCGTTGCCCGCGAGCGGCTCCGCGCAGTGGAGCAACAACGTCACGATCCTGGGCTGGTACACGGCGCGCACGGGCACCGGCACGACGATCGTCGCCGACACCGGCGCGAGCAACGCCGGCAACCTGTACAGCTACGGCGCGGCCGGCGACGGCGATCGCGCGCTCGGCTCGATCGGTTCGGGCGGCGCGGCGGCCGGCAGCTTCTTCTACGGCGTGCGGTTGCAGAACAACACCGGAGCGACGATCACCTCGCTCGACATGTCCTACACCGGCGAGCAATGGCGCAACAGCGCCGCCGCGGCGCAGACCGCCACGTTCTCGTACCTGATCGGCAGCCCGGCCGTGACCGGCAGCCTGGCCGAGTTCCAGTCGGCCGGCGTCGCGGTGGCCGCGCTCGACTTCACCAGCCCCGTCACCGGCGGCACGGCCGGCGCGTTGAACGGCAACCTGCCGGCGAACCAGCAGGCGCACAGCGTCACGATTTCCGGACTCAGCATTCCCCCGGGCACCGAAGTGATGCTGCGCTGGTCCGATCCGGACAACACCGGTTCCGATCATGGCCTGGCGATCGACGACGTGCAGGTCACGCCGCACGGCGTCGGCGGCGGCATCGGCCTCAGCATCGCCGACGTGTCGAAGAACGAAGGCGACGCCGGCACGACCACTTTCACGTTCACCGTCAGCCTGCCGTCTCCCGCACCAGCCGGCGGCGTCAGCTTCGACATCGCCACCGCCGACGGCACTGCCACGGCGCCGTCGGACTACACGAGCAAGTCGCTCACCGCACAGACGATTCCCGAAGGCAGCAGCACATATACCTTCGATGTGCTGGTCAACGGCGATACCGCGACCGAGCCGAACGAAACCTTCTTCGTCAACGTCACCAACGTCAGCGGCGCCACCCTCGTCGACGGCCAAGCCGTCGGCACGATCGTCAACGACGACTTCCAGGCGCTGAAGATCCACGACCTGCAGGGCAACGGCGCGACGACGCCGATCCCGGCCGGCATGGTCGTCTCGGTCGAAGGCGTCGTCACGGCGAACTTCCAGGGCACGACCAAGCTGTCCGGCTTCTTCCTGCAGGAAGAGGACGTCGACGCCGATGCCGATCCGAATACGTCCGAAGGCATCTTCGTCTACTGCTCGGCGTGTCCGACGGCGGTCGCCGAAGGTCAGCGCGTGCGCGTCAGCGGCACCGTGACCGAATACTTCGGCATGACCGAGCTCAACGCGACGACGGCGGCGAGCATCACCGTCACCGACGCCGGCAACCACCTGGCGGAAGTCACCCCGACGCCGATCGAACTGCCGGTCGTGGGCGACGTCGACGCGTTCTACGAAGCGCGCGAAGGCATGCTGGTCACCTATGTCGACACGCTGCTCGTCTCCGAATATTTCGAGCAGGCGCGCTACGGCCAGATCGAGCTGTATCCGAATCAGCGTCCGCGCCAGTTCACCGAGTTCCAGGCGCCGAGCGTGGCCGGCTACACGGCTTATCTCGACACGCTTTCGCGCAGCCGCGTGATCCTCGACGACGACAACGACGTCGAGAACTGGTCGCTGACGCTGCCGGAAGGCCAGCAGTACCTGTACTACCCGCGTGCGAACGGCGGCCTCTCGGTCGGCACGCAGGGCGTCGACTTCTTCCGCGGTGGCGACGAGGTGCACAACCTCACCGGCGTGCTGCACTGGTCGTTCTCCGGCGTCAGCGGCACCGACGCCTGGCGCATCCGTCCGGTGCAGGCGGCGCCCGCCACGTTCACCGTCGCCAATCCGCGCCCGACCACGGCGCCTGCCGTCGGCGGCGCGATCAAGGCCGCGGGCATGAACCTGCTGAACTACTTCACGACGATCGACACGACGTCGAGCTCCTCGTCGGGTCCGTGCGGTCCGAGCGGCGGACAGGACTGCCGCGGTGCCGACAGCGTCGCGGAGCTCAATCGTCAGCGCGAGCGCGCCTCGATCGTGCTGTGCACCCTCAATCCCGACGTCGCCGGCCTGATGGAACTGGAAAACACCACGGCGAGCGCGACGATCACCGACCTGCTCGGCGCGGTGAACGCACGCTGCGGCGGCGCTCATCCGTACACGTTCGTCAGCACCGGCGGCACGCTCGGCACCGACGCGATCCGCGTCGCGCTGATCTATCGCGCCGGCGTGCTGTCGCCGGTCGGCTCGGTGTTGTTCGATCTCGATCCGATCCACAACCGTCCGCCGACCGCGCAGACGTTCGATGTCGTCGACAGCACGAACGCCGCCTTCGGCAAGCGCTTCACGGTGATCGCGAACCACTTCAAGTCGAAGGGCTGCGACGGCGCCAGCGGCGGCGATGCGGACTCCGGCGACGGACAAAGCTGCTGGGCTGCGCGACGCACCGCGCAGGCCTCGCGCCTGCTGACGTGGATCAACAGCACCGTGATTCCGGCGGCGGGCGACAGCGACGTGCTGCTGCTCGGCGACTTCAACTCGTACGCGCAGGAAACGCCGGTGACCACGCTGACCGGCGGCGGCTACACCGATCTGGAAACCAGCTTCCTCGGCGACAGCGCGTATTCGTACCTGTTCGACGGCCAGCTCGGCCATCTCGACTACGCGTTCGCGAGCACCAGCCTCGCTCCGCAGATCACCGGCGTGGCGCCGTGGCACATCAATGCCGACGAGAACCCGCTGTTCGACTACAACGACGAGGTCAAGGACACCGGCGAAGCGCCGTACGAAGAGAAGCCGGACGGCTCGGCCATGGTGCCGCCGCGCGTGCTGTTCCAGCCGGCGACGCCGTATCGCGCGTCCGATCACGATCCGGTGCTGGTCGGGTTGTTCCCGCTCGGTGCGAATGCCGATCTCGACGTCGAGATGACCGCCCCGAATCCGATCGTGCACGCCGGCAATACGCAGACCTACACGATCACGGTGCTCGACGCCGGCCCTGGCGACGCGACTGCGGCGAGCCTTGCCGACACGCTGCCGGTCGGCACGAGCTTCGTCTCGCTCGACAGCCCAGCCGGCTGGACCTGCACGACGCCGGCCGTCGGCGCAACGGGTCCCGATGCGTCGGTCGCCTGCAGCACGCCTACGCTGGTGGCCGGCAGCACGGTCACGTTCACGTTGGTCGTCCGCTACGCGGCCGATCTCCCTCTGGGGGCGATCTCGAATACGGCCACCGTGTCGTCGGCCGCACCCGATCCCGATACGGGCAACAACAGTGCGACGAAAGTCACGGGGGTCGACCGAGCCGCGGACTTGGCAATGACGCTGGTCGACACGCCCGATCCGGTCGTCGCGGGGGGCGCACTCACGTATACGGCAACGGTGACGAACGCCGGCCCGAGCACCACGGCCGACGTCTCGTTCGACGACACGCTGCCGTCCGGCACGACCTTCGTTTCGCTGGCCGCGCCGGCGGGCTGGTCGTGCACGACCCCTGCCGTGGGTTCCGCGGGAACCGTTTCCTGCCAGATCGACGTGCTGCCGCTCGGCAGCTCCGTGTTCACGCTCGACGTCACCGTCGATGCCAGCGCCGCCGGCAGCGTGCTGGCGAATACGGCTACGGTCGCATCGAACGCGCTGGACACGCCCGATCCGACACCAGGCAACAACAGCGCGACTGCCACGACGACCGTACAGACTCCGCCGCAGGACGCGTTGACGGTCACGCCGTCGAACTTGGACTTCGGCGACGTCGCGGTCGGCTCGATCAGCGACGACAAGACTGCGACCTTGACCAACGCCGGCGACGTCCCGCTCGAGGTCTCGGCGGTCCAGCCTGTCCAGCTGCCGTTCGCGGTCGCCGGCGGTACGTGCTTCGACGCGCAACTGCCGATCACGCTCGCTGTCGGCGAGAGCTGTACGTTGACGTACGCGTTCATGCCCGATGCCATCGGTCCGGCCAGCCAAACGCTCCAGATCGTCATGGACGGCCAGGTCGGCCCCACGCTCGCGTTGAGCGGCAACGGCATTGAAGTCGTGCCGCCGCAGCAGGCCGACGTCGCCGTGTCGATCACCGACGATCGCGAGTTCGTGCAGGTGGGCGACACGGTCGACTACGTCATCGTCGTCACCAACAAGGCCGGCCCGGCGACCACGACCGTCTTCGTCTTCGACATGCTGCCGCAGGGTCTGCTCAATGGATCGTGGGTCTGCACGCCGACCGGCGGCGCGACCTGCGCGAACGGCGTCAACGACAAGCTGCAGGACAACGCCACGCTGCCGGCCGGCAGCAGCGCGACCTACGTGTTCTCGGCCACCGTGCAGCCGGACGCGCCGGGCGACCTCATCGTCAATTCCGTGTCGGCGAAGGCGACCGACGGCGTCGTCGATCCGAATCCGATCAACAACTCGGCCAGCGATTCGCCCGCGGATACCGTCGTGGTCTTCAAGGATGGTTTCGAGAGCGATGCGACGATGCAGTCGCTGGCCGGTTTCGGCGATGCCGATGGCTTCGTCAGCGCGCAGCTGTCGGTCGAACCGACCTTGCTCGCCGGCCTCGGCAGCCAGCCGGTGCGCATCGCGAGCGGCCGCTTGGCCGATGGCAAGAGCGCTTTCGCCATCGATCTGGCGCGTTTCGGCGCGCGCTACGCGATGCGCCTGGTGACGCGCGATGCGCAGGGCCACGACGTGCGCGGCGACTGGCGCGAAGTCGATCTGGCTACCGATGGGCTCGATCTGGCGTGGCAGTCGGCCACGCCGGGCCATCGCGACGGCTATCTGGTGCTGTCGGCCGGCAAGGTGTCGCTGCAGTCCGATGCCAGCGACATCGGCCAGCCGCTGGTCTCGCTGCGCATCGCTCGTCGCGACGCGTCGGCGTGGCTCTCGCTGCCGGTGCAATGAGTACGAAGTAGGGCGCCGGCCCGCCTGTGCGGGCCGGTGCGGCAACGTTGATCCGACAGGCCGCCTCGTGCGGCCTGTCGCGTTTCAGGCGCCGGCCGCAAGCGCCGCCGGTGCTGCGTGGGTTCTATCGGCGCGATCGATGTGCTAAACATCGAGTCCATCGCGGCCGCGATGCATGAACGCCCCTACAGGACGCATGCATGACCCACGACACTCCACTGATCGCCACCCTCGTTTCGGCGCTCGTGCTCGCCTACGTCGCCGGCATGATCGCGCAGCGCCTGCGACTGTCGCCGCTGGTCGGCTACCTGATCGCGGGCATTGCGATCGGACCGTTCACGCCCGGCATCGTCGCCGACCAGGCGCTCGCGCCGGAGCTGTCCGAGCTCGGCGTGATCCTGCTCATGTTCGGTGTCGGCCTGCACTTTTCGCTCGGCGACCTGCTCGCGGTGAAGGCGATCGCGATTCCCGGCGCGGTCGTGCAGATCGCCATCGCGACCTTGCTCGGCCTGCTGCTGTCGTGGCTGCTCGGCTGGTCGTTCGGAGCCGGTCTCGTGTTCGGTCTGGCGCTGTCGGTCGCGAGCACGGTCGTGCTGCTGCGCGCGCTGGAGGAACGCCGCCTGCTCGACTCCAACCGCGGGCGCATCGCGATCGGCTGGCTGATCGTCGAGGATCTCGCGATGGTGCTCGTGCTGGTGCTCCTGCCGGCGCTGGCCGGGCTGCTCGGCGGCAGCGTGGATGCGGCGCACGCCGACCGCGGCGTATTCGCGGCGCTCGCCATCACGCTTGGCAAGGTCGCCGCGTTCGTCGCGCTGATGCTGATCGTCGGCCGCCGCGTGATCCCGTGGCTGCTCGAGCGGACCGCCGGCGTCGGTTCGCGCGAACTGTTCACGCTGGCGGTGCTCGCGATCGCGCTCGGCGTCGCCTACGCCTCGGCGCGGATGTTCGACGTCTCGTTCGCGCTCGGCGCGTTCTTCGCCGGCATGGTGCTCAACGAGTCGAAGCTCAGCCACGAGGCGGCCGCCGAATCGCTGCCGTTCCGCGACGCCTTCGCGGTGCTGTTCTTCGTCTCGGTCGGCATGCTGTTCGACCCGGCCATCCTGGTCCGGCAGCCACTGCCGATCCTCGGCGTCTTCCTCATCATCGTGCTCGGCAAGTCGCTCGCCGCGCTGCTGATCGTGCGCGCGTTCGGACGTCCGCTCGAAGTCGGCCTGACGATCGCGGTCAGCCTCGCGCAGATCGGCGAGTTCTCGTTCATCCTGGCCGGCCTGGGCACTGAACTGGGACTGCTGCCCAAAGACGGCCACGATCTGATCCTCGCCGGAGCGATCCTTTCGATCGTCGCCAATCCGCTCCTGTTCGTCGCGCTCGATCGCTGGCAGGCACGGCGCGACGCCGAAGCGGCGGCGCGCATGACCGACGAGGCACCTGCCGGTCCGCCGCTGCCGGCAAGCGGCCACATCGTGCTGATCGGCTTCGGCCGCGTCGGTGCCCTGGTCGGGCGCCACCTGCAGGAAGCCGGCGAAACGCTCGCGCTGGTCGAGACCAACCGCGATCACCTCGACAGCGCGCGCGCGCTCGGCATCGCCGGCGTGCTGGCGAACGCGGCCGCCGAAGATGCGCTGGTCGATGCGAACATCGCGACGGCGCGCGCGATCCTCGTCGCGATCCCGCAAACGCTGGAGGCCGGCCAGATCATCCAGCATGCGCGCGCTTTGAACCCGGCGATCGCCGTGTTGGCGCGCGCCCATTCCGATGCCGACGTGACGTATCTGCTCAACTGCGGCGCGGACGCCGCGATCATGGGCGAGCGCGAGATCGCGCGCAGCATGTGCGAGGCGGTCGAGGGGCTGGCGCGCTATTTTGCGCGCGTGGGCGCAAGTGGCGTCGGTGATTCGGCGCCGGCTGCCTGAGCGAGGATCCGAGGAGCATTTCATGCCTGAAACTTCGCTACCACGACACGTCTTCTTGATACTCGGCGCTTTGCTCGTGCCTGCAACGGCGTGGGCGAGTGATATGCCTCCCCTGGAGTTGCTCCTGATTCCACCCGTGGCTTGCATGCTCGTCTTCAGCGTACTCGGCTGGTTCGCCTCGCGCTTGATGCATGATCCGACGGCGCGCCACTTCACACGTCTGTTGCTGCTCGCGCTGATGTGGACTCCGGTGCCGAGTGTCGGTTTGCTGGCCAATGGCATCGGGTTTGTGCCCAGCGGCTTGTATTTGTGGATGTTTTTCTGGTCCCGCGATGACCGATCGCCTTATGTCGTAGCGGCAGCCAGCCGCGATCGGCTCACGGTGGCGATCGCCGTCGGGATCGTCTGCGTCCTTGGGAGCATCGTCGTGCTCGCGCGCTCCTGTGCGCGTCTACGCCAGTCTCGGCTCTAGCGCTTGTTGGGCTTCAGGGAAATGCCGAGCGCGACGGCAAACGCGAGCCCAATCCAAAATCCCCAAACGGTCCAGCTGCCCCGCGCCTGCGTGCCTTCGCGCTGCTCGATTTGCTTGTGCCAGCTGGCCTGCGTTTCGCCCACGTGGGGCGCGTTCTCGATCTCTGCGCCCGCCACGACTTCGGGCGGCCATTCCGGATCGGCGTAGGAAATCGTCATGTCGGTGACGTTCGCGCCCCCGCAGCCGTAGAGCGACTCGCCCAACTGCAGCCGATACGGTGCGTTGCCGTTGCCCTTGAAGATGATCCAGCCGGGGCCGCCTGCCGGCGTCAGCGTCCATGGCTTCTTGGTCAGCGTGTCCAGCACCGGGGACTCGACCGTGAGTTCATCCTGGGAAAGCGTGAACTGAATTTCGGCATCGGGCGCCCAGGCTCGAGGTTGCTCGGAATACAGATACAGGTTCACGTGACCTTTCGCAGAGTTGGATTGCCCGTCCATCAGGTGTATCCCGATGAGACTGCGTTGCGGGTTTTTGTCGGGCGGTATCTCGACAAGACGCATTTCGCCCGGATTGCTCACGTTCGAGCGCCAATTGAAATGGAGGTAATAGGGGCTTTCGTTGGCGGCAAACGCCGGCATCGCAAACCGCCACGCAAAATGCAGCGGTCCGTAACTCCCTCTCGCAGGAGGCGTCAGGTCCCCTATGTCCCGCCATGTTCCGGCGAGCGGATAGGATTTCTTGGTGGCACCCAAGCGAGACTGGCGCAACCACTCGCAACCCTGTTGCTTGCCCGCGTTGTCGAAGATCGACACCGATTGAATCTGTTCGATGGCCCAAAGCTTGGTGGCCTCGTCACTGATGCGCACCCGAAAAACCCCCGGCTCGGCGGGCGCCGGTATTTCATACACGTGGTAGGGCGGCGGCGTTGACCCGTCGGCGGACACGGTGACGGCAGCAATCGCAATCGAAATCGAAATCGCGAAGATCATGGGCGACGATCGTCCACGGCGGCAATCTTGCGGCGAATCGCATGATCGGCTGCTGCAAGCGCGGCTACGGCAAGCGCGGCAAGCGCAGCGACCATCACGGCGAGCCATCGGGTGTTGCGAGCCTGCTCAGCTTCGGCGGTCGGTTGAGGCGCGATCTCGTGAAAGGTGCCCGTGGTGCGCCGGTTTCGAACCGATGCCAATGGCAGCGGCGCTCTGTCCATCGGCGCGGCGATGAGGCCAAGCCGCTCCTGATCGGCGTTGCTTATCGGGTCTTCCCGGCGCGCGCTCTTGGCGCCGACTCTTATGTGGTACGGCGGCGAGCCGACGTCATCGAACCAGACGAAGCGGTGCGGGCCGCCCGGCGCGTTCGGAAGCACCACGTAACCGCGGGGCATGGTCCTTCCTTTCGCATCGACGACATCTATCCAACCGGCGTCGAGATGAGCCATTGCGTCATCGAGTTCGACGTCGCGCTGCAACACATAGACCGGCGACCGGTCGGGCAAGATGAGGTCTGCTTCCCACACGTCGTGCGGCGCAGGCGCCGCAGGAGCGGCGGCACAGAGCGCAACGATGGCGATCGCATCTAACCGCATGCGCAATCACTCGACTGGGTGTGGTCCAGGATATCCGATCCCGAGAACGAGCGGTCTCACTGCGTACTGCCGAGACAGGACAGGCCCCGCGGACGGATGATGCGACTGTCTGGAATGAGGAGTTCTCATGAAATTGCCGTCCTGGTCCATCGGCTCATGGCTGCGCTGCTGCACTATGGCCGGGGCGCTCGTTGTTTCGCTGCCCGGCAATGCGGCTACGGGGCGCATCACTGACCTCGCTACTGGCGAGCCCATCGCAGGCGCGACGGTTTACGCAGTGTGGTACGAGCGTTTGTGGTTCTCAGACCGCATCGGCTGTGGTGGGACCGCAGTCGTTCAATCCGATGCCGACGGTGGCTACGACGTCGGGTTCGACATGACATTTCACGCATGGTTTCATGACGCCGCCTACTGGGTCGTCGCTCCCGGCTATCAAGGAGGAGGACGATATTCTTCCAAGGACTGGTCGGCAAAATTGCAGAAGCTCGACGGGTTGTCCCTCGATGAAAAGTTGAAAGCCGTGCCGCCACACGATCGCTACGAGACCTGCGTGCGCGGCGTGGTCACGCCGTACGCCGGCATGGAACGGTTCGAGCGTGCGATTCGCGCCGCACAAACTGCCGCCCTGTGCGATCCGGCGAATGGCGAGACGACGCCGCAAACCGACATCTTCGTCCGCTATTTTCCAGCAACCGCACAGGCGTCGTTCCTCTGGAAAACGTTCGTCAGTGCGTTGATGCCGCTTCGCACGAGCCACCCGATCCCGGTCGCTGCACGAAACAACGCATGCGTGCTCGCTTCGTTGCGTGATGGCTCCGGCGCGCTCGGCGGGGCACCTGCGCAACTCGATGCGCCACTCACGCTTCAAATCGCGCTCACGAGTGCAGACTCGACCATGCCAGCACGAAGAATGCCGGTGCGATTGCTCTGGGGGTTGCGCGATGTGCAGGGCAGCGTGTTCAGTATCGAGCATCGCGAAACGCTGCCTCTGTTCGATGCCGTCGCCTACACCGACGATGATGGCAACGCCAGCTTCCGCATCACGCAGGCGATGCTGGACGAACTGGATTCGCAGCAGCAAGGAAAGAACACGCTTCCGCGTCCGCCGTTCGTGGTGGTTCCGTACGCGCCTGACCGAATCGCACTGGGGTGGGGCTGGAACGGTTCGTCGCGGTTCTGCGCAAGCGGCGACATTCTGAATCTATTGCCGCAATTGGAATCCCGTTTTGGCTACGTCGGGCCTTCCGGCGTGTGCCGCGTGACGCCGGGGACCGATGGTGACAACGCGGCTGACGAACAACTTCATGAGATCGTCCGGCGAGAGGCGGAATGGCGCGCGGGGAAAGGTCCACACCAGATCGATGAGTCGACGGTCCGTCTGTACGCGTGGCAATGGCCGGCGACGGCGTTGTTGGCGCGCGCTTACGACTTGATCACGCTTCCTGCCGATGTGGAGAACGATCCAGAGGCGTTGAATCGGTTGCAACGCGCAGAACTCGGGCAAGCCTTCGATGCGGTGTGCGCGTCGCCGGAAGGCGTACCCGCGATGAATCCGCGCATCGTCCTGCGCGCGTTCTGGTGGCTGGAGGCGCAGTCGGAGGGTGTTGCGGCGGCGAATCAGCGGGCGCAAGAACGTGCGACGAAATGGGATGACGGAGCGCGCTGCACGTACGCCGACGGCAAGCAGACGAGGGGAGCTCCGACAAGGCCGCCCAATCCGCTGACGAACAATGTGGCCTGCGGAGTATGGCGCGGCATTCGAGAGCGGCTCGGCGATGCGCCGTCGTCGACTGCTGCGCCATTGACGCAGATGCAGGTCGATTTCTCGAAGCGTGAGGGGGCGTGTCTGGACAAAACCGATTTTGGCTCATCGCTTTGATGCGGGCACCCAGTGGCCGAGCTCAAACTTGGCTCCTGCCCGTGCGCGATCGACGATGTCAAAAAAACACTACGGAACACGCGTTCGCCCCGATCGCTGATACTGTTTGCTGTGACGGCTTCGCGCTCACTTGGTTTCATTGAGCGTGGCCGCCAGCCCGGCCGGCCACCGGCGTCCCTTTTGGGGTTGCGTGTGCGGGTATCGGCGCCAAGACGGCGAAAAATATATATATCAACGATTTAGGTGTATCAATGCTGCTGATGATCGACAACTACGACAGCTTCACCTGGAACCTCGTGCAGTACTTGGGCGAGCTCGGCGAGGACGTGCGCGTCGTGCGCAACGACGAGATGACGCTGGACGCATTGCGCCGGCTCGCTCCGGCGGCGATCGTCATCTCGCCGGGGCCGGGCACGCCGAACGAGGCGGGGCTGTCGCTGCAGATCATCGAAAAGCTCGGCGGTTCGGTGCCGATCCTCGGCGTGTGCCTCGGCCACCAGTCGATCGGCCAGGCGTTCGGCGGCAAGGTCGTGCGCGCGAAGGAAATCATGCACGGCAAGACCTCGATGATCCATCACGACGGCAAGGGCGTCTTCCGCGGCGTGCCCAATCCGTTCGAAGCGACGCGCTATCACTCGCTCGTCGTCGAGCAGTCGACGCTGCCCGCCGACCTCGAAGTTTCGGCCTGGACGCTGCGCGAAGATGGCTCGATCGACGAGATCATGGGCTTGCGTCACCGCTCGCTGCCGATCGAAGGCGTGCAGTTCCATCCGGAGTCGATCCTGACCCAGCATGGTCACGACCTGCTGCGCAATTTTCTCGTCGAGGCGCTGCCGCGGGCGGCGTGACGCCGCCGCCCGCGACGGCGGTCGGGCGATGGCGGCGGCGACGGGCCAGCGGTTTGGACGGCCGTTCGCGCGGGGAAAGGTTACGGGGCCCCGCATCTCGACGCTATGCTAGGCGTCCCACGCAGGATTCCGGCATGCCCATCACCCCGCAGGAAGCGCTCCAGCGCACCATCGAGCATCGCGAGATCTTCCACGACGAGATGGTCGATCTGATGCGCCAGATCATGCGCGGCGAGGTCTCGCCGACGCTGATCGCCGCGATCGTCACCGGCCTGCGCGTGAAGAAGGAAACGATCGGCGAGATCGCCGGCGCCGCGCGCGTGATGCGCGAGCTGGCCGCGAAGGTCGACGTCGGCGCGCCGGAGCATTTCGTCGACATCGTCGGCACCGGCGGCGACGGCGCGCAGAGCTTCAACATCTCCACCGCGTCGATGTTCGTCGCTGCGGCCGCCGGCGCGCGCGTGGCCAAGCACGGCAACCGCAGCGTGTCGTCGAAGTCCGGCAGCGCCGACGTGCTCGAAGCGCTCGGCGCGGCGATCGACCTCGGTCCGGCCGAAGTGGCCCGCTGTTTCGCCGAGACCGGCATCGGCTTCATGTTCGCGCCCCATCATCATCCGGCGATGAAGGTCGTCGCGCCGGTGCGGCGCGAACTCGGCGTGCGCACGATCTTCAACATCCTCGGACCGCTGACCAATCCGGCCGGCGCGCCGAACATCCTGATGGGCGTGTTCCATCCGGATCTGGTCGGCATCCAGGTGCGAGCGTTGCAGCGGCTCGGTGCGCGGCACGCGCTGGTCGTGTGGGGACGCGACGGCATGGACGAGATCTCGCTCGGCGCGGCGACGATGGTCGGCGAACTGCGCGACGGCGACGTGCGCGAATACGAGATCGAACCGGAGGATTTCGGCCTGGTCATGGCATCGAGCCGCAACCTGCGCGTCGCCGACGTGGCCGAGTCGAAGAAGCTGCTGCTGGAGGCGCTCGACGACACGCCCGGCATCGCACGCGACATCGTACTGCTCAACGCCGGCGCGGCCCTGTACGCGGCCGACGTCGTCACATCGATCGGCGAAGGCGTCATGCGCGCGCGCAGCGCCGTCGCGAACGGCGCCGCGATGGCGAAGATGGAAGCCTTCGTCGCGACGACGCAGCGGCTCGCAGGCGGCGACCATGGCCGTTGATCCATCGCCTGGTGCCGTCATTCCCGCGAACGCGGGAAGCGCTTCACAACGGCGAAAGCCGGTCATCCCTTTTGCTCCGGCGCCGGCAGCACCGGATCCTCGCCGTCGCCCAGATCCGCCGCATCGGAAACATTGAAGATGGAAGATATTCTCCAGCGCATCCTCGCGCGCAAGGTCGAGGAAATCCGCGAGCGCAGCGCGCAGATCGGCCTTGCCGAGCTGTCCGCGCGCGTCGCCGATCTGCCGCCGACGCGCGGATTCGCCGCGGCGCTCGAAGCGAAGGTCGAGGCCGGCTCGCCAGCGGTGATCGCCGAGGTCAAGAAAGCGAGCCCGTCGAAAGGCGTGATCCGCGCGGACTTCGATCCGGCGGCGATTGCGCGCAGCTACGCCGCCGGCGGCGCCGCCTGCTTGTCGGTGTTGACCGATGCGGATTTCTTCCAGGGCAGCGAAGCCTACCTGCAGCAGGCGCGCGCGGCCTGCGATCTGCCGGTGCTGCGCAAGGATTTCACGATCGATCCGTACCAGGTGTACGAGGCGCGCGCGATCGGCGCCGACTGCATCCTGCTGATCGTCGCCGCGCTCGGCGACGCCAGCCTGCTCGAACTCGCGCTGCTGGCGGCCGAGCTCGATCTCGACGTCCTGGTCGAGGTGCACGACGAGGACGAACTCGAACGCGCGCTCGAAATTCCGGCGCCGCTGATCGGCGTCAACAATCGCAACCTGCGCACCTTCGAGACTTCGCTGGATACGACCCTGCGCCTGCAGGGCCGCATCGACGACGGCCGTCTGCTGGTGACCGAAAGCGGCATCCACACGCCCGCCGACGTTGCGCGGATGCGGGCGGCCGGCGTCGAAGCGTTCCTCGTCGGCGAGGCGTTCATGCGCGCGGCCGATCCGGGTGCGGAGCTTGCGCGGCTGTTCGGCGCTGGCGGAGCCGCTGCGGGCTGAAAAGCGGCAACGAGGCGCGAATGAACGTTTGCGCGCGAGCGGGGTCGAATCGCCGCGCATGACCGATTCCCATACGCCCATGGCCGCGATACGAGGCGCTCCGACCCAGCGCATCGTGCTGTTCGATTTCGACGGCGTGATCGTGCGCGGCGACGCGTTCACGAAGTTCATGCGCGAACGCTATGCGCACGCGTGGTGGCGCCTCGCCGTCGTATTGCCGCTATTGCCTGTCGTGGCGTTGATCGCGCTGACGCGGCGCGGCCGGCGCCGGCTGTTGCGCGCGGCCGTGACCTGGGCCTTCGTCGGCGTCGACGCGGCGCGCTACCGCGTCATGGCGCAGGCCTTCGGCGGGCGGCTTGCACGCGATGCGCGCAACATCTTCGCCCCCGCGTGCATGGCCTTGAAGCGTCATCGCCAAGACGGCGATCGCGTTCTCGTCGTCACCGGATGCGAGGACGTGCTGGCTCGCGCGATCCTCGACGAGCTCGGCTTCGACGGCGTCGAACTCGTCGCGTCGCGTTTCGAGGCAGGGCGCTTCGGCCTGCGTATCGCGCTGCACAACATCCGCATCGAGAAGGCTCGCCAGCTTGCGCTGCGCGGTATCCGTCCGCCATGGGACGTCGTCTACAGCGACTCGTTCCACGACCTGCCGATTCTCGCCGCCGCGCGATCGGCCGTGCTGGTCAATCCCGACCGCATCACGCTGGCCCGCGTTTCCGCGCGCCTCGGCCGGCGGCTGTCGGTCGTCGAATGGAGCTGACCGGCGGCCGGCTCCACCGGAACCGGCCGGCACTTGCCTCAAGCCGGCCTGCGTAATAACGTAAGCATTTCCGTAATCGCTTACGCATATGATGTTCCTGCACACGCAAGGCGAGCTGGCGCTCGGCAGCCGTTTCAAGGCGATCAGCGAAAGCCTGTACGCGGTCGCGAACGCGACCTATCGCGCCTGCGGCGTCGAGATCGACGCGCACTGGTTTCCGGTGCTGCGCTATCTGCAGGTGAAAGGGCCGGGCAGCGTCACCGAAATCGCTGCCGCGATCGGGCAGACGCATCCGGCGGTCAGCCAGCTCGCGGCGAAATTGCGCAAGGCCGGCTGGATCACGCGGCGCATCGATCGCGCCGACGCACGCCGCGGCGTGCTCGAGCTCACGCCGAAAGCCGAAGGGCACCTGGACCGGCTGGGGCCCGTCTGGTGCGCGATCCGGCGCGGCGCGCAGGCCGCGGTGTCGCGCGGATCCGGCGGCTTGCTCGATGCCCTGGGGCAATTCGAGCGGGATCTCGCCGACGGACGTGTCGCCAAGGAAATCCTTGCCCAACGCGACCGCCTGCAGGCGGCCTCGATCGAAGTGCAGCCGTATCGCCCCCTCTGGGCCTCGCATTTCGAGCGCATCAATACCGAGTGGCTGGAGCGCTGGTTCGTCGTCGAGGCGGTCGACCGTGCGATGCTCGGCGATCCGCAGCGCTACGTGATCGAACCCGGCGGCGCGATCCTATTCGCGCTGCTCGACGGCGAGGTGATCGGCACCTGTGCCTTGATCAAGGAGGCGCCCGGCGTCTACGAGCTGTCGAAGATGGCGGTCGAGACCGGCTTTCGCGGCCTCGGCGCCGGTCGCAAGCTGCTCGACGCTGCGATCGCCGAGTTCCAGCGCCGCCGCGGCCGCGCGCTGTTCCTCGAATCGAGTTCGCGCCTGAAGCCGGCCCTCGCGCTGTACGAAAGCGCAGGCTTCGTGCACCACCCGGCGCCACGGCCGGGCAGTCACTACCAGCGTGCGGACGTCTACATGGTGTACGAGCCGAAGCCGGCCGCCGTCCGGGGCAGGAGCGCCCGGCGGCGATGAACCGCGCCGTCCTGCGACGGCGGGTCAGTGCGGCTTGCGCGGACGGGAGTGCCGTCAGTGCGTGCCGAGTACGACGATCGTCTTGCCGGACACCGAAATCATGCCCTGCTCTTCGAGCTGCTTCAGCACGCGGCCGACCATCTCGCGCGAGCAGCCGACGATGCGGCTGATTTCCTGGCGCGATATGCGGATCTGCTTGCCGCTCGGATGCGTCATCGCGTCCGGCTCTTCGGTCAGGTCGATCAGCGTCTTGGCGACGCGTCCGGTCACGTCCATGAAGGCCAGCCGGCTCACCTTGCGCGAGGTGTGCAACAACCGGTTGGTCAGCTGCGAGCCGATGGCGAAGAGGATCTTCGGGCATTCGTCGCGCAGCGGGCCTTCGAACAGGTTGAACATCCGCTCGTAGCCGATCTCGGCGAGTTCGCATGGCGTGCGCGTGCGCACCATGACTTCGCGCCGAGGGGTCTCCACGAAAAGTCCCATCTCGCCGATGAATTCGCCGCGGTTGAGATAGGCGAGGATCAGTTCACGGCCTTCCTCATCTTCCGACGAGACGGTCAGGGAACCGTCGATGACGTAGTAGAGGATGTTGGCCGAATCACCCGGGCGGATGATGGCGGTCTTGCTGGCGTAGCGGCGACGGTGGCACGCGGCGAGGAAACGTTCCATCGCGGCGCGATCCGGGGTGAGCATCGGCGGCGCTTGGACTTTGTTGACCTCGCGCTGCAACGTATAACGAAAATCAGCGATCTTGCCCTGTGCTTCCACTAAAGGCCCCTTCTGCGTCCGATCGCGGTGTTCACCGCGTCACGACGGAACGCGGGGTGTCCCAGCGTTTGCGAGCCCGGCGTGAGTGGACGTCTCCTCATCTTATTGCATATTCCGTTACACGTCGCGCGTCGCGGGGCGAACGTGAAGGTTCCGTTTGCATTCCGGCGCGGGCGCCCCGTCCTGCTCGGGCCCGGCCGTCAGCAGACTGTAAGGAACGGCAGCGAGTATCGGTTCCTTAGAGCGGCCGCATGGCCCATAATCCGCGCCCTCCCGAACCACCGCCCGCACGAGGTAGAACGCCGTGGTCAAACCGATTCCGCGCCTGCAGCTGCAGGGCTTCAACAATCTCACCAAGGCGCTCAGCTTCAACATCTACGACATCTGCTATGCGGTGTCGGAGAACCAGCGCGACCGCTACATCGACTACATCGACGAGCAGTACGACGCCGACCGCCTGACCCAGATCCTGACCGACGTGGCCGAGATCATCGGCGCGAACATCCTCAACATCGCGCGGCAGGACTACGACCCGCAGGGCGCGTCGGTGACAATTCTTATCTCCGAGCACCCGGTCGTCGAGAAGCTCGGCCGCGACATGATCTCCGACGCGGTCGTGGCGCACCTGGACAAGAGCCACATCACGGTGCACACCTATCCGGAAACGCATCCGCACAACGGCATCGCGACGTTCCGCGCCGACATCGACGTAGCCACCTGCGGCGTCATCTCGCCGCTGCGCGCGTTGAACTTCCTGATCGACAGCTTCGAGTCCGACATCGTCACGATGGACTATCGCGTGCGCGGCTTCACGCGCGACGTGAAGGGGCGCAAGCACTACATCGACCACAAGATCAACTCGATCCAGGACTACCTGGCCAAGCACATCCGCCAGCGCTACGAGATGTTCGATGTGAACGTCTATCAGGAAAACATCTTCCACACGAAGATGCACATCAAGGACTTCGACCTCGACACCTACCTGTTCGAGGCGAACGCGGACGACCTCTCGTTCAAGGAACGCCAGCGCATCGAGCAGCTGCTGAAGCGCGAGATCGAGGAGCTGTTCCACGGGCGGAATTTGATGTGATGGGGCTGGGAATGGGGAATCGAGAATAGAGAATCGTTGAAAAGCGCGGCGCCCAACCACGCTGTTCCCATTCCCAATTCCCCATTCTCGATTCCCGCTGTTGAGCGAAGCTCAACAGCGGTACGCCACCGCCTTCATCACCTTCGAAGCCGCGCGCATCAGCGTCGGGATCGGTGACGGCAGCGGGCGCGCTCCGGCCGCCAGCGCATGCTCGGCATGGCGCGCTTCGTCTTCCTTCATGCGCCGCACGATCGCGCGGCTGCGCTGGTCGCCGACCGGAAGGGTTTCCAGGTGCTCGCCGAGGTGCGCCTCGACTTGTCGTTCGGTTTCCACCACGAAGCCGAGACTGAGGCGGTCGCCGATGGCGCCCGCCGCCGCGCCGATCGCATAGGCGCCGGCGTACCAGAGGGGATTCAGGAGGCTGGCGCGGCTGCCGAGTTCGGCCAGGCGCTCGCCGCACCACGCCAGATGATCGGTTTCCTCGGCGGCGGCGGCGAGCATCTGCGCGCGCAGGGCGTCGTCGCGCGCGACGGCCGCCTGGCCGAAGTACAGCGCTTGCGCGCACACCTCGCCGACATGATTCACGCGCATCAGCCCGGCCGAATGCCGGCGCGCGGCCTCGTCGAGATCGCCGTCGGCGATGTCCTGCGCCGGCGACGGCTGCGAAGCCGGCGGCGCGGCGACGAACACGGTTTCCAGGGCGCGCTCGATTTCCACGAGCGCGCGATCGAACGGCGACAGGGTGCGCGAAGTCATGGGGCACAATTGTCCAGCTGTTCGGCCAGCAGCGCCAGCGGATGGATGACCCGCAGCGACGCGCCGCCGTCGCGCAGGCCGTTGCCGAGATGGATGCGGCAGCCGATGTTCGTGGTCAGGAGCACATCGGGCGCGAGCGCCTGCGCTTGCGCCAGCTTCTCGTCGCGCAGACGCACGGCGAAATCGGGCTGTTCCAGGAAGTAGCTGCCGGCGGCACCGCAGCAGCGCGGCTGCTCCGGCAGCGTCACGACGGCGAGTTCGGGGATGCGGGCCAGCAGGTTGCGGATTGCGTCCGTGGCGCCGACGCTGTTGACCTGCGTGCACGGCAGGTGCAGCGCTGCCCGTCGCTGCAGGGCGCGGAAACGGAGCTGGCCGAACGCCGGGTCGGCGGCGATGAACGCATGTACATCGGCGACGCGCACCGGATGGCCGGCGAGCGCGTGGCCGCTCAAGTCGCCGTGGCAGCCGCTCGCCGCGACGAGCACGGTATCGACGCGGGCCGATTCGATCGCGGCACGCGTGACGGCGGCGCTGGCTGCCGCGGCAGCGACATCGCCGTGATGGCGTTCGAGAGCTCCGCAACAGGCCGCCTCGGGGGTTTCGACGACGTCGTAGCCGAGCGCTTCGAGCAGGCGCCTGGCCGCAGCGAGCGTGTCGCGGTCGTAGACGCTGGCAACGCAGCCGCGAAACAAGCCGATGCGTCCGCGCGTCGGTGTGGTCGATGCGGCTGCGGAAAAGCGGGTCGCGACGGGCAGATTCGGTTGCGCCTCGGCCAGCCGCCGCCAGCGAGCTCCCGGCGGCAGGCAGCGCGCCAGCCAAGGCAGCCAGCGGCCGAGCCGCAGCCGCGCGCCCCAGCGGGCCATCGCGGTGGCCGTTCGCGGATCGCGCAGGATGCGCCGGGCGAATGCCGGCACGGCAGGATCCGGCCGCGGGGCATCGGCGAGCGCCGCGCGAGCGCGCACCAGGATTTCCTCGTATTGGACCTGCGACGGACAGACCTTCTGGCACGACAGGCAGCCCAGGCAGTGGTCCAGGTGCGCGACCGCCGTCGGCGTTGCCGCGAGGGTGCCGGTCGTCAGCGCGCGTGCGAGCGCGATGCGCCCGCGCGGCGACTCCGCTTCGACGTTTGCGAGGCGGTACGTCGGGCAATGCGGCAGGCACAGGCCGCACATGACGCATTGATCGGTCAGAGTCGCCAGGCGCGGGTCGGCGGCGGCGCTGGCGGGGGAGGCTTCGAGCATGGATTTCATGCTACCATCCGCGGCTTCGCCGGATCCTGGCGTGGAGTTGCCATGCCGGCACGCTTCCGCTATCCTCCCGCGCCCTCATTTATCCCGTGCCCGCTTCCCAGGGGCCGAACCAGAGTCTTCCGGATATGAAAACGATCAGCGCCAATGCTGAAACCGTCAAACGCGATTGGTACGTCATCGACGCTACCGACAAGACGCTTGGCCGCCTGTGCACCGAGCTCGCGCACCGCCTGCGCGGCAAGCACAAGCCCGTCTACACCCCGCACGTCGATACCGGCGACTATCTCGTCGTGATCAACGCGGAGAAGGTCGCGGTCACCGGCAAGAAGCTGGACGACAAGAACTACCACCGCTTCACGGGCCACATCGGCAACCTGAAGACGACCTCGCTGAAGGACATGCTCGCCAAGCATCCGGAGCGCGTCATCGAGATCGGCGTGAAGGGCATGCTGCCGAAGAACCCGCTGGGGCGCGCGATGTACCGCAAGCTCAAGGTCTACGCCGGCGCGAACCACCCGCATACCGCCCAGCAGCCGCAAGTGCTGGACATCAATACCGCCACCAGCAAATCCTAATTCAAGGCACCGAGATGGCAACGCAGCAGAACTACGGCACCGGCCGTCGCAAGTCTTCCGCAGCGCGCGTATTCCTGCGCAAGGGCAGCGGCAGCATCGTCGTCAACGGCAAGCCGCTGGACGAATTCTTCGGCCGCGAGACCTCGCGCATGATCGTGCGCCAGCCGCTCGAGCTGACGCAGAACCACGACAAGTTCGACGTGCTCGTCACGGTCGAAGGCGGCGGCATGACCGGCCAGGCCGGCGCGATCCGCCTCGGCATCGCCCGCGCGCTGGTGGAATACGACGAAGCGCTGAAGCCGCCGCTGCGCAAGGCCGGCTTCATGACCCGCGACGCCCGCGAGGTCGAGCGCAAGAAGGTCGGCCTGCACAAGGCTCGCCGCGCGACGCAGTACTCGAAGCGCTAACCGATCTAGCCCCCTCGATGCAGGGGGCGCGAGTCGAGCGATCGATTCGCGGGGACGAGGAGGCCAGCTCAGACGGTTTCGACCGTGGCCTCTACCGCCGTCCCACCCTCGATGGGGGATCGTCTAATGGTAGGACAACGGACTCTGACTCCGTTTATCTAGGTTCGAATCCTAGTCCCCCAGCCAACAAGATCAAGGGCTTAGCCGAAAGGCTAGGCCCTTTTTCTTTGCCTGGGGAGGTTGCGGACTCTTGGCTTTGACAGTGTCAAACGCTTGGCCCTCGGCGTCTGAAGTACTATTTTCCTACTAATTCTCTTGAAATTAGTAGTTTCTTGACAGTATGGTTGGCGCATGAAGCTGCCCATGGCGCCACCAAGCTACTCAGAATTGATCCTTAAAACCCCCACCAAGGACTTCGTCAAGATATTGGGCATGAAGATTGGTCCCGAGGTCGAGGGGGTCTATGAGCACTGGGATCATCTGCGACATCTTCAGCCGCCGGCCGACCTGACTTCGGAGAGTTGGTGGCTGGGCATAAAGTACGCGCGTCATGCGTTGTACCGGCAGCTGCCACTCACGGACAAGGCAGGCCGGCCGATCCTGATCGCGGTCACTGACTACATGCTGAGGCTGCTGCATTTCCTGGATCGTGAAGCATCGGGTTCCATCCGGGGTCTGGATCGCGCGGACAGCGAAGAAAACCAGCGCTATCTCATCAGATCTCTGGTCGAGGAAGCGATGACCTCGTCGCAGCTTGAGGGGGCCTCTACGACGAGGCAAGTAGCCAAGGAAATGCTCAAAAGCGGTCGAAAGCCGCGAGACCGTGGCGAGCGGATGATTTGGAACAATTATCAAGCCATGCGCCAACTCGCACGGTGGAGAGAACGGCCGCTGACGCCAGACGCGATATTCGAGATGCATCGTGTTCTCACAGCCGAAGCAATCGATGACGAATCGGCTGCGGGGCGGCTAAGGAGAGCAGATGAGCAGATCGAAGTTGTCGACAGAGACGGAGGAAACGTACTTCATCGCCCGCCCCCCGCGAATGAGCTGCCAGAAAGACTTCAGCAGCTCTGCGATTTTGCGAATGGCAGCGATTCGGGCGGCTTTTTTCATCCCGTCATACGCGCCATCGCCCTCCATTTCCAAATTGGCTACGATCATCCTTTCGTCGACGGCAATGGCCGTACCGCTCGCGCTATCTTTTATTGGTCGATGCTTCGGTCCGGATACTGGTTGACCGAATATCTTTCCATTTCAAGTGCCTTGAAGAAGGCACCGGGTCAATACAATCGAGCTTACTTGTACACGGAGACCGACGATTCAGATCTGGGTTACTTCGTGTGTCACCAGCTTGCCATTCTTGAGAAAGCTGTCGACGGTCTGAGGGAATACGTGGCTCGGAAATCCAGGGACCAGCGACTTGCCGAAACGCTGCTCAAGCCTGGATCGAAGCTTGCTGCCCAGTTGAATCACCGTCAGCGGGAAATCTTGCTCCATGCTCTCCGTGACAACAGTCAAATTTATCGAATTGCGGATCATCAGAGCGATCAGCAAATCTCCTATCAGACCGCGCGAAACGATCTGTTGGAATTGGTCCAGGTCGGACTGATGAAGCAGCAAAAAGCCGGGAAAGCATTCATATTCGCACCCGTGGATGATCTCGCGGATCGAATTCAGAAGTAGACGTGGATCGGGTGACTCACTGGCCATCGGCTGCCGATGCATGAGAAGTAGTTCGCTTCTGTGAGTCGGCCCGCTCGCCGTGCGCTCTCGTGAGGGAGTGCCCCGTTTCACTCGGGCATCGAATTCACATCGACCGCCGTGGGCGGATTCCGTGCGTCCTTCGCCTGCATCGTCGGTCGATACGCCGCGTATGCCCCGCGCACCGTCAGCCGCGCCAGCTCGGGGCATTGCGTCGACGCATGCGTCACGAAGCGCTCGACGCTGGCGACGAACAGCCGGAACCTGCGCGTGTCGCCCTGGACCTGCTGCACGGTGCCGCAGTGGGTGCAAAGGAGCGTCCAGCCTTTCGACTTGCGCTGCAGCTCCGTGGCGGTCCAGAAGCCGCAGCGGCCGCAGTTGTGGGGGAACAGTCCCAGACCTTCCATCGCTCGATTCCCGATCGCCGGAGCCCGCGACAGACATGCAGAGAATGCGCCAACGGACCCGGGCGGCGGCCTGTCGAGCGGTCGCGAGGCGTGGTTAAATCCACGATGACGGCCGCTTCGTCGGCGCTGCAGCAGGGGCTGAAACAGCGGATGGCCTGGTTTGACGAAGCCATTCGTGGTTTGGGGCGCGCGAGCGCATGGGGAAGTGACACGGCCTGCGCCTCCGGTGCATGCTCTGGTAAAGCGCGGAGCTGATTGTGGCGCACAAGCCAAGACCCACCGAAGAGGGCCTGCGTCGTTATCCGGCCACCGACGGGTACTATCGCAAGGACGAACGCGACGCCGACAAGTGTCCGTGCCAGTGCACGCCGCGGTGTCCGAATCCGTGTGCGGGGCGTTGCGGGTGCGTGGCCTGCGCGATCGCGCTGATCGACCGCCAGATCGACCGCTTGTCGAAGTCTCTGCTCTGACGGCGACGACCGAGGGTTACCGAACGAGGACACCGTCGGCCCGTCGCGCAAGATTGCGCCGGGCGGCGCTCTCGCGGCGTCGCCTGCCCGGCGCGCGATGCTCCGTTCACCCGTCGCCGACCACGACCCGGTTGCGGCCTCCCGTCTTCGCCGCATACAGCGCCTTGTCCGCGCGCACGTAGAGATCATTCGCGCCATCGCCTTCGCGATAGCGCGCCAGCCCGACGCTGACGGTGACCGGAATGCCGCCGCTCATGATCGCCACGGCTTCGCGCAGGTGCTCGCATTCGCGCAGCGCGGCAGTCGCATCCATTCCCGCCAACAGAACGATGAACTCCTCGCCGCCCGCGCGCGCGGCGGTGCCCTGGCTGCCGCAGTGCGCTTTCAGCACGGCGGCGACGGCCGCGAGGGTTTCGTCGCCGGCCTGGTGGCCGTGCAGATCGTTGATCGTCTTGAAGTGGTCGATGTCGATGATCGCAAGATGCAGACTCTCGCCTTCGCGCGCGCGCTCGATGCGCCAGTCGAGCGCCGCATTCAGTCCGCGCCGATTGACCAGGCCGGTGAGCGCGTCGGTGCCGCTCTGCCGCGACAGCTGCAGGTTCTCCTGCTCCAGTTCCTGCTGATACTGCTTGAGCTGCAGCTCGTACCAGTCGCGCTCGCTCATGTGATGGCGCAGCTGGTCGTAGGCGCGCCGCAACTCCATCAGCGCGACGACCTGGCGCGACAGGCCGCGCATCGCATCGATCTGAAAGGGTTCGAGCGTGCGCGGTTGCTGGTCGATCACGCACAGGGTGCCTACCGCGTGGCCGGTCGGCGTCACCAGCGGCGCGCCGGCGTAGAAGCGCACGTTGGGGTCGCCGGTCACCATCGGGTTGTCGAAGAAGCGCTCGTCGGCGAGCGCGTCGTGCACGATGAACAGGTTGTCCGGGTGATTGATCGCATGCGCACAGAACGACACGTCGCGCGGGGTCTGCTCGGCGTCCACGCCGTGGCGCGCCTTGAACCATTGGCGCTCGCGATCGATCAGGCTGACCGTGCCCATCGGCGTGCCGCAGATCGCCGAGGCGATCTTGACGAGGTCGTCGTAGGCTTGCTCCGGCACGGTGTCGAGGATGCGATAGCTGTCGAGTTCACGCTGTCGCTCGGTTTCGCTGGCAGGAATGTGAGGGGCCGTCATGGTGCTTTTTCGTCGTCCTCCGGCAGGTTTCGTCGAGGATGGCCGGCGAACCATCCGCGCGCCGATCGATGCTGCAGTTGAAAATTGTGTCTTTGTATACTCAGGATCTGGAAATTCGGATGAACGGGGCGCTGACGACGCATGATGACGCCGTTTCTGGACGATCCGCTGGCCGACGTGATGGGGCCACTCGAAAGCGCACGCCGCGGCGTCGCGACGATTCTTCATGCGGCACGCTCGCACCTCGGCATGGATGTCGCGTTCATATCCGAATTCCAGGAAAAAGTCCGCGTATTCCGCCACGTCGACGCCGTTGCCGGCCGCTCGCCGCTGCAGCCGGGCGATATTTCCCCCCTCGCCGCAGGCTATTGCCGCCGCGTCATCGAAGGCGTATTGCCCGAACTCATCGCCGACACGTCGAAGGTGCCTGCCGCGATGGCGCTGCCGGAGACGCACGCGATTCCGATCGGCTCGCACCTCAGCGTGCCGATCCGGCTGGCGAGCGGTCGCGTCTACGGCACGTTCTGCTGCTTCAGCTTCAGGCCGGACGCGTCGCTCAACGAGCGCGACCTCGGCATGATGCGCACGCTCGCGAACCTGGTCGCCCAACAGCTCGACGAAGAACTCGAGTCCGAGCGCAATCGAGAGGACGCCGCTGCCCGCGTGCGGCGCGCGCTCGATCAGGGCCAGCCGATGATGGTCTATCAGCCGATTTTCCGCATCGAGGACGGCGGCGTCGAGGGCGTGGAATGCCTGGCGCGCTTCGAACTCGAGCCGCGCCGTCCGCCGAACGAGTGGTTCGACGAGGCCGCCGCGGTCGGCATGGGCGTCTTGCTGGAATCGGCCGCCTACCGGTGCGCCTTGCGCGAACTCCAATCGCTCGCCGGCGACTTCGTGATCGCGATCAATTGCTCGCCGCAGGCCATCGTCGACGGCCAGCTGCCGGCGGCGCTGCACGGCGTCAATGCGCAGCGCATCGTGCTGGAAATCACCGAGCACAGCAGCGTGGAAAACTACACGCAGTTGCGGCAGGCGCTGGTGCCCTTGCGGGCGGCCGGCGTGCGCATCGCGATCGACGACACCGGCGCAGGCTACGCGAGCATGCGCCACATCCTGGCGATCGATCCCGACATCATCAAGCTCGACATCAGCCTCACGCGCAACATCCACCGCGACCGCCGCCGGCGCGCGCTGGCCGGCGCCATGCTCGAATTCGCGAGGCATACCGGCAGCACGATCGTCGCGGAGGGCGTCGAAAGCGCCGACGAACTCGACACCTTGCGCGAGCTCGGCGTGAAAGAGGTGCAGGGCTACTACTTGAGCAGCCCGCTGCCGCTGGCGCGGCTGGGCGAGTTGCTGGCGCGAGAGTACGCGCCGTCGCGGCCTGCTGGTCGATCCATGTGATCGGAGATGGTGGCTATGGGTGGGCTCGAACCACCGACCTTGGCATTATGAGTGCCACGCTCTAACCGGCTGAGCTACATAGCCACGGGGGGGGGCGCCCGCACGCATGCGCGAGAGGGCGTGCGATTCTAGTTGGCTGCGCCCGGGTGTCAAGGGGAGGACGTCACGCGACATGGCCCTTTCGCCTTGCCGCAGCGGCAAGCGCTGTGGAAGAATCGGTCCAAACGGAGGAATTACGCCGTGATCGATCCCGATGGCTACCGACCCAATGTCGGAATAATCCTGCTGAACGCGCGCGGACATGTGTTCTGGGCGCGCCGAGTCGGCCGCGACGGCTGGCAGTTTCCGCAAGGCGGCATGCGCAGCGACGAAACACCGATCGAGGCCATGTATCGCGAACTGGAGGAAGAAACCGGCCTGCAGCCGCACCACGTCGAGGTGCTCGGCGCGACGCCGGGCTGGCTGCGCTACCGGCTGCCGCCGCGGCTGGTGCGGCGGCACGAACGCCCGATCTGCATCGGCCAGAAACAGGTCTGGTTCCTGCTGCGCATGGTCGGGGAGGAGTCGGATTTCCGCCTCGATGCGAACGAAAAGCCCGAATTCGACATCTGGCGCTGGGTCGATTTCTGGTACCCGGCCGCGCATGTCGTCAATTTCAAGCGCCGTGTCTACGAACAGGCCCTGCGCCACCTCGTGGTGCTGGCCGAGGGCAGCTGCTGCGTTTCCCTGCGCCAGCAGCAGTGGTCGGTCGAACTGACGGTGTCGACCTGAGGCCGTGCCGACCTGAACGGAATCGCGCACCTAGTTGACAATCATTCGCATTTGCAATTGAATAGCGGCGTCTTCTCAGGACGCCCGCATGTATATCTGCATCTGCAACGCCGTCACCGATCATTCGATCCGCGCCGCTGCCCGCGAAGGCGTGCGCACGTTCGCCGAATTGCGCGAGCGCACGGGCTGCGGCGACTGCTGTGGAAGCTGCGAAGAATTGGCCAGCGAAATCCTCGAAGAATCGCGTCGTCCGCGCGTTCTCGATCTGCCGGTGCTGTCGGCTGCCGCGTAGCCATCCGGCTGCTGCATGCGCACGCGCAAATGCGTGCGATTTTCGTTTCTTCATGAGTCTGACGCGAGCGCTATAGTCGCGCTCGTTTTCGCGCGCCCGGCTTGCGGTGGCGCGCATCCATGAAGAAGGGAGCATCGCGATGAAAGGCCATCCGAAGGTCATCGAGCACCTCAACAAGGTGCTGTACAACGAACTCACCGCGATCAACCAGTACTTCCTGCACGCCAGGATGTACAGGAACTGGGGCTACAAGGAACTCGCCGAACACGAATACAAGGAATCGATCGACGAGATGAAGCACGCCGATCGCCTGATCGAGCGCATCCTGTTCCTCGACGGCCTGCCGAACCTGCAGACGCTCGGCAAGCTTCTGATCGGCGAATCGCCGAAGGAAGTGCTGGCGAGCGACCTCCGCCTGGAGATGCTGGCGGTGCCGGATCTGAAAGCCGCCATCGCCGATTGCGAGCAACTGGCCGACTACGTCAGCCGCGAGCTGTTCGAAAGCATCCTCGAATCGGAGGAAGAGCACATCGACTGGCTCGAAACCCAGCTCGGCCTGGTCGACCGGCTCGGCGAAGTACCGTATCTGCAGACCAAGATCGAGAGCTGATCGGCCGGGGCGAGGCCCGTCAAAGGCTATCTGCTTCGAGCGTCGCGAACTCGGCGGCGACGCGTTCGTATTCCAGGCGAACCTGATGCACGCGCTCGGCCACGGGCGCCGTCGGCGAGGCGCGTAGATCTTCCTCGATGCCGCGCGCGAGCGCGGCCAGCGTGAGCGCTCCGAGGTTGGCGCTGCTGGATTTGAGCGTGTGCGCGATGGCGATCATCGTCGCGCCGTCGCCGCTGCCGGCGGCGCTCTCGAGCTCGGCGACGCGGCCCGGCGTTTCTTCCAGATAGACGCGCACGAGCAGTCCGAAGTCGCCGCCCATGATGTCGAGCATCTCGCGCAGGACGTTCTTGTCCAACGCCGGGGAGGCTGCCGTTTCCCGATCCGCTGCCGCGGGTGCTTGCGCCGGCATTTCGGCCGCGCGGTCTCCGGCGATCTCGCCGGTGCTTTCGTCGGCCGGCGCCGGTGCGGCCGGCGCGGCATCCTCGGCGACGAGCCAGCGCAGCAAGGTCTGTTCCAGGCGCGGTCGGCTGAGCGGCTTGGACAGGTAGTCGTTCATGCCGGCCGCCAGGCATTTTTCGCGATCGCCTGCCATCGCGTTGGCGGTCATCGCGACGATCGGGACCGCTCGCGCGCCGCGTTCGCCTTCCGATGCGCGCCAGCGCTGCGTGGCCGTATAGCCGTCCATGCGCGGCATCTGGCAGTCCATCAGCACGAGGTCGTAGTCGGCGACCGCCAGCCGCGACAAGGCTTCCTCGCCGTCGCCGGCGCTGTCGACCACGAGACCGTGCAGGGCGAGCAGCCGCCGCGCGACCTGCAGGTTCACGGCGTTGTCTTCCACCAGCAGCACGCGGCCGCGCAACGGGCGCGGTGCGGCCTCGCCGGCTCGCGGCAGCGCCGCGTCGTCGTCGGCGATCGCACTGCGGTGGGCTTCGGCGCGGGCCTGTGCGGCACCGGCGTCGAACACGTCGTCCAGCACGGCGCGCAGTTGCGGGGGGACGAACGCGCGCGGCAACGAGGCCGTGCGCGGCGATGCTGCGATGGCGGCCGCTTCGGTATCCGGATGCGTCAGCAGCACCAGGCGCGCACCTGCCAGGGCCGTGTCGCCGAGCACGCTGCGCGCGAACGCGGCGATGCGCGGTGGGGGTTCCGTCGCGTCGACCACGACGAGGTCGTACTGCCAGCGCGTGCCTTGCGCAGCGGCGGCGCGCAACTTGGACAGCGCATCGGTCGTGCCTGCCGCTGCGGTGGTCTGCACTTGCAGGTTCGACAATGCCGATTGCAGGCGATGCAGCACGGTCTCGTCGCTGCCCACGAGCAATGCACGTACACCGCGCAGGTCGCGCTGTGTCGGTAGATCGCCGATGACCTTGAGCAGCGGCACGCTGAACCAGAACAGCGAGCCTTTGCCGGGCTCGGACTGTACCGCGATGCGCCCGCCCATCAGATCGACCAGGCGCTTGCAGATGACCAGGCCGAGGCCGGTGCCGCCGAACGCGCGCGTGATCGAAGCATCGCCTTGCGCGAACGGCCGGAACAGCTTCGCCGTGGTTTCCGCCGTCATGCCGATGCCGGTATCGCGCACGGCGAAGGCGACCTCGTGCGCGGTCGGCGTTTCGCCGCGACGGCTGACCAGCACGGTCACGCTGCCGCGCGCGGTGAACTTGATCGCGTTGCTGACCAGGTTCATCAGGATCTGGCGCAGGCGCACCGGGTCGCCGCGCACGGCCAGCCGCACGTTCGGGTCGATGCTGACGCCCAAGCGCAACCCCTTTGCTTCGGCGCTGCGCCGCATCAGCTGCACGACGCCGTCGACGAGCTCGCGCAGGTTCAGCGCGATGTGCTCGATCTCGAGCTTGCCGACGTCGAGTTTCGAATAGTCGAGGATGTCGTCGACGATGCGCAGCATTTCCTGCGCGGAGCGATACGCCGTGCCGAGATGGTCGCGCTGCTCATCCGACAGCCGCGTCGACAGTACCAGCTCGATCAGCGGCAGCACGCCGTTCAAGGGCGTGCGGATTTCGTGGCTCATCGTCGCGAGGAACTCGTCCTTCGCGAGCATCGCCGCCTCGCTGGCCTGCCTGGCGACGATCAGCTCGCCTTGCGTGCGGCGCAAGGTTTCCAGCTGAGCGCGCAGATCGTCGTCGATCGGTGCGCGTACTTGCGGCGCCAGCGCTTGCGTGGGCCGTTCGTCGGTGGCGTCGGCGGGCGCGGGGGCGCGTGCCGTCAGGACGAACAGCCATGCCGCCGCCGCGCAGAGCAGAGCGGCCGAGGCGAAAAAGACGTAACCGGGTTGCACGAGCCACGGTGCGGCAATGGCGACGGCCGCCGCAAGAGCGATTCCTAGCGCGCCGAGCGCGATGCGGTGACGCGGGCCGAGGATCATGCCCGTTCGCTCCTACAGCGCCGAGGCGTGGAAATCGAAGACCAGCTCCTGGCCTGCCTGCTGCACGAAATTGCCCTGGATGAAATCGACGCCGGCCGTCCACAGCGCTGCCGCGCCGCGCGCATCTTCCACGCGTGGCGCGATCACGCGCTTGCCGTTGTCGTGCGCGAGGGTCACCAGCGCGCGCAGTTCGGTGCGGATTCGTTCGTCGTCGAAGCGCAGGTAGCGCGCGGCAATCTTGAGATAGCCGACCGACGGCATCTGCGCGAAGCGGTCGCCGCGAGGCCCGGACCCGACGCCGGCGAGCGTGACGCTGGCCCCTAGCGCATGGACCGCGCCGGCCCAGCGCTCGATGGCGTCGTCGTCGGCCGCGTCTTCGCCGAGTCGCAGCTCGAGCGAAAGCGCCTCGGCGGAGACTTTGCCGTCTTCGAGCAGATGGCCGAGCCACGGCACACTGTCGGCGTCGTGCACGCTGTCGAACGACACGCTGGCGAACAGGCGTGGCGCGCGGCCGCCGGGCACACGCGCGGCGATCAGCGTGATGCATTGCTGCAGCACCCAGCGGTCGACGGCGCCGATCAGTCCGGCGTGTTCGGCAGCGGGAATCACTTCCGCCGCCGTGTGCACGCGCCCGTCGCCGCCGTGCAGGCGCAGCAGCGCCTGGAACTGTTCCTCTTCCTCGCCGTGCAGCGAAACGATCGGCTGGAACACCAGCTGGAAACCGTCGCCGTCGAGCGCGCTGCGAATGCGTTCGACCAGTTCGTGGTTCGCCGTCGCGGCGACGTCGCGCACCATGAATACGCCGCGGCGACCGGCCCCGCGCGCGGTCGCGATCGCCTCGAGCGCGGTCTCGCGCATGCGCTCCACCTGGCTCGCGCCGGCGACGAAAGGACAGACGCCGACATCGAAGACGACGTGGCCGCGCGCTGCCGTGGCGAAGTTCTCGCGCGCGACGCGATCGCGCAGGTTCAGCGCATACGCTTCCAACAGGTTCGCGTCGCAATCGGGGTTGAAGACGAGGAAACGGCCGTCGCCGTCGGCCGCGACCAGGTCCCGCGCGCCGGCATGCGCCATCAGGAAGGCGCCGGTTTCGGCGATCAGCCCGGCATCGCCTGGCTGGGAGGGCGATGCGGCGGGCTCCTCCAGTGCGAACACGAGCAGGCCGCCGGCGCGGCTGCGCGCATCCTCCATCGCGAGGCAGTCCGATACGCGCTGCAGCAGGTCCGCGCGCGCGGTCAGTCGCGCCGTCGGCGCCGCTGCCGCGACATCGCCGCGGCGGCGCTGCTGGCGCGTGCGGCGCACGCGGTTGGTGACGGCGGAGATCAAGTGCTTCGGGCGCACCGGCTTGGACAGGAAGTCGTCGCCGCCGGCATCGAGCGCCTCGAAATGCTTGTCGGCGTTGTGTTCTCCGGAAAGGAACACGATCGGCGTCGCGACGAACGCTTCGCGCTGGCGGATCAGCGCGGTGAGATCGATGCCGTCGCAGCCGGGCATGTAGAGGTCCATCAGGATCAGGTCCGGATGGAAATGTTCGAGCGCTTCGAGTGCCTCGAGCGCGTCGCCGACGGCGAGCGTCTGCATGCCGGCCTTGCGCAGGATCGACTCGGCGAACACGGTCTGCGTGCGATCGTCCTCGATGATCATGATGCGATACGGGTCGCCGCGCGCCGCTTCGGTCAGCTCGGCGATCCGCGCGATCACGCGATCGGCGCTGGTCGGCGTCTCGATCAGCGCGTCGCAGCCGACGCGTACGGCATGCAGGCGCATGGCGACATCGGCCGGCCCGCTCAGCGCGATCAGCCAGACCGGGTGGTCGAGCTCCTTGCGCATCCGCTTGACGCGGCTGCCGATGTCGTCGATCGCCGTCGCGAACGGTGCATCCACCAGCACCAGTGCCGGGGGAGAAGCAGCCAGCGCGCCGATGACTTCGGCGCTGTCGTCGTAGCGCGTCGTCGCATAACCGCGCATGCGAAGGCCGGCGTCGATCGAGTCGGCGAACGCGCCGCCGCGACTGAGGAAGTACACGCGCTGGGCAGCGGGCGCAGCGTCGGCTGCGGGCGCGACGGGCGCTGCCGGTGGCGTCGGCGTCGCGGGGCCCTCGCGAGGGGCGGTTGCCGGGGCGCTCTGCACGATCGTGTCTTCGACCGGCGCCGGCGCGCGCGCGACAGGCACGCCGAAGCGCGTCCAGTAGTCGGCCGGCGGCACGACCAGCAGCGGAAAGCCGTCTTCGTGCGTGGCCCCGCCGACGACGAAGCCCGCGGCAGGCACGGCGTCGACGATCGTCTTCGGCGCCGGGCGCCGCGCAAGCGCGGCGATGGATTCGGCGATGCGTGCGATCTGTTCCGGCGAGGGCAGCTGCGGCGGCGCCAGCAGTTCGGCCGCGACCGCGTGCAGGGCATCGAGGTCGTCGGCGAGCGCGGAGGCTTCCAGCGCACGGCAGGAGGCGCCGAGGAAACTCGCATCGGCAGCCAGCAGCGCCAGCGTATTGATGTCCCAGCGATCGGCCTGCAAGCGTTCGCCGCGCCGGCACAGCCGCGCGATGCGCTGCGGCAACTGCGTCTCGAACAGACGCCGCCGCTCCGGCCGATGCAGGTCGAAATCGCGTACCAGCATGGGTCTTTCCCCGTGTCGGGGACGACTATACCAGCGACGTCGAGGCGCGGTTACGGCTTGACAACCACCAGTACGACGATCGCGATCAGCAGCAGCGCCGGCACTTCGTTGAACACGCGCAGCCAGCGGCTGGAGCGGCGATTGGCGTCGCGCGCGAACTCGCCCACCATCTTCACCAGCATCGCGTGGTAGGCGATCAGCAGAACGACCAGGCCGAGCTTGGCGTGCAGCCAGCCCTGCTGCAGGTAGTCGACGCTCGCATGCGCGAACGCGCCGAGCGTCAGCAGGCCGAATACGACGGCCAGCGCGCCGCCGATGTGCGTGATCATCAGCAGGCGCCGCTCCATGATCTTCAGGCGATCGCGCACGACCGCTTCGCTCGCCTCGGCGTGGTAGACGAACAGTCGCGGCAGGTAGAACAGGCCGGCGAACCAGGTCACCACGAAGATCACATGGAAAGCCTTCAGCCAAAGCATCGGTACGCTCCTCGAGATTGCGCCGAGTATAAATGCGGCGTAACCCCGCGAGCGGCGCGCCTTGACCGCCCCTGCCGGCACGACTATAAGCGTCGGCCTTGCCCGTCACGCGCGCATCGTCCAGGCCGAATGCCGAAGATCGCACCGCCGCTGGTCATCCGACAGCACGATCCAGCGCGCCAACGCCGCGCCTGGCTGCTGCTCGCGCTCGCCTGGCTCGCCAGCCTGCTGATGGCCGCGGCGATCGCCACCGCGCTGGTGGCGGCGGTCCCCGGCGGCAATGCCAAGAAGCAATTGGCTACCGCGGAGGAGGAAAAGCAGGCGCTGATGTCGCGCATCGCCGTGCTCGAGCGTTCCGAGCAGGTCGCCAAGGCCGCACTCACCGATCTGCAGCAGACGATGCGCGAGCGCGACGAGGAAATCGACGCGCTGCGCGCCGACCTCGCGTTCTACGGCCGCCTGGTCGGCGGCGCGCGGCGCGAGGGCCTGGCGGTGCACATGCTGACGCTGAAGCCGGTGAAGGACTCGCAGGCGTGGAATTTCGTCGTCACGCTGACGCAGAACTTCAAGCGCGGCCAGGACGTCAAGGGCCATGTGACGGTGTCGGTCGAGGGCGTGCAGGCCGGCAAGCTGACGACGCTCGACTGGGCCGCACTCAGCCAGGGCCAGAACAATGCGGGAATCGAGTACGGCTTCAAGTATTTTCAACAAGTGAGCGGTACCATCATGCTCCCGCCGGGTTTTGCAGCGAATCGCGTGATCGTGCACGCCGATGGCGACGGCGGCAGAGCCGACCAGGAGTTCGCCTGGAAGGACGCGGTCAAGGGCGAGGAGGGAGACGATGTTCGGCAATGACAAGCGCACCAGCAAAGTGGCCGTGGCGGCAATCAGCACGCTGATCGCCGAGGGAACCCGCATCCACGGCGACGTGCATTTCAGCGGCGGCCTGCACCTGGAAGGTCATATCGACGGCTCGATCTCGGCGGAGGGTGCCGATTCGGTACTGACGCTGAGCGACAAGGGCCGCGTCAACGGCGAGATCCGCGTATCCAACGCGGTCGTCAACGGCACCGTGCAAGGCGACATCTTCGTCGGCGAGCGCCTCGAGCTCGCCGGCAACGCACGCATCGAAGGCAACGTGCACTACAAGGTGCTCGAAATGGCTGCCGGCGCGCAGATCAACGGCAAGATGCTCTATCAGAGCGAACCGCCGCGCCGCCTGGCGGCACCGGAAGTGGAGTCCGATCTGTCCAAGATCGCGACGGCGGAGGCTTGAAAAAGCGTCGCCGCGGCACGACGTGTGCCCTTTGGACGCCCCTTCCGACGCCATGAACGAAACGATCACGCCCAGCTATCTCGATGCCGACGCGGCCCCGCTGGTGTTCACGCACGCGGCGGCCGGCAAGGTGCGCGAGCTGATCGCCGAGGAAGGCAATCCGGAATTGAAGCTGCGCGTCTACATCAGCGGCGGTGGCTGTTCGGGGTTCCAGTACGGGTTCACGTTCGACGAGGCGCGCGCGGAAGACGATTTCGCGGTCGATCGCGACGGCGTCACGCTGCTCGTCGATCCGCTCAGCCTGCAGTACCTCGCCGGCGCGGAGATCGACTACTCCGAATCGCTGACCGGCGCGCAATTCGTGATCCGCAACCCGAACGCGAGGACGACCTGTGGCTGCGGCTCCTCGTTCTCGGTCTGATCAGCGCGGCGGATACGCGTGACCGCGCGCACGAACGTCTTCGCCGGCAGCACGCTCGAACGCAACGCCGAACTGCGCGACGAAGCCGAGTGGGTGGCGGCGCAGCGCGCCGATCCCAAGGCGCGCCACGTGGTGCTCGGAACGGACGGCCGCGCCCTGATCCAGACCGGTGCCGATGCCTTGCGCCTGCTCGGTACGGCCGAACTGCTCGAGTTCGCTGCGGAGCCGTTGCCGACCTACCTCGGCAGCGACGAGATCGGCCCGCTGTTCTTCGTCAGCCTCGACCAGGTATTGGCCGAGCGCATCGCGAGCGCCGTGGACGGCGCTTTCATCGACCTGCGCAGCGCCGGTACGCGCCTGCATCCGTTCCAGGCCAACCTGTTCGCGACGGCGCGTGCGCTGGCGTACTGGCACGTGCGCACGCGCTTCTGCGGCGTGTGCGGCATGCGCGTGGAATGGCACGCGATGGGACATCGCGCCAAGTGCACGAACCCGGAATGCGCGACCGAGCATTTTCCGCGCGTGGATCCGGCGATGATCGTGATCGTGAGCTGGCGCGACCAATGCCTGCTCGGGCGCCAGGCCAGCTGGCCGCAAGGGCGCTATTCGACGCTGGCCGGATTCGTCGAACCCGGCGAATCGCTCGAAGACGCCGTGCGGCGCGAGGTGTTCGAGGAGGCCGGCGTGCGCGTCGGCGAATGCGAGTACTACTCCTCGCAGCCGTGGCCGTTCCCGTCGTCGCTGATGCTCGGCTTCACCGCCAAGGCGACCAGCCCCGCGATCCAGGTCGGGCGCGAACTCAGCGACGCGCGCTGGTTCGGCGTGGACGATCTCGTCGGCGGTCTCGCCGATCGCAGCATCGTGCTGCCGCCGCGCGTTTCGGTCTCGCACGAGCTGATCGCCCACTGGCTGCGCCGGACAGCCGGACTCGAACTGACGCAATTGCTGTCCGACGAACCCTGGCTGCGACCGTCTGCCTGAAGTCCGCCGCCTGACTTCTGCGGTGGCGCATCGCGTCGGCTAGAATGCCGCGAAGTTCATTGCAGCGCGAATCGGACCCTTCGCTTCCATGGCACAGACCCTGCTGGCTGTTTTTCTCGTGCTCGTCAGCGCGCAGACGCTGCCGGATCTCGCGCGGCTGCGTGATTTTTCCTGGCTCAAGCTCTGGCTTGCACGCTGGGGCGGCGGCACCGAAGGCTCCGCAGGCATGGCGCTGCTGCTGCCGCTGATCCTCGTCGTCGTCTGCGCGCTGGTGCAGGGCGCGCTGACCCACGTGCTGTTCGGCCTGCCGGCGTTCGCCTTCGGCGTCGCCGTGCTGTTCTACTGCTGGGGTCCGCGCGATCTGGAGGCCGACATCGACGCCGTGCTGAAAGCGCCGGACAGCGACCGCCGTCATGCCGCCGCGCAGCTGCTGCGCCCGGAGCCGGCGACGCAGGAGCTGCCGCTGGAGTCCGCGCCGCTGGTCGAGGCGACCTTCCTTTCCGCACTGTCGCGCTGGTTCGGCGTGCTGTTCTGGTTCGTGATCCTCGGCCCCGCCGGCGCCATCGGCTATCGCGTCGTGCAGCTGCTCGCACGCAGTCCGGCCTTCATCGACGAGACGAATGCCGCGCAGCGCGCGATGCTCGATCGCGCGGCGCTGATCGTGGACTGGGCGCCTGCGCATCTGATGGCGCTGACGCTGGCGCTGGTCTCCGAATTCGACGCGGTCCTGAAGACGTGGCGCGACTATCACGCAGCGCACGGCAAGGGCTATTTCGCGCTCGACCTCGGCTTCCTCGGCGCCCTCGCGCGCGCCGGCATCGACGCCGACGTGATCGCCGGCGACGGCTATGCGACCGACGTCAACGATCCGCTGGTCGAACTCGCGGATGCGCGCACCGTACTCAAGCGCATCCTTGTGACGTGGCTGGCCATCATCGCGGTGCTGGTGCTGGCCGGCTGGGCCGCCTGACCGGTCAAACTCCGTCGAGCGCAGCGGCGAGCACGTCGCGTGCCGCCTGCGGCCGCCCGAGCGCACGCGCACGCTGCGCGAGGACCTGCAGGCGCTGCGGCTCGGCCAGCAATTCGCGTACGCGATAGTCGAGCGCGGTCGCGTCGACGGCCTTCAGCGCGGCGCCCTGTTCGAGCAGGTGGTCGCAGTTGCGTTCCTCCTGACCCGGTATCGGCGCGTGCACGATCATCGGGCGGCCGAGCGCGAGGCATTCCGACGTCGTCAGTCCGCCGGGCTTGGTGATGACGAGGTCGCAGGCCGTCATCAGGCGCTCCACTTTGTCGGTGAATCCTTGCGCGATCAGGCGCTGCGGATGGCGCGCGGCCAACGCATGCAGGCGTTCCTGCATCTTCGCATTGCGCCCGGCCAACGCGACGAGCTGGAAATCCGCGTCGAGCGCGAGCAGGCGCTCGGCGACCTCGTCCAGACCGCCGAGGCCGGCGCCGCCGCCCATGAGCAGGATCGTTTTGCGCTGCGCGTCGATGCCGAACTCCGCTGCGCAGGCGGCGCGATCGAGCGGCGCCGCGAACGCAGGCATGATCGGAATGCCCGTCACATGCGTCTTCGTGCGCTCGATGCCGCGCGCGTGCATGCGAAAGGCCACTTCGTCGTTCGCGGCGAAGTAGCCGGCCATGTCCGGCACGACCCACATGCCGTGCAGGTCGAAATCGGTGACGACGACGAAGACCGGGGCACCGAAACGCTCGCGGCTGCGTTCGCGCATCAGCAGCTCCGCCGGCAGGAAGTGCGTGCAGATGACGACGTCGGGGGCGAACTCGGCGATCGCCTTGCGCAGCGCGCGCGTATTCAAGCGTTCGATCGCACGGCGCAGGCGCGCCAGCGGCGTGCTCGGCGGCGTGCGGTCCATGATGCGGTACAGCGCCGCCCAGACGGCGGGCTGATGCTCGACGATCTTGAGGTAGAGATCGGTGTAGAGCGCGCGGAACGCGGGCGCGACGTAGTCCATCACGTCCAGGTGCAGCACTTCGATGCCGGAGTGCGCCGTGGCGGCGACTTGCAGCGCCTGCGCCGCGCGCACGTGACCGGCGCCGGCGGAGACGCTGAGCAGGAGTAACCGAGTCATTGCGAACCTTTCGTCGAGCCAGCTTCGTCGTCGCGTAGGATACGTCGGCTCCGGCGAGAACGCCGCTCATCCCCGCAGCAATTTTTCCAGCTCCGCGCGCGCGCGCGACGCGGCAAGGAATTGGCCGATACGCTCGGCCAGCTTGTCGACGTTCATGCCCCTGGCACCGACGAACAGGTTCAGCGTGACGACGAGCGGACCGGTCTTTTGCAGCGTGACCGAGCGGACGGGTCGGGTACGGCCGAACAGGAAGAACAGGCCCAGCGGCGGTGGCGTGAAACCCTCCGTCAGCTCGAACTTGACTTGGGTATGCGTCGTCAAGCCGTTTTGGGAATGTTCGATGACGCCATAGTCCTCCACCTTGTCCCAGGGCAGCACGCCGTTTTTCAGGCGCACGCCCTGCTCGGTCAGCGTGAAACGCGGCGTGCGTCGGGCGAACAGAAGCCATGCGCACGCCGCGACGACCACCACGCCGCAGACGAGGGTGGTGACGACCCGCGTCGTCGTCAGGTCGTTCCGCGTGAGCACGCCGTAGATCAAGCCGCAGGCGATCAGGCCGATGAGTGCCGGCATCGCGATCGCGTGCGAAGCGACATCGACGCTGCCGCGTCCGTTGGACTCGATCGACCGCAATTCGGCAAGGGTGGCGTCGCGTTCGGCTTGCGAATGGTCGGCGAACTCTTGTTCCAGCGAGGAAGCGATGCCGCTCATGGGTCTGTCTCCAAAGGGTTGAGAATGTCCGCCGGCGCGTGCGCGGCGGGGCTGGACCGATGCATCACGCAATCGCGGCGGATGGCGTCACGGCTTCGCGATCTTGATCGTGGGATCGAACTCGAACGTGATCACGGCGTGCGACTGCGTCTTGCCGATGCGGTTGTCGGTCGCGCCGCCGCGCGGCAGGCCGGTCTTCGCATCGAAGTGCGCGGCAACCTGGATGGGCAGCGTGGGTTCGCCGATCGTGAAGCGATAGGTCCGCACCGCGTGCCCTTCCTCGCTGCCTTCGCCGAGGCAGGCGAGATCCCGGACGGCGGTGGCGGAGAAATAGCGGCGCATGTCCGGGTCCGTGGCGAGGATGCGGACGTCGTCGGCGCCGAGGGGGCTCCAATCGCCTTCGTCCCGCCGCCATCCCTGCTTGCCGTCGACGAGGACGACCTCGCTCTTGTCGAACGGCATCTCGTTGCGCAGGTGCAGCGAGGCGGGCGGGGCCACTTCGAGCCATGTCTTGCCGGCGGCCATCGGATACGGCTTGCCGTCCATTTCGGTCGTCGTCTGCACGACGCTGATGGCGCGGAAGGCCCCGGCGCCGGGCTTGACCGTGTTGTCGGCGGCGAAATCCGCCGCGCAATCGGCATGGGCGAGACGGCCGGCCAGCAGCGCGAATCCGATGGACAAGGTGGCGCGCAAACGCATGGGAGTTCTCCGTAAGTTGAAAAATGCAGCCAAGGACGGCCGCTTCTTGGTTTCTGCGGTCAAGACGATGGCAAAGGCAGGTCGTTTCAGGCCGTCACTGCGGATTCGAGGCCGAGTTCGACCAGCAGATGCGCCTCGCGGGTGTCGCGCGTGCGTGCGACCAGCTCCGGCGTGATCGCGACGCCGAGCGCATCGAGCCGCTGCCTGAGCGAAGGGTGCGTGTCGAGCGGATGCGTCTGGCGATCCTCGAGGTGCTCGCGCGGATCGGCGAGGCCGCGCTCGGCGACCAGCCTGCGTACCATCGGCAGCACGCCTTCGCGTCGCTCCGCAGAGGCCTCGCGGTTGCGCGTCAGCGCCTCGTCGACGAGCGGTTGCAGCACGGCGCTGCGCAACAGGGCGAGCGCCGCCGGCTCGGTGCCGGCGATGCGGCTGCCGAACGCATCGGCAGCCAGTTCGCGCTCGCGGCTCCAGTGGTGCACCGCCGCATCGAAGCTGTGCAGAAACCCCTTGCCGTACAGGCTTGCCGGCGCGGTCGCCCAGGCACGCCAGCCGTCGTCGTTCGCGTCGTGTTCGTTCGTGATCGCGAGAATGCTGCCGGTCAACGTGCGGTAGATTGGCGCGAAGCGCAGGCCGTAGGCGGTGTCCTCACCGGTGAAATGGCCGAGTTCGTGCGCGACCACCGCGGCAACTTGCGCGCGATCGAGAAAGGCCATGTACGGCAGCGGCAGGTACAGCACGCGGCCGTCCGGGACGCGCTGGCCGTTGGCGAGCGCGACCGCATGCTCGGTGACGAAGAAGCCTTCGTTCAGCCCCACGACGACCGAGTCCGGCAGGCGCGCGCCGGTGCGTTGCGCAACGTCGCGCACGAAATTCCACAGCGCGGGCGCCTGCGTCGCGGACACGGACCGGCCCATGATTTCGATGGGCTCCGGCGTCTGCTCGCGCCGCGCGAAACGGATCGTGTCCCACACGATCTTCGCGCCGTACCAGACCAGCGCCAGCGCGACGAATCCACCGAATATGACCAGTTTCATCGTGCCATTGGATCGATATTGCTCCGGGCTGCCGATCGCGTGCACGAGTTCGAACGCGAGCAGACCGACCAGCCCGGCGAACACCAGCAGGGTCTGCAGCACCATGAAAACAGGAAGCCAGCGGCGCCCCGTGTCGAAGGCAGCCAGCAGCGCATCGCGCGACCGCATCGCTTGTGCGGCGGCGCGGCGCATGGCGAGCAGCGCGGCGCAGAACGTAACCGTGGCAAGCACGCCGAGCAGCAACGAGGTTGGTGCGACGGCGTCGAGCATCTGGCTGCCGTCGCGGGTGTGCGCAGGCAGCTGCGCCGCCGGCGTGGCCAGCCACCCGCCGGCGCGGTGCCACTGCCACAGCGCGATCAGCGCGATCGCGAGCGGAACGCCGAGGCCGACCGGGACGGCGAGAGGTATGCGGGAGGATGGCTGGGAGGCGGTCATGTCGCGATCGTGTCTGCGGTATGCAGACACAATCACGAAAGCGCGGCGCAACCGCGCATTTTTCCGAGCGAGGCGCCGCTACGCCCTGTCGCCGCGCAGCGCGCGTACCTCGGCTTCGAGCGCGGCGGCGCTGGCCTGAGCCGCCGGAACGATGCCGCCGACCGCCACCGCGATGCGCGACCAGAACCGGCGCGGCAGGCGCGATCGGCCGAGCGCGGTATCGCGCCGGCTGAACACCGAGCCCCACAGGCCGCGCAGCGCGATCGGCACCACCGGCACCGGCCGGCGCGCGAGGATCGTCTCGACGCCCGACCGGAACGGCGCGATCTCGCCGTCGCGGGTCAGGCCGCCTTCCGGAAAGATGCACACCAGTTCCCCTTGCGCGAGCGCACGGTCGACTTCGTCGAACGCAGCGTCGAGCAAGGCGGCGTCTTCCTTGCGTCCGGCGATCGGAATCGCCTTCGCGGTGCGGAAGATGAAGTTCAGCAGCGGGATGTTGTAGATCTTGTAGTACATGACGAAGCGGATCGGCCGGCGCACGACGCCCATGACGATCAGCGGATCCATGAAGCTGACGTGGTTGCAGACGAGCAGGGCGGCACCTTCGTCGGGAACCTTCTCCAATCCTTCGGTCTCGATGCGGTAGAGCGTCTTGATCAGGATCCAACTGAGGAACCGCATCAGGAATTCGGGGACCAGCGTGTAGATGTAGATCGCGACGAGGGCGTTGAGGATGGCCACCGTCAGGAAGATCTGCGGCACGGAAAAGCCGAGCGCGGTGAGCCCGAGGCCGAGGCCGGCGGCGAGCACCATGAACAGCGCGTTGAGGATGTTGTTGCCGGCGATCACGCGCGACAGTTCGCTGCGCTCCGTGCGGCTCTGCACGAGCGCGAACAGCGGCACGATGTAGAGGCCCGCGAACAGGCCGATCAGGGTCAGGTCGAGCACGAGGCGCCAGCTGCCGGGCGCCATGAGGAAACCGCCCATGCCGAGGCCGTGCAGGGTCGAGGCGAGCGGGCGTGCGAAATACAGATCGACTGCGAAGACCGTCATGCCGATCGAGCCGAACGGCACCAGGCCGATTTCGACCTTGTGGCCGGACAGGCGCTCGCACAGCAGCGAACCGACGCCGACGCCGACCGAGAACAAGGCCAGCGTCAGGTTCAGCACGGACTCGCCGCCGCCGAGGAAGACTTGCGTGTAGCCCGGCAATTGCGCGGTGAACACGGTGCCGAAGAACCAGAACCAGGAGATGCCGAGCACCGCGTTGAACACCGTGCGGTTGCGGCCGACGTAGCGCATCACGCGTACGGTCTCGCCGGCAGCGTTGAAGTTGAACTCGAGGTCGGGCGCGGTCGCCGGTGCCGGCGGGATAGCGCGGCTGGCGAGAAAGCCCGCCACGGCGACGCCGACGACGAGGATCGACGCGGCGGTCGCGCCGAAGTCGCCGAGCGCCATCAGCGAGCCGCCGGCCATCATGCCGAGCAGGACCGCGATCGACGTACCCATCTCGACCAGGCCATTGCCGCCGACCAGTTCCTCCGGCTTGAGCGCTTGCGGCAGGATCGCGTACTTGATCGGACCGAACACGGTCGAGTGCAGGCCCATCAGGAACAGCACGACGAACAGCAGGGTCACCTGGTGCGCATGGAACGCGTACACCGCGAGCAGCATCGCGCCGATTTCGAACAGCTTGACGTAGCGGATCAGGCGGGTCTTCTCGAACTTCTCCGCAATCTGCCCGGCGCTGGCGCTGAACAGGAAGAACGGCAGGATGAAGATCGCCGGCGCGATCATCGCGTAGGTGCTCGCCGCCTCGACCGACAGGCCGAGGTGGAAGCCGATCAGTACGATCATGCCCTGCCGGAATGCATTGTCGTTGAAGGCGCCGAGCGCCTGGGTCGCGAAGAACGGCGCGAAGCGCCGCGTCTCGAGCAGCTTGAACTGGCTGGACATGGAGGACCCCGATGGAAGCGCGGGCAATCTAGCAGGCCGGGCGCGCGCTTGGCGATGCGCCGCGCGCCGAACTTCGGCCGCGGTCGAGGGTCGGAGCGGCCGGGGTGGCGAGCGGCTAAACTACGCAGCTTGCCCTCAACCTGCCGCACCCACGGTAAGAAGACCCATGCCGATACGCACTCTGCTGGCGCCAGCGCTGACCCTGTTGTTCATCACCGCGGCACCTGGAACGCTGCAGGCCGAGACCGCCTTGAAACCGGTCCCGACGCCGGACCTGTCCAAGCTCCCGGCCGCACACGCGGAAGAGCTGCGCAGGGCGCGCACGAGCTTCGACAAGATCCGCGAAGTGCAGACCGGCGAGGTGCTCGCCGAAACCTATGCGATCCTCGCCAAGGCGTATGCCCGCAACGGGTTCTACGACGCCGCCGACGTTGCGATCGACGACGCGATCGCGCTGGCGCCGCAAAGCGGACGCTGGGTCTACCTGCGCGGCATGCTCGCCGTCATGCAGAAGCAGGACGCCGCGGCGAAGGCCTATTTCGAGCGCGCGTTCACCATCGAACCGGACTACCTGCCGATCCGCACCGCGATCGCGAGCCAGCGGATGGCCGCGGGCAATCTCGACGGAGCGCGCCAGGTCCTGGAGAGCTATTCGACCGAGCATTCCGACCAGCCCGTTCCCGTCGCGATGCTCGGCGACATCGCGTTGCGGCAGAAGCGCTATCCGGAAGCCATCGCCAAACTGACGCGGGCATTGCAGCTGGCACCCGCCGCGAACCGCCTCTATGGGCAACTGGCCGATGCCTACGCCGGCGCCGGCGACGCGAAGGCCGCGGCGGAAGCGCGCGCGAAGGCGGGTCCGGACACGCCGGTGCTGTTCGATCCGGTCGGCCACGGGCTCGTCGCCGATTTCGATCCGTCGCAGGTCAAGCTGCCCGTCCAAGGCGCCCAGGCCACGCCGGCGGCTCAGGCTCCCAGCCTGCCGACCGATCCGGTCGAGCGCGCCATTGCCGAAACACGCGCGCTGATGCTCGCGCGCAAATACGACGACGCGCGCAAGCGCCTCGACCAGGCGCTGCAGGCTTCGCCGAACAACGCGGGGCTGCTCGTCCTGTATGGTCGCCTGGAGACCGAGGCGGGCAATCTTCCTGCGGCGGAGACGCGCGCCAAGCAGGCGATCGCGGCCGACCCGAAGGATCCGCGCGCCTATGTCGTTCTCGGGCTCGTGCAGGAAATGCGCAGCGACGACGCAGGCGCGCAGCGTTCCTACGAGCAGGCCGTCCGCCTGCAGCCGACGCAGGCGAACGCGCGTATCGCGCTCGGCGCGCTGTTCGTGCGGCTCAACCGGCTCGACGATGCCATCGCGCAGTTCCGCGCGTTGACCCAGGCCGGCGTGAAGAGCGAGGAAGCCTGGACGCGATTGATCGCCGCGCAGTTCGTCGCGGGCCGCTGCGCAGACGCGCTGCAGGAAATCAACAACGCCCTCAAGAAAGAATCCGACAGCGGCTACCTGCTGCAGCTGTTCGTGCGCACGGCCAGCACCTGTCCCGCGGTCGGCGCCACCGAGAAGCGCATGGCGCTCGACTACGGCGGCAAGCTCTATCTCGCCGCGCCGATTCCTGCCGTCAGCGAGGCGTACGCGCTCGCGCAGGCGGCCAATGGCAAGTGGGACGACGCGGTGAAGACGCAGCAAGGCACGATGTTCATCGTCATGCGCGACGAAGGCGTGCGCGGCGTCGCGCCGTACAAGATGTTCATGCAGCTGTTCCAGGCGCACAAGCTGCCCGATCGTCCGTGGCCTGCCGACGCCGAAGTGTTCAATCCGCGCCGGCCGACGCCGCTGGCTGTTGCGCCCGGAAGTCCCGCACCGGCGCGGAAATAACGCGGCAAACGGTCGATTTCCTCCGACGCCGGCTGTCGTGGCCGGTTGTCGCGACGACGGCGGCGCATCAGTTTCGATGCAGCGCGCGATGGCCGATGTCGCGCCGGTAGAAGGCGCCGTCGAAGCGGATCGCGCGGGCGACCGCATAGGCGCGCTCGCGCGCCGCAGCGATGTCTTCGCCGAGCGCGCACACCGCCAGCACGCGGCCGCCGGCCGTGACGACGCGGCCGGCGTCGTCGAGGCGCGTGCCTGCGTGGAATACCTTTGCATCGTCTCCGGTCGGCGTATCCAGGCCGTCGATCGCATCGCCGCTGCGCACGTTGCCGGGGTAGCCGGCGGCGGCGACGACGACGCCGAGCGCAGGACGCGGATCCCACTCGGCGGTCACTTCGTCCAGGCGGCCATCGAGTGCCGCCTCGACCAACGCGACGAGGTCGGCCTTCAGCCGCAGCATGATCGGTTGCGTCTCGGGATCGCCGAGGCGCGCATTGAATTCGATGACTTTCGGCGCGCCGCTCGCATCGATCATCAGGCCGGCGTACAGGAATCCGCTGAACGGCGCGCCTTCGGCCGCCATGGCGGCGATCGTCGGGCGGATCACTTCGTCGAGGATGCGCTGCTCGACGGCCGCCGTCACGACCGGTGCCGGCGAATACGCGCCCATGCCGCCGGTGTTCGGGCCGAGGTCGCCTTCGTCGCGCCGCTTGTGATCCTGGCTCGTCGCCAGCGGCAGTACGTGCCGGCCGTCGCTCATGACGATGTAGCTGGCTTCCTCGCCTTCGAGGAACTCCTCGATGACCACGCGCGCCGAGGCATCGCCGAACGCATGCGCGCCCAGCATGTCGCGCAGCGCCTGTTCGGCGTCGGCCAGCGTCAGCGCGACGACGACGCCCTTGCCGGCGGCGAGGCCGTCGGCCTTGATCACGATCGGCGCGCCGTGCTTGCGCACGTGTGCCAGCGCGGCTTCCAGCTCGGTGAACACGGCATAGTGCGCGGTCGGAATGTTGTGGCGCGCGAGGAAATCCTTGGCGAACGCCTTGGAGCTTTCCAGCTGCGCCGCGATGCGCGTCGCGCCGAAGCAGCGCAGGCCGGCGGCGCGGAAGCGATCGACGACGCCGGCCGCGAGCGCGGCTTCCGGGCCGACCACGGTCAGCGCGATGTCCTCGTCGATCGCGAGGGTCAGCAGACCGTCGATGTCGGTCACCGCGATGTCGGCATTGCGCACACCGGCTTCGCGAGCCGTACCCGCATTGCCCGGCGCGACGACGACTTCGCTGACCGAAGGCGACTGCTTCAGTCTCCATGCCAGTGCGTGCTCGCGGCCGCCGGAACCGATGACGAGGATTTTCATTTTGGAGCCGGGATTGGGGATTCGGGATTGGAGATTGGGTAGAGCGAAGTCGTCACGCAGGTGGGGTTTCGTGGCAGAACTCGGCCTTTGCTTTTCCGAATCCCGAATCTCGAATCCCCAATCCCCGCTTCAATGCCTGAAATGCCGCACACCCGTGAACACCATCGCCATGCCGTGCTCGTCGGCGGCGGCGATGACTTCGGCGTCGCGCATCGAACCGCCGGGCTGGATCACGGCGCGGATGCCGGCTTCGGCGGCGGCGTCGATGCCGTCGCGGAACGGGAAGAACGCGTCGGACGCCATCACGCTGCCGTTCACGTCGAGCTTGGCTTCGGCTGCCTTGATCGCGGCGATCTTCGCGCTGATCACGCGGCTCATCTGGCCGGCGCCGATGCCGATCGTGCGGCTTTCGCGCGCATACACGATCGCGTTCGACTTCACGTACATGGCGACGTGCCAGGCGAACAGCAGGTCGTGCAGCTCGGTCGCGTTGGGCACGCGCCGGGAGACCACCTTGAGATCGGTCAGCAGCAGGGTGTCGCGGTCGGCATCCTGCACGAGCAGGCCACCGGCGATACGCTTGAAGTCGAATGCGGGGGGAGCCTGTTCGTCCCATTCGCCGGTGGCGAGCACGCGCACGTTCGGCTTGGCGGCGAGCGCGGTGATCGCTTCGGGGTCGAAGTCCGGCGCGACGACCACCTCGACGAACTGGCGCGCGATGATCTCGCGTGCGGTCGCTCCGTCGAGCGGACGATTGAACGCGATGATGCCGCCGAACGCGGAGACCGGATCGCAGGCATAGGCGCGTTCGTACGCTTCGAGCACGTTCGCGCCGAGCGCCACGCCGCAGGGGTTGGCGTGCTTGACGATCACGCAGGCGGGCGCCTTGCGGAAGGCCTTGACGCACTCGAGTGCCGCGTCCGCATCGGCGATGTTGTTGTAGGAGAGCTCCTTGCCGGCCAGCACGCGGGCCTCGGCCACCGTGCCGGGCGGAACGCGCCGCTCGACGTACAGCGCCGCGCCCTGGTGCGGGTTCTCGCCGTAGCGCAGCGTCTGCTTGCGATCGAACGCGAGCAGCAGGCTCGGCGCGAACGCCTCGGGCTTTTCCGCATCCGCGCGCGTGCCGAGCCAGTTCGCGACGATGCCGTCGTAGCGGGCGGTATGCGCGTAGGTCTTCGCGGCCAGGCGGCGGCGCAAGGCGAGCGAGGTGCCGCCGTGCGCGAGCGCCTCGAGCACTTCGGCGTAGTCGGCCGGGTCGATCGCGACGGCGACGTGCTCGTGGTTCTTCGCCGCGGCGCGCAGCATGGCCGGACCGCCGATGTCGATGTTCTCGATCGCGTCGGCAAAGGTGCAGTCCGGCGACGCGGTGACGTTCTCGAACGGATACAGGTTGACGACGAGCAGGTCGATCGGCGCGATGCCGTGCTTGTCCATCACCGCATCGTCGACGCCGCGGCGGCCGAGCAGGCCGCCATGCACGCGCGGATGCAGCGTCTTGACGCGGCCGTCCATGATTTCCGGAAAGCCCGTGAGCGAACTCACGTCGGTGACCGGCAAGCCGGCCGCGCGCAGGGCCTTGGCCGTGCCGCCGGTCGAGAGCAGGGCGACGCCGAGCGAATCGAGGCCGCGCGCGAGGTCGATCAGGCCGGCCTTGTCCGACACGCTGAGCAGGGCGCGCCGCACAGGAGCGAGAGTGTCGTCGAACATGGGTTCACACGGGCCGCGGAAAGCGGCGAAGTATAGCGGTGCCGGCGCCGGATGTTCAGTCGGCCAAGCCGTATTGCTGCAGCTTCTTGCGCAAGGTCGCCCGATTGATGCCCAGGGCGGCCGCGGCCTTGCTCTGGTTGCCGCCGTACCACGCCATGACCTCGCGCAGCAGCGGCGACTCGACTTCGCACATCACCAGAGCGTGCAGGCCTTCGCCCGGCTCGGACTCGACATCGGCGAGATAGCGGCGCACGGCGCGTGAAACGCACTCGCGCAGCGCCGGTTGCAACAGGGATTCGTGCACGCTTTCGGCGCGCGACAGACTTACGGCATTCACAGCGGCATGGCCCCTTTGGATTAACGCGCTTCCTTGAGCGGGCCGATGTGCAAAACGGGATGCACACGGGGAAGGGATATTAGCGCCGCGATCGCGCCTTGGTAAGCCCTTGCATCGCGAAATATTCGTTCGATGACGGATCGAACCGCGCGATGCCTTCGCCAGTCGCCACTTGCGTGATCCTGTTCATGCGATCGCTGAGAAAAGTTGCCGGAGTGCGCGACGCAGCTACGTCATTCGAACTTGAACTCGAATGCGACGGCGTTGCGCCCCGGGTCGGCGACCTCGAACACCAGCGCCGTGCTCGCGCCGGCCGCGATGCCGGCCGCGATCACGCGCGTGTCGCTCAGGTACTCGCGCGGTTGGAAGCGGCGCATCGCGACGCGGTTCTCGTCGAGATCGGACAGCGAGATCTCGACCGTCGGATACGGCTGCGCGAAGGCGGCGTCGTTGCGCAGCGTCGCCGAGATGATCAGCGCGCCCGGCACCGAAGGATGCGGACGAATGTCGCGCGACAGCAAGGCGAGCGTCGTCGGGTCGTGGCGCAGCGGCAGCCGGCAGCCGAGCTTCGCGCACACCGGATCGAGCACGGCGCGCGCGCGCGCGTCGTCGATCCAGTTCGCGCGGTCGGCCCAGGCGATCTGCCCGAGCAGGACGAGCAGCAGCAGCGTGCAGCCGGCCAGCCAGCGCCCGGTGCGCGGCGCGCGTGCGCGGCGGCGTGCTGCAGCGAAGGCGGGCAGTGTGGAACGCTCGCCCGCGCGCGCGCGGTCGGCTGGTTCGGCGAACAGCGCGGTCTGCGTCGGACTCGGACGGAACACCGGCAGATCGAGCTGGGGCGGGGCAAGCTGGATCGCATGGACGCCGAGCCGCTCGATCGGCTCCGGCGGCAATTGCTCGGCCAGCGTACGCAGTGCGTCGAACATGGCCGCGCAGTGGCCGCAGCGCACGTTGCCGTGCGCCGCGCCGAGATCGGCGCCGCCGATCTTGAAGACGGTCAGGCAGTCGGGGCATTGCGTGAACATGCCGCGATTGTAGGTGCGACGGGCGCCGTGCGGCGAGACGTGGGCCGTGATTCGCGAACGCTGCGGGGTCGCAGCCGCGTCAGGTCTTGCGCGTGCCGCTGATGCGCACCCAGTCTTCGCGCACGGCGACGGCAAGCCCGGTGAACCATTCGCCGTAGCGCTCGACCAGTTCGGCGGCCTGGCCTTCGAGGATGCCCGACAGCGCGAACGGTGCGCCCGGCTTCAGGCACGCAGCGAAGCGCGGCGCGAGCTGCGCCAGCGGACCTGCCAGGATGTTGGCGACGAGCACGTCGGCGGGAACGGCTTCGAAATCTTCCGGCGCATACAGCTGGAGCTGCTGCCCGATGTCGTTGCGTCCGGCGTTGTCGCGGCTCGCCGCGAGCGCCTGCGGATCGTTGTCGATACCGATCACCTGCGCCGCGCCGAGCTTGAGCGCGGCGATCGCGAGCACGCCGGAACCGCAGCCGTAGTCGATCACCTGCCGGCCGGCGAGCTCGATGCCGTCGAGCCACTCCAGGCACAGCGCCGTGGTCGGATGCGTGCCGGTGCCGAAGGCGAGGCCGG
>Ga0207658_10000206_pt1 | contig 61427 bp, 53 predicted proteins | sample KBSS33metaG_FD_184322 | JGI IMG/M metagenome (GOLD analysis project Ga0207658, IMG submission 184322) | Switchgrass rhizosphere microbial communities from Kellogg Biological Station, Michigan, USA - KBS S3-3 metaG (SPAdes) (version 2) | ecosystem: Host-associated > Plants > Roots > Rhizosphere...
AGCAGAGCGACCCGGCCCGCTTCTACGGCGGCCTGGCCCAGGACACCGTCGCCCTGGTGGACGGCCTGTGGCGTGACCTCAACGGCACCGCGCCCGAAGGCACCACCGTGCTCGACGTCGGTGGCGGTCCCGGCTACTTCGCCACCGAATTCTCCGGTGCCGGAATGACATACATCGGCGTCGAGCCCGACCCTCGCGAAATGCACGCCGGTCCGGCCGCCCAACCCGGCGGCGCCGGCACCTTCGTGCGCGCTTCGGGCCTGGCACTGCCGTTCGCCGACGACAGCGTCGACGTCTGTTTGTCGTCGAACGTCGCTGAGCATGTCCGCGAACCGTGGCTGATGGGCGGCGAGATGCTGCGGGTCACCCGGCCGGGCGGGCTGGTGATCCTGTCGTACACGGTTTGGCTGGGCCCGTTCGGCGGACACGAGATGGGGCTGACGCACTACCTCGGCGGCAAGCGGGCTGCCGAGATGTACACCCGCAAACACGGCCACCGGCCGAAGAACGACTACGGATCGTCGTTGTTCGCGGTATCTGCCGCAGCCGGACTGGAGTGGGCGCACAGCACCGGCGCGCTGGTCGCCGCATTCCCCCGCTACCACCCGCAATGGGCCTGGCGTGCGACTTCTGTACCGGTGTTACAGGAGTTCTTGACGAGCAACCTGGTGTTGGTGCTCCAGCCCAGCTGAACGACATAATTGGAACAGGTTCTCGTTTGAGCGAAAACTCGGTAGTGTGACGGCCATGACACAGAGCACGGCTTTCAAAACCGAGTGGGACCAGCTGTTCATCGGCGGTCAGTGGACCGTTCCCTCGACGTCGGACGTCATCGAGGTGCACTCCCCCGCCACCGGCGAGCTCGTCGGCAAGGTGCCGCTGGCCGCCAAGGCCGACGTGGACGCCGCCTGTGCCGCCGCACGTAAGGCGTTCGACGAGGGCCCGTGGCCCAAGATGACGCCGGCCGAGCGCGGCGCGGTCATCGCCGAGGCCTCGCGCATCATGACCGAGCGCGCCGACGAGCTGAAGTTCCTGCTCTCCGCCGAGACCGGTCAGCCGCCGAGCATCGTCGACATGATGCAGTACGGCGCGGCCATGTCGTCGTTCAACTACTACGCCGGCGCCGCGGACAAGTTCCAGTGGAGCGACATCCGCGACGGCATCTACGGCCAGACCCTGGTGACCCGCGAGCCCATCGGCGTCGTCGCCGCCGTCGCGGCGTGGAACGTGCCGTTCTTCCTGGCCGCCAACAAGCTGGGCCCGGCGCTACTGGCCGGCTGCACCGTCGTCCTCAAGCCCGCCGCCGAGACACCGCTGTCGGTGTTCGCCATGGCGCAGGCCTTCGCCGAGGCCGGCCTGCCCGAGGGTGTGCTGTCGGTCGTGCCGGGTGGCCCTGACACCGGCCGCGCGCTGACCGCCAACCCGGAGATCGACAAGTTCACCTTCACCGGCAGCTCGGCTGTCGGCAAGGAGATCGGCAAGGTCGCCGCCGAGCGCCTCAAGCCCTGCACTCTGGAACTCGGCGGCAAGTCCGCGGCGATCATCCTCGAGGATGCCGACCTGGACTCGACGCTCCCGATGCTGCTGTTCTCGGGCCTGATGAACACCGGCCAGGCGTGCGTCGGCCAGACCCGCATCCTGGCCCCGCGGTCGCGGTACGACGAGGTCGTCGAGAAGGTCGCCGCGGGTGCGGCCGCCATGCAGGTCGGCCTGCCCGACAACCCGGCGGCGATGATCGGCCCGCTGATCAGCGAGAAGCAGCGCGAGCGCGTCGAGAGCTACATCAAGAAGGGTGTCGAGGAAGGCGCCCGTATCGCCACCGGCGGCGGCCGGCCCGAGGGCCTGGATTCCGGTTGGTTCGTGCAGCCGACGGTGTTCGCCGATGTCGACAACTCGATGACCATCGCCCAGGAAGAGATCTTCGGCCCGGTGCTGGCGATCATCCCCTTCGACACCGAAGAGGACGCCGTCCGGATCGCCAACGACTCGGACTACGGCCTTGCGGGCAGCGTCTACACCACCGACGTGCCCAAGGCCATGAAGATCGCCGCGCAGATTCGCACCGGCACCTACGCGGTCAATATGTACGCCTTCGATCCGGGCGCGCCGTTCGGCGGCTACAAGAACTCGGGCATCGGCCGCGAGAACGGTCCCGAGGGCATCGAGGCCTACTGCCAGGCCAAGAGTGTGTTGATGCCGTTCGGCTATACCCCGGAGAAATAGCGCGCTTCGTCCGAATGGCCATCCGGGCCTTGTCCTTCCTCCCTCGGGGGACTCGGCCGGGTGGCCATTCGGCTTTTCAGCACCGGTTTTTATCCCAGGCGAACCCCAGCTAACGCTGATACGGTCACGCCCGTTCGAAGGTCGTTGACAACAATCTGGGAGGTAACGCATGGCTGTCTCTGTGGATCTGGAGAAGTCGCTCGACAAGGCGTACGAGGACAAGTCGCTCAAGGACATCCTCGACGCATCACCCGCCGCGCTGGCCGGAGTCAGCGACTCCGACGCTGAGCACCTCGCCGCGGCGTTCAACATCAAGACCGTGCGCCAGCTCGGCTCGAACAAGTACTTCGCCGTGGCTGCCGCGCTCGTCGCGCTGGAGAACGCCGGCTAGTTGCCTCCGCGGTTCTCACCGCGAGCCGGGGGTCCCTCCCGCTTGCGGGGGAACGCAAAACTGTCCCTTTTCCTTGTAAGAGGGACAGTTTTGTGTCTGCTCGCGGTTGAAACTCTGCAAATCGAGTTCGGTCGCCATGTCAGCAGTGAACCCCTGATCGCACAATTATGTAAGAGACAATAGTTCTATTGATAAATGCTCCACGTGCTGCACCAAACCCGGTGTGAGGTGTGACCCGGAATACATTCTTTGGTCCGATGTGGTCGACGTTTTATGCTGATCCCCATAGCAAGGAGGGCGCCATGTGGGTGGTCGAGGTCAACGTGAAGGGCCATCGCTTCACGCATACCGTCCTGGGCGCCAACGAACGGCTGCGTGAAGCAGCGCGCGGTGTGCAGGATCGGATGACACAGCTTCGGAACCGGGTCGCGCATTGACGTCAGCCGAGTCCGTCACCAGGACGGTCAACAAGCGCGGCGCCACCCGGCAGCGGATGGTGCGCAGCGCCGCCGCCGTACTCCGTGAGCGTGGCGCCGCCGGTCTGACCATCGACGAGGTGCTGGTCCGCAGTGGCGCACCGCGCGGCTCGGTCTACCACCACTTTCCCGAGGGCCGCAGCCAGCTGCTGATCGAAGCGCTGCAGTTCGCCGGTGATGCGATCGCCGCCCACATCGACGGTTCCGCCGCATACGGCGGCATCGCACTCGTCCGCGGATTCGTCACCTTCTGGGATCAGATTCTGGCCGACAGCGACTTCACTGCCGGGTGTCCGGTGGTCGCCGCCGCAGTCGGCTCGGGCGACGAAGCTCCGACTTTGACGCCCATCGCAGCGGAGATCTTCGAGCGGTGGCGCACCGCGCTCGGACATGCCTTCACGGCAGAGGGCTTCAGCGACACCGACGCATCAACCCTGGCGGTCACCTGCCTGGCCGCGCTGGAAGGCGCCGTGGTCTTGAGCCGCTCCGCGCAGAGCGTCGAGCCGCTGCACGACGTCGCAAGACAGCTCGAATTCCTCATCAAGGCAAAGGCTTTCGTCAAGAACAACGGCCTGCCCACCGCCGGAAACTAGCTGTCGGCGCGCGCCCAGCGGGCGCAGACGAAGTCCCCGTTGACCGCGGACTCCAGCAGCTGCCACTCCGAGCGCACCGGCAGTACAGGTGCGCCTTCGCCCAGCGAACACGGCGCGTAGGACACCACCAGTTCGTCGACCAGGCCGGCTGTCACGAACTGCGCCGCGGCGTCCCCGCCGCCGACGACCCACACGTCACGCTCACCCGCCGCGGCGACCAACGCCGGATGCAGTTGCGCGACATCTCCGCTGACGGCCTGCACCGGATGGCCGTCGACGACGATGCCCGGCCGGGAGGTGAGCACCCACGTCGGTTGCGGGTACGGCCAGTCGCCCGGCTCGTTCTCGGCGACCCACCGGTATGTCGTCGAGCCCATGACCAGCGCACCCACCGACCGTTCGAAGGCCTTGTAGCCGAACGGCCCATCGACGTCGATGTCACGCGAGAGCAACCAGTCCAGGCTGCCTGCGGAGTCGACGATGAAACCATCCAAGCTCGATGCGGTGAAGTAAATGGTCGCCATCGTGCCGAGTATGCCGTGACCCACCGACAATCCGGCACACCGCGATTACTGTTGCCGGATGGACGATTTCGACGCTCTCCGCGCCGACAATGGCGACCTGGCGGAACTGCGCGGCGAGCTGCGGCGGTTCCTGGCCCAGGACGCCGAGCAGTTCGGCTGGCAGCCCGGCGTCGACTGCTGGCTGTCGAAGTGGGACGCCGACTTCAGCATGCGGCTCGCCGCGGCCGGCTTCGTCGGATTGACCATCCCCGTCGAGTACGGCGGCCGCGGGCGCAGCCACATGCACCGGTACGTGGTCACCGAGGAACTCCTGGCCCACGGCGCCCCGGTCGCCGCGCACTGGATCGCCGACCGCCAGGTGGCGCCCGCGCTCCTGACATACGGCAGCGAGGACCAGCGCCGGCGCTTGCTGCCGCGTATCGCTTCCGGGACTTTGTATTCCGCGATCGGGATGAGCGAACACGAAGCCGGTTCCGACCTGGCCGCCGTCGCCACCAAGGCCACCCGAACGGACTCTGGTTGGCTCCTCAGTGGCAGCAAGGTGTGGACCAGCGGCGCGCACCTGGCGCACCAGATCGTGGTGCTCGCCCGCACCAGCCCGCTGGATCCGAAGCATCGGCACGCGGGTTTCAGCCAATTCATCGTGCCCACCGACGCACCCGGCGTCACCATCGAGCCGATCGTCCAGATGAACGGCGAACACCATTTCAACGAGGTGCTGTTCGACGATGTCACGCTGACCGACGCCGACCTGCTCGGTACCGTCGGCGCCGGCTGGCACCAGGTGACCTCGGAACTGGGTTTCGAACGCAGCGGGCCGGAGCGTTTCCTCTCCACGGCCACACTGCTTTTCGCCCTCATCGAGGCGCTGCGAGACGAGCCGGGCGTCGACATCGGCGACCTGATGGCGCGGATGATCTCGCTGCGGCAGCTCTCGATCTCGGTCGCCCGGGCACTGACCGCGGGGCAGGACGCTGCCGTGCCCGCCGCGCTGGTGAAAGACCTGGGCACCCGTTTCGAACAGGATTCGGTGGAGATCGCGGCGGCGCTGCTGGACCGGTACGAGGGCCCCGACCGTCCGCGACTGCAGGCGATGCTGGACATCGCTCGCGTGCACGCGCCGCTGTTCACGCTGCGCGGCGGCACCAACGAGGTGCTGCGTGGCATCGTCGCCAAGAACTGGGCCAAACATGTTGCCGCAATACAGTATCCGGATGATTTCACCGAACTACGGGAACTCGCCGAGCAGATCGGCCGGACCGCGCAGCCCGCCCGGACATTGCCGCTGACGTTCGACGACGCGCTGTGGCGCACCGCCGAGAATGCGGGCCTGACCCGGCTGAGCGGCGATGCCGACGCCGGACCCGCCGCGTCAGCCGTCGTACTGGCCGCGCTGGCCCGTCACGCCGCCGCGGTGCCGATCGCCGAAACCGATGTACTGGCAACATGGCTGGCCGCCGAAGCCGGCCTGAGGGTGCCGCCCGCCGGCCCGATGACCCTGGCACCGGAGGGGGTCGCCCCCTGGCCGCAATGCGGGCCGGTGCTCGTGGCCACGCGCGGACCGGATGCCCTGTATGTGGCACTGCGTGACTCACCGACATCGAGCGGTGATGGGCACAACCTCGCCGGAGAACCCCGGGCTTTCGTCGAATTCGAAAGGACGGCAAGCGATGTCGTCCAGCTGCCGCTCGCGATCGCCGACGAGTTGGCCGTCCGCGGCGCGTGGTGTCGCTGCGTGCAGATCGTCGGCGCATTCGATGCGGCAGCACAACTGACGGTCAGTCATACCGAAACACGTGTGCAGTTCGGCCGCACGCTCGCCGCATTCCAAGCGGTGCAGCACTCGCTGGCCGCGATGCTGGGAGAAATCGAACGAGCCAGGGCCGCAACCACTCTGGCGGTCACCGCCGCAGCCCAGTACGGCTTCGGCGACCCCCGCACCGACTACGCCACCACCGCGGCCAAAGTCGCCGTCGGCCGGGCCGTAGCCCCGGTGACGACCATCGCCCATCAGTTGCACGGCGCCATCGGCACCACCGCGGAACACCCCCTGTGGCGCGCCACCATGCGGGCCCGCAGCTGGGCCGACGAGTTCGGCAGCACCAGCCGGCACGCCCGAGGACTGGCCGACCTCACCGCGGCGACCAACCCGTGGGATGTGACGGTGGGCCACATCTGAAACCTGTTGTGACCTAAGTCAATATCTGCGCCCAAAGTGTGTTCTGTCCACTTGTGACGCCGGACACTGCGCTACCGGCGGTCCCGGTAAAAACTCGACACATGTCCAAATTGAGTGGCACCTTCGCCGCGTTGGCCGTCTGTGCCGCCCTGCCCGCCGCGACCGTGGTCGCCGCACCCGCCCAGGCCGCCGGCACGGCCCGTCAGACCCTGATGTCGCGGACCTACACCTGCGACCGGCAGCCGATCAACTACATGAAGTTCCGGTTCCCGGCGGTGCCGACGGCCGAGATCACCTCCGACGGGCACACCGCCGTCGCCCGCATCGAAATGCTCGACGGGGCGCGCAATGCGCAGTACACGGTCCGGGTGATCCCGGCCCCGCACGCGACGCTGGGCTGCCTACCGGGCGACCCGAGTATCGCCACCGGCGCTCTGAGCACCGATGACTTCGGCAATGGCAGCTCCACCGTTCAGCTTTCCGTCGCCCCCGGCACCACCGGCGTCTGGATCGCGGTTGATCTGCCCCAGCCACATTCGCAGAGCCCGTCCGAGTTCTACAGCAGCGACTTCGTCGCCTCGGTCTGACCCCGCTGGCCGACGGCAGCCGTTTCCCGGTAGAACAAACACATGCGCTACCGGGAGAACATGACGTCGCGGCGACTCACTGGCGGTCAGGCCGCAGTGCTCGCAGCTGCCCTGCTACTGGCCGGGTGCTCGGGTGACAAGCAGCCGGCGCAGCCGACCACCGCGACGTCGAGCGCGACAGCACCCAGCACCTCGGCCGCCCCGGCCACGCCCGACGCCGGCGCACCGCCGTCCCCCACCAGCCGTCAACTCGACGGCGGGACCTGCCTGCAACTCACCGGCGCGGTGGTGAACCTGATGTCCGGAACATCGACCGACGACGCCAAAGCCGCCGCCGACACCATCAACGGGTTCCACCCGCCGGCCGATGTGCAGGCCGCCGTGACACATTTCGTCAACACCAACGGCCTGCACACCACCGACCCCGACCGCTCTCAGTTCAGCCGTACGCTCAACAATTGGGTTGAGCAGCAGTGCCCGGTGCAGCAGTCGGAGAAGAAACCCAAGTAGCGAAGGTCAGCTACCGGTCCACTGCGGCGCGCGCTTCTCAGCGAAGGCCACCGCGCCCTCACGCGCATCCTTCGACATGAAGACCGGTCCCAGGATCGTGGCCTGCTTGTCCCACTTCTCCGCATCGGACCAGTCGGGCGACTCGACGATGATGCGCTTCGTCGCGGCCACGGCCAGCGGGCCGTTGGCCGTGATGCGCTCAGCCAGCGCGAGGGCGGCATCGAGTGCAGCACCAGGCTCGGTCAGCTCGTTGACCAGGCCCAATTCATGGGCCCGCGTCGCGGTGAGGTTGTCGCCCGTGAGCGCGAGTTCCATCGCGATGGCATACGGGATGCGCTGCGGAAGCCGCAGCAGCCCGCCGCCGCCGGCGACCAGACCACGCTTGACCTCCGGGATGCCGAACGCCGACGCATTGGAGGCGACGATGAGGTCCGCCGACAGCGCCAGCTCGGTGCCGCCCGCCAGCGCGTAGCCCTCCACGGCCGCGATCAGCGGCTTGACCGGCGGACGCTGGGTGAAGCCGAGGCCGCGGTCCGACACGACGTTCTCGCCCTTGGCAAAGGCCTTCAGATCCATGCCCGCACAGAACGTGCCGCCGGCTCCGGTCAGCACACCGACGGACAGCCCGGGGTCCTCGTCGAGGCGGTCCGCGGCAGCTGCCAAGCCCTTACTGACCGCTGAGTTGACAGCGTTCTTGGCTTGCGGCCGATTGATGGTGATGATCAGTATGCGGTCGCGCTGTTCGACGAGAACAGCATCTTCGCTGGTAGCTTCTTCGGTCACGACGGTGATGCTAGCCACAGGGGATTGGCGTCCGGCGGCCAACCAGTGAATAATCTAAAATTAGAACATGTTCTAGTTTTTGCCGCAGTCAGAGGAGAAACCGTGGCCAAGCTGCCCGAAATCACCAAATTCGACCCGGACCTCACCGAGAAGGTCATGGGGATTCTCCGACCGCTGCTGAAGGTCTATCACCGCTCCGAGGTCCGCGGACTGGAGAACATCCCATTGGGCGGCGCCCTGGTGGTGAGCAACCACTCCGGCGGCATGCTGCCCATGGACGTGCCCATCTTCTCGTCGCACTTCTACGAGAAGTACGGCTACGACCGCCCCGTCTACACCCTCAGCCACGCCATGCTGATGGTCGGCCCGACCGCGGACTTCTTCAAGAAGACCGGCTACATCCTGGCCAGCCACGAGAACGCCGACGAGGCGCTGCGCTCCGGCGGCCTCGTCGTCGTGTTCCCCGGCGGTGACTACGACGTCTACCGGCCGTCGACCGACGCCAACAAGATCGACTTCGACGGCCGCAAGGGCTACGTCAAGGCCGCCATCAACGCCGGCGTGCCGATCGTGCCGATGGTCGGCATCGGCGGCCAGGAGACCCAGCTGTTCCTGACCCGCGGCGAGCGGATCGCGAAGGCCCTCGGCCCCATCGCTCGCGCCGCGCGAGCCAAGGTGGTGCCGCTGTCCATCGGCCTGCCGTTCGGGTTGTCCGCCGTGCTGCCGTTCAACGTGCCGCTGCCGTCGAAGATCGTCATGCAGGTACTGCCGCCCATCAACATCGAAGCCGAATTCGGTGCCGAGCCCGACATCGACACGGTCGACGCGCACGTCCGGAAGGTCATGCAGGACGCTCTCGACGAACTCGCCGAAGAGCGCCGCTTCCCGGTACTAGGCTGACCGGTCGTGGGGATCACCGACAAGCTGGCCGCGACCGCCGGCCTGGTCAACACCATGGTCCGGGCCGGTGTCATCGCCCCGCTCCGTCCGGACAAGTACGTCCGGATCGCCGGTGCCATGGCCCGCGAAAACATGAGCGTCACTTCAGGTTTCGCGAGTTCCGCACAACGCTGCGGTAACCGCCCGGGCCTGATCGACGAACTGGGCACGCTGACCTTCAGCGAGCTCGACAAGCGGGGCGACGCGTTCGCCGCCGCCCTGCAGACCCTGCCCTCGGCCAAGGTCGTGGGCATCATGGCGCGCAACCACCGTGGGTTCGTCGACTCCCTGATCGCGGCCAACCGCATCGGCGCAGATGTGTTGCTGCTGAACACTTCCTTCGCCGGCCCGGCCATGGCCGAGGTGGTGGCCCGCGAGAACGTCGACGTCATCATCTACGACGAAGAGTTCACCGCGACGGTGGACCGGGCTCTGCAGGATCAAACCCGCCCCGTCAGCCGCGTCGTCGCCTGGACCGACACCGAAGACCACCCGCTGACCGTCGAGTCGCTCATCACCGATCACCTGGGCGTACAGCCCCGGCGTACCGGCGAGAAGAGTCGCGTGATCCTGCTGACTTCTGGGACCACCGGAACTCCCAAGGGCGCCAAGCATTCCGGTGGTGGACTCGACGCGTTGAAGGCGATCCTGGACCGCACGCCGTGGCGCACGGAGGAGACCACCGTGGTCGTCGCCCCGATGTTCCATGCCTGGGGTTTCTCGCAGTTGGTGTTCGCGGCGTCGATGGCCTGCACCGTCGTCACCCGCCGCAAGTTCGACCCGCAGGCCACGCTGGCACTGGTCGACAAGTACCAGGCGACCGGATTGTGCGTCGTCCCAGTGATGTTCGACCGCATCATGGAACTACCGGACCACATCCGCAACCGTTACAGCGGCCGCTCGTTGCGGTTCGCCGCGGCCTCGGGCTCGCGCATGCGCCCCGACGTCGTCACCTCGTTCATGGACCAGTTCGGTGACGTCATCTACAACAACTACAACGCCACCGAGGCCGGCATGATCGCCACGGCGACCCCGGCCGACCTGCGTGCCGCCCCCGACACCGCCGGCCGTCCGGCCGAGGGCACCGAGATCAAGATCCTGGACGCCGACTTCAAGGAGCTGCCGACGGGCGAGGTGGGCACCATCTACGTACGGAACTCCACGCAGTTCGATGGTTACACCGAGGGCTCCACCGACAAAGGCAAAGCTTTCCACTCCGGTTTCATGTCATCGGGTGACGTCGGCTATCTCGATGCCGCGGGCCGCCTGTTCGTGGTGGGCCGCGACGACGAGATGATCGTGTCGGGCGGCGAGAACGTCTACCCGATCGAGGTGGAGAAGACGCTGTCCACCCACCCGCAGGTGGCCGAGGCCACCGTGCTGGGTGTCGACGACGAGCAGTACGGCCAACGCCTCGCGGCGTTCGTCGTGCTGTCCGACGGCTCGGCCGTCACCGAGGACGCCCTGAAGCAGCACGTGCGTGACAACCTGGCCAATTACAAAGTGCCACGGTCGATTACGGTGCTGTCCGAACTGCCGCGCAACAGTACCGGCAAGATCGACCGCCGCGAGTTGAAGGCGCTGGCCGATGGCTCGTAAGGCGGTGACCCTGCTGCGGGCCGTCGCCGGGCTCGTGAACGCCACCAACGCGGCCAGCCCACTGGCCCGCTCCGGAAACCCCGGCATCGTCGCGTTCGCCTACGGCTGGCCGTCCAGCGAAGCGGCCGGTTTCGTGCTCAGTTCCTCGGTACTGTCGGCGATCCGGCGTGGCCGCCGCGGCGATTTCTCGGGCAGCGGTGGCCGAATCGCGTTGGCTATCAACACCATCACCTGGGCAATCTTGGGGTACATCTTCGCCCGCAGCCGGAGCTCGCAGCCCGCGTTCGAGGAGCCGCTGACCGACCTGATCGGTCCGCGCAACCCCGCCGGTCCGGGCGTCCCCCGCCTGCCCGGCATCGGGCGCACCATGTTGTCGCGCCGCAAATACAACAAGGACACCGTCAAGTACGGTCCGCACCGCGCCAACCTCGCCGACATCTGGCGCCGCCCCGATCTACCGCGCGACGGCAAAGCCCCTGTGCTGCTGCAGGTTCCGGGTGGCGGCTGGATGCTCGGCGACCGTCGGCCGCAGGCTTACCCGCTGATGGGCGCCCTGGCCGACCGCGGCTGGATCTGCGTGTCCATCGGCTACCGCGTGAGCCCGAAACATCAGTGGCCTGCGCACATCATCGACGTCAAGCAGGCCCTGGCCTGGGTCAAGGAACACATTGCCGAATACGGCGGCGACCCCGACTTCGTCGCGATCAGCGGCGGCTCGGCCGGCGGTCACCTGTCCTCGCTGGCCGCTCTCACTCCCGGAGATCCGCAGTGGCAGCCCGGTTTCGAGGATGCCGACACCTCCGTGGTGGCGGCGGTTCCGGTGTACGGCAGGTACGACTGGTTCGGCTTCGAAGGCCCCGGGCGCGCCGAAATGATGCGGGCGCTCGAGCAGCTGATCATCAAGAAGCGGTTCGCCAACGACTCGCAGGTGTTCATGGACGCCTCGCCCATCAAGCGGATCGGCCCCGACGCCCCGCCGTTCTTTGTGCTGCACGGCACCAACGACACGCTGATCGACGTCCAGGAAGGACGCGATTTCGTCGCCGCACTGCGGGAGCAGTCCCCGGCGCCCGTGGCGTACGCCGAGATTCCCAACGCGCAGCACGCATTCGACATCTTCGGATCCGCGCACGGTCACTACACCGCCGAGGCGATCACACGATTCCTGGAGTGGGTGCGGGCCGAGAAGGGGCACGCTGTGGCCCCCGCCGATGAGGTCGGGTAGCGGCGGTCCACCGGATTGACGAGGCGGCGGGAAATCCCTACTGCGCCATGGCGGTCTCGACGACCGTCAGCTCCTCGGAAAGGCCTGCCGCCCTGCGGATCTGTTTGAAGTCCTCGACCATGCCGGTCGTCACTTCATGCGGATCATCGGTTGTCACGCCGTCGGCGAGCACCGAGATGTTCAGCTGGTCGACATAACTCCACACCGTGATGTTCAGGCCACTGCCCGCAGTGAGTGGGCCGACCGAATAGATCTCGGTGACGGTGGCACCGCCCACCTTGCCGCGTTCGCGCGGCCCCGGCACGTTGGAGATGTTGAGGTTCAGCACCTTGTTCTGGCCGTCCATGTTGGACAGCCGGCGGAACATCGACTCCATGGGCGCAGGCGGCATGTAGGCGGCCCACCGGGCGACCAGCTCGGGGCCGACCAACTGGTGGCTCTCCTTGGCGAGCAAGGCGGCTTCCCGGGCCTGCTGCACGCGCTGCGAGACGTCGTCCACATCGACCGGCAGCGCGATCAGCACGCCGCTGAATCGGTTGCCGGAGATGCGATTCGGCGAGAAGTCGTAGCTCATCGGCACCGAGGCCAACAGCGGGTGATCGGACTTGCCGTCGTACTTCAGCAGCAATTCGCGCAGCGCGCCCGACGACATTGCCAGCACCAGGTCGTTGATGGTGACGCCCAGCTTCTTGCTGGTCTCCTTGACGTCCGCGAGCGCCAAAGTGGCTGTGGCGAAACGCCGCCCCGGTGTGATCACGTGGTTCATGAAGCTCGCCGGCGGGGTGAACGGCCGAGTCAGTTCGGGCGACAGTTTGCGACTGCTCTTACGCACCCGCGCCATGCCGTCGGCGGTGTACTTGAGCACGCCGGGAATCCGGGCGATCTGCCGCAGATGGTCCGCGAACGCCGACCGGACGAGTTGACCGCGCGACGGCGCCGGGTCGGTCACGTACAGATCGTGGTCTCGCTGTGGACTCTCGGTGATGTCCATCCCGAGCGCCAGCAGGTTGGCCGACGCCACCCCGTCCGCCAGCGCGTGATGAATCTTGCCGACCACGGCAACCCGCCCGTTGGCCAGGCCTTCGACGAGGTACATCTCCCACAGCGGCCGGCTGCGATCCAGTGGGGTACTGGCGATTTCGCCGATCGCCTCGTCCAGTTCGCGCCGTCCGCCCGGGGCGGCCACCCGCCACGGCCGGACGTGATACTCGAGATCGACCTCAGCATGCTCCCGCCACATCGGGTGGTGGAACTTGAACGGGATGTCGACGAGTTGGTAGCCGAAGGGCTCGAGCTTGTGCAGTCGTTCGCGGAGCACGCGGCGGAATTCGTCGATTCCGAAGGTGCGGTCGCCCAGGCCGGCGAGGTCGATGACGGCAATCTTGAGGGTGTGCATGTGCACGTTGGGCGTTTCCGAATACAGCAGGAACGCATCCCACCCACTCAGTCGTTTCACTCGACCTCTCCTGCGCTTCGGGTCAGAACCTCGGCCAGTCGAATGGTCTAGACGACCTGTTCGACGCAGTGCTGATTCTGGTTCCGGCGAACCTCGTCGAGGAACAACCCTATGGCAGTGGCCATCGACCCCGTGCGGGCACCGTCGGTCATGTCGAAACCGTGTCCGGCACCGGGCAATTCGATGTAACTGACCGTCGACGCGGACACCTCGCGCAGCTCGTGCACGAAGTCCCGCGCCTGCGCCACCGGGATGACGCTGTCGCCGCTGCCGTGAATGACGAGGAACGGCGGCGCATCTCGGTGCACCCGCGCGATGGGCGAGGCCTGCCGGTAGATCTCCGGATGCTTGTCGATGCGACGCCTGACCACGACGCGCTCCAGGAAGTCGACGAACTCCTCGCGCTCCTGGGTGGACCGGTCCTCCCAGTCGTACCGGCCGTAGATACCGACGACGGCGTCGACCGACGTGTCAGCGCCCTGAGGCAGGTCTTCCTGCAGTTCGGGGTCGTTGGCCGTCAGGCCGGCCAGCGCGGCGAGGTGCCCACCTGCCGAGCCACCGGAGATCGCGATGAAGTCGCGGTCGCCGCCGAACTTGTCGACATTCGCCCGGGCCCACGCGATCGCCGTCTTGACGTCCGTGATGTGTTGCGGCCAGCGGTGATTCGGGGCCACCCGGTAGTCGATGGACAAACAGACCCAGCCCTGCTGGGCGAGGTGGCTCATCAGCGCGTAGCCCTGCAGCAGCCGGCTGCCGTGCACCCACGCACCGCCCGGCAGGTAGATCAGCACCGGAGCCGGCTCGCTGGGCAGGTCGTCGGCACGCCAGACGTCCAGCAGCTGCGACGGGCTGTCGCCGTAGCGCACCGAGGTGCGGTGCACCTGACGCCGGTGTTCGCGGGCCCGCCAGAACGGCGGCGTGCGCTCCGGGGCGGGCCATTCGATGTCGAGTTCGGCCGGGGGCACGACGCCGGTCAGCGCGGCCCGGACGACCTCGTTGGTGCAGTCACGCTCGGCCCGGCGGATCTCGGCGACGCTCGGGGTGAACAGCGCCTTGGAGGTCGACGCCCAGAAGCTCGGCACATGCCGCATACCCCACAGGGTCATCGCGGTGGCCCCGCCGAGGGGCTCGAGGCTCTTGCCGATCACCGGCAACGAGGCGGCCGCCGTCGCCATCGCCAACAGGTGATCGGACGGCTTGGCTGCCATGAACCAGCGCAGCCTGGTCGCAAGTGAAGGGCTGTGAACACCATTGTCCGGTCGAGCCGTCATTTCGCGAGCGTACACCGGGCTGACCACGCGATTTCGGGGCCACGACAAGTTTGCGGTCACAGTTCGGCGGCCGATCCTTTGTGAAGTGCATCACAGCTGATCAGGGCGTATTCGAAGGCGTACCGTCGTGCTTACAGTCGAGCGATGGGTACCTCCGCGCTGGCGATCACCGACGACCACAACGACCTCGCGAACTCGGCGACCGGACTGCTGCACCGGCTCGGTAGCCGGGCCACCGCCCGCGCCACGCTCGAGGGCGGGCCGTCGCATCCGGCCGATTTCTGGACGGCCGCGGCCAACCTGGGCTGGCAGGGCCTGGCCATCCCCGAGGAGTACGGCGGATCCGGATTCGGCCTGTCCGAGCTGGCGGTGGTGCTGGAGGCACAGGGCCGCCAGTTGTGTCCCGGTCCGTTCCTGCCGACCGTCGCCGCGGCCGTCGTCATCGACCGGTGCGGAACCGACGAGCTGCGCGCCGCCCTGCTGCCCGGCTTGGCCGACGGCAGCACCGTCGCCGCGCTCGGATTGTCCGGCCACGTGCACATCACCGGCCACACGGTGTTCGGGGAGAGCCCGACGGTGCTCGGTGCCCCCGATGCCGCGCTGCTGGTCCTGGTCGCCGGTGACGACGTGGTGGTCGTCGATGCCGGCGCCACCGGCGTCACCGTCACGCCGCTGGATTCGACAGACACCACCCGCAGCATCGGCTCGGTGACGCTCGACCAGGCCGCGACAACGGCGGTACTGCGCGGCGCAGCGGTCAAGGCGCACACCGCTTTTCGCATTCTCGCGGCCGCCGAGGCCGTCGGCGTCAGCTGGGCGACACTGGAAATGGCCGTCGAATACGCCAAGGTGCGCGAGCAGTTCGGCCGCACCATCGGCACCTTCCAGGCCGTCAAGCACCACGCCGCCAACATGCTCGTGGCCGCCGAACTCACCACCGCCGCCGCATGGGACGCCGCCCGCGCCGACGATCTGGACGACGCCCGGTTCGGCGCGGCGGTGGCCGCGACGCAGGCGATCCACAGCCAGGTCTTCAACGCCGAGAACAACATTCAGCTGCACGGCGGCATCGGCTTCACGTGGGAGCACGACGCGCACCTGTACCTGCGCCGCGCCCTCACGCTCGCCGCGCTGACCGGAGACGGCGCCGATCCGCTGGCCGACGTCGTCGACGGACAGCGCACCGGCCGGGCCCATGGCGCGTCGTTCGCGCTGCCCGAGGAGGCAGCCGAGTACCGCACCGCCGCCCGCGACGCCGTCGCCACCTTGCGGTCGCTGCCCGAGGACAAGCAGCGCGACTTTCTTGTCGACTCCGGATATCTGGTACCGCACTGGCCCAAGCCGTGGGGCCGCGACGCCGGCGTGCTGGAGCAGCTGGCGATCGAGCAGGAGTTCCACGCGCCAGGGGGCACGAGCGCAGCAAGCGGGGAGAAGAAGCCGGTCGAGCGACCCGACCTCGGCATCACCGGCTGGGTGACGCTGACCATCGCGCAGGCCGGCACCGACGAGCAGCGCGAGCGCTGGGTGTACCCGGTGCTGCGCGGCGAGATCATGTGGTGCCAGCTGTTCTCCGAGCCCGAAGCCGGCTCGGACGCGGCCGCCGTGCGCACCAGCGCCAAGAAGGTCGACGGCGGCTGGCTGGTGACCGGCCAGAAGGTGTGGACCAGCCTGGCCCAGTACTGCCAGTGGGGGCTGGCCACCGTGCGCACCGATCCGGAAGCCCCCAAGCACGCCGGCGTCACGATGATGGCGATCGACATGAAAGCCCCCGGCGTGACCGTCAACCCCCTCAAGGGCCTGACCGGCAATGCCCATTTCAACGAAGTGTTCTTCGACGAGGTGTTCGTCCCGGACGCCGACGTCATCGGTGACGTCAACAAGGGCTGGCTGGTGGCGCGGGCAACGCTGGGCAACGAGCGGCTGTCGATCGGCGGCGGATCCGGTGCGCAATCCGGCTTCAGCGCAGACGACCTGATCGCCCTGTTGGACGCGGCCCCGCCGGAGCTGGCGGCCGGACTGCGCGACCGGGCCGGCGCGGTGATCGCCGAGGGACACACCCTGCGGCTGCTGAATCTGCGACGGATCAGCCGGGCCATCGCGGGCACCGGTCCCGGACCCGAGGGCAATGTCACCAAACTCGTGGTCGCCGAGCAGGGGCAGCGGCAGACCGAGCTCGGGATGCAGCTGGCCGGCCCCGCCGCCGTGACCGGGCAAACTCCGACGCTCACACAGGCCTACCTGGGCTACCGCGCGATGACCATCGCGGGCGGTACCTCGGAGATCACCCGGAACACCATCGCCGAGCGGATACTCGGACTGCCTCGCGATCCTTTGCTCAAGTAGGCCGTCACGCATCACGAGTCTGCCCCGACTCGGTGGAGATCAGTCCGCCAAGCTGCGCCGATCGGTCAGATATGTCACGCTAGGGACCGATGAGTGTGCTATCGGTCAAGACTTGGGCGTCGCGCCGCGCTTTGCTAGCGGCTTTGCTGTGCGCCCAGCTGATCGCTGGCGTCGTCACCGTCGCCGCCGTCGGCGCGTCCGCCGGGGGTGCAACCGAAGATGACCACACAGACACCGTCTTCCGCAGCGCACACGCCGGCAGCTGCCTGACCTGGCAACCTGAGCCGCCACAGCGCCCCTCCTTCGTGCAGTGCAGCAGCGCGCACCTGTTCGAGGTCGTCAACGCGGTCCAGGGCGACGGTGACCAGGAATCCTGCGCCGTGTCCGGACGCCGGTACCTCGGGCCGCACTATGACCCGAACGGCCGGTTCGCCTACGGCCTGCTGCGCTCGGTGGGTGCAGAGGGTTCCGGGCCCCACATCTCGCTGTGCGGACTGCAGCTGCCCGGCCCGAACGGTCAGCAGCTGCCATTCCGTGGGCAGGTCGCCGAACAGGACCAGTCCCGGGTATGGCCGCCCGGCACCTGCCTGGGAGCCGACATGAAGGGCGGGCAGACCGGCCTGGTGCCCGTCGACTGCGCCGAGCCCCATTCGGTCGAGGCCGTCGGCCCCATCGACCTCGGCGCGCACTTCCACGACGGCCCGCCGCCATCGGACGCGGAGCAAGAGGCGGTACTGCGCCCCGCCTGCATCACGATGACCACCGCGTACCTGGCGCCGAAGACGTTGTCCGCCAGTGACCTGTCGCTGAACTACCGGCCCATCGGTCCGTCCAGCTGGTCCGCGGGCAGTCACCAGGTGCTGTGCGGTGTGGCATCGCGAACGCCCGGACCGCTGACCGGCAGCGTGAAGTCCCCCGGCGTCCCGTCCGCCGCGCCCGTTCCGGTGGCCCCGCGCCCGGTGGCGCCGCCGCCCGTCACCACCGCCACGACCGTCGCCCCGACGAGCAACGCCCCGATCACCGTCGCCGCTCCGTCGGCCGTCCCGAGCACCGAGGCGGCCCCGCCGTCTTCGTCGTCTTCTTCGGCGGTGACGCACACCGCCGAAGCACCGAGTCCCGCGGTCACCGACACCACCGGCCCGCCGGTTGCTCCCGCCTCGCCCGTCGACAACCCGGCACATGCGCCGCAGGCACCGCCGGCCGAACCGGCGCCGCCCGCTGAGCCGGCCGCACCGTCGCACGTGCTCGAACTCCCGGGCATGGCCCCGATCACCCTGCCCTGGGCCCCGCCTCCGCTGTAAGGCCCGCGTCGAGGCTGACCGCAGGGCGCTTTTTCCCACGGTTTTCCGCCCTCCAGTCAGGCTCGCGGAGGTTATCCACAGAGCTCGCCCGCCGCCCGTGGCGCCGTGGCTGGCTCCCCCGGCACACTGCCGATGTGGGGGAACCTTTTGTCGGAAGCGAAGCCGTGGCAGATGGACGGCTAACGCGGTACCAGTTGCGGACGAGTTTCGTCGCGGTGCACAAGGACGTTTACGTGCCACGGGGCACGCGGCCGACTGCGATTTGTGCGGGCGAAGGCCGCTTGGCTCCGATCCCGGCGTCAGGGAGTCCTGGCCGGGTTCTCAGCCGCCGCGCTGCATGGCACCCGGTATATCGATGCAGCCTTGCCTGCCAACATCATTGGTAGTCCCTGCCGAGCGACTCGCGGCATCGTCGTATGGGAGGACTGCCCCGACGCAGACGAGATATGCCGGATCGGCGAGTTGCGACTGACCACGCCGACCCGCACCGCGGTCGATCTGGCGCGGCGGTATCCCGAGGACGTCGCAGTCGCCGCGATCGACGCCCTGGCGCGGGCTACGAGGTTGACTGTCGCCGACATCGAATTCGCAGCCCAGCGTCATCCCGGGCAGCGCGGCATCCGGCAAGCGCGAAAGTCCATTGCGCTCGTTGACCCCAAAGCCGAATCGCCCCGCGAGACAGCGTTGCGCCTCCTCATAGTTCGCGCAGGGTTTCCTCAGCCGGAGAGTCAGCACCCGGTCTGCAACGAATACGGCGTACTCATCGGGATCGTGGACTTCGCCTGGGCGAAGTTGAAGATCGCCGTCGAATACGAGGGGCGGCATCACTCGGATCCGGAGCAGGTTCGCAAGGACATTGCGCGGATCGGGGAGATGATCGAGATGGGTTGGCTCGTCATCCGCGTGACTTCGCGCGATCCTGCGGGTGTCGTGTTGCGGAGGATCGCCCATGCGTGGGCTTCGCGAGGCGCGATCGACGTCAACGTGAACCTGCGAGTAGACCCCACGGAGACGATGTGGCGCAGCGCCTCGTGACAGTTGAGCGAGCCTGACTGGGTGGCGCTCAGATGCCTCGATTTCCGCCACCCAGTCAGGTTCGTGGCGCTGATGTCGCCGGGGCGCGGCGGCGTCGAGCGGCGAGGTCGCTAGCGGACCGCAGCCTCCAGGTCCGCGAGCGAATCTTCGAGGTGGCCCAGCAGCCGCTGCAGGTGCGGCACGCTGTGCCGGCAGCCGACCAGCCCGAAGTCGAGGTTGTCGCCGTTGTTCACCAGCGTGATGTTCAGCGCCTGCCCGTCCAGCGCGATCGACAGCGGATAGTTCCCGTCGAGCCGGGCGCCCTTCCAATACATCGGCACCCGCGGCCCCGGCACGTTCGAGATGACGATGTTGAACGGCGGCGGGGTGGCATCGACGAAACCGGGCACGGTCGACAGCGCGATCGGGGACAGCAGCAGCGCCGACAGCGCCATCGACTCCGTCTTCGACAACCCCGAGAACACCTGCTTGTTGCCGCGCATCGAGTCGGCGATGGTCTGCATCCGCGTCGCCGGGTCCTTGACGTCGGTGGCCAGGTTGCACAGGATCGCGCCGACCTGGTTGCCGCCCGCATCGGCGTCGGCCTCGGATCGCAGGCTCACCGGCACCATCGCGATCAGGGGTGCGTCGGGCAGCGCGCTCTGTTCGAGCAGGTAGCCCCGCAGCGCCCCCGAGCACATCGCCAGCACGACGTCGTTGACGGTGACGCCGCCGGCGGCCTGTTTGACGGCCTTGATGCGGTCGATCGGCCAGGACTGGGCCGCCACGCGGCGAGCGCCGCCGATCTTGACGTTGAACATCGTCCTCGGCGCGCTGAACGTCCGGGTCAGGTTCTGGTCCAACAGCACGGCGCGCGCCACCCGGAAGGCGGACGGGCCGATGCCGGCCGCCGCGCCGACGGCCTCCACCGCCTGGCCCACCAACGACGGGCTGTTCTTCGGTGTGCGCTTGCGCGACGGCAGGTCCCACGGGACCCGCACCTCCAGCTCGGCCGGATCGTCGGACAGGGTGCGCATGGTCATCCGCAACGCGGACACCCCGTCGAGCAGCGCGTGGTGGACCTTCGAATAGATGGCGAACCTGCCGTCCTCGAGACCTTCCACCAGGTAGGTCTCCCACAGCGGACGGTGCCGGTCGAGCAGGCTGGTGTGCAGCCGCCCGCAGAGGTCGAGCAGCTCACGGATTCGTCCCGGTGAGGGCAGCGCGGAGCGGCGCACGTGATAGTCGACGTCGAGTTCGTCGTCATAGGCCCAGGCGAAGCTGGCGATACCGCCCAGGAACCGCGCCTGGCGTTTGCGGTAGGTAGGGGTGAAGTTGGTGTGCGCCAACATGTCCCGATGCAAATCGTGGATGAAGTCCGGACCGGCGCCCGCCGGGGGGCTGAACAGCTGCAGGCCGCCGACGTGCATCGGATGCTCCCGCGATTCGCCGAGCAGGAACATGGCATCGGTTGGCGACATGATCTCCACCAGCCAAGTAAACCCCGAATCGGCCGGCCGCAAACGTCAACGCGTCAAGGTTGACGTTCGCCCGGTGGCGGCGGGTTGGCGACCACGGGGAACTGGCCGGTGAAACCCTGCCGCTGCTTGGCGATCTCCAGAACACGGCCACGCGCCGCGTACCAGCCGAGGATCAGCGCGGGGATGATGATCACCAGCGTCCCCACCGTCCAGGTGCCCACCGGCTTGTCGAACGCCATCAGCACCAGGACCACGGCCAAGAAGACCAACGTGGCGTATCCGGTGTACGGCGCGCCCCACATCCGGAATGCCGGCCGGTCCATCTCACCCCGCTGGGACCAGCGGAACAGCTGCAACTGACAGATCACGATGGTGGCCCACGACGCGATGATGCCCAGCGCCGCCATGTTCAGCACGATCTCGAAGGCCTGCGCCGGCACGATGCCGTTGAGCACCACGCCGAGCAGTCCGATGCTGGCGGTGAGACAGATACCGCCATACGGCACACCACGTTTCGACATGACGCCGGTGAACTTGGGGGCGCTGCCGTTCATCGCCATGGAGCGCAGGATGCGGCCCGTCGAATACAGCCCTGCGTTCAGGCTCGAGAACGCCGCAGTGAGCACGACGACGTTCATCAGGGTGCCGGCACCCTCGAAGCCGATCTTCGAGAAGAAGGTGACGAAGGGGCTCTCCCCCGCCTTGTAGGCGGTGTAGGGCAGCAGCAGTCCGAGCAGCACCAGCGACCCGACGTAGAACAGCGCGATGCGGAAAATCACCGAGTTGATGGCGCGCGGCATGATCTTGTGCGGCTCGGCCGTCTCACCCGCCGCAGTGCCGACGAGTTCGACTGCGGCATAAGCGAAGACGACACCGGAGGTGACCACCACCAGCGGCAGCAGCCCGGTCGGGAACAGGCCACCACTGTCCGCGATGACGCTGAAGCCGGTGGTCTGGCCGTCGACCTTGAACCGGCCCGCCAGGAAGACGGTGCCGACGACCAGGAACGTCACGAGCGCAACGACCTTGATCAGGGCGGCCCAGAATTCGAGTTCACCGAACAGCGTCACCGAGATCAGGTTCATGCCCATCACGATGGCGAGGGCGATCAGCGCGATGAGCCACTGCGGGATCGCGTCGAATGCCTTCCAGTAGTGGAAGTAGGTGGCGATGGCGGTCGAGTCGACGATCGACGTCATGGCCCAGTTCAGGAAGTACATCCAGCCGGCGACGTAAGCCGCCTTCTCCCCGAGGAATTCACGGGCGTACGACACGAACGACCCCGACGACGGCCGGTGCAGCACCAGCTCGCCGAGGGCCCGCAGGATCAGGAAGACGAACCCGCCGCAGATCAGGTAGACCAGGAACAACCCGGGGCCGGCGTTGTGCAGCCGTCCGCCGGCGCCCAGGAACAGGCCGGTGCCGATGGCACCGCCGATCGCAATCATCTGCAGCTGACGCGGTTTGAGGGTGTGGTGGTAGCCCGCGTCCTCGGCCGTCAGACCCGGCGGCTCGATATGCGTATGCGGCGTGGAAGTCATAGCGTTTCAGTGAACACTGATGCGCAGTTTCGCGCAGGGCAACGAGTTTCCTGTGTATGAACTGCAGGCGTGTCTCCGCGGAACCCGGTCGGTAGTGTCGGCCGCATGCCGGACCTCTCTCAAACAGTCGACTTCCACCCCGAGTTGGCACGGGCCGCGCGCTTCATGCCGCGCAGCCCCATCACGCCGTGGAACATCCGCGCCGTCCGCCTGCTGAGCCGCCTGCAGGAACGCCGTACCCCCGAGGGCGTCGAGGTGCTGACGCTGCCGTCGGGCGTCGGCATCCGGCTGCACCGCCCGTCCGCCGGCACCGACCGCGGCGGCGCGCTGTTGTGGATCCACGGTGGCGGTTACGTCATCGGCAGCCCCGCGCAGGACGACGTTCTGTGCCGGCGTTTCGCGGATGAACTGGGTATCACCGTGGCCGCGGTCAAATACCGGCTGGCCCCCGACAATCCGTATCCGACCGGGCTGGAGGACTGCTATACGGCGCTGCGTTGGCTGGTCGATCTGCCGGCCGTGGATCCGGCGCGGGTGGCCGTGGGCGGTGCGAGCGCAGGCGGCGGGTTGACCGCCGCATTGGCTCAGCTGGCCTATGACCGCGGCGAAATTCCATTGGCGGCACAGCTTTTGGTGTACCCCATGATCGATGACCGATCGGGCACCCGACCCGGACTGGGCCACCCCGGGCACCGGTTGTGGACCCAGAAGTCGAATCGCTTCGGCTGGCGCGCGTACCTCGGTGGCGCCGATCCCGCGGTCGCCGTCCCCGCCCGGCGCACTGATCTGTCGGGCCTGCCGCCGGCGTGGGTCGGAGTCGGTACCTTTGACGTCTTCCACGATGAGGACGTCGAATACGCCGAGCGGTTGCGCGCCGCGGGCGTCCCATGCGAGCTCGAAGTGGTGCCGGGGGCTTATCACGGCTTCGACGGTGTCGCCGCCAAGACCCAGGTGGCCCGCGACTTCTTTGCCAGCCAGGTGGAGTTCCTGCGGCCGCTGCTGAACCCGGCGGTCGTCGGCTAACTCATCGGCCGCCGACGCCGCCCATTCGACTGCCGCAACCCTGCTGCGGCAGTGCCGATCCCGCCTGCCCGGCGCCGCGCGGGCGTGATCTTCGTTACTTAGATTATACTAGCTAATTGATGTTTACGCAGGTCACACGCGGTTTTCAAAATATTAGCCGATCAAATAAACGCTTGCGGGGAAGCATTTCGGGGCGCATGGTTGTTGAACAGACCAACGACCACTTCGGTCGTGATCTTCACCGAGAAGAGGCACGGCAATGACCACCCTGACCCATCAGACGACCGAAAACATCGGCCCCCTGCGGCAGCTGTTCCGGCGTTCCACCGCTGTGGTGGTGCTGACGGCGGCAGGCTTGGGCGTGGCCGGCTACATGGCTCTCGGCATGCTGCAGGACAAGCCGGCCGACCCGGTACTGCCGGCGTTCTCCGCGGTCCCGGTCCCATCCGCTCCGGACATGGACAAGCTGCAGAACCTGGGCCAGCTCGCCGCCATCGTGCAGGGCCCGCAGGCCCACCCGGCCCGCTAGAGCGCCAACACACCGATCCAACCCTGAGCCGCCCTCGAAATCGAGGGCGGCTCAGTGCTGTTCGGCGACTAGTGGGTGGCGGGCGCCTTGCCGACCGGGGTGCGGTTGGCCAGGTTGTTGGCGACCTCTTGGTGCCAGAGGTCGTTGGCGTGGGTGGTGTCCACTTCCTGCTCGAACCGGGCGACCATGTCGGGTTTGATGTCGGCGACGTCGACGTAGAACTGCTCATACCAGCGGCGATGCTGATAGACCGGGCCGTCTTCCTCGGTCAGCAGCGGGTTCTCGATACGGGTCTTGTTCTTCCAGATCTCGACGTCTTCCATGAACCCGTCCCCGAAACTGCGGCTCAGGCTCGCGGCCAGCTTGGCGGTCTTGTCCGCCGGCAGCGCCGGGTTGTTCTGCACCGCCACACCCCACTGCAGCACGAACGAATCATGGGTCACCGGGTAGTGGCAGTTGATCAACGCGATCTCGACCGTGAAGTTCGGGGCCAGATCGTTGTGCAGCCAGTTGATCATGTACGCCGGCCCGAAATACGTGGCCTCTGACCGCAGGTAGGTGCCGTCCCACAGCTCGCGCGTCGCGTAGTCCGGCCGCGGCTTGGACTCCATGAACTGGCTCGCGGTGTGGCCCTCGATGACGTTCTTGAAGTACGTCGGATACGCGTGGTGAATGTAGAAGAAATGCGCCATGTCGACGTTGTTGTCGACGATCTCTCGGCAGTGCGAGCCCTCGATCAGCAGCGAGTTCCACTGCCACGGCGACCACTGGCCGTCTTCGTAGCCGTCGATGGTCGGTGGGGTCAGCTCCGCGGCGGGTGTCGAGCCCTCCGGGTCGTGCCAGATCAGCAACTGCCCGTTGACCTCGGTGCTCTGCCACGCGCGGGTGCGGGCCAGCCGCGGGGTGCGTTTGGCATAGGGCACCAGCTGGCACTTGCCGTCCCCACCCCAGCGCCAGTCATGGAACGGGCACGCCACCGCATCGCCTTTGACGGTGCCCTGGGACAGGTCACCACCCATGTGCCGGCAATAGCCATCCAGCACCTTGATCGCGCCGGTGGAGTCGGCGAACACCACCAGCTTCGTGCCGAACGCCTGCACCGCGTGCGGCTTACCGTCACGGTACGACTCGGCCAACCCGATGCAATGCCACCCCCGCGCAAACCGGGTCATCTCCACACCCGCATCGATATGCCGGACCTCAGCCTCAGTCATGTTGCGCCCCTTCCAAATTCGCCCGGCCTGACTGGCCGGGATGGTTACGTCGCCTGACCGATCATGTCGAGCACAGCCAGGTGCGAGAACACCATGCTGGTGCCGATCGGGTTGCCGCCGCCGGGGTAGGCGTAACCGCTCGGCGCGGCCATGGTGTTGCCCGCCGCGTACAGCCCGGCGATCGGGTTGCCTGCGGTGTCGAGCACCTGGCCGGTGATGTCGGTGCGCAGGCCGCCCTTGGTGCCCAGATCGGAGATGCCGAACCTGGCGGCATGGAAGGGCGCCTTGTCGATCCGGACCATCGGGCACGCGCCGCCGGAGAAGGCGCGGTCGTAGGCTTCGTCGCCCCGGCCGAAGTCCGGGTCGGATCCGGCGTCGGCGTATTCGTTGAACTGCTTGACGGTCGCGGCCAGCTGCTCGGCAGGCACGCCGATCTTGCCGGCCAGCTCCTCCAGGGTGTCGGCGGTGTGCCACAGCCCGGCGTCGACGTATTTCTCGGTCTCGACCATCGAAACATTGGTGGCCTTTATGGGTGGAATGACGCCGGCGGCTCCGCCTTCACCGTCGTCATAGATCATCCAGAACGGCAGCGTCATCTCGCCCTTGGCCAGCCGGTCCACGACGACGCGGCCGATCCGGTCGTACGCCGCGGACTCGTTGACGAACCGTTTGCCGTCCTGATCGACGAAGATCCCGCCGGTGAACCACAGCGCGAACGCGCTGCGGCCGTCCGGGTGGGTCAGGCCGGGCGACCACCAGGCCTGCTCCATCAGGTCGGTGTCGGCGCCGACGGCGATGCCCGCCTCATGCGCCTGGCCCAGATTTCCCCAGGGCCCCATGGTGTCTCGCGCCTCGCCGGGCACGCCATACTTCTGCCGCAGCTCGTCGTTGCCCTCGAAGCCGCCGGCCGCGAGCAGCACACCCTTGCGCGCCTTGATCGCCTTGCGGACCCCGCCTGTCTCGACGACGGCACCGACCACAGCACCGTCCTCGGTGACCAGCTCGACAAGCGCGGTACCCAGTTGCGTTGTGGCCGAGGGGTATTGCTTCAGCGCCAGCAGGAAGCGGGCGATCAGCGCCCGGCCGCCGATGAAGTAGTCCTCCGGCTGCGGGACACCGAGCCGGTCGTGGTCCAGCGGGCCGCGCACCAATTCCTTGAATTCAGGCGCTTTTTCGATATTCAGCGGGCGAGCCGCGACGTGCCGCTGACCGTCTGCCCGCGCCTTGGGCATCTTCCCGAAGTAATCCGGCCAGGGCAGCATGTCGAACTTGATGTCGGGATCGGCTTCGAGGTACTCCATCAGCCGGGCACCGCTACGGACGTAGGTGTCCTGCAGCTCGCGGGGCGTCCGGTCGCCGACGACGGCGTGGTAGTACTCCAGCGCGTCGTCGATGGTGTCGTCGGTGCCGGCCCGCTGCAGCACGGGGTTGCAGGGGAACCACACCCCGCCGCCACCGGAGTAGGCCGTGGTGCCACCGAATTTGTCGGTGGCCTCGACCAGCAGCACCTCGAGTCCTTCACGCGCGGCGGTGTAGGCACCGGTGACGCCACCGCCACCAGAGCCCGCCACCAACACGTCAACCGTCGCGTCCCACTCCGTCATGCCCAAATCTCCTACCTGTTTTCAGAGGTACCGCTGCCGTCCGTACTGCGTGAACTCATCGTCCAGCGCACGCTTGGCATCGTCGGACATGAGGCCGTAAACCGGTACACCCCTACCCACCCAGCGGTACACCAGCTCATCCGTATGCCACTTGTCCGCCTGCAGTTCCCGCTTGAGCACCTTGTTGGAGCCGGTGACCGGCAGCGAGTCCGAGATCCGCAGGAAGCGCGGCGTCCCCTTCGTGCCCAGGTCGTCCTGGTCATTCAGGTACTGCACGAACTTGTCGACGTCGAACAGGATCGGATCGGCGACCTCGATGGCGGCCATCACCTGGTCACCCGAACGGGGGTCCGGCACCGCGTAGACGCCCGCGGCGATCACCTCGGGATGGCGCCGCAGCACGCGCTCGATCGACAGCGCCGAGGTGTTCTCGCCGTCGACCCGGATCCAGTCCCCGCGCCGGCCGGCGAAGTAGATGAAGCCGTTCTCGTCGAGGTAGCCGAGGTCACCGGTCCAGTACCAGCCGTTGCGGATGCGGTCGGCGTCGGCGGCGTCGTTCTTGTAGTAGCCCTCGAACTTCTTGGTGCCGAGCTTGTCGATGATCTCGCCGACTGCATCGTCGGGGTTGCGGAGCCGGCCATGCTCGTCCAAAACCGCTGGGACGCACTCGATCATGGTTTCGGGGTTGACGATCGCGACGCCGGGATGAGCCGGCCGGCCGAGGGCACCCTCGGGCTGGTCGGGATCGAGCACGACGGCGCCGCCACCCTCGCTGGAGCCGTAGCCCTCGTACAGGTCCGCGCCGAACCGGCGCTTGAAGTAGGCCTGATCTTCCGGCGAGGCCTCGGTGCCGAACCCGCGGCCCAGCAGGTTGTCGGCATCGTCCGGCTGTTCCGGGGTGGCGAGCAGGTAGCCGAGTGCCTTGCCCACGTAGGTGAAGAAGGTCGCGCCGAAGTACCGCACGTCCGGCAGAAACCCGGAGGCCGAGAAGCTCGGCGTCAGGCACACCGTCGCGCCGACAGCCAGCGCCGGGGCCCACAGCGCCATGATCGCGTTGCCGTGGAACAGCGGCATGCAGCAGTAGTCGACGTCCTCGCGGACATGACCGAACTTGTCCACCGCCGAGTACGCGATCCACGCCAGGCGGCCCTGACTGCACTTGACGGCCTTTGACGCTCCGGTGGTGCCGGAGGTGAACAGCAGCAGCATCAGCGACTCGGCGTTCACGCCCTCCGCGGTCGCCGGCTCGACGCGGTGCCGCGCCAGCGCTTCGGCGTACGCCGGGTCGTCGACGACGAGAACACGGTCGGGAGTCAGGCCGAGTTCCAGGCCCGAAAGCCGTTCCCGCCCAGCCGAATCGGTGACGATCAGCTGACAGTCCGCGTGCCGGACCTCGCCTGCCAATTCGTTGTTGCCGCGCGTCGGGTTGATGCCGACGATCGTCGCCCCGGCCAGGGCGGCACCGCCGAGCCAGAAGATGAAATCGGGCACGTTGTCCAGCAGCACGCCGATGTGGAACGGTCCGGCGGTGCGGAGGTCGGCGGCCAGGGCGCCGCGAGCCGCCGACTCACGGACCACCTCGTCCCAGGTCCAGTCCCGGTCTCGGGTACGCAACCCCGGCCGCTCGTCGCCGAGACGGTCGAGCAGCAGGGACGCGATGTCCTCGCGGGGCTCAGGCATTGGCGGCGGCGGCGTTCTTCTGCTCGATGTACTCCTGCGGCAGGTCTGCCACGCCGAGCTTGGTGACGCTGACCGGGCCGGTCTGGTAAGCGTCCTCGCCGATGATCAGGCCGTCGGCGTCGATCGGCCAGTTGATGAGCTGACGGAACACCAGCAGGTAGTCGCCGCTCGGGTCGTCGACGTCGACGCCGATGGCCTGCGCGGCCGCGCCCGGGTAGATCATCTTCATCCAGCCTTCGGTCATCACCAGATCATCGTCGACGGCAAGGCGATCGATCTCGAAGACGAGATGATTTGCGCCGCTGGCCACGAACGCCTCGTAGTAGGCGCGCACACCTTCGGTGGTCTTGGGTCCCATATCGGTATTGGCGTACCAGAAGTGGTAGTCCGGGTTCGGGGACAACGTCGCCATCAGGCGGTCCATGTCGGGCACGGCCTCAGCCTTCATGTGCTCGAGCACGATGCCCAGCACCTGACGATGGCGCTCGTTCGTAGTGCGCGACAGGCGTTCTTCCACGAGCTCCCAGGTCTTGGTGGGGTCGATGATGGCCATGCGGGTACTCCTCGGGTCTGTGCCTGAGCGCGGGCTGCAGCGCTTGTGGCCATCATCACGAACCCGACCACCGCTAGTCATCCGACGTACGTCGGGCGATTAGGCCAGAAGTCCCGACGCATGTCGGGCGCTAGGCGCCACAGCGCAGCTCACGCAGCGAATGTGCAGCCAGCGCGCGGATCCGGCGGGCAGGACGCGCTGACGGCACCCTCGCACGAACTGATCACGGCACACGGGGTTCGTCCGTCAGCTCGGCCGACGACAGTGCGATGCGCCGGATCATCAGGACCAGGGTCGCCGAGAACCGGTCCAGTGGATCGTCCATGTCCCACCCCAGCTGGGATTCGATGTGCGCTATCCGCGCGGCCACGGTGCTGTGATGCACGTGCAGTTCCTCGGCGGTCCGCCGCAGTGATCCGAACACGCAGAACGCCTCCGCCGTCTCGACCTGCAGCAGGCCTGCAGGCGTCGTCGCGATCTCGTTGATCCTGGTCAGCGCGTGATTGCCCCGTGTCGCTTCTGGCGGCAGCTCGGCCAGCAGTTCCAACGCGCTCAACCGCTCGAAGGCGACGGCACGCCGACCGAAGCCCGTCGACGACGCGAACCGCAACGCGCGCAGTGCCTGGCCCCACGACGTCGGTGCGGCGAAGACCCTGCCGGCGGCCCCGATACCGACCCAGGGCCCGCGGTCGGCACCGACCGGCAGCGGCGCGGGGAACGCGGTGACGATCGCCTGGTCCAGCTCGTCGGACAAGGCTCGGGCGTTGACGTGGCCCTGGCACAGCACCGCCGTCGCGGTGCCCAGATCCGCGGTCCGCACCGCCGCCGACGACAGGGCGGACGTGATCACCCGCAGCGCATCCGCCGACGACTGCGCCGAGACCGCGAGTACCCGGACGTCACGGGTCTCGTCCAGGCCCAGCAGTCTGATCGCCCGAGCCCGGTCCTCGGGGCGTTCCCGGCTCGACAGCACGACCTCGACCAGCGCCGGGTCACCGAAGGACGGCGGAACCCGGGACCCGACCGTCCCCAGCGTGTGCCGGACCCGGTCGAGCAGGACGCTGTCGAGCGGATGGCCGGGACCGTCACGGTCCAGCCATACCTCGCGCACGAGCCCGGCCCACCGCACGCGCACCGGGCAACCGGCGACCTCCTCGGCTGCGCGAAGCACCGCGTCGACACCGGTCACCTCGAGCCCGTCGAAGAACCGGACCAGCCGCAGCACCGACTCGGGGTCAGTGCCCAGCTCGGACAACCGCAGCGTGCTCACGCCGCCATTCTGACAATGCTCAGAACTGCAGGACGCTGAACCGCCAGTCCAGTACCTGCCGGTCGGGGCCGTCAGCCGAGGCCGCGAACACCAGCGACCGCAGATCGAGCGTCCCGCCGCGGCCCGGCGTCTCGCGCGCGGCTTCGATGTGCAGCTCGCTGTACACGGTGTCGCCTTCGTGCACGGGTCCGATGTGGTCGCAGGACTCCCATCCGAGGACCGTGACGATGTTCGGCAACAGCCGGGTGGCCTGGGCCAGTGCCAGACCGATGGTATGCCCGCCGTACACCAGGCGGCTGCCGGCCACCCGCGAATCATGATGCGTCTCAGCGATATTGAGGGTCAACCGGGCCAGCTCCGGGGCGCTGCTGACGACGTCGGCGGTGCTGGTCAGCACCTGACCGGCGAGCGCCGCATCGAAATGCGGGCCGGGCACCCCGGAGCGCCAGGCCTCGACATTCCAGTCGGCAGCCGGGTCCGGCAGGGCCGGAACGTCCACGCCGATGGTGCTGAGGTCATCGGCGTGGCCGGTGTCGTCGGCGTCGTCGCGCAGCGGGAGCATGGCGCACCGGTGGAAATCGAGCACGGTACGGCCGTCCTGGTCGATCGTGATCATGCGCAGTGCCGCCAGCCCGGTGCGCGGCTTGCCCGGTTTTGCCGAATTCTGTTTGAGACCAACCACTTCTGCGCGAGTGGAGATGGTGTCGCCGAGGTGCGGAAGGCGGTGGAACCGCAGGCCCCGGTAGAACAGATTCGCCTTGACCCGCTGGGTGGCCAAGGTGGACTGACCGATCGCGACGTCACACACCAGCGCCGGATGCGCCAGTGCCCGTGGCGATCCGGTGACGGCCGCGGACAGTCCAGCATCCAGTGGCAGCCGCATGCGGTCACCGAGGATGGCCTGATGCACCGCCGCCGCGCCGTCGGTGAACGTCATGCCCGGCGCCCGGTCGAAGACCTGACCTACCCTGAGGTCCTCGAAAAACGGTCCGCCTGCATCCGATTGGCCGGAAAGAGTCACAGCGGGTAATGCTGGCATCACCGCCGGATTCATGTCCATGGGACGGTACAGATGGATACCTAACCGAACCCTTGCCGATAAGTCGTACAGGTCCGCCGTGACCAGCGCTAGTGGCTGATCTGCCAGCGGGCGATCTCCCTGCCGATCTCGGTGTGTGGCGATTCGTCGTATAGCCACTCTCGGCCGATCCGGTGCCAATTGTTGGCTGAGCGTAGGTGTCCCAAGGTGCCGAAGGTCAGAAAATCCGCCCGCCGGGAGAAGACGTGCTCGGGTGGCAGCAGCTGGCGCCTGATGCCGGCGAACTGCGTCTGTCGCGGATCCATCGCGTAAAGAACTGCGCCGGTCGCCAATTCGGGCGTGAGAGTGATCTCCTCGTCAACCAGCTGCCATTCGCTCACGGCTCTGACGTATTCCAGGCAGTCATCCGCCGTCACCTCGGCTGCGGCGTCGACGATGCCCCGGTCGACCATCATCTGATACAGCTCTTGGGACCGCCCTTCGGTGGCCGCTACCAAGCCGGCTTTTTCGAAGGCCACATTGGCCGGGTCCATCCGGTTGTAAAGACCGAAGTCGATGAACGCGACCCGGCCATCGGGAGCCAGCAGGATGTTTCCCGGATGCGGGTCGCCGCAGAACTCATTGTGCTGGAACAGCGAACCGATGTAGAAGCGGTAGATCAACTCGCCGATGCGATTCCGGTCGGCGGTCGGCAGGGTCCGCATGTGGTCGAACCCGACGCCGTCTACGTACTCGGTTACGAGTACGCGCTGCGTGCAATGTTCCACCACACTGTCAGGGACCGCGATGAACGGATGGCCTCGGTACTGCGCCGCCACCTCATGCTGAGTCTTCGCCTCCCGCAGATAATCGAGTTCGCTCTCGACGTTCCGGGCGATCTCGTCGACCGTTGCCGAGTTCGCACTGGGCCACACTGTGTGCACCAGTTTCATGACGAGCCCGAGATTCTGCATGTCGGCGCGGACCGCCTGGTCGATGCCGGGATACTTCACCTTGACGGCAACTTCACGACCGTCGTGCAGGCGCGCCAGATACACCTGGCCGATCGACGCCGCAGCAGTCGGCGCTTCGTCGAAATCGGCGAAAACCGTTGACAGCCGGCCCAAGTCGGCCTCGATAACCTTGCGCATGACCGGGAACGACACCCGGGGCGCTTGGTCACGCAGCGCGGCCAGCCTGTTTCGGAATTGTTCGCGATGCGATTCCGGGACGAGGTCCAGTTCGATCACCGACAGCATCTGGCCAACCTTCATCGCCGCACCCTTCATGGCGCCCAGCACCGTCACCAGACTTTGAGCCGCATCCATCGTGGCCTGTTCGGCCAGCAAGCTTTTCGCCTCTTCTGATCGGCCGATCATCGACAGGCGCGCACCGGCGCCCCGGACGGCCTCCTTCGCGGCCAGGGTGCCGAGCTTGCCGCCCCGGGCCACGCGACCGTCGGTCAGGCGCCGAGTCATGTTGCCTCCTGGGACTTTTCCGCGAAAGCGCTGAGGCTAGAGGGAAGCGCGGAGAATCGGCACCAGGTAACGGTTCGCGAACTCCCGCGCATTTTCGTCGGTATCTGTCGGCACATACGGCGACGGCGAGATGAGCAGCGTGGCGATGATGCGCAGCACCATATCGAGTGCACGTTCGAGAACGGGCGCCCGGTACTCGTCGTTCGCGAACATCAGCGCGATGATCGCCAGCATGGCGCGGTAGGTCGGCGTGTTCATATCGACGAGTCGCTCGGTGAACGAGTTGGTCTCGAACGCCTTGAGTGCTTGGACGAGCGGATGCTCCCGCGACTCACGCAGACCCATCACGACCGCTTCGACAAAGCGCTCCTCCACGCCGCCGGACACATCCTCTACCGCGACCTTGGCCCGCGCGAAGAAGTCGATGACATCGCGCTGAACCACCGCGGCAACGATCTGGTCCTTGTCGCCGCACTGCCGATAGAGAGTCGGGCGCGACACCCCAGCTCGTTGGGCGATGGTCGCCACCGAGGTACGCGCGATGCCGTGATCGATGAATTCCGCCCGGGCCGCGTCCAGCATCCGCTCCTGCGCCGTGGTCGTCGGCTGGGCATTTGCGCCGGTGAGCACACCCGCGAGGGATGCCAGGTCCGCCATGCAGCTGATGTTAGACGACCGACGCCGAAACAAGACATTGAATCAATGATCAATCTATGATTCAGTGATTCACAGATCAACGCGGGACAACGACGTTCCGGAAAGGGGTCAGGTGTGGCCGACGAGCCTGCGACCGGCGAACACGCTGCGACGTCGCCGAGCACTAGGCGGCGGCTGCCGCCGTCGGTGTCCCCGCTGGACGCGCTCAAGCTCGCCGCTTCGTGCGCCGGCGACCCGGCTCGGCTGCCATACGTGCTGCTGCCCAAGTTCGCCGCGCGCTACGGCGACATCGTGCGGCTCCACACATCACGCCGGCCGGAATTCACCGTCACGCTGGTCAACCACCCGGACTTTGTCGACCACGTCTTCACCAGGCACCACGATCGCTACACCAAGCACGAGGCCACTCTCGAATTGGTATCCGGTGAGCCGGTGGCCCTCCCGCTGCTCGAAGGCGCGGAATGGAAGCGGGTGCGGACCACGTTCAATCCGTTCTTCGGGGAGAAGGCACTCGCCGCGGCCACCCCGTTGATGATGGAGGGTATCTCCGACCGGCTGGACGCATGGTCAAAGCACGTCGCCTCGGGCCGCCGGGTCAACCTCGAGCACGAACTCGGCGCAGTTGTGATGGACGGGCTGATGCGGTCGATGTTCAAGATCGAACTCACTGCCGATGAACTCGACGACGCCGTCGACGGGGCGCGCCGGTACGGCACCTATGTCATCAGCCGCGTCGCCTTTCACTTCCTGCCGCGATGGGCGCCGAATCCGTTGCATCACAATGGCGAACGCGCCAAGCGCGAACTGTTCGGCATGCTGGACCGTTTCATCGACGATCGCCGGGGATGTCCTGCAGAGGACACTCCCGATTTGGTCGACGCACTGCTCAATCTGCAGTTCGACGGCTGCCCCGAGCAGCAGCAGCGCCGACGGCGGTCAGAGGCTGCGGGATTGGTCTTCGCCGGCTTCGAGACCACGGCCGCGGCGCTGGCATGGACGATCGGCCTGCTGTGCCGCAATCCCGTTGCGCTGGGTAAGGCGTACGCCGAGGTTGATGCCCTCGGCGGCAAGCGGCTGGATTATGCCGATTTGGAGAATCTGAAGTATCTGCGCGCCTGCTTCGACGAAGCGCAACGGTTCCAAGCGGCGCCCGCCAACGTCCGCACCGCGGTCGTGGACGACGAGATCGGGGGCTACTTCATCCCGAAGGGCTCCCAGGTCGTCATCACGCAATACGCATTGCAGCGTGACCCACGGCTCTGGACCGACCCCGAACGGTTCAACCCCGACCGCTTTCTCACCGACAAAATCAACCGAAACGCGTTCCTACCCTTCAGTATTGGACCGCGCAAATGCATGGGCACCCGCATGGCCTACATCGAAGGCACGCTGGTCCTCGGAACCATCTTGCAGCGCTACGCCTTTCAAGTGCGCAACGGCTGGCGACCACGCCACGTCGCTCGCGTATCAACCGGATTGGCCGGCGGACTTCCGGCGCAGCTCTTCGCCCGTTGAAACAAGCACCAACCGTCAACCACAACCGAAAGGCGAACCATGGCCAAAATCAGTGAACTGGGGCCCTCGCCCGAACACGCCAAATACCAGGCATTGCTGCCCGAGTTCTGGGAGCGCGTCGCCCAGCAGGAGCATCTCGCCATCGAACGTGGGCTTCCCGCACAGGGTTTGAACGATTTCGCGCACACCTGGTTCGATGCCTGGGCCGAGCAGGACATCAAGAAGATCGACTACTGCATCGCCGACGAGTGCAGCTACATCGACAGCTCCACCTTCCAGGTGAACAAGGAGGGCCGACAGTTCACCATCGACAACTGCCAGGCCAGCTTCGAGGTCTTCCCCGACTTCGCGTTCTACCCGCAGGACGGCACCATCCGCTCCCTGCCCTATGCCGACTATTTCGACGGTCAGTGGCGCATCACCATCCCGTGGCGCGGAATCGGGCGCATGAGCGGCGAGACCACGGTCCCTGGCCTCGATGTGAAACTGCGCGGGACCGGTCAGTGCCTCAACTTCATCGGCATCGACCGCTACACCCTCACCGACGATTTCAAGATCACCCACATCGACACCGACTGGGACATGCTCTACGGCACCGTCCAACTGGTGGGTCTCGGCTCGCTGGTGCACAGCGAGCGGCTCCAGCGAGTCGGCATCCGTACTGCCACCGCCGTTGCACCGGCAGTGCGGTTGTGGACGCGACTCACCACGCGATGACTCGTCCGGCGCGCACGGAAGGGCGCCGCCGACAACCGAATCAACCACTGGAACAGATGGAGCGACAGTGCCCGACAAGTTGGCGAACTTCAGCCGCAACCCGATCCGCGAAATTCGGCTGAGCCTGACCGGCCGAGCATCGAACCGGCCACCCGGCCCGCGCGGACGTGTATTCGTCGGGGTTTTGCCTGAGTATCAGCGCGATCCATTCAGCTATCTGCGCAACTGCGCCGAGCAGTACGGCGACGTCTTCTCGGTACCACTGCCCGGCATGGACGTGGTGTGCATCAATCACCCCGACCATGTCGGCCAGATCATGGCCGACAACACCGGCACCTTCAGCATGATCGGCCCCTTCGAATCGCTGGCCCGCACGATCGTCGGTGCATCGATTCCCTACATGGAAGGCGAACCCTTCCGCCGCCGGCGACGCCTGATCACCCCGATGTTCCGCAACAGCTCCCTCGCCGGGCTGTCGCCTGCGATCGTCGATGAATTCACCCACCGGATCGACGCCTGGTCACGATGGGCCGACGAAGGTACGACCGTCGACCTCCAGCACAAAATCGCTTGGCTGACAATGCCGGCATTCATGCGCGCCATGTTCGGCATCACCGTCACCGACGACGAAATCTACCAACTCGACCTCGACATCCGCACCGTCATGAAGATGATGAGCGCGGCTGTGCTGATCAACAAGCCACCCAACCTCCGGCCCGGCGGTCCGGACAACCTGTGGCGGGCGTATCGACGCACCCGGCGATGGATCAACACGCAGATCGAACGGCGCCTGGCCAACCCGATCGACGGGGTCGACCTTTTGCAGGTGCTGTTGGACGCGCGAGATGAAGACGGCAACCCGCTGAGCCGCAAAGATCTCGTCGCCGAATTGATGATTCTGATCGGCGGTGGCTACGAAACGGTGGTCGCCTCCACGGCGTGGACATTGGCGCTGCTGCGCGACAATCCCGCGGCCCTACAGCGTCTGTACGACGAAATCGACGCGCTCGACGGACAGGCACCGACCTATGCCGACCTGGAGCGCCTCACCTGGGTCAAAGCCTGCTTCGACGAAGGCCAGCGACTCCAGGGACATCCCTTCCATCCGCGAATCACCATGCGGGACAGCGAAATCGGCGGCTACCGCATCCCCAAAGGCACCATCGTCGGGGTGTCTGTCTATGCGCTGCACCGCGACCTGCGCTGGTGGCGGAACCCCGACGAGTTCGATCCGAATCGGTTCATGGACCCGGAGATCGCCTCCGCACGCCCCTCATTGGCATACATCCCGTTCGGCGCCGGCCCGCACCGGTGCATCGGTTCCCAAATGGGCTATATGAACGCGATATTCATCCTGACGCTGCTGCACCAGCGCTATCGGTTGGACATCGATCCGGCATGGCGACCGACCCACGCCTCCACCTTCTCCTGCACCATCGAAGGCGGGCTGCCGGTCAGGCTGCGACACCGCCAGACCGCCGACCTCGGCGATACTCGGCAGCCGGTGTGATGGCTACCGTCAGCGTCGATCCAGACTTGTGCCTGGAAGCCGGGCAATGCGCCCGCCTGATCCCCCACCTGTTCATGCTCGACGATTCCGGGCCCGTTCGGTTGGCCGGGGATCGCCCGACCGGCCCCACCACGGTGGACAGTGCAGACATCGAGCAGGTGCGTCACGCTGCGGCGACCTGTCCAGCGGCAGCGATCACGGTCGAGGAGTAGCAGCTCAAGCAGGGCACCGTAACTGTTCCGACGTCCCGTAAACCCTTCCACCACAAGGAAAAAACATGTGCACGTTGGCCGCCGGTCAATCAGGCATCCTGCCGCCACCCACGGACCTGCATGTGAACCAAACCGCCGGCTGGGTCGTGCTCTGGCTCGTCGTAGGCGCTCTTGCCACGACACTGGCCAGTGGGGTCGTCATCACGCGCCGCGACAGAAATCCCCTGTTTCCGCTCCTGCTGCTGAGCGGAGCACTACTGTTTCCGTTCTTTGTCGAGCCTGCCGGGGACATCATTCTGGCGACCTGGTACCCGGCTGATACGCCGGCCATCGCCGCCACCATCCTTGGCCGGCACATCCCATGGTTTGTCGTCATCGGTTATGCCGCAGGCATTCCCATCGCGTGTTACGTGGGGTATCGGATGATCGTCGCCGGTATGGCGGTGAAAAGAATCCTGCTGACACTGGCAGTCATCTCACTCAGCGAAGGCGTCATCGAGATGACAGCCGTGCATTTCGGATTCATGAGCTACTACGGCAATCACGCACTGGTCTTCGGTGTCCCACTGTCCACGCTGGTGCAGAACGCCGGCATGTTCGCAGTAATCGGCGTTGCCCTGGCTTGGCTCGTGCCGAAGCTCCACGGATGGACCTGGGTGATCGTCCCGTTAGTCCCACCAATGGTTTTCATGGCCTACGTCGTGGCCTGCACGATGCCGAGCTTCTACGCCATCCACGGCCAATTCGCACCGATCCCCTTCTGGATCGCGGCTGCCATATCCACCGCCCTCAACGCAGGCGTTGCCATCGCAGCGCTCTACACCGATATCGCGAAGCGCTGCCGTACGGACGTTGTTGTCGCTCGAAACCCATTGATATCCAACGCCGTACCGGCAGCCCAGGCCTGACGGCCGCATTCAGCAGCAAGGAGAATTCCATTTACCCGCAACTCATCGCAGCCGGCCCCGGGGTCATCCCGCCACCGGTCGACCTGCACGCTCACCAGCCGTTTGCCTGGGGCTTCCTCGCCTGCCTGGGCTTCGTCACCGTCGCGACGGTGGCGTACGCGGTGATCGACGCGTGGCGCACCCGCAGCCCGTTACTCATCCTATTGATCTTGGGCGGTGCGACTTTCGGCGCCTTCGCCGTCGAACCGACCTACGACATCATCATGGCCACGTGGTACCCGTACGACCTACCCGTGCAGCTCCTCACCGTGGTGGGACGACCCATGGCGCTCATGGTCGTCTTCGCGTGGATCCAGATCGGCGTCACCGCGTACCTGAGTTACCGCATCGTGCTGGCCGGTTGGTCGGCCACCAGGGCGCTGGCATTGTTCGCCGCGATGTCGCTGACCGAGGGTCCGATGGAGATGCTCTGCGTGCACTTCGGAGTGATGAACTACTACGGAAACCACGCCGCGATCTTCGGTGTCCCGCTACCGAGCCTGGTCCAGAACGCCGGAATGTTCGCCGTCATCGGCGTCGCACTGGCGGCCCTGGTACCGCACCTTCGCGGTTGGCGCTGGGCGATTGTTCCGTTCTCGGTGGGCATGTTGTACCTCGGCTACGTCTTGTCCTGCACCTGGCCGAATTTCCTTGCCATTCAAGGACAAGCATCGACACCCGTGTTCTGGCTGGCCGCGATCGTGTCGTCGGTCCTCAACGGCGGGGTGGCCGTGGCGGCGCTGCAGTTGCCGACGGCGCGGAAGTACCGGTCGGCTGCGCGCTCCCCTCATGGCAAGAGCCGACAGTCGAGTACAGATGCCGAGCCGGCAACCGTTTGATCAAGCTGTCCCATGATTCATCGACCGGAGAGGACAGTGAACTCGTGACCACGCCGAACGACATGCCACTCGACCGCACGTCACTGCTGTGGCGGTGGGCCGGGGACATGCGCATCGCTTTCGAAGGCGGCACTGCCGGCCTGTTGCAAACGATGCACCCGGCCATCGGCTACGGACTGATCGAACATTCCAACTTCTTCGATGATCCGGTAGACCGGGTATTCCGTTCCCTGCCAGGCATCCTCGGCACCATCTACCGCACCGACGGCGCCACCACGGGCATCGCGGTCCGCGACTACCACCGCGACATCAAGGGCGAGATGCCCGGTGGTCAGCACTATGACGCGCTGAACCCGAGAACCTACTGGTGGGCACACGCCACGTTCCAGCGGATGGTCGACCGTGTCGCCACCTACTGGGACACCTATGAGCTCACCGATGCCGACTTCGAGCAGCTCTACGCCGAGGGCTGCATCTGGTACCGCCGTTACGGCGTCAGCGATGCGCCGCTGCCGCCGGACCGTACGACGTTCGAGGCTGAGTTCGAACGCTACTGCACCGAAATCCTGGAACCCAACCCCGCGTCGGACTACCTGATTTCGTTCATCAAACGACGAACCATCCCGAATATGGCGGCGTCGCCATACTTCCCGGCGCCGCCTGGCCTGAGCGCCGTGACCGACCGGCTACTGCCGATGCACGCGACGCGGGCGGCGCTGGCCCCGCCCATGCAGCTCACGATATTCGGCGGTCTGCCCGAAGTCGTGCGCGAGCGATTCAAGATTCGGTGGACACGCGCCGACGAACGTGCGTATCGCGCCATCCGGGCCGCCATTCGGCGAAGCTGGCCGCTGGTGCCGCGCTCGTGGCGCTGGCACCAGGAGGCTCGCACCGGGTGGCACCGCGCCTGACAAGTACTCCGATATCCACCGAGTTCACCGCTCCGCCAATTAAGGTCCATTCATGGTTCAGATCCAAAGCAGCTCAACCATTTCCGTGCCGACGGCGTTCGCGTTCGACTATGTCACCGATTTCACGCTGATGCCCGAATGGCTCTACGGCATACAAGAGATCCGGTGTATCAACGGCATTCCGAACGGTGTTGGTTCCCGCTACGAAGGCGCCATCAAACTCGGCGCCACCCTCCGGTCCGCCATCGAGATCACCGCACACGAACCCAACCGCCTGCTCGCCACCGAATCTCGTGCCGGCATCGTCAACCAATCGTCTTGGCAGTTCCGTGAACTCGCCGAAGACCTGACCGAAATCCACACCACGATCGACTACGAGTTGCCCGGCGGACTCGCCGGCCGCCTGCTCGCCAAGGCCATCGAGCCGTTCATCTCGATCGGGGTCGCGTCAAGCGAACGCACCCTGCGGTCCAACCTGGAAGTGCGCTTCCAGGCGCTGACGCGGTAGCCGCGTCAGACAGTGGCAGCCGAGTACTTCTCGATCAGCGACTGCTTGTACAGCTTGCCCGTGTCGGTCCGCGGCAGCTGCTCCTCGAACGCGATGGACCGCGGGCATTTGTAGTGCGTCAACCGGTCCCGCAGCCAGGCCAGCAGTTCGCCGCCGAACTCATCTGTGGCGTCGGTCGGATCTACCGTCTGCACAACCGCTTTCACGCTCTGACCCATCTCGGCGTCCGGGATGCCGAACACCGCGGCGTCCATCACCTTGGGATGCGTGACGAGGACGTTCTCTGCTTCCTGCGGGTAGATGTTCACGCCGCCGCTGATGATCATGTGGTGTCGCCGGTCGGTTAGGTAGAGGTAGCCGTCCTCATCGAGGTAGCCGATATCGCCGACCGTGGCCCAGCCGTGCTTATCCCTTGACGCCGCGGTCTTTTCGGCGTCGTCCAGGTACTCGAAGGTGTTCCCGCCTTCGAAGTAGATTTCGCCGGGCACACCCTGTGGCTGCTCGTTGCCCTCCTCGTCGAGGATGTGCAGCACACCCAGCATCGGCTTGCCGACCGACCCGGGATGCGTCAGCCAGTCCTCGGCGGTGATCAGGGTCGAGCCGATGGCCTCCGAGGAGGCGTAGTACTCGTCGACGATGGGTCCCCACCAGTCGATCATCTGCTTCTTGATCTCCACCGGACACGGCGCTGCCGCGTGCATGACCCGCTTGAGCGACGACAGGTCGTACGAATCCCGCACGGATTGAGGCAGTTTCAGCATCCGGGTGAACATCACTGGCACGAACTGGCCGTGCGTGACGCCGTAGCGCGCGATGGCGTCCAGACAGCCCTCGGCGTCGAACTTCTCCAGCACCACCGTGGTGACGCCCTCGGCCTGAATCTGCATCGACCACACCGACGGCGCGGTGTGGTACAGCGGCGCCGGGCTCAGGTAGACGGCGTCCTTGGGCAGCCAGAAGCTCATCAGCATCTTCATCAGCCCCGGCACCTCGGCCGGCGGCAGGTGCGTCAACTCCCGCTTGATGCCCTTCGGGCGGCCCGTCGTACCCGACGAGTACTGCAGTAGATCGCCCTCGATCTCGTCGGCGATCGGCGTATCAGGATGAGCCGCAACGCATTCCGGATAGCGATCCCAGCCCGGCAGCTCGCCGTCGGCGATCATGAGCAGCTTTGGCAGCCCAGCGGTAAGGTGCGCGGCGAGGCCTGCACAGGTGTCGCTGAGCGCCGCCGAGCCGATGACCGCGGTCGCCCCACTGTTCTCGATGATGTACGCGGCTTCGGCTGCCGTCAGGTGGATGTTGATCGGCACGTAGTACAGGCCGCTGCGCCGCGCACCCCACATCGCGGCGTGCATGTGCTCGTTGTTCTCCATCAGGATGGCAACGACGTCGCCCTCCGCCAGTCCGTTGGCCCGGAAATGGTGCGCCAGGCGGTTCGCCCGGGCCTCCAGCTCGTCGAACGTCACCACCGCGCCCGACGGGTGCAAGATGACGGCCGGTTTTCCATTGCCCACATGCTGGCGAATCTGCATGACGGCACTCTACGACAAGTAACTTGACACCTGTCAAGTGGCAGCCTACCGGCTTACTATCGACAACTCCCGGCCGTCGAACCTCACGGCGTCCCCGTCATCGTCGCCCCCGCCGAACGGCGCCCGCAGCGTCGCGGCCACATGACGGCGGTTGATGACCAGACCTACGACCGTCAGCGCACCGTAGACGCCGCACAGCACCAGCCGTCCAGTGGTCGAGGTGATCGGGAACTGCACCGCGAACAGCGCCAGCAACAGCCATGCCGTCGCCCGGTGGAACCGCAGCGACAGGATCAGCGCGACGCCCATCATCGTCTGGCTAGCGGTAAGCAGTACTTCCTCGATCTGCCGGCCGTCGAGAACCAGCTCGGTGCCGCCGCCGCCGGCCAGGTACGCGATGGGCAGCGAGCCCATCAGCAGCGTCCACTGGTTGACCTTGGATGAGATGAGGGTGGCGATCGCCGCGGTGCTCTTGCCCCGCGCGGCGAAGATGGTCGCGATGATGAACTCCGGCGCCTCCGAAGCCAGTGGCGCCAGCCATTGCACCAGCAGGAAGCGGTCGACACCCAGCTCGGTACCGGCGTTGATCAGGCTGTTCGCAAACGGCTCGGCGCACATCAGGATGACGGCGCCGGACGCCACAAACAGCGACACGACGGTGATCCGGCGGGCCCGGTCCGGCAGCGCGCCGATGGCCGCGGCGGTACCGACGAGCTCGGGCTCTTCCGGCTCGCCGCGGGTGAGCTTGTACAGGTAGAAGCCGAACCAGGCCAGCATCGCCACGCCGAGCACCAGGTGGATGCGGCCGGTCGCCGGGATGATGAAGGCCACGATTCCGGCGATGAACAGGAAGCCCAGCTCGACCCGATTGCCGGGTTCCAGCGCGAGCATCGATTTGCTGCTCTTGTCCGACGACATCTTCCGCGCGACGTAGAGGCCGACGATCACCACGACCGGCCAGCCGAGACCCATGAGCAGCCGGTTGGAGCCGGTCATGTTGGCGGCGGCGTACTGCACGTACTCGGCGTTGTGGCCCGCCCCGTAGGCGTAGTACAGGTCGACGGCGTACTCGGGCAGCACCGCGATCAGCGCCAGGACGGCGATGGCGAAGCCACCGGACACGTCGACCTGCGCCGCTTCGGCCGCCCAGGCCAGGACGAAGCTCGCGGCGACGACGGCGGCACCGAAGGCCAGCAGCGAGACGACAGGGCTCGGATGCACGCCCGTGAGGCGCAGCACCACTGCCGGTAGAACGAACGCAGCGGCCAGCAGGAGGGATCGCACAAGCGGCCGACACGTGGTCGGGCCGGCTGATCGGATGCTGGTCACGTCGCTGACCATAACCACCAAAAATCGCATCAGCAACTTAGCGTTGCTACGAATTACCCCGACATGCTGCGCTGAATTTGCTGGTCAGAGTCACAATTATTTCAAGTTCGGTGACCCTAACTTGATTATGTGGCTAACCATGACGGAGCGCGGAGGGGAGCCGTCGAGAGCACGCCGCTGGCGTCGAAAGCCGCCGCGAATCCACCGAACTTCGCCGAGCCTGACCACAAGGCGATTATCGAGGCGGATTTCCGCCGCCAGATCAGGCTCGAGCCACCGGTTCGTACGCTGCAACGGCGAGGGCAACCGCACGGCGCTTCGAGGCCGTTTTTCCGCCACCTGGTTGCGTTGGGGCGGCATGCGCGCCAAGCGAATCGCGATTGTGCAGCCGGATCGCCCCACCTGCCAGCTCCGCGGTCTACGCCCACACGTGCGACGCGGAACGATCCGCAAATGCACACAACCCCCGATCTCCTGGGAGACGGGGGTTGTGTGTTTACGCGTGAAGGATCAGGCCTCTTCAGCCAAGCGGTGCTTGAGGGCGTCGAACTCGTCCTTGATGCCCGTCGGCAGCTTCTCACCGACGAACTCGAACCACTCTTCGATCAGCGGCAGCTCGTTGCGCCACTCGTCGACACGCACGGCCAGCGCCTCGTCGACATCGGCGGCGTCCACGTCCAGACCGGCCAGGTCGAGGTCCGCGGCGGTGGGCACAATGCCGATCGGGGTGCTCTTGCCCTCGGCCTGGTGCTCGATGCGCTCGATGGCCCACTTCAGCACGCGGCTGTTCTCGCCGAAGCCCGGCCACAGGAAGCGGCCGTCGTCGCCACGGCGGAACCAGTTGACGAAGAAGATCTTCGGCATCTTGGACTCGTCGGCGTTCTTGCCGATGTTGATCCAGTGCTGGAAGTAGTCACCGACGTGGTAGCCGAGGAACGGCAGCATGGCCATCGGGTCGCGGCGCACGGTGCCGACCTTGCCCTCAGCGGCGGCGGTCTGCTCGGAGCCCAGGGTCGCGCCGATGAACACACCGTGCTGCCAGTCGCGGGCCTGCGTGATCAGCGGCACCGTGGTCTTACGGCGGCCGCCGAACAGGATCGCCGAGATCGGCACACCTTGCGGGTCATCCCATTCGGGGGCCACCGACGGGCACTGCGAGATCGGAGTGCAGTAGCGCGAGTTCGGGTGCGCCGCCTTGGTCTCCGTCTCGCGCAGGATCCAGTCCTGGCCCTTCCAGTCGATGAGGTGCTCCGGCTCGCCCTCCAGGCCCTCCCACCAGACGTCACCGTCGTCGGTCTTGGCGACGTTGGTGAAGACGGTGTTGCCGGCGGCGATGGTCTTCATGGCGTTCGGGTTCGAGGACCAGTTGGTGCCCGGCGCGACGCCGAAGAAACCGAACTCGGGGTTGACGGCGTAGAGCTGGCCGTCCTTGCCGAACCGCATCCAGGCGATGTCGTCGCCGACGGTCTCGGCGCGCCAGCCCGGGATGGTGGGCTGCAGCATCGCGAGGTTGGTCTTACCGCAGGCCGACGGGAACGCCGCGGCGATGTAGTACGCCTTGTTCTCCGGAGAGATCAGCTTGAGGATCAGCATGTGCTCGGCGAGCCAGCCCTCGTCGTGGGCCATGGCCGAGGCGATACGCAGCGAGTAGCACTTCTTACCCAGCAGCGCGTTGCCGCCGTAGCCCGAGCCGTAGCTCATGATCTCGCGGGTCTCGGGGAAATGGGTGATGTATTTGGTCTCGTTGCAGGGCCACGGGACGTCAGCCTGGCCCGGCTCCAGCGGTGCACCGATCGAGTGCAGCGCCTTGACGAAGAAGCCGTCATCGCCGATCTTGGCCAGCGCCTTGGCGCCCATGCGGGTCATGGTGCGCATCGAGACGACGACGTACTCCGAGTCGGTGATCTCGACACCGAGCTTGGGGTCCTCGGCGTCCAGCGGGCCCATGCAGAAGGGCACGACCCACATGGTGCGGCCGCGCATGCAGCCGCGGTAGAGGTCGGCCATGATGCCGCGCATCTCGGCCGGGGCCATCCAGTTGTTGGTGGGGCCGGCGTCCTCTTCGCGCTCCGAGCAGATGAAGGTGCGCGACTCGACACGGGCGACGTCCGACGGATCCGACAGCGCCAGATAGGAATTCGGCTGCTTCTCCGGGTTCAGCTTCTGGAAGGTGCCGGCCTCGACGAGGTGGGTGGCGAGGCGGTCGTACTCCTCTGCCGAGCCATCGGCGAACATGACCCGGTCGGGCTGAGTCAGCTCCGCAACCTCACGAACCCAGGCAAGCAGCCCGGCGTGAGTAGTTGGAGCGGCGTCGAGACCGGGAATGGTCGCTGAGGTCATCAAATTCTCCTGCTCGCAAATCGCAGCTATACCTCTTTAGAGGTTAACGTGAGTGACATACAAGTGGACAATCGGGCGGCTGTCCGATCTCTCACAAGAACGATTCAGAAAGCTTTATCGCCGGTCCTGTATCCGCTGGTACCGCGTTTCGGGGCGACTGACGCACGGTTACCGGTCAGTAGCGCGACGGCCTCGCTCGGCACAATTCCGAAATCGCTCAATTTTTCGTTTTGTGATGTGCGGACGCCGTCCCCGTCTGGGCCTCCAGTAACCGATACGACAGTTCCTCTTCGGTCGCCTGTCGTGCCGCCGCGACGGCCGTCCCCACCCACCGGTCCAGTACTGCCCGGCGATGCAGTCGCGCGCGGCCGCCGATGACCGCCACGGTCAACGCCAGACCGAGGGCCAATGCGAGTACCCCGCCGATCGCGTCGGGCACGGCGGCCAGCCCGGTCGCCATCCTGGCCAGCCCCAATGCGGCGCCCAAGCCGAATCCCGTGCCCAGCACGATGCCCAACCACAGCTCGTCGGGACGCTGAGCGAGCACCGGACCGGTGACCGCGGGCAGCGGCCACCGATCGGTGGACCCGGGGACGCCCAGCGCGACGGCCGTCGCGTCCCGAATCCCGTCGGCGACCTCGGCCAGCCGCCGGCAGGCGTCGGCTTCGAAATCCTCGGCCGCGTCCCGGCCGGACGGCACCCGCTCGAGCAGATCGGCCCGCAGGTCGCCGTACCGCCGGCGGGCGTCCCGGACCAGGTCCAGCCTGATTCGCTGCAGTTCCAATCGAGTCGTCTCCCGCCGCGCGCCGGACCGCGCGAGCAGCCGCAATGAGCCGCGGCTGAGGTCTGCAGCACAGCGCCGGTGCAGGTCGTCGGCGGCGCGGCGGCCATGGCGGCGCCAGTGCACAGCTCGGCGCAGATGGGCATCAGAGTCCATGCCGCGGTCGACGGTCAGCCCGCCGGCTTCCAGCGCTGCCGTCGCTGCGGCGGTGCGCAGTGCCGCCATCGCATCCGAGGCCAACCACCGCCGAACGCGGTCATCGTCCAATTCACTTGCCGTCCAGGCCATTTCACTCAGGATCGCACAGATGGCCCGGTAGCGGCCGGCGGCGTCGCCGGCATCGGGCCCTGCGACGACCTGCGCCACCCCCGGAACCTCGTCCGTCAACCCCCGCAGAGCAGCCGTGAACGGCTGCCAAAGATCTTCCGACACCACCTACCCCCGGATGCCATCGTCGCACCTCCGCGCAGGTGTGACCGACGCCGTTTTCCAGGCAACTGTTGGGTATCAATCTGCACCACGATGCGGGCTCTCACAGCCATATGAGAGACGATGGGTTGATGTATGCCCAGCGCGAGGACGACGCTGCCTCGTCGGCCGGCGCCCCGGCCGACGAAAACGAGTCGGTCTCCGAAACCGCAGCCACCCCCGCCCACCAGCACCGGCGCGTCACCAGCTTCCGGTCCCGCCGGTCGAGCCTGTCCACCAAGCAGCAGAGCACCTGGGACCGGCGGTGGCCTGAGCTGGGCAAAGTCGCCCGCTCCGAGGAAGGCGAGCCGGCCCCGCTGATCGATACCGCCGCCTGGTTCGGCCGCACCGCGCCCGTCGTGTTGGAGATCGGCAGTGGCACCGGCATCTCGACACTGGCCATGGCGCAGGAAGAACCGCACCTCGACGTCATCGCGGTCGAGGTCTACCGCAAGGGCATGGCGCAGCTGCTCGGCGGCGTCGACCGGGCCGGCCTGACGAATGTGAGATTTGTCCGCGGCGACGGTGTCGACGTGCTGGAACACATGATCGCGCCGGGCACCCTCACCGCCGTCCGCGTGTTCTTCCCCGACCCCTGGCCCAAGGCCCGGCATCACAAGCGCCGCCTGCTGCAAGCCGAGACCGTGGCGCTGATCTCGAGCCGCCTCAAGCCCGGCGGCATCCTGCACGCGGCCACCGACCACGCCGACTACGCCGTGCAGATCGCGGAGGTGGGGGACGCCGAGCCGACGCTGAAGCGCACCTCTATCGACGCCGACCTGCCGATCTCGGTGCAGCGGCCCACGACCAAATATGAGGCGCGGGGCATGCGGATGGGCAGTCCCATCACCGAGTTCATCTGGGAGAGGCTCTAGGTGACGACCACTGAGGCCTTCCCGCAGGCCATTCCGCAGGCCCTCCCGGGACCCAAGCCCTTCGCGCCGGCCCCGCCGCCGGGGCCCCGGCCGCACCGGGTGCTGCTGGTCTGGGACGCGCCGAACCTGGACATGGGCCTCGGGTCGATCCTCGGCGGCCGGCCGACGGCCGCCCACCGACCCCGCTTCGATGCGCTGGGCCGCTGGCTGCTGGCCCGCACCAACGAGATCGCCAACGGCCGGCGGCCGGACCAGGCTCCCGTATCGCTGGAGCCCGAGGCGACCGTGTTCACCAACATCGCCCCGGGTAGCGCCGACGTCGTACGGCCGTGGGTGGAGGCGCTGCGCAACGTCGGTTTCGCGGTGTTCGCCAAACCCAAAATCGACGAGGGCAGCGACGTCGACAGCGACATGCTGGCCCACATCGCACTGCGCCGCAGCGAGGGGCTGGCCGGCATTTATGTGGCCTCGGCCGACGGCCAGGCGTTCCGGCAACCGCTCGAAGAAATCGCCCACGACGGCACTCCCGCGACCGTCGTCGGATTTCGCGAACATGCCAGTTGGGCGTTAGCGTCGGATACCTTGGACTTCGTCGACCTGGAAGACATCCCTGGTGTCTTCCGGGAGCCGCTGCCGCGAATCGGCCTGGATTCGCTGCCTGATCAGGGCGCGTGGCTGCAGCCCTTCCGGCCGTTGTCCGCGCTGCTGAGCTCGCGCGTTTAGGAAAAACTACAGATGACGTGTGCGGTGGCTGAGAATGGCAACCTCTTAGAGAGTGCCTTTGAGCAATATTTTATGCAGATAATCGTGAGGAGCTGACGTGTTCGCCTGGTGGGGTCGAACGGTGTACCGATTCCGATACATAGTGATCGGTGTCATGGTCGCACTGTGCCTTGGTGGCGCCGTATACGGGTCCAGCCTCGGTGAGCATGTCACCCAGAGTGGCTTCTACAACGAAGGCAGCGAGTCCGTTGCCGCTTCGGTGCTCGGTGACGAGGTCTACGGCCGCGATCGGACCAGCCTCGTGGTGGCCATCCTGACGCCGCCCGACGACAAGAAGATCACCGACCCGGCCTGGCAGAAGAAGGTCGGCGCCGAGCTGGACACCTTCGTCAACGACCACAAGGACAAGGTCGTCGCCTGGGTCGGCTGGTTGAAGGCGCCCAGCGACGGACTGAAGAAGATGACGACGCAGGACCTGCGGCACACCTTCATCACCGTCCCGCTCAAGGGCGACAACGACGACGCGATCCTGAAGAACTATCAGGCCGTCGCCCCGGACCTGTACAAGGTCAACGGCGGCAACATCAAGCTGGCCGGCCTGGAACCGCTCGCGAGCGAACTGACCGGCACCATCGGTACCGACCAGAAGCGCGCCGAGCTCGCCATCGTGCCGCTCGTCGCGGTCGTGCTGTTCTTCGTGTTCGGCGGCGCGGTCGCAGCTGCGCTGCCCGCGATCATCGGCGGCCTCACCATCGGCGGCGCGCTCGGCATCCTGCGGTTCACCGCCGAATTCGGGCCGGTGCACTTCTTCGCCCAGCCCGTCGTGACCATGATGGGCTTCGGTATCGCCATCGACTACGGCCTGTTCATCGTGAGCCGGTTCCGAGAAGAGCTCGCCGAAGGCTACGACGTCGAGGCCGCGGTACGAAGATCCGTCATGACCTCGGGCCGGACCGTGGCGTTCTCCGCCGTGATCATCGTCGCGTCGTCGCTGCCGCTGCTGCTGATCCCGCTGGGCTTCCTGCGGTCCATCACATACGCGATCATCGCGTCGGTCCTGTTGGCCGCCTTCCTGTCGAACACCGTGCTGCCTGCGGTACTGGGCATCCTCGGCACCAACGTCGACGCGCTGGGCGTGCGCACGCTGCTGAAGGTGCCGTTCCTGGCCAACTGGCCGTTCTCGCGCCGAATCATCGACTGGTTCGCCGAGAAGACGCAGAAGACCAAGACCCGCGAAGAAGTCGAGAAGGGCTTCTGGGGCAAGTTGGTCAACGTCGTGATGAAACGGCCGCTGGCGTTCGCCGTGCCGATCACCATCGGCATGATCCTGCTGGTCATCCCGCTGGGACAGCTGGCCCTCGCCGGCATGAGCGAGAAATACCTGCCGCCGGACAACTCGGTTCGCGTGGCCCAGGAAGAATTCGACAAGATCTTCCCCGGGTTCCGCACCAACGCGCTGACCCTGGTGATCAAGAGCGACAACGGCCAGCCCGTCACCGATCAACAGATCGCCCAGGTGCGGGCCAATGCCGGAACCGTCAGCGGGTTCGTGACCCCGGACGACAACGACAAGTCCAAGATGTGGGCCGAGCGGACCTATCAGGAGGGCGGCACCAAGGACCCGGCCGTCCGCGTGCTGTCCAACGGTCTCATCAACAGCGGCGACGCCGCCCAGAAGATCGACGAACTGCGCACCCTGCAGGAACCGCACGGCGTCACGGTCATGGTCGGCGGTACTCCCGCGCTGGAGCAGGACAGCATCAGCACGCTGTTCGACAAGCTGCCGCTGATGGTGGTGATCTTGGTGGTCACCACGACGGTGCTGATGTTCCTGGCGTTCGGCTCGCTGGTGCTGCCCATCAAGGCCGCCCTGATGAGTGCCCTCACCCTCGGTTCGACCATGGGCATCCTGACCTGGATGTTCGTCGAGAACGGGCACGGATCCGGGCTGATGAACTACACCGCACAGCCACTGATGGCCCCGATGATCGGCCTGATCATCGCGGTGATCTGGGGTCTGTCGACCGACTACGAGGTCTTCCTGGTGTCCCGCATGGTGGAGGCCCGCGAGCGCGGCATGTCCACCGCCGAGGCCATCCGGATCGGTACCGCGACGACCGGCCGCCTGATCACCGGTGCGGCGCTGGTGCTGGCCGTCGTCGTCGGCGCGTTCGCATTCTCCGACCTGGTAATGATGAAGTACCTGGCGTTCGGTCTGCTGATGGCGCTGCTCCTCGACGCCACCGTCATCCGGATGTTCCTGGTACCGGCCGTCATGAAGCTGCTCGGCGACGACTGCTGGTGGGCGCCGCTGTGGATGAAGCGTGTCCAGCAGAAGCTGGGTCTCGGCGAAACCGAGCTGCCCGACGAGCGCAAGCGTCCCACGGTCCGCGAACCCGAAGACCCGCGCGCGCTGGTCGGGTCCGGTGCTCCGGCCCGTCCGCCGCACGATCCCACGCATCCGGCCGCCGGACAGCGGGCCATGCCGGCCCGCATCGTCCCAGGTCAGCCGCAGCCGCCGAGCCAGGCGCCGACCAACCGGATGCCGAGCGCTCCCGCGCAACCACCGGCTCCTCAGGTCCCGCCCGCGCCGCCGTCGGCGCCGTCGGCCCAATCGGCTGAGCCCGCGACAACGCGATTCAGCGCCGCCAAAGGCGCCTTCCGCAACGTGGTGTCGAATGTGACGCGCGCCGTCACGCCGCAGAACGGGGACCCGACGCCGCCGACCACCGCGATCGGCGACCCGGCGACCACCGCCTTCGGTCAGAGCTCCGAGCCCGCCACCACCGCATTCCGCGCGCCGGTCGCGGGCCGGCCCGCCGATGCGGGTCCGAGCGACTCCGGCCGGGAGATCGAGTCGTGGCTCGGCCAGCTGCGGGGCAACATCAGCGCCTCCGGGCCGCAGATCCAGAGCCCGTCAGACGCGCCGGGCGACCAGGGCAACGAGCCGACCACCGCGTTCCGCGCTCAGCCGGGCGACGCCCCGGATGCCACCGAGAAGATCGATACCGCCGAAACCCAGCGTCGCGGTACCGGCGGCGGGGTCAGTGCGCAGGATCTGCTGCGCCGGGAGGGCCGGCTGTAGCAGGCGGCGTGGCCCCTTGCGACACCGTCTCAGCGGCCACGGCGCCGGCCTCGGCGAGTAGTTCGGCTTGTTCGGCGTCCGGATCGCTGGCGACCAGCACGCGGATGGCGCTGTTGAGGAACGCGACGATCGGCACGGCAATCAGCGCGCCGATGACGCCGGCCATCACACCGCCACCGGCGATCGCGAGCACGACGGCGAGCGGGTGGACGGACACCGCGCGGCCCATCACGATCGGCTGCAGCACATGGGCCTCCAGCTGCTGCACCGCGATGATCAGGCCCAGCGCGATCAGCGCGTAGATCCAGCCCTTGGCGATCAGCGCCACCACCACGGCCACGAAACCGGTGAGCACGGCACCGACCAGCGGGACGAACGCGCCGAGGAACACCAGCGACGCCAGCGGCAGGGCAAGGGGCACGCCCATGATCGCCAACCCGGTGCCGATACCGACCGCATCGACCAGTGCCACCACGAACGTCGCCCGGACGTACCCGATCAGCGAGCCGAAGCCCGCCCGGCCGGCGTCGCGCACCCGTTCCCGCACCGAGGCCGGCACGATCCGAGTGACGAACTCGTAGATGTCCCGCCCCCCGTGTAGCAGGAAGATCAAGGTGAACAGGACCAGCAGCATGCCGGTGATGATCTCGGTCAGCGCGCCCGCGGTGGAGAAGACCCCGCTGGTGAGCTTGGACTGATTGTTCTTCAGGGCATCGATGGCGGTCTGGCCCACGCTGTTGATCTGCTCGCTGCTCAGATGCAGGATCGGGCCTTCGGTCAACCACTTTCGGGCGCCGTCGATGCTTCTGGTGACCTGCTCGACGAGCGCCGGCGCGCCGTCGATGAACTGGAAGACGACGAACGTCAGGATGCCGCCCATCACCACGATGGAGCTCAGCAGCACCACCGCGACGGCCGCGCCGCGCGGTAGTCCGCGCCGGGTCAACAGATCGACGACGGGCAGCAGGAACGCGGTCGCCAGGGTGGCCAGCAGCACCGGCACCACGATGACCTCGAGCTTGATGACCACCCACAGCACGGCAAGCACCGCGCCGAAGATCGCCAACAACCGCCATGACCAGGCTGCGGCCTTGCGTACCACCGGATCTACTGATTCACGGGCATGCGACATGGGCGCCAGCGTAGCGCCGACCGTTGACGCCGCGGGGTCGCAGCAAGGGTCGTAGCAAGGGTCGTTGCGCAATGCGCCCGCACACGGCGTGCCGCGCGCGACACGCCGGATACGCTTAGCGCGTGTCGCACGAAGCTTCCCGACGGTCTGTGACGGCTCGCCGTCGCGGCCTCTGGACGGCGTGCCGACGCACTGAAGCCCGCGCGCAACCCGCTCGGACTCGCGGCAAGTACTGGTGGCTGCGCTGGGTTCTCATCGGCATCGCCGTCACCGTGCTGACCGTCGAGATAGTGCTGGTGTGGGAGCAGCTGGCCAAGGCGTGGCGCAGTCTGCTGTCGGCGACGTGGTGGTGGGTCGCCGCAGCGGCCGTCGCGGCGCTGGCCTCGATGCACAGCTTCGCGCAGATTCAGCGCACCCTGCTCCGGTCGGCCGGGGTACAGGTCAAACAGTGGCGGTCCGAGGCCGCGTTCTACGCCGGCAACGCGTTGTCGACCACGCTGCCGGGAGGCCCAGTGCTCTCGGCGACCTTCGTCTACCGCCAGCAGCGGTTGTGGGGCGCATCGCCGTTGGTGGCGTCGTGGCAGCTGGTGATGTCCGGAGCCCTGCAGGTGGTCGGCCTCGCCCTGCTCGGACTGGGTGGCGCGGTCCTGCTCGGCGCGAGCAAGAACCCGCTGTCGCTGATCTTCACGATCGGCGGTTTCGTGGCGCTGCTGCTGCTGGCCCAGACCGTCGCGGCCAACCCCCAGCAGATCGACGGCATCGGCGTGCGGCTGCTGTCATGGTTCAACTCGCTGCGCGGCAAGCCCACCGACGCCGGGCTGGAAGGCTGGCGCCGCACCCTCGGCCAGCTGGAGTCGGTGAGTCTGAGCCGCCGGACCCTGACCGTCGCGTTCAGTTGGTCGTTCTTCAACTGGGTCGCCGATGTCGCGTGCCTGGCCTGCGCGGCCTACGCCACCGGCGGCCATCCGTCGCTGGCGGGCCTGACGGTCGCGTACGCCGCGGCGCGCGCTGTGGGGGCCATTCCCCTGATGCCCGGCGGGCTACTGGTGGTCGAGGCGGTGCTCGTGCCCGGCCTGGTGTCCAGCGGCATGACGCTCGCGGCAGCCATCTCGACCATGCTGATCTACCGGCTGGTCAGCTGGATCTTCATCTCGGCGATCGGCTGGGTGGTGTTCTTCTTCCTGTTCCGCACCGAGAAGGACTTCGACCCGGATGCGGCCCAAACCCCTCGCACCGAACCGGGCCCGCAGCCCGAGAGTCCTGAGCCGTCGCATGACGCCGGGTAGCCGGCTGGCGGCGGTGGCGTTGCTAGCCGCCACGCTGACTTCATGTACGACCGTACCGAAATCAGTTCAATCTTCCCCTTCCTCAACGACTTCCGCCGCCACCACCGAACCGATCGTCACCCCGGTCCTGGCCGACGTCGTCGCCGAGCCCATCCCGGTTCCGGCGACCGACGGCCGGGTACACCTCGCGTACGAGCTACTGCTCACCAACACCTCACCCGAACCCGTGACGGTCGACTCGATCGCGGTCATGGGACCGGCCGGGCCGCTGCTGCAACTGTCCGGCGCCGGGCTCGCCTACTGGACCCGGACCATGGGCACCCGCATCAGCACCGACGATCTGGGTCCCGGCCAGCGGTCGATCGTGTGGCTGGACGTCAGCCTGGACCCGGGAAGCTCGGTGCCCCAGCAACTTTCACACCGAGTGGTGGTCAAGGTCCCCAAGCCCAGGCCGCCGCTCGTGCCGCCGGTGGTAACCGAGAACGTCGCCCAGGTGAAGGTGTCCGACCGCAAGCCCGTCGTACTCGACCCGCCGCTGCGCGGCCCCGGCTGGCTCGACGGCAACAGCTGCTGCGACATGACGCCGCACCGGATGGCTCTCAACCCCATCGATGGAAAGCTCTGGGGCGCTGAGCGATACGCCATCGACTACGAGCAGCTACAGCCAGACGGGCGGCTGTACACCGGCGACGGCGCGAAGAACACCAGTTTCGCCTACTTCGGGGCCGACGTGCACGCGGTCGCGGAGGGCCCGGTGGTGGCGGTGCTCGACGGCCTGCCCGAGCAGGTGCCCGGCGTCGAACCGACCGGCCTCACGCTGGGGCAGTACGGCGGCAATCACGTCGTGCAGGACATCGGGAACGGCAATTTCGCGTTCTACGCGCATCTACAAACCGGTAGCGTCAAGGTCAAGCCCGGCGATCACCTGACCACCGGCCAGGTGCTCGGACACGTTGGCAATACCGGTAATTCGACCGGACCGCATCTACATTTCCACGTGATGAGCACACCGGATCCGTTGCGGGCAGACGGCCTGCCGTTCGTGATCCGCTCATTCCGACTCACCGCACGCGTGGAGAGTATGGCTGCCGGCCTGGCGCTCGAAGCCGGCAGGCCGGCACAGCTGCAGCCGGGCTTCACGGCCGGCGACGAACACAATGTCAGCCCACTGAATCTGGACGTGATGACCTATGACAACTGAGCAGGCCACCGGAAACCGCGGCGCCGCACTGGCTTTCCTCGCCGACGTGGTGTGCGTGGTGATCTTCTGCACCATCGGCCGCCGCAGTCACGCCGAGGGCATCACCCTGGCCGGGGTGGCGCAGACGAGTTGGCCGTTCCTGACCGGCACCGTGGCAGGCTGGGCCCTGTCGCGAGGCTGGCGCCGTCCGACGGCGCTGAACCCGACCGGTTTGGCGGTCTGGATCAGCACCGTCGTGATCGGCATGCTGCTGCGCAAGGCCTCATCGCAGGGCGTCGCGGTCAGCTTCGTGATCGTCGCCTCGACCGTCACCGCGGTCTTCCTGCTCGGCTGGCGCGGCGTCGCTCGATTTCTGAAGTGATTTGTGCACGAAAATCCGGCTAGCCGCGGATTTTCGTGCACAAATCACCGGCTAGCGGGCGGCTGGGCCAGGCACACCGCAGCGGTCGCGGATGTCCTTGAGGGGCTGCCGGATGCCCTGCAGCTCCGCCTTGGTCTGCGGGTTGGCGGCCAGGTACTGCTTGACCTTGGCGTGCGCCTGGTCCCTCGACAGGCCCCGGAGGCTGGAGAAGAAGTCGTTCACATCCGGGTGGGTGAACAGGTAGGCCGAGGTCGACGCCTCGACACCCGACTTGACGCCGGCCAGGTCCGCCGCGGAGCAGTTGGGCGGCACGTCGTCGGCGAGGGCCGACGGGACGGCACCGAACAACATGCTGCCGGCGACCGCGCCGGCGCCGATGAAGCCGGCAACAGCGCGTCGCTTGGCCAGTGCGGTGAGCATCATGTGGTCAAACCCCTTCGTCGAGAGCTCCGGTAGCGGAACCCCGACGGGGCTACCGGTCCCTCAAAGATAAGCAGAAGTGGTCATAACCGCCCGTCTAGCGCCCGGCGGGTTGCGCCGCCGACACGGCCTGGGCCGCGGGGATGGACCCCGTCGCCGTCGTCACGCCGGGCAGGGTCGGCGTGAACGGCACGGCGCCGGGCACGCTCGGCATCGCGGGCAGCGTGGCCGGCAGTCCGCCACCCTGCTGCGCCGCCTGCATCAGACCCATGAGCTGCGGCAGCGTCACCGGCAGCTTGCACTGAGAAGACAGCGTCACCAGCGGCGCCTGCAGGTTCTGCAGCGCGGCGCCCTCCTGCGGGTTGGCATCGAAGTAGGTCTTCAGCGCTGCCAACGACTGCGGGCCGGGTTGCTGCTGCGAAATGGTCGTCAGCGTCTGGTTCGCGGTGGGATGCGCGTCGAGGTAGGTGCCGGTCGAGGTGGCCACCATGCCGATGGTCTTGGCGACCTGGCTGGCGGCACACGGATCCTGCCCCGCACCGGCCGACGGGGCGCCGAACGACGTCACCATCACACCGCCTAGTGCAGTTACAGCGAACATCCCGGCGAGCCCGCGGCGAACCGTCACACTGGTCGTCTTCATGGCAAATCTCCTCACGGGTTTACGGGCCTACGACGGCCGTGTAAACACTCGGCAAACACTGATTTCCCGGGGTGGCGCTGAAGCTGCGCCAGAACTCGTCCAGGATTCGGCTCCCGTCATCTTGCCATCGCCGCCGGGCCACTGACCAATCCACACAGCAAACATCCAGGTCACCGCATGGTTCGCGGCGACGCCGAAAACCCGCGGACCGCCGCGGACATCGTTGCGGACGGAGCCGGGAGCCGCCCGGTTGCAGTTGGATCAAGGTTCCCGTCAGGCGGCTCAACGCCGCTCGCGGGCCGGTCACCCTACCCCATACTGGGGTAGGGTCGGCGACACGCAACGCCGATCAAAAGACTCCGGTGGCAACCGGGACGACCGCAGGAAGAGGGTTCGCCATCCAGCAGTTGATGATGCGGCTGAGCGGTCTGCTCCGACGTTGGCGCTGGGCGGTTTTCGCCACCTGGCTGCTGCTCATGGTGCCGTCTCTGTATCTCGCGGCGACCCAGTCCAGCAACCTCAGCGGCGGCGGGTTCGACGTCACCGGCTCCCAGTCCCTGCACGTCCAGTACGAGCTCGAGGACCACTTCCCCGACGAGGGCGCCTCGCCGCTGGCCATGGTCGCGGCCCCGACCGCCAACGCGTCGCAAGAAGACATGGTGGCCGCCGTCGACCAGCTGAAACGCATCGCGGCAGGCGTCTCCAACGTCAAGGTCATGCCCGACCCCACGCAGGCCGAGCCGCAGGCCGGCAAACCATACGTCGTGACGCTGCGGCTCGACTTCAACAACAGCGGCGCCGTCGACGTCGCCAAGAAGCTGCGTACGGCCGTCGGCATCGAAGGCGGCAAGCCCGGCCAGACCGCCGACGGCAAGGTCCGGCTGTACGTCATCGGGCAGGGCGCACTCGGCGCGGCGGCCAGCGAGACCACCAAGCACGACGTCGCCGAGGCCGAGAAGTGGAACCTGCCGATCGTCCTGATCGTGCTGCTGGCGGTGTTCGGCTCTCTCGCCGCCGCAGCCATGCCGATGCTGCTCGGCGTCTGCACGGTGATCGTGACGATGGGGGTGGTCTACCTCCTGTCCATCTGGGTCACCATGAGCGTCTTCGTGACGACGACGCTGTCGATGTTCGGCATCGCGCTGGCCGTCGACTATTCACTGTTCATCCTCATGCGCTTCCGCGAGGAGCTGCGGGCCGGCCGCGACCCGGAACAGGCTGTCGACGCGTCGATGGCGACGTCCGGTCTGGCAGTGCTGCTGTCCGGGCTGACGGTGATCGCGTCCATCACGGGCATCTACCTGATCGGCACGCCGGTGCTGTCGTCCATGGCCACCGGCGCCATCCTGGCCGTCGCGGTCGCGGTGCTCACGTCGACCACCTTGATCCCCGCTGTGCTGGCCACGTTCGGCAAACGGGTCGCCAAGCGCTCGTCGTGGCTGCACGTCTCGCGCCGCCCGGACGCCGGGCAATCACGGTTCTGGACCCAGTGGACCGAACGCACCATGCGGTGCCCGTGGCTGTCGGCGTTGCTGGCCACCGTCTTCCTGATCGCCCTGGCGGCGCCGTCATTCGGCATGCAGTTGGGCAACAGCATGCTGCGCCAGTTCGCGCCGACCCACGAAATCCGCAGCGGCGTGGCAGCGGCCGCGGAAGCGCTGGGCCCCGGTGCCCTCGGCCCGATCCGGGTGCTGGCGACGTTCCCCGATGCGACGGCCTCCGACCCGCAGAACACCGCGACGCTCGACGCGCTGCACCAGACCATGACGCAGGCGCCCGAGGTGTCCCAGGTGGCACCGCCGGTGTTCAGCAACGACAACCGCAGCGCTCTGTTCTCGGTCGTGCTCTCGGTCGACCCCGAAGACCTCGTCGCGCGTGACTCCATCACCTGGCTGCGGCAGCATCTGCCGCCTGTCGCCGGCCCGAACGTCGCCATCGCGGTGGGCGGACCGACGGCGCTGATCATGGACTTCGACCATCGCGTCGCGGACACCGAAGTCCTGGTGTTCGTGTTCGTGTCGCTGATCGCCTTCGTGATGCTGCTGATCTCGATCCGCTCGGTCGTGCTGGCGCTCAAGGGCGTCCTGATGACGGTGCTGTCGGTCGCCGCGGCCTACGGCAGCCTGGTGATCGTCTTCGAGTGGGGCTGGTTGCAGGCACTCGGGTTCAAACCGCTGGAATCGCTGGACAGCACCATTCCGCCGCTGGTGCTGGCGATGACATTCGGCCTGTCCATGGACTACGAGATTTTCCTGCTGACCCGCATCCGCGAACGCTTCCTGCAGACCGGCAACACGCGCGACGCCGTCGCGTACGGCGTCAGCACGAGCGCCCGCACCATCACCAGCGCCGCGCTGATCATGATCGCCGTGTTCATCGGGTTCGCATTCGCCGGCATGCCGCTGGTGGCCCAGATGGGTGTGGCCTGCGCCGTCGCCATCGCGGTCGACGCGACGGTGGTGCGGCTGGTCCTGGTGCCCGCGCTGATGGCGATGTTCGACCAGTGGAACTGGTGGCTGCCCAAGTGGCTGGACCGCCTGCTGCCGTCGGTGGACTTCGAGAAGCCGCTGCCGACCACCGAGACCGGCAGCCTGGTCATCATCCCCGACGACATCTCCGCGCTGGGGCCCTCCGGCGCGGAACTGCGCAGCGTCGTGAAGTCCGCCGCCAAGCTGAAAAACCTTGCCACGCAGACCGTTACGGTGGCCGATCCGCTGGCGTTCAGCGGCTGCAGCGGTAGCGACACCGGCGAGCAGCAGTACGTGCCGCGCGCCGTGCCCCGCCGGATCGCGGCGGCGCCCACCCGCAACGACGGATCCCGCACCGGGCTGGCGCTGCTGCGCCGGCGCGCGCACGGCACCTCGCGGTCGGCGTCGGACACCCCCGACGTGCACCCCGTCACCATGTGGGGTGGACGGCTCTCGGTCGCGCTCGACGCCCTGTCGCTCGGTGACACCGACGGCCCGGCCATCGAACGCCGCAGCCCCGTGGAGACCACGACGGTGCTGTTGCCCACCGGAGACCGGCTGGAGATTCCGACGGGCGCCGAGACGCTGCGGCTCAAGGGTTACCTGATCATGTCCCGCAACAGCGCCCAGGACTACGCCGACTTCGTCGACCTGGTGTCCTGCATGGACATCCGGACTGCGGCCGCGGTTCTCGCCGGAATTGACGGGTATTACTGTGGAGAACGGTCGAAGAACCAGTGGGTGGCCACCCAGTTGGTCCGCAGGTTGGCCGACCCGCACCCGTTCGACGACCAGGAAACGGCAGATTGGCCCGACGTCAAACAGCGTTGTCTGGCGGTGGCAGTGGCCATGTTGGAGGAGGCGAGGTGACGTTGACATCCGAAGTGAGGGACACCCCTTCTGGTGCCGACGATCCCGGTGACGCCACCGCAGCCGGCACCAACGGGACACCCACCGCCGCGTTTCCGGCGCAGGCCCCCGGCGAGAAGCCCGTCGAGTTCTGGTCGACGTCCGCCATCCGCGCTGCGTTGGAGAACGACGACCTGGCCGTGTGGCAGCGCATCGTGGTCGCCATCAAGCGCGACCCGTTCGGCCGCACCGCCCGTCAGGTCGAAGAGATCCTGGCGACGACCAACCCCTATGGCATCTCCAAGGCACTGTCCGAGGTGCTGGGCCGCGCCCGCGCGCAGCTCGAGGCCAACGAGTGCGCCGAGGTGGCCCGCCAGATCCGGCTGTTGATGGAGCGCTCCGGTCTCAGCGAGACCGAGTTCGCATCCCGTATCGGCGTTGGCACACAAGAACTTTCGGCCTACACAGCCGGGACCACCAGCCCGTCGGCCGCACTGCTGGTACGCATGCGACGGCTCTCGGACCGCTTCGCCCGGATGCGCTCCGCCCGCTCCTGAGCTTCAGCGCGCCGACCGCCGCTCCTACCGCGAAGCGATCGGCGTGACGTCCATGACCAGCCAGTGCCCGTCCTGCTTGGTCAGCGTGACCCGCAGTCCCAACACCGTCGCCTGCGCGGGCTTGTTCGGGGTGTTCTGCGTGGCGCGCATGACCACCGCGACACTCGCGAAATTCGGGCCGATGGTCTCGATACCGGCCGAGATGGTGCTGGCCTGACCGGCCACCCCCCGGCTGGTGAGATCCTTGGCGACCGCATTGAACTCGTTGCGGTAGGCCTCGGCGCGCTGCGGCGCCATCAACGACGTGGCCCGGTCGATCGACACGTTCGGCGCGCCGGGAGTGAAGGTCGCCGACGCCTCCGCGACACTGCTGGCGATACCGACCACCGTCGACATGTCGGCGCTCGTGGCGCGATCCGGCACCGTCCACTTGGTGTAGCCCACGATGGCGGCCGCAGCCACGGCAACCGCCGTCAGCCCGACGACCGCAAGCCGCAACCTGGGCGCGTCGTCGTCGGTGCCCATGGTCACGCCGTCCCGGCCGAACAGCACGAAGTTGACCACCGACGCCTGCAGCACCAGCAGCCCGACGATCGTGCCCACCACGACCCACCACAGCGGCCGCTCCAGCGCCAGCCCGATGTAGACGAGGCTCGCCAGCACCGCGATCGGCGCCAGCACGTCGAAGACCAGTACCCGCCACGCGTTCCTCATCGCAGCGTCTCCAATCGCGAGATCAGCATCTTGCCGCCGACG
>Ga0207658_10000210_pt1 | contig 60998 bp, 59 predicted proteins | sample KBSS33metaG_FD_184322 | JGI IMG/M metagenome (GOLD analysis project Ga0207658, IMG submission 184322) | Switchgrass rhizosphere microbial communities from Kellogg Biological Station, Michigan, USA - KBS S3-3 metaG (SPAdes) (version 2) | ecosystem: Host-associated > Plants > Roots > Rhizosphere...
ATCAACACACGGCGGGAAAAGTGTCGTTTGGTTACGATCCGCACCGGTGATGAAGCGACCCATATGACCCTCCAGACTGTCAGGCCATCATAGCATATCTACCGCGTTTCCACACAGTCTGGACCAGTCGCGGTCATTCAAAACAGGCTACCTGAATGTCTGCTCCTGATTAAAAGCTGTCCTATCCACGCCGCGAAGAGGGAGGCTGATCCTGTATCACATTTTTGCAATGCCGTGGTTTGTGCAACCGACAGCGGACGTCCGTTGAGGTGCAGTTGACTTAGGTTAAATTGAGACAGCGGTACGTTTGCGACGCCGATGCAGGTAAGCATTCTGATTGAAACACCCTCATTCCGGAAGTCGTGCTGTGTGCGAAGCACGATTGTCATTGAGCATCGTCAGAAGGCCGCCATGCTGTGCTTGGTCGCGCGAGATCGCGTGATACTTGATGAAAGCGTCAAACGCGGTGGTATCGAGCGGGGGAGAATAGAGATAACCTTGTCCGACTGAGCAGCCGAGGGATGTCATAACGGAGAGCTCCGCGTCGGTCTCGATCCCTTCGGCGACGACACGGATGTCCAGCACCCCGCCTAGCTTTATGATGCTCTCGACGATCACCTGCTTGGCAGGGCTGTGAACGACATCGCGCACGAAACTGCGGTCGATCTTGATCTCGGTCAGCGGAAATCGTTCCAGATACCGCAGATTCGAGTATCCGGTACCGAAGTCGTCGATTGAGATTTCAACGCCCAAGCCGCGCAGTTCGCGAAATACGCGCAGGACTTCCGCAGGCTCGGGCATCATGAGACTTTCGGTAAGCTCAAGGGTCAGCCATTCAGGACGACAGCCGGTCTCGGCGACCACCTGCTCGACAAACGCCACCATGTCCCTGCGGGTAAATTCCAGCACCGACACATTGCACGAAAAACGTATCGGTGTGCGTCGTCCGTCGTTGATGCGCATCGCCTGCTTAGCAACCGTTCGCAATGCCCATGCTCCGATGTCCAGGATCGCGCCGGTCTCCTCGGCAACGCTGATGAACCGACTTGGAGACTGCAGCCCGAACACGCCGTGGTTCCATCGAAGCAAGGCCTCGGCACCCACAATGTTTCCCGAATGCAGATCCACCTGAGGCTGATAATGCAACAGCAGTTCCTCGTTCGGAATTGCAGCCTGCAGATCATTTGCCAACCGGATGCGATTGGAGGCGTCGCGTTCGTCCGCCGCAGCAAAGCGATGCGGCGGGTGTGAAGCCATCGCTTTCGATCGCTGCAAGGCTGCGGCAGCCTGGCGAACGAGCTGAAGTGGATCCGACCCGATCGATCCGACCGTGTATCCCGCGCTGAATTGGGTCGTCATTGCCGCGCCGGGCAGAGTGAAGCGGGGCTGCAACAGGTTCAGAACATCGTCGACCAAGTCCGCGGCGCGTTTGGCATCGCCAAGCTCGAAGGCAAGCGTGAAGCTGTTTGTGCCCACGCGCGCCAAGGCGACCGATGGCAACGTTGCGAGGCGCCCGGCGACCGCTCGCAAGAGCGCATCACCGATATCATAGCCGAAGCCATTGTTGACATCGTGAAACCGCATGATGTCGAGCTTGAGCAGCAGCACCACGAATTCTGCGGGAACGCTTATCGACGCCAGCCGATCAAGCAGGCCGTAGCGGTCGAGCAGACCGGTCAGGCGATCAACGCCTGACGCGTAGGTGACATCGCGGATCAGGCCGGCGCAGTGCGTGATCTGCCCGGATGCATCCCGATGCGGCACCAGTCGCAGCGCGTTACGGAACATCGTGCCGTCGCGCTTGTAGTTGCGCAGCGTCACAGAACAGGCGCGACCTTCGGTCAGGGCAGCTCGGATTTCGGCGATTTCTGGCTGCAGGCGGTCGCTGCCTTGAAGATAGCGGCAATTCTTGCCGATGGCCTCAGCTGCAGTATAGCCGGTAATCGCTTCGAACGCGGCGTTGACCTTGACGATGGGGTGCCCACGCTGACGCATGTCGGCGACCACCACGCCATCACCGACGTGGTCCAGAGCCAACCCATATGCAGCCAAAATGGAATCGGAATCGTCCGATGGCCGGTTCAGGCACTCCCATTGCTTGGGCCTGAATCCAAAATCCCCTTGCGGTGGGCCCTTGCTGTCGTCTCGGTCATGCGCCACGGCACGACCAGGGATCGCCGCCGATACCGTTGAAAACTCCGGTCCGGTTGGTCTTTGCGCTGAAAGCAGCGCGATCATTTCGCATTGTCTGGCCTCCAGGTTTGACAATGCGAACCCCCAGCCGAACCTTCAATGACCGCAGAGCGACGCTTCAGGACAAATCGGCGGCACTTTCGTCTTTGGCCGCCACGCCAGACCCGGCACTCTGAAATCGCTGGCGATATTCTATGGGGGTGACACCGATCCGGCGCACAAAAGCGCGCCTCAGGGTTGTCGGCGATCCAAATCCAGCGGCATATGCGATCGTCTTGAGCGGCGCGCCGCTGTCTTCCAGCAAACGCCGGGCAATGTCGATTCTCGTCAGTTCGACATAGGTAGCTGCGCTCGAGCCCAGCTCGGCGTGGAAAAGCCGTGACAGCTGGCGCGGCCCCACCCTCGCTACCTTGGCGAGCGCTTCGAGGGTCAGTTCCCCGCGGGGATATTCGAGGACATGCAGCTTGATCCGGTCGATCGGACTGCTGGTGGCAGATTGAGCGGTCAGGGCGTCGCTGAACTGCGACTGACCCCCCGGGCGTTTGAGAAAGACGACGAGGCGGCGTGCCACCCAGTGCGCGAGCGCCCGGCCATGGTCCTCTTCGATGAGGGCAAACGTCAGATCGATCGCGGCAGTCACCCCGGCTGAACTGAACACGGGTCCGTCGCGGACGAAGATCTGGTCGGGCTCCACCTCGATGTCGGGAAATTCGATCGCCAAACGATCCGCATATTCCCAGTGCGTCGTGGCACGGCGTCCTGCCAGCAATCCTGCGTGCGCGAGCAGGAAAGCGCCGGTACAGGTCGATCCATAGCGCCGGGAGTGCCGGGCCTGATCCTGCAGCCATCGCATTGCGGGGCCGCTCGGGCGCGCCGGCAACCCATAAGGCCCGGTGACGATCAGCGTGTCGCAGGTCGGCGCCGCAGTGTCGATGCTGGCATCAGCCACATATTTTACGCCAGAAGCGGTGTCTGCAACGCCCCCATGCTCGGTGACGAGCTCGACGGTGTAATGCGGTCCTGACCTAATCTTGCAATTGGCTTCGAACAGCGCATCGCGAATACCGGCGATTTCGAGCAGGTGCACATTGGAGGGCGCAAATATGGTGATATGGATGGCCTGTACTCCGCTCAGCGACAGCGCGAGGCCATGGCCCAAGTCGTATACGCCCCTGCTCGCCGAACACAAAGCACGTCGCGGATGCGGTCGGCGCTCGCGTGTGACACTGCCGACCGAGCCGTTGCCAGGCGGCAGGATGATCCCCACATCCGCTGTGAAGCTGGCTAGCCTGTGAGATGTCCCTTGGCTGTCTGGCGGTGCTGGCATTCCAAGGGGCGGCGAAGACGCGGTCATTTTGTTTCGCAAGGGCAGATGGAGACCTGCGGCCAGATACAATATGGAACCCGGTGGATGGTCAGTGCCCTATTCAACGAGGAGACGTTACGATGGCGAACGGCTGGGCGCGCGACGGTGCGATCCAAGATCAGATCGACGACACGGTTAAGGACGCGGTGCTCAGCGCGCGGGCACGCTTGCCGATTGGCGATGGCACCGAATACTGTGACGACTGCGGAGAGGAGATTCCAAAGGCGCGTCGCGCGGCGCTGGCTGGCATTCGTACGTGCATTTCCTGCCAGTCTATGCGTGACCGGCAGATGCGCACCGCAGGAATCAACCGGAGAGGCAGTAAGGACAGTCAGTTGCGCTGATCGAGAAACGCGAACTGACCACGCAGACATAGGGGGCACCGGCGGCAACCGACCCTGACCCAGTCGTTCACGGTTCCAAATTGAATTTCTAGCTGCGCCTGAAGCCGCCACGCCCCTTTCCCGATAGCACATCGGCGGCACTTTTGACCAACTTATGGGTTGAGGTTGACCGGCCCTGCGCCACGCCCAGTTGCTCGGTGGGCCGGTCCATAGAAGGGTAAAAAACTCTATCCGGGGATGTGGATCCCGCAAAGCTTGTTGCCGTCGGGATCGCGCACGTAAGTCAGGTGGATAGTTCCCATCGCGGACTCCCGCGGGCCAGGAGCGTCTTCGATTGACGTCCCGCCGTTGGCTACGGCTACATCATGAAATTGCTGAACTTGCTCGGGCGAATTGCACGAGAAAGCAACGGTGCCCCCGTTCGCCACGGTGGCAGGTTCATCGTTGATCGGCTGGGTGATGATGAAGTTGGTTCCGCCCTGGTTCGGGTAGAAGAGGCGCGTATGTCCGCTTCCAGCGATGTTGATCATCGGCTCTGGCACACCCAGAACACCCAAAACCGCGTTGTAGAACCGCCGCGATCGCTCGATGTCATTGGAGCCTACCATCGTGTGGAATAGCAATTTCTCTCTCCCTATCGTTACGAGGACGCTTGTGGAGGCAGTGTGGAAGCGGAGCAAGCGACGAGTTGCGTTCTCAGCCAATTTAGAAAGCCTATCCGATCGCGCTTAGTTGGCCAGTCGGGGAAGCACCGGACGTCGGGTATTGGCGAGCGCTGCCGCTAGACACCTTACGTCGGAACGGCAGGAAAGTCCCAATTATCGTCGCAGCGAGGCGATCGCTTCCTCATCCCGCCCACTGATGCCGGGCCACCTATACCTTCGGCAACGTGCGGCTGGCCGTAAGTGTCTTGAGGCTGGCATACTGAACCAACGTCGCTCTTCCGACCTTCACGGTGTCGAGATCGCCAGCCTGAATCAGCTCGTAGATACGGGAGCGACTTAGGCCGGTGATGCGGACCGCCGTCGAAATGCGCACCATCTGGGGCTCGATTTTTTGCTCCCAAGCTCTCTCGATCATGTCCGCCCCTTCCGCGCGCCTTCGCGTGCCTTTCCGAAACCGCGATCGCTCTCGAGAAACGAGGTCAGCATCGCAGGAATCAATTCGGTATGGACTTGTAACGGATTTGCGCCGGTCACCTGAGCGATTAGAGCTCGCAATAGGAGACCTACGAGATGATCAAGCACACAGAAGAGTTCAAGCAGGAGGCGGTGCGTATTGCGCTGACCAGCGGATTGCCCCGCGACCGGGTCGCATCAGATTTGGGGATAGGGAAGTCGACGCTGGGCAAGTGGGTATCACAGTATCGGCCCAGTGATCTGGTTTCAGCGCCGCAGGCAGATCTGGCACGTGAGAATGAACGCCTTCGCCTTGAGAACCGTGTGCTGCGGGAGGAGAGGGAAGTACTAAAAAACCGTCGCCGGCTGGGCCCGCCTGTACGCGGTAGAAACGGGTCATGCTATGGTGCGGTTGGGAGGGTCGCGGCCGATGGCTTATTGGAGGCATGATACCCCGTTAAAAAACGTGGCCCGTGGGTGTTTGCGTACTTGAAAGTGGTGACGCCGTTCTGCGGCGATCCCGGTTAGGAAGATGACGTTTAGCATCGCCCATACCTTCCTATTTTAAAGGAGGACTTGGAATGGAACGATCAAAATCCGGCGCGTTGTCTATGGTCAATCCACGCGCCGCTGCCATCGACATCGGGTCGACCATGCATATGGCGGCCATAAATCCGACCGCCAACGATAATCCGGTACGAGCGTTTGGCACATTCACCGGCGATCTCCATGATATGGCCCGCTGGTTCAAGACATATGGCGTCACGACTGTCGCGATGGAGTCGACCGGTGTTTACTGGATTCCGGCCTATGAAGTGCTTGAAGGACACGGCTTTGAGGTGATCCTGGTCAATGCGCGATATGCCAAGAACGTGCCGGGTCGCAAAACTGACGTCAGCGATGCGGCATGGTTGCAACGCCTGCACAGCTACGGGCTGCTGCGGGGGAGTTTCCGCCCCGAGGCGGGTATTGCGACCATGCGTGCCTATCTGCGGCAACGCGAGCGGCTGATCGAATATGCCGCCTCACATATTCAGCACATGCAGAAGGCGCTGATGGAAATGAATGTGCAACTCCATCACGTCGTCTCCGACATCACCGGCGTGACGGGCATGCGCATCATCAGGGCCATTGTGGGCGGGGAACGGTCGCCCAACACGCTGGCGCAGATGCGCGACGTCCGCTGTCATGCAACTATTGAGACCATTTGTGCGGCATTATCGGGAAACTGGCGGGACGAACATATCTTCGCGCTTGGCCAATCCCTAGCCCTGTTCGACTTCTACCAAACCAAAGTTCTCGAATGTGATCGAAAGCTTGAGGTCGCGCTCAAGGCGCTCGAAATCGACGAGGGATATGATGTTCGCCAGCTTCCAAAAGTCCGGACCAAAAGGCGACAAGTAAACACGCCCGACTTCGAGGTCCGGTCCGCGCTCTATCGCGTGCTGGGCGTGGACCTGACGCAGATCCACGGAATCGGTCCATCGCTCGCGCTCAAGCTGGTCGGCGAATGCGGCACCGATCTTGCGGCATGGCCCAGTTCGAAGCATTTTACGTCCTGGCTGTGCCTGGCGCCGGGCAACAAGATATCGGGCGGTAAGTTGCTGTCGTCGAAAACTCGACGATCCTCGAGCCGGGCCGCAGCACTCCTGCGCTTGGCCGCAACTACAATTGGCCGCAGCGACACCGCACTGGGCGCCTTTTACCGAAGGCTGTCGGCGCGCGCTGGGAAGGCGAAAGCGGTCACCGCAACCGCACGCAAAATCGCCGTCCTATTCTACAACAGCTTGCGCCACGGCATGGCGTATCATGATCTCGGCGCAACCCAATATGAGGAACGCTATCGCAGCCGCGTCATCGGAAATCTCAGGCGGCGCGCCAAGGCGTTCGGCTTCTCCCTCCAGGAAGTACCAAGCGAACCTGAGATGAGTGTTTCTTAGGAAGGCCACGCAGTTCTTCGCGAGCCAAAGGCCGTGAAGTTCGCTTTTGTGCATAGCTGGCGGCACCGGTGGCCCGTTGAACTGCTCTGCCGTGTCATGCTTGTCAGTGAGCGTGGCTATTGATCCTGGCGCTCGCGACCGATCAGCCAACGTGCGCGCACGGTTATGAAAGTGCTGGCACATATCCGGGAACAGTATCGCCTCAGCCTTGGCAGCTATGGTCGTCCGAGGATGACAATGGAACTCAAGGAGGTCGGCCTCGCCGTTGGCGAGCGCCGGGTCGGTCGGCTGATGAAGATCAACGGGATCAAGCCTGTCCGCACCCGTAGGCACAAGGTGACAACGGACAGCCATCATCGCCTGGGGGTCGCAGCGAACTGGCTGGACGGCGACTTTGCCGCCGATGCGCCCAACCGTAAATGGGCGGGCGACATCACCTATATCTGGACCTCAGAAGGCTGGCTTTACCTTGCCGTCATCCTCGACCTGCATAGCGGACGTGTCGTGGGTTGGGCTGTCAGCGACAGGATGAAGAAGGATCTGGCGATCAGGGCGCTGGATATGGCGGTGCGCCTGCGCCAGCCTCCAGAAGGCTGCCTTTTCCATTCGGATCGCGGCAGCCAATATTGTTCTTACGACTATCAGAAAAAGCTGCAGGCCTATGGCCTGCGTCCATCGATGAGCGGCAAGGGAAATTGTTACGACAACGCCTCCGTCGAGACCTTCTTCAAATCCTTGAAGGCCGAACTCATCTGGCGGCAGAGCTGGCCGACGCGGCGCCAGGCAGAAGCCGCCATCTTTCAGTACATCAACGGGTTCTACAACACCCGCCGCCGACATTCATATCTGGGCGGCATCAGCCCGCTCGCCTTCGAAGCCAAGGTGGCTTAATGAGATAGGTGACCGGCACAAAACCGTTACAAGTCCAAACGTGCGTTTTCCCGAGTGGTACGTGGGAGAGATATTTGTGGCTGCGGGAGCGCTTGTTCCCAATGCCAGACGGGACAATTTTGAAGAGGATCAGGCTTGGAAGGAAGTTCGCCGCGACCTCGGAGCTGTCGCAAAAGAACTTTCAAGTAACGCTTATGAAATCTCTAACCAGGGTCAGCTGACGCTGGATAAGCTGGCGGACAAAACATCAGAGATGGGCGAAGCTCTCGCAGCAGCGCGACGAGGGGGGGTCCGTTCGGAGAATCGGCTGATAGAGATTTCTCACGAAGTTACGAAACTTCAAAAGCGCGTCGCTAGCGCGTCACGCGACGCTGATCTCCCGACATTGGCATCCCTCCAGGCCCTCGGCTCCGAATTGGTGGACGTAAAGACCGAAGCCGTCCGCGCACTTGGGGGGCCTGAGCAGAAAGTTGATGTGGAGGAGGTCGAGTTGAAAGCCCGAAATGCGATGCTGGCGGAGGTCTGGGTCCTGCTCCAACGTGGGCTCAAGCCCGAATGTCTTGCTCAGGCCCTTAAAGCCCTGACCAACGAATATGGGGCGGATTTTGCGTAGCTGCGAAGGCGGTTGGGGCCGCACAGCGTCGCGGCCAGTGCCCATCTCAGCCTCCATAATTGCGCCTCGCAGGGACTCGGACTACCTCTTCCAATCACGTCCAGCCTTTTCCACGAATTTAGATCATGCTAATGATGCCTTTGGTGAATTCGTAAGTCTATGATTTGACTGCGAAATCAATCGCTTAGGTCGCCCGGCCGGAAGCTCTTCTGACGATCATCCAGTGACGTCCAGCAGCGTCTAAAATTCAAGCGATCCAAACAGCTCGGATCATAAACGAAGCCTGTTAGGACATCTCATTCGCAATTGGCGTGGCGATCAGCTCCAAGCTTCGTTTTGCGTATTCGAGTATTCGACACATAGCCGCTACTTTGCCACCCCCTACAGGCATATTGGTCTCGGTCTCTTTTACAACCTCATTCGAGATGGCTATGAACTATCAGCAAGCCCCGCCCGCCGATCCGAGCGCATGAGTGATCGCCACCGGCAACAGTGCCGTCACGGGCCGGCCGTTCAACATTGCCGTGGCGTTCGAGCCGTCTGATGCTGCGGGCCATCGCCCAATCCACCTTCCACCCTTTCGCCGACTATAAGTGGGGTCCCGCCACCGGCGCGCCTAGCTTCGCCAGCGAGCCGCCAGGCGATGCGCTGCCCCGCACGCCCGAGGTGCGCCGATCGACCCGGTTCTGTGTCCGCGACCTCGCGCTCTGGCTTGCGGGTCGACATCCCTGGCGGCAGGTCGTGCGCGCATTCATATCTTCGCCACCGCTTCGGTATCATGTTCGGCTCTGCTAAGGCGTCGCGCCGGCGCGGAAGGGGGCCTTCGCGGATCGGCGAGGGAAGGCGACGCCTAGACGCGGGCGAGGTATGTCGCCGACAAAATGAAAAGGAGCCGCGAAATCATTCGTGCCGCCAGCGCAATTGGCTACCTTTGCCGCCCCTCCGGTGGATAAGGCTCAAATTCGGTCGTTTGTCGGGCGCCGACTGGCAGGCGACGCAGGTGCGGGCGCCAAGCACCCTGGCGACACCCGAGACGTCGTCGTTCGCTTTAGCTTGATGCAAGAACGAACCTGCGGAAGCCGGCGAGGGATGAGGCGCACCGAGTGGGGACAATTGTGTACGCCTCATCCCCCTGCAGCATTCGCTGACTTCGCTCGGGGGAGCGGGCCTCTGTATGAACCGCAACCGTTGCCGACAGGTGTTTTCATCGTCCCGTATTTCTACTGGACGGCGAAATCATTGACTGGTCTACAGAGTTACTCAGTCTCCGCTTGAAGACTAAGAGACCAGATAGGCAAATCGACCTCATGGAGGTTTTTGCTGTGGGCAGGCCAATTGATCGCTGCACTGCGATTTGTTGCCAACCTCGAGAGCCGCTGGATTATGAGCGGGTGGTCGTCGAAGGCGAATAACATTCGGATTCTTGGAAAGAGCGGTTGAACTTTGTTGTCGTTCCTTAAATTCAATTTCCGGCAAAATGGCCGAGCGCTCCCAGTTCGTTGACGGACAGGATGTCGATCCACTGCAGACCTGCAAAGCCTTCATTTGCCCATCGGACAACACCCCGGCACTCGCGTCCATTTGGGAGATGAACCCAGACGCGTAGTCCTGCACGGAAGGCACCGTCGTGCCGGACCATCATGCCGCGCTGCGAAATATTGCCAACTTCGAGCTTATGCGGACCATTGACGCTACGGCCCTCCGCTTGCATGCCTGGGGTTGCGAGGCGCAAGGGCCTGGCCCGACTGGAACGCGCTTCCGCCACCAGTTCCCGCAGCAACGCCGCGCAGTCGATTCTATGCTGGAACGCCATTGCATATCGGTCCCCATCGTTCGCGGTCACGATCGCTTGCTTTGAAACGGTGTCAGACAGGTCGAGCCGGATAATCTGCCCAAACTGCAAATCCATGGGCGATGACAGCTCCACGCCGGTGTTTGAAATCATGTGCAGTCTGGCCAGTCCCGCTTCGTCACCCACGGCCAAGCGAGCAATACGGTTCACAGTGGCAAGTCTGGAATCGCATAGGCCATCGTTCCGTCGCGCGTCGGGCAAGCTAAACTTCATATCCATGTTCGTTGCCATGCACCTCTCCCTTGGTCCCGAGACCCAAGCTGCACGGTCGCAGTCGAACGGACAATGCGTAGCGGCTACGGGGGCGGGGGTAAGGGGCTGTTTACGCTAGCAGGCGCAAATGTGCATAGTTGCGCCAGAGAAAGATCCGGCGCCTCAGCCGTCGGCATCGATACCGGGAAACTACGGTATATCCATTAATCGACGAGAGGGCCAAGAGGGACTAGAAGGGCCCCGTTCCAGCCAGGTAGTCATTTTGCCCCTAATCCACATTGTCGACGACGACGTGCATGTGCGCGCCGCCACCAGCTACCTCCTTGCAAGTCGGGGATATCCGACCGAAGTCTACGCAAGCGCAGAGGAGTTTCTGGATCAAGCCAATCTGGAGCGCGGATGCGTTCTTCTGGATCTGCGCATGCCCGGGCTAGACGGTCTTGGTACTATCGCCAGGCTCGCGGAGCGGCATGTCACGATCCCGACGATCATGATGACCGGGCATGGGGACCTCAGCACGGCTGTACAGGCAATGAAGCTGGGCGCCGTCGATTTCATCGAGAAGCCCTATCAGGAGGAGCAACTCCTTGCTGCTATCACACGGGCGCTTGATCTGCGGGCGCAGGAGCGTCGTCGTACGCAAGGCCGATCAGATGCATTGGCGCGAACCGGAAAACTTTCTCCGCGCGAGCTCCAAATTCTACAGGGGCTAGTGGGCGGTCTCAGTAACAAGGGGATCGCACGTCTTCTGGAGCTTAGTCCCAGGACCGTGGAAATGCACCGGGCGCGCATGATGGAAGATCTCGGCTGTGGTAGCCTGTCCGAAGCGGTGCGCATTGCAATTGACGCGGGCCTCTCGCCCCTCAACGCAGAATGTTTTGAACCACCCAACAAGGCTGCCCCTGCTCTGCCAGCACCGGAAGAACAGTGCGTCCCGGTCGGCGCTGCGGAGCCGATGCCCCCGGCCAACGAACTGCTCGAAGGGGCGATCGACTGCATCTTCCTGCTCGATCATGCGTGGCGCTTCACCTACCTCAACCGCAACGCTGTAGAGAAGATCGGCCGAGGCCGGGATCTGCGGGGCACGGTTATCTGGGACAGTTTTCCTCTCGCGATCGATACACTGGGCTGGGCGGAGCTTCATCGAAGCGCCGCTGAACGCACGTCCGGCCGCTTCCAGTTTTTCGAGCCTGACGTCGATTGCTGGTTCGACGTGAATGTCCGCGCCGTGGCGACCGGGCTCCAGGTTGCGTTTCGCGATATCACGGCCGAGCGGCAGATCAACGTCGCTTTGCAGATGAGTGAGGAAACGCTCCGCACGGCGCTGGACGCGACCGGCGATGGCGCGTGGGACTGGAATTTCGACACCGGCAAGATCACCATGTCAGGTCGGTTCGTCGAGCATCTGGGTTATGCGCCGGGGGAATTGCGGGACGATATCGATGCGGTTCGTGAACTGGTGCATGCTGACGACTGGCCGGTCCTGGAGGAGCGACTGCAAGATCATTTCAACGGCAAAACCGACACCTTCGCCTGCGAATATCGTCTTCGGCGTCGCGATGGCAGCTGGTGCTGGAACTTCGATCGCGGGCGCATCGTGGCCCGCAACGCACTATCGGGAGCGCCATTGCGGATGGTCGGCACGGCCTGCGACGTGAGTGAGCGCAAAGCCGCGGAAGCGCGCGGCATGGAGGCACTGGAGCGGCTCGCTCTTGCTCAAGGAAATTCGGGCGCCGGCACATGGGATCTGGATCTCGAAACTTATCGCCTTCAGCTCTGCCCGCGCAGTCGCGAAATGCACGGCTTGTCGCCAGACGGTCCGGCAGAACTGAGCGACGAGGAATGGCGATCCTGTTTGCATCCAGACGACCTGGCAAGCACGCGTGAAGCGCTAGAGAAGGCCGTGCGAACGAAGACGGGCCTCAGTATCCGGTATCGGACCGTCGCGGGAGAAAAGTGCAGATGGGTGCTCGGCCTGGGAAGTCTCGTTCCCGGGTCGCGCGACCAGGCTCCCCGCTTTGTCGGCTTGAACCTGGATGTAACAGGCAGCATGGAGGCGGAATTCGCGTTGCAGCACATGCAGTCCGAGATCCTTCATCTTTCCCGCGTCAGTGCGATGGGTGCACTGGCGACAACATTGGCGCATGAGTTGAACCAACCGCTAACGGCGATTGCCGGATTTGTCGGTGGTATTCGGGGCTATGTCGAAGCAGGCAAACCTTATGATCGTGCAGCCGCCCTCAAAGCGGTTGAGGGGGCCGAGCGTGGCGCGCATTATGCAGCGGAGATCGTCCGTAGGCTCCGCGAACAGACAAGCGATACCGCGCCCGAACGAAAGCCGGACAGCCTGCGCGACACGATTAGCGAAGCCGTTCAGTTGTGCGGGCCACGATGCAACAGCCAGCGCGCCATCGATGTCGAGATCGACAAGGCGGCAGACCTTGTTCTCATCGATCGAGTCCAGATCGAGCAAGTTCTGCTAAACCTCCTTGGCAATGCCTGCGACGCATCCGAAACTTCTGGCTCGACCAAGCGGATCGTCGTTTCTGCCGTGCCGTCCGACGAGAGTTTGGTCGTGGTACGCGTAAGCGATGGCGCTGGCGGCATCCCGCCCACATTGAAGGCTGAAGTCTTTCAGGCGAGCTTCACTACGAAGCCACAGGGCATGGGACTTGGGCTCTCGATCTGCAGGACCATCGTCGAAAATCACGGCGGACAAATCTGGGTCGAGGACAATCAACGAGGAGGCAGCGACTTCTGCTTCACCATTCCTCGCCAGGCTAAACACCTGAAGGTCTCGATCAATGATTAAACATGGGTTGTTGCGCTGGCGCATCGGCTTTGGGACCTAGTCGGCCATGATCATGCATGGAACACATGATAAGTATCTGGTTATCCTGTCGATTCTTATCGCTATGTTTGCATCGTTCACGGCGCTCAGTCTTGCGGCGCGCATGCGGGCCTCGGTGGGCTGGACGCACCGCGTGTGGCTGTTAGCGGCAGCCGTCGCATTAGGCGCCGGAATCTGGTCGATGCATTTCGTGGCTATGCTGGCATTCAGCATGCCGGGAATGGAAACGTCTTATGATCTCGGTTTCACTCTCCTGTCCTTGTGTATCGCACTGATTTTTACGGGTGCCGGCTTTGCTGTCATGAACTGGCGAGCCATTTCAGCGCCGCGCGTCGTGGCGGCCGGCTTGCTGATCGGTTCGGGCGTCCTGGCGATGCACTATGTTGGAATGGCGGCAATGCGCATGGCGGGGACGCTGAGCTATGATCGTCAATGGCTGGCCGCGTCCATATTGATCGCTCTTGGCGCAGCCACAGCCGCGGTCTGGTTGGCGGCACATGATAGAACATTGCCGCACAAATTGGTTGCCGCTGTCGTCATGGGAGCAGCCATTGCAGGCATGCACTATACGGGCATGCACGCCGCTATATTCACCGGGTCGGAAGCGGTGGACATGGCAAAGGGCGGCGCGAGCCTTGGGCAGACATATTTGGCCATTCTGATCAGCGTCGTTACGCTGCTAATATTGTTCCTGGCGCTGGCCGCTGCCGGCTTGGAGACGATCTTCCAGGGCTTTGCCCGGCGCGAGGCCCGCATTGCGCTTCGCCTCCAGGTCGCTGACGTCCTGCGAAGCCGTGATACCGAAACGGGCCTTCGCGATGTCGCCGCTCTTATGGGTGCGCATTTCGGCGTGACGCGGACAGGCTATGGCCAGCTTGATCCGATTGAGGACATGTTCGACTACGACATCTGCTGGACCGACGGGATCGTTCCGCCACTGCTCGGGCGCTTCCCCGCCGCCGCTTTCGGCATCAAGATCGTTTCGGCGCTCAACAACGGGCAGACCGTCGTCATCGAGGATCTGCTTAATTCCGAACTAAGCGACGAGGCGCAAACCCATGACACGGCGCGATCGACAGACACGCGCGCCATTCTCGTGGTCCCATTCGTGCGCGACGGACGCCTGCAAACCATCGTGTATCTGAACGACCGCCAGCCGCGCCGCTGGCATCGCGAAGACATCGCCTTCATGGAAGAGATCGCCGAGCGAACGCGTCTGGTGATCGAGCGCGCGAAGGTCGAGGAGCAATTGCGAGTCCTGAATGCGACGCTCGAGGCGCGCGTTGATGCGCGCAGTCGCGAACTGCGCGAAGCCCAGGAGGCGCTGCTACACAGTCAAAAGCTGGAAGCTGTCGGCCAACTGGTGTCCGGCATGGCGCATGATTTCAACAACGTGCTCGCTGCCATCGTTGGCGCCTTCGATCTCGTGCGCCATCGGCCCCACGAACCTGCGCGTGTGGAGAAATATGCCGAAGCGGGACTCGAAGCGGCGCAGCGCGGCGCCAAGCTGACCGCTCAGTTGCTCGCCTTCGCGCGCTCGCAGCGTATCCAGCTTCAGCCGATTTTCATATGCGATGTCATCAGGCCCTTGCACGATCTTCTGGCCCGGACCTTGGGGCCGATGATCAGGCTCGAATTCAAGCTCAACCCCAATCCCGTCCCCGTGCTCGCAGATGCAACCCAGATCGAGATGATGGTGCTGAACCTCGCGATAAACGCGCGCGACGCAATGCCGAACGGCGGCATTCTCGAGATTTCTACACGCTTATGTACGATAAGTGGGGATCCCGAGCTTACGGACGGCGACTATGTAGAAATCGCGGTTCTGGACAGCGGGACGGGGATGGATGAGACGACATTGCGCCGTGCCATGGAACCGTTCTTCACGACCAAGCCGGTGGGCAAAGGAACCGGCCTTGGACTTGCTCAGATTTACGGCAGCGCCCGGCAAGCCGGGGGCACCGCTCGTGTGGAAAGCGTTTTGGGCGAGGGCACGACCGTTCGCGTCCTGCTGCCCTGCACGACTATGATGCCGGTCTCGGTGCCAGAGCCGCTTTCTCCTGGCCGTAGACAAAAGCGCGACCGAGTTAAAATCCTGCTGGTCGATGATGACCGGAGCGTAAGGAGCATTCTCGCTGGCGTTCTGGAAGATCTCGGGCATGTCGTCGTTGAAAGCGAGGACGGCGATGCAGCGCTCGCTGTTCTGGAGACCCAGGATTTCGATGTCGCCATCATCGACTTTGCCATGCCAGGCATGAACGGTGCCGAGCTAGCGAGGCGCATTACCCAGAAATGGCCGGCCCTGCCCATCCTTTTCGCCAGTGGATTTGCAGACACGGATGCCATCGAGGCGGCCATAGGTCTTGAAGCGACGATATTGCGTAAGCCGTTTCAAATAGATCAGTTACTATCCTCGCTCGACCGAATCCTCGATCATTCTGACAGGTCTACTCCAATGAGAATGAACATCGGCCGGGAGGAAAGTCCTGACTCCGCGCACTGAGGCGCCCATCAGCGGGCCCAACTCGCAGCCAAGGCGGGCAAGGCCAGAAACTTTAAGGCTGCGGCGAAGTAGTGGAGGATTGCAAATGCCTTCTTCAACATAGCGTGTGCCGACTGCAGCCCGCTGTGTGAAAAGGGTTTTAGAATGACGCCATGCCCCCCGCAAAATCGTCCGGTAAGTTACCTGAATACCATCGCAGATCATTATGCTTGAACGCAGCCAGGGGGCGCCGGCTGAGGTAAAACAGCGGGATCGCTTGGTCGGCCGGTTGCGATTTCCAGGTTGCGGGGATGGCTGGGCATGGCAGCATAAATAGGGCCACTGGACCAGCGCACGAATCGACGCGCTAGTCCGGCGGATCCGCTGAGCACTGGCTCAATGGTGATCAATTACGGCGCGGAGGGCATAATGATCGGGTAAAGGCAGCCTTGCTCCCACAGAATACGGGCACGCAATGCGTTAGCTACAGGGCGAAACGCGGATTTGAAGCCGGACGGATCACTCCAAACCCGTTCGGGTGGCCAGTCGCTATTGCATGAGATAAGATCTCGCCGCCATTTTAGCAGTTCATCATGATAGCGTCGCATAATCTCGGGTGGAACGATATCGCGCGAAGCTTGGAGCGCAATTGCTTCTTCTTGGCAATGCACTGTGACCTTCTTTGAAAGGGCCAACCGTAACCGGTTCAGTGGATCTGAGCTTCGGGATGGACAGTCGTCCACAACGGCCAGAATTGCAGTAGCCAAGTCGAGCATCTCTCGATGCTGTGCATCAAATACCTCCCGCATCTGCATTCCCCTTTGTTTTGATTGGATATGTTGCATCGGCCTGGTGGCGTTAAAGCGGATTAAAATGTTTTTGCGGTCATTACTGTATGGGGCTTCGATCTTGCCATCGGCAGTATCAAGACCTCGTCTGAGTCCGTATTCGTCTTTCAACGTCCACGTTCGTCCAGCTATTTCCGACATGGCGCTGCGTTCCGACGCCGCCTGTCTTTCTTGTAATTCGTCAGAAATCCGCGTCATGTATCTGACAAACTAATTGCGGTTTGTCAGAATTTCGTATACACGCTTCTGACAAAGGAATTACCATGCGCGGGCCGGGTCTCGATCTCAAAAATGCCATATCAAGCCGGATGGTCTCCGGAGGCGTGCCTGCAGTCTGGACGCCGCAGGACTTTCTCGATCTCGGCTCTCGCGACGCCGTCGATCAGGCGCTCCATCGACTGACCCGCAATAGCGACATTCGCAGGATTGTCCGCGGCCTGTATGACAAGCCGAAACTCAACCACCTCACGGGCAAGCCCACGCACCCCGATCCGCGCGCCGTCGTCGATGCACTGGCTCGGCGGGACCAAGCCCGTATCCTCGTCGATGGCGTAACCGCGGCCAACGATCTGGGACTCTCCGATGCCGTCCCTGCTCGCATCGTCGTCCATACCGACGCAAGACTGAAGCCCATCACGCTCGGCAACCTCCAGATCGATTTCAAAACCACTGCGCCCAGCCGGCTTCACTGGGCCGGCCGGCCGGGCATGCGTGTAGTCCAGGCCTTGCATTGGTTGCATGACGCCGGGGGCGACACCGATCCGGCTGTTGCCAAGCGCCTGCGCACCATCTTCGCCCACCCTGATCACGGCGCCGACATCGTCAACGACCTCCAGGCAGATATGCTGACGCTCCCGCTATGGATGCAAAATATCCTGCGCAATACGATGCCGGTTACCTCGCCGGCTGACCGCCTGAAGGCCGAGCGAGCATGACAATGAACCGCGCTTACGCCCAGTTTCTGGCGGCCGATCCCACGGATCGACGGGATGTATTCATCGGCGCCGGGCAGCGGCTCGGCACAGCACCCCAGAATATCGAGAAGGATTTCTGGGTCTGCTGGACCCTCGATGCGCTGTTCAACGGTCCGGCGTCCCACGGCCCGCGCCTCCTGTTCAAAGGGGGCACATCGCTGTCAAAAGGCTTCGGTCTGATTCAGCGTTTCTCCGAGGACATAGACATCACGGTGTTTCGCGAAGACATCGGCCAGGATGCAAGCGTCGAGGCGCTAGAGGGGATGTCCGGCAAGAAGCGACAGGCCAAGCTCGATGCCATCAAGGCGGCGTGCCAAGCCTTCATAGGCGGAGACCTGTGCGCCCAGCTTTCGGGGACACTGGCCACTGCAGTGGGCGAGGGCATGGCAGGCGCGAAGGTCGAACTCGATCCGGACGATGAAAGCGCGCAGAGCCTTCTCCTTTGGTATCCGAGCGTGACCGCCGAGTCCGATGGCTACATCCGCAAAGCCGTCAAAATAGAATCCGGGGCCAAATCCGCTCTCGACCCTCATGCCCGCCACAGCGTCATTCCTTATCTCGCCGACGACCTGCCCGCCCTCGACCTGACGGTCGTCAACGTGACCATCGTCGACGCGGAACGGACCTTCTGGGACAAGGTCGTCATTCTCCATGGCCTGCGCCGCTGGTTCGACGCCCGGCAGGTTCTGCGTGCGGGTGGCCAGCGCGTCTCACGCCATTATTACGACGTGCATCAACTGATGATCGCGGGAACGGGCGCTTCAGCGATGGCCAACCCCGAGCTCGGCAGGGATTGCGTCGCGCACGCCCGGATGTTCTTCAATAGCCGCGACCTCGATCTCGCCCATGCTGAGCCCGGCAGCTTCTCCATGATACCGACCGATGCGATGATCGCTGACCTCCGCCGCGACTATGGTGCCATGGCCGGCATGATCTTCGGCGATGTGCCCGACTTCGATGCAGTCCTCGCAACCGTCGAAACGCTCCAGCGCTCGTTGAACGAACCGGCTGCATAATTACCACCGGCGGCATCGCTCATTGTCCGAAATTTGTAGGTGTATTTCGGACATGAGCAGCCGGATGCCAAAAGGACTCGAACCATCCCGTCATTTAGGTGCAAGCTCGTTTACCGGTGTCCAGAAACCCAATGATTTGAATGGCATGGCACGGTCCAACGATGACCTTCTGAGGGCATCTTATTTATCGCGACACTATCGGTCACGAAGACGGTACAGCCCCTGCCATTCCGGCTGATCAGAGTACGTTGCCGTCTAGCACCGTGAGCAACCGTCGTGCACCCCATGGTTCGCGCAGCAAAAGACCATCATCGAGCAGCCTACGAAATTGCGTATCGTCGAGCGGCTCGGCAAATAGATAGCCTTGGCCGACCGAACAGCCCAGTGCCCGCATGATCGCGCGTTCGGCTTCGGTTTCTATCCCTTCGGCCACGACACGAATTTCGAGCGCGGCACCCAGCTTGACGACGCTTTCCACGATCACGCGCTTGGTGACGCTATGGGTCGCGTCGTGCACGAAGCTGCGATCGACCTTGATCTCGCTGAGCGGAAAGCGCTCCAGATACCGGAGATTGGAATATCCGGTGCCGAAATCGTCGATCGATATGCCGACTCCCAAGTGCCGCAGATCTTCGAAGGCACGCCGGATTGTATCCGGCTTCGGAATTATCAGATCTTCGGTAAGCTCCAGCGTTAGCCACTCCGGACGATAGCTGGCCTCGTCGAGCGCGCGACGAACGAAGCCGACCATGTCGCCCCGCGTGAATTCCTGTGCCGAAACATTGAGCGAGAAGCGGAGTGGCGTGCGGCGATCGCGGTTGATTTCGGCGGCGTATGCGGTGATCGTTTTCAGCCCCCACGCGCCGATCTTCAGCAGTGCGCCGGTTTCCTCGCGACGCGGAGGAAACGCTGGGGCGGCTGCAGGCCGAACGCACCGTGGTTCCACCGCACCAGGGCTTCGGCACCGACCAGATCGCCGGTCTCGAGATCGACTTGCGGCTGGTAATGAAACACCATCTCGTCGTTCGCGAGCGCGGTCTGTAATTCGGTGGCGAGCCGGATGCGGTTGCGGGCGTCACGCTCGTCCGAGGCGGCATAAGCGTGCGGCGCATGCGCGGGCTTTGCTTTCGATTGCTGCAGCGCCGCGCCCGCCTGCCGCACGAGCTGAAGCGCGGCGCCGTTCGGTGGCCCCAGCGCAAAGCCCGCCGCGAACTGGACCGACAGGTCAGCGCCAGGCAACACGAAACGCGGCCTGAGCAGCGCGAGAAGATTCTCCACCATATCGGCTGCGCGGCCGGCATCGTCGATCTCGAACGCCAGCGCGAAGCTGTTTGTCCCGACGCGCGACGGCAATCGAAGGCGTTGTTGCCAGCCGCGAAACCGCCGCCCTTAGCAACGCATCGCCGACCTCATAGCCGAAGCCGTTGTTGACATCGTGAAAGCGCACGATGTCGAGCTTGACCATCAGCAGCAGCGCGTCAGGGCACGCGCCAGTCACGTCCAGCCGGTCGAGCAGGCCGTAGCGATCGAGCAGCCCGGTCAGGCGATCGACACCCGCCGCCTCGGTCACGTCGCGGATCAGGCCGACGAAATGCGTGACCTCTCCACTCCCATCACGGAGCGGCAGCAGGCGCAGCGCGCTGCGGAACATCGTGCCGTCGCGCCGATAGTTGCGTAGCGTGACTGAGCAGGCGCGGCGCTCGGCCAGCGCGGTGCGGATTTCGTCGATCTCGGGCTGGAGCCGATCGCTGCCTTGCAGATATCGGCAATTCTTGCCCAGCGCTTCGGCGGCCGAATACCCCGTGATCGCCTCGAACGCCGGATTAACGCTGACGATCGGATGACCGCGGGCCCGCAGATCGCCGATGATGACGCCTTCGTTGCTCTCGGCCAGCACCAGTTCTGCAACAGTGAGCGGCGGCGGCGCAATCCCGTCCGGCAGCACCCCGGGCGCCGCCGGGCGCCTTGCGTTCCAGAATTTCATGATCGCTCCCCGCGCGCGGTTTAGACGTTTCGTCGCGTGCTCTGCTTGCGAAGATGGGCCGGCGGCTATGGTGCTGCAACGGGAGAAGGGCTGCGTTTCAGGACAAAATGGAGGCGGTTGCGGCGGCTGCGCTCGTGCCCTGTCCCGTCGTCTGGAAGCGGAGCCGATATTCAAGCGGCGTGACATGAATCCGACGCAGGAAGGCGCGCCGCATCGTCGTGATCGAACCAAAGCCCGCGGCGTGCGCAATTGTCTTGATCGGTGCACTGCTCTCTTCCAGCAGACGACGCGCGATGTCGATCCGAACCAGTTCGACATAGGTGGCGGGGTTCATGCCAAGCTCGGTGCGAAATAGTCGCCGGAGATGGCGCGGACTGAGGCCAGCGATGTCAGCCAGTACATCGAGACCGAGCTGATCTGCGGATGCTCGAGGATGTGAAGTCGCAGCCGATCGATCGGACCGGTCGCCGCGGTTTGCGCCGTCAATGCCGCACTGAATTGGGACTGGCCGCCTGGTCGCTTCAGAAAGACAACCAGCCGCCGCGCAACCCATAGGGCGAGTGCGCGCCCGTGGTCCTCCTCGATCAGGGAAAAGGCGAGGTCGATCGCCGCGGCCACGCCGGCGGAGCTGAACACAGGACCGTCGCGCACGAAGATGCGGTCCGGTTCAACCATAACATCTGGATAGGTCGCGGCGAGGCGCCCGGCATATTGCCAGTGGGTGGTGACGGTGCGACCCGCCAACAATCCGGCATGCGCCAACACGAATGCGCCGGTACAGGTCGAGCCATAGCGCTGCGCCTGCGCCGACTGATCGCACAGCCAGCGCACGACCTGATCACTGGGCGGCTCTGGTTCGCCATAGGGGCCGACCACGATCAACGTGTGCGACGGCTCGGTCGCCTGCTCGATGCCGGCATCGGGAACGAACGTGACCCCGGACGCGCTGGTCATCGGCACACCCTGTTCGGTGACCAGCCTGGTCCGATAGAGCGGGCCCGTGCGCGCCTTGCAGTTCGCCTCGAACAGCGCGTCTCGGATGCCCGCCACTTCGAGCAGATGGGCATTGCCCGGCACGAAAATGGTGATCAGCATGCCGGCCCGTCCCGTTGACAAAGGGATGGCTGGCCATCACGCGACCGGCATCCTGATGAGATGGGCCGCTTTACCACTTCCCGCCCGCTCGATCGCGATCGAAAGCGACGTTGCGTCGTAGGTGCCGTTGTGCCGCACGCCGTTGATAAAGAAGCAGGGCGTGCCGTTCACGCCGCTGCGAACCCCGCTCTGAAAATCAGCGTCCACCTTTGCCGCGTAATCATGCAGATCCAGCGCCGCCGCCAGTTCGTTCGGATCCAGTCCTTCCCGTGCGGCCAAGGTAAGGAGCACGGCGCGAGAGAGCTGATGCGCGTTGGCGAAGAGTGCGGAATGCATCTCCCAGAACAGCTGGCGGGCACCGGCAAACTCTGCGGCTTCCGCAGCGGGTTTGGCCAGCGGGTGCGCCGTCCAGATCGGGAAATGCCGATACGCATAGCGCAGATTGCGCCCGAAATGTCGCAGCACCTGCTCGACCTGCGGCCAAGCGGCCTGGCAATGCGGGCATTGGTAGTCGCCATATTCGACGAGCGTTACCGGCGCATTTGATGGCCCGATGGAATGATCCTGGTCGCTGACCGGAAACCGCAGTTCAGACATTGGTCGTCTCCTTCTTTGGCATCCGTTCCAGTGCGTCGAGGATTCCGTCGGCCCCGGGGTTGACCGCGATCGGCGAGCGATAGCTCCAGACGATGCGACCGGCCTCGTCGATCACGAACAGCGCTCGTTCCGCTACGCCGTCGCTCTCCCGATAGGCGCCGAACGCGCTGGCGATCGCGCCCTTGGGGTGGAAATCAGCGATTAGCGGAAAGTGCAGCTGGTTGGCCTTGGCATAGGCCTGGTGACACCACACGCCATCGACCGAGATGCCGAGCAGTTCCGCGCCGTGTTTACGGAACTCCGGTAGCACCACATTATATAAGCTCATCTGATCGCCGCACACCGGGCTCCAGTCGGCGGGATAGAAGGCGAGGATGACGCGCCGGCCGACGAAGTCGCTGAGCGAAAGCTTTTGGTCCGGTGTGACGAAGCCACTAAAGTCGGGGGCCGATGCGCCGGGCTGCAGAATGTCACCCATGCCGCACCGCGCGCGAAAAAGACGCCGAACTGGGCGTGACGTATATCGCGTTCAATTCACAGCCGTCTGTATCGAACATGCTCGTCATGTCGTGTCTCCACATCGTTCGTTACAGGTTGCACGGTTCGTCCGGTGGCCGCGTTGATGACCGTCAATATTCCCGGCTGAGTGCGCAAACAGGGCGACGCCTTGGAAGTTGGGGCATCGTCGGCGGCACAGGAGACCGGCGTTGCCCGGACGCGGGGGCGAAGGGACGTGCGGCGCGGTTGACAGCCGTCAATGCGGGTCCCTGAGCGAATGACCAGATTGGCAGCTTGATTTCATCGAGGTGCTGCCATGAAGACCGACCGCCTGATGGCTTTCACCGATGGGGTGCTGGCGATCGTAATCACGATCATGGTGATCGATCTCCATGTTCCCGCTACCGACAGCTGGGAGGCGATCAAGCCCGCGATACCGTTGCTTGCAACCTATGCGCTTGCGTACGTCAACATCGCCATATTCTGGACCAACCATCATCATATGTTGGCGACCGCCAGCCGGGTGAACGGGCGGGCGCTCTGGGCGAATCTGTTCCTGCTGTTCTGGCTCAGCCTAATGCCCTTTGTGATCCGGTGGATCGGCCTTGCTGGCGTTACGGCTCAGCCAGTCGCCGCCTATGGCGTGGTGACCGTGCTGGCGGCCTCCGGCTATATCCTGCTCGAACGCGAGCTGATCCTGGCGGAAGGGACCGAATCGCGTATCCGGGCAGTGGTCGGTGCGCGCGAGAAGGAGTGGATCAGTTTCGCACTCTACGGCCTCGGCATCCCCGCGGCGTTCCTGTCGCCCTGGTTGGCCATTTCGCTATACATCGCGGTGTCCGTCACCTGGTTGATCCCGGACCGCCGCTTCGAACGCTGGCACAATCTGCAGCAGTCGGAGGGCCGCCACGCACCGTCGCGATGACGATGCAATGCCAATCGATCAGGGCTGCGGGGACGTGTTCGCCTGGCGGTTCGCCTGGGAGAACAACGCCTTGATCCGATCGAAGAGGCGCTGCCCGCTCCCTGCGCCCCGGCTCTTGTCCTCGATGACCTTGAGCTCGTCCGACAGTGAGTCGAGATCGTCGCGCGTCGCATAGCCGAGCGCCTGTGCCAGTTCGATCTGGAACCGCGCATCGGCGAGCAAACGTTGTAGCCGCGCCGTTTCGTCGGCGTTGCGCTGCGCCTTTTCGGCGAGCGGCTGCGCCAGCGCGAGCAGCGCTTCCGCCCTGGCAAGGGGCAGCGGGACGATCGTGTCCTGGACGACCAGCGTCGCCAGTGCGGTTTCAAGCGCGGCCCTGGCTTCCGCAGTGCGGTCGACGTGGATCAGCGCGGCGGCCTGCTTGATTGCGGCCGGATAGCTTGCGAGCGGGATGTTGACGGTGCTGATCACATGCTCGCTCGCCATACCGGCGAACAGATGCCGCGCATCTTGGAGCCGCCCGTCGTCCAGTGCCGTCTCGGCAAGGTCGCGCAATTTCTTCACGTCGGCCGGCGTCGCGATGACGTCATGCGTCGTGACGCGGACATCGACCGGCGCGAGCGCAAGTCCGGGATCCGCCGCGAGCACGATATCGAGCTTGCCGGTCGCGCGCGCGAGGGCCGTGACGGCGGCGCGGGTGTCGCCGGCCGTCAGCAGATCAAGGGCGGTATAGCTTTCCTGGAGCGCGGACACGGCTTCGGCGATCAGCCTGCGCCGCTTGTCGGCGATCTGGCCGCTGACACGATTGTCGAGCGTCGTCACGCCGGGTGTCGCGTCGGCACTATTGGCGGCAGGCGCCGCGCCGTTCTGCGCGTTATCGACCGGGTCACCCTGTGGTGAGCAGCCCGGCGCTGTCAGGCTCAGGCCCATCAGCGCGATGCCGATATTGACGCGGAGTGATCGCGGCTGAACGAGCCGCGGCGCGGCGGGCTGTTGAGTGGCTGGCATGTGACAATCTCCTTGAGCCGTGAAGCGGCGCTGGACGTGCAAAACCCTAGGAGGATGCTCGCGTGTCGGCGTTGACGGTCGTCAATGCGCCGCGAGCCACTTTGCCCGAACTTGCTTCCCGGACTTCGACCAGCACGAGGAGGCGAACATGGCAGCTAAGGTGATCGGCATCGACCTGGGTACGACCAACAGCTGCGTTGCGGTGATCGACGGCGGCAAGGCGACGGTGATCGAGAATGCCGAAGGCGGGCGCACGACGCCATCGGTCGTGGCCTTTGGAAAAAATGGCGAGATCCTGGTCGGCCAGCCGGCGAAACGTCAGGCGGTCACCAACCCGGAGAACACGATCTATGCGATCAAGCGGCTGATCGGCCGCCGCTATGACGATCCGGTCGTCGCCAAGGACAAGGCGCTCGTCCCCTACAAGATCGTCAAGGGCTCAAACGGCGACGCGTGGGTCGAGGCGCAGGGCAAGAAATACTCGCCCGCGCAGATCTCGGCATTCATCCTGACCAAGATGAAGGAAACCGCCGAGGCCTATCTGGGCGAGGCGGTAACGCAGGCGGTGATCACAGTGCCTGCCTATTTCAACGACGGCCAGCGCCAGGCGACCAAGGACGCGGGCAAGATCGCCGGACTCGACGTGTTGCGCATCATTAACGAGCCGACCGCTGCGGCACTTGCCTATGGCCTTGAGAAGAAGGGGGAAGGACAGATCGCGGTCTATGATCTTGGTGGCGGCACGTTCGACATTTCGATCCTGGAGATCGGCGACGGTGTGTTCGAGGTGAAATCGACCAACGGCGACACCTTCCTGGGCGGCGAGGATTTCGACATGCGCATCGTTGACTGGCTTGCCGACACGTTCAAGAACTCCGATGGCATCGACCTGAGACAGGACCGGCTGGCGCTCCAGCGGCTGCGCGAAGCTGCCGAAAGAGCTAAGGTAGAGCTTTCGTCAACGCTGGAAACCCGCGTCAACCTGCCCTTCGTCACGGCCGATGCCGACGGGCCGCGGCACCTCGATATCGCGCTCAGTCGCGCGAAGCTCGAGGCGCTGATCGACGATCTCGTCGAGCGCACCGAACCGCCGTGCAACGCTGCGCTTGACGACGCCACGCTCAAGGCCGCCGATATTGAGGAGGTGGTACTCGTTGGCGGCATGACCCGCATGCCCAGGGTCCAGCAAAGCGTGCAGCAAACCTTCGGTCGCGAACCGAGCAAGGGCGTCAATCCCGACGAGGTCGTGGCGATCGGCGCCGCGATCCAGGGGGGTGTGTTGCAGGGCGATGTCGAGGACGTGCTGCTGCTCGACGTCACGCCGCTGAGCCTCGGCATTGAGACGCTCGGCGGGGTGTTCACGCGGATGATCGACCGCAACACCACGATACCGACCAAAAAGTCGCAAACCTATTCGACCGCTGACGATAACCAGCAGGCGGTGACGATCCGCGTGTTTCAGGGCGAGCGCGAAATGGCGGCGGATAACAAGATGCTGGGCCAGTTCGACCTGGTCGGCATTCCCCCGGCACCGCGCGGCGAGCCGCAGATCGAAGTGACGTTCGACATCGACGCCAATGGCATCGTCAACGTGAGTGCCAAGGACAAGGGCACCGGAAAGGAACAGCAGATCCGCATCCAGGCGTCGGGCGGCCTCAGCCAGGCGGACATGGAACGCATGGTCAAGGAAGCGCAGCAGCACGCCGCGGAAGACCGTAAGCGCCGTGCGCTGGTCGAGGCGCGAAACCATGCAGAAGGGGCGATCGCCAGCGTCGAGCGCACGCTTGCCGCCGGCAAGGGCGAGCCGGCAGCACGCGCTGCAGCCGAGAACGCGGTGGCGGACGTCCGAGCGGCACTTGCCGGGGACTCGGCAACCGACCTTGAGGCGAAGACCGCGACGCTCATGCAGGTCGCCCTGACGCTCGACCAGCCTGCCGCCGAGGCATCACCGCAACACACGCCCGAAGACGGCGTGGTCGATGCCGAATTCGAAGACGTCGCGGACAGCTGACACGACTTTGGACAACCGCCGCGACAGATCGTGCCCCGCGCGAACCCTGGGTTCTCCGGTGCAGACCGGGGAGCCTTTTCTTTTCGAGCGGCGCATCGGCCTGACGATCGTCAAGGCGAAGCTCGCGAGCAGGCCATATCCTGGGCGCTCCACCCTCGTAAGGAGACATACCATGGCAACCGACAGTGACATCAAGCGCGACGTGGAAGCTGAACTCAAATGGGATCCGGATATCGACGCAACCGACATTGGCGTTACGGTCAAGGACGGTGTCGTCACCCTGACCGGCTTCGTTCGCAGCTACAGCCAGAAATATGAAGCTGAACGCGGCGCCAAGAAGGTCAAGGGCGTCCGAGGGGTCGCCAACGATATCGAGGTCAAGCTGCCGTCGCTCAACGAGCGTGCCGATCCCGAGATCGCGCGCGACGCCGTCGAGGCGCTGGCGCGCGAGCTGCCCTACTCGTCGCAGCATATCAAGGTCACGGCGCGCAATGGCTGGATCACGCTGGAGGGCAATGTCGACTGGAAGTTCCAGAGCCAGCGCGCCGAAGACGCGGTGCGCCGGATCAAGGGCCTTAAAGGCGTGATCAACTCGATCATGGTCAAGCCCCTCGTGTCCCCGAGTGAAGTCAAGGGGAAGATCGAAGACGCGCTGAAGCGCGCCGCCACGCTCGACGCGCAACGGATCACGATCGAGGCCAGCGGCGGCGAGGTCATCCTGCGCGGGACCGTGCGGTCCTGGGCGGAACGGCAGGAGGCCGAACGTGCCGCCTGGCGCGCACCGGGCGTGTCCCACGTCGACAACCGGATCACGATCGTACCGTGATTCGCTGAACAGCGCATCGCCCATCGGATGAAGGAGAATGCAGATGGCTACGACCGTTTACCGGATGCTCGATCCGGGCAGGCGTAACGATCGCATCGCCGGACTCTGGTGGGCGATGGCATTGCGTGGTGCCGGCGCGATCGTGCTGGGGACGCTGGCCGTGCTCTGGCCGGACATCACGCTGCTGGTGCTGGCGGGGATTTTCGCGGCCTATTGCGCGGTCGACGCGGTCTTTTCGATCATTCTGGCGGTTCGCGGGGCGCGACGGGACGAACGGTGGGGATGGTCGGCGTTGCACGGCATCGTCGCCCTGGCCACCGCGGTGCTCACGGTCTTTTACCCCCAGCTGACCATTCTGGCCTTCGTGATCCTGCTCATCGCCTGGGCATTGTTGAGCGGGATCGCATCAATCGTCGGCGCTTTTCGGCTGGAGGGCAATCACGGCCGGGGCTGGATGATCGCTGCGGGTGTCATATCGCTTGCACTTGGCGTGCTGTTGCTAATCTTTCCGCAAATAGGCATTTTCACGCTCAGCTGGATGATTGCATTCCAGGGCTGGCTGGCCGGAGCGATGCTGCTTTCGGTCGCCTACAAGCTGCGCCTGCGCCATGCCGACCGCGTTGCGCACGGCAATCTTTCAAGTGAACCCGTGTCGGCCTAGCGCTTTGGTTCTGACCCGTCAGATCCTAGTCCGCGGGGCGGCCTCTGCGATTTGCAGCACGCCGCTCCGCGCGAATGCCCAGGCCATCGATCACGGCCTGCGCGGAGAGGCCCTTATAGAGCAGCGCGAAACCCTGCATGATGCCGAGATAATCGTCATGCCGGGAAGCGAAGCTGTCCGCCATCTGTAGCAGGCAGGGATTTTCCTTGAGCAGCGTCTCGCTGGCCAGGCTTACAAACTGCGCCTCCCCGCACTCGCCCGCCAGCGCGGCGATCGCGTCGCGCGTCTCGGGCGTGATGCGGGGCAGCGGGCCGCCGCGCTCGCGCGCGCCAAGCCAGAGGATGCGATAAAACATCGCGAAGCCGGGAAGCATGTGCTCCGGCTCGCTGACATCCCGCGCGATACGCATCGCCATTTCGAGATAGTGCGGGTTGTGCGCGAGCAGCTCGTCGACGATCTCGGCCATGCACGCCTCGGGGCCGACTTCATCGAAATCCCGTGCGACGCGTTCCCAGAGACGCTCGTCGATCAGTGGCAGATCACCCGATCCACCGCCCAGTTCAGTCATGGTCATGCCTTGTATCTAGGGATCGTCGGCCGTGTCGGCAACGGCGGCGCCGCGATCGTCTATCACGGGTTGCCTCCGGCTGCGTTGCGTTGACGCTCGTCAAGGCAAGGGTGGCGCAGGCGTCGCATCAGTTGCGGATCACCCTGTCAAAGGAGGTTCACATGGCATTTCACCGAATCGACCGGCGCGGCTGGCAAGCTTTTTTCAACACCTTCACGCGCGGACTGGTAGGCAAGCGAGCCGAGATCGAAGTGGCGTCGCTCGATCTTGGGGATCAAGTCGTGGCCGAATGGCTGCCGCTGCTGGGTATCACCTACGATCACAAAAGCGACGTGGTGACGATAGCGCTTGACGGCATGGATCACCTGATCCGATCGCCCCGCGAAATCCATGCCGACTATGTGACCGGCTCGCTGATCGCCCTGCATGTCGTCGATGGCGAGAATCGGCAGCAGATCGTGCGGTTCGCGGATCCGATCGCGCTTCCGGCGCCTGCGGATGCGGAGCAGGCGAACGCCGCGACATGACGTCGCGGCGGCAACATAACCGGGAGTCGATACGATGTTGTCCGTGACACCCCCACTGTCCGATCAGGATCATGTCCGCGGGGACCCCTGCGCGATCGTCACGCTGATCGAATATGGCAGCTACCAATGTCCGCATTCGGCTGCGATCCAGCCCGCCCTGGCGCGGTTGCTCAAACGATATCCGACCGGCCTGCGCCATGTGTTTCGTCATTTCCCCTTGGACATTACGCAGCCGGTGTCCGAGCTCGTCGCTGAAGCAGCCGAGTTCGCGGCATCATGCGGTCTCTTCTGGCACATGCACGCCATGCTGTTCGCCCATCGCGACACGTTGAGCTTTCCTGTGATCTTCACTTTCGCGGACCGCGTCGGCCTGCCGCACAACGGTTTGCGCGACGCGCTGGCGACCGGGGCTTTCGCCGCCCGCGTTCGTCAAGACTTTGCGCGCGGCGTCCTGAGCGGTGTCGACGGCACGCCGACCTTCTTCATCGGGGGCCACCGTCAGCCGGGGTCGGCGAGCTTGGACGCGCTGGACGCCGGGGTTCACGCCGCGATCGAACGATCCGGCGAGGGGGCAGGCGGACGTCGCTTGCAAGGCTGAGGTTCGGGACGCGAGCCATGATGCGCCACGGATCATCTGCGGGTTTCCCTATAGCTGATTCCACGAATCTACTGTCGGGATTGCAAGGCGTATTCCTTCGCTAAGCAATAACCCGGAGGTGCTGTGATCATGGAACGTGATGAAGAGGCGGTTCGAATCTTCCGGATATTATTGTTGGGATCGTATCCGGCGGAGCGGACCGGCGCGGTCGAAGCACTGCAAGCGGCGGCCAGGGTTACGGTGTGGCAGCGGGACCAGTCTTGCGGACCGGCGATCGCGCAGGGTCGTATAGGCTGCCTCATGACGGGCGTTGTGCGGAAATACAGTGTGCGTCCGGACGGTCATCGCCAGATCGTCGATATCTTGATCGCCGGCGATTTCATCGGCCTCGTGCCGTGCAACGACTCGTTCCTCGTAGAGGCGGTATCGGACGATACCCGCATCGCGTCATTCCGACCCGACCAGGTGATGCGCCTGGCGAGCGACCATCCTGCGATTGCTCGGATGCTGCACGAGCGGCTGACTGCAGCGTTGCGACGGCTGGAAGACCATTTGCTGGTACAGGGCCGCATCACCGCGATCGACAAGGTCGGCGGCTATCTGACGCTGTTGCGCGAAAGGACCCCGCAAGACACGGCCGACGGGCTCAACCTCCCGATCTCGCGCTATGACATCGCCGATCATCTGGGTTTGGCGGTGGAGACGGTCAGCCGCGCGATGAGCAGCTTGCGCCGCTATGGCGTTATCTCGATGACCGGTCCCCGGCAGCTAAAGTTTCATACGCCTGCGGATCGCAGCAGGCATATAGGATGAAACGTAATATGGCGCCGATGCGATTTGCCGCGACCACGTCTCGAGGTAGGTGGTTTCGCGTACGGTCAAGCCCTTACCCTCCCCCAGCGCCAAAGCGTGATAGTGTGACGTCTCGTAGGCAATGCTACGAGACCCCGGGGATGTCACGAGCCGATGACGCAGAGCACCCAACGTCAGACCGAACCCGCGCCACCCTATGACGCGGTCCTTGCCGCAATCCGCCACGGGACGCACGTCTGCGCCTTTTACGAAACCGAAGAGGATCTGCTCGACCTCGTCCGCCAGTTCTTCGAAGCCGGGACGCAGCGGGGCGACCTTTGCCTGTGGGTGATGCCGGAGGGGATGAGTTCCGAGCCGCTCGCCAGTCTGGAGATCGAGCTGCATTCGGCGGCAGACACCTATGCGCAAGGACAGCAATTCGAAGCCGGCCCCGTCGTCGGCCTGTGGGACAAGAAGCTGGGTGAAGCCCTGGCTCAGGGCCAATCCGGCTTGTGCGCCAGTGGCCACACCTGCTGGCTGGAGCAGCGCGATTGGCAGGCTTTCATGGAATATGAGAATTATTTGAACGAGGTGATCACCGGGAAGTCGATCTCGCTGCTTTGCACCTATCTGCTTTCGTCCTGCAAGGCGGGCGACGTTCTTGATGTAGTCCGTGCCCATGAGGTTGCGCTCGCCAAGCAACAGAATCGGTGGGCAGTGATCGAGAGTCACTTGATGGATGACAGCCCCGACGCGCTGGAAGGCGCAAGCCGCGTGATGTCGCTGTCGCGGCGCGAACGGGAGGTTCTCTCGCTTGTCGCCGATGGCGTGACGACGAAGAACATCGCGTTCGAGCTGGGCCTTAGCGTCCGGACGATCGAGCTGCATCGCGAGCGTGCGGTGAGACGCCTGGGGGTGCGCTCCATGGTTGAGGCGGTCCGGCTGCTGACGCTCGCCTCGCCAGCGGTGCCGTTGATGGACGTGCGACGCAGTGCAGCCATCAAAGGCCGTCCGCTTCCCTCTTAACGGCGCTCTGCGGGCCGCCCGGGTCAGCTGGGGGCACAAAGCTGACGATCGTCAAGGCGACGCCCCGGCGACGTCGATTAGTCCGTGACCCTCAGCGTAGCCAATCAGAACCGTGGTCCTGCTGGCAGCTCAAGTGCGAAAGTTCGGAGGACGACGATGGTATCGGCGGAATGGGTGACTGCTGCTGGGACGGCGATGGCGGGACTTGCCACGCTAATCGCCGGATGGGCAGCCATTCGCGGGGTCGATGCGTGGCGATCGGAGTTGGTGGGCCGACGCAAGGCCGAACTGGCCGAGGACGTGCTCGCCCAATTCTATCACGCCCGCGACGTGATCATCTGGGCGCGCCTGCCAGACCGACCGCTCGACGGTGCATCGCAGCCCGATGACGCAGACCAGCGGCACCAATCGCACGCCTCGCCGATCGAACGTCTGACCCAGGAAAGCGCGCTGTTCTCCGAACTGCAGGCGAGTCGCTACCGCTTCATGGCCTATTTCGGAGAGAATTCGGCGCATCCCTTTGAGGAAATGCGTGAGATTCATGGCGAAGTGATCTCGTCGGCCCAATCGCTGATCCGTGATCCGAACGAACATGCATCCGATGTTGAGCGCGATCGTTGGGAAGATGCCATCGGGTGGATCGACGACGGCGACGATCCCCTGGCAGTGCGCCTTGCCGAAACGATCGCTTCGGTCGAACGGGTATGCCGGCCCCTGATCGCTGACCAGCATCGTCTTCGACCCATGGCGGACGCGGCAAGCCGCGCGCACGCATTTGGAGATGCCGCCGGCCAATCAATCCGCGGACGGACGCTATCGTCAATCAACCCAAGGAGCTGACTCATGACTGATGCACCCAATGACCCGATCGCAAAGGCACTGTTCGTTCGCCTGGTCGCGCAGGACGGAAAGGCCGATGAGGTCGAACAATTCCTGCGCGATGGCCTCACCGCCGTGATGGAGGAGCCGGACACCACAAGCTGGTATGCGGTCCGCTTTGGCCAGCAGGATTTTGCGATCTTCGACACCTTCCCGAGCGACGAGGGGCGTATGTCCCACCTAGCGGGGAAGGTGGGAAGTGCCCTTGTCGCGCGCACGCCCGAACTGCTTGTTGGAACGCCCAGGATCGAGCACGCCGACGTGCTGGCCTACAAGCTGCCCAAGGCAAGCGGTCAGGTGCCCGGATGAAGCCGGATCACATGGAGCAGCGTCGCTTCGGCCCGGTCCCGCGCATGATCGGGGCCGTCGGCCAGGGGACCTGGTACATCGACGACGCGCACCGCCCCACGGCGGTGGCGGCCTTGCGACGCGGCCTCGATCTCGGCATGAACCACATCGACACCGCCGAGATGTATGGCGAGGCCGAGATCGTGGTGGGCGAAGCCACTTCGGGGCGGCGGGACGAGGTGTTTCTCGTGTCGAAGGTGGTTCCCGCCAACGCCTCGCGCACCGGGACGATCGCTGCTTGCGAACGCTCGCTCGCGCGTCTGCGGACCGACAGGCTTGACTGCTACCTGCTGCATTGGCCGGGCGCTTACCCGCTCGAGGAAACATTCGCCGCGTTCGAACGGTTGCGCGAACAGGGCAAGATCCTGTCCTGGGGCGTCAGCAACTTCGACCAGCCTGATCTGGAGGCCGCCTGGAAGGCCGGCGGCGAAGGCCGGATCGCCTGTAACCAAGTGCTCTACAATCTGGGGGAGCGCGCGATCGAGCACGCCGTGCTGCCCTGGTGCGAGGCGCATGGCGTCGCGGCGGTTGCCTACAGCCCGTTCGGCCATGGTGACTTCCCCGGCTGGCACACGCCGGGCGGCCGCGTGTTGGCGGACATTGCGGCAGCGCATGGCGCGACCCCGCGACAGGTGGCGCTGCGCTTCCTGTTCCGGCACCCATCGATGCTGGTCATTCCCAAGGCGTCCAGTATCGCGCACGCGCAAGACAATGCCGGTGCTGGCGCACTGCAGCTTACGGCGGACGAACTCGATCGGATCGATCGCGCGTTTCCGCGCGGGCGTCGCCCCGCCCGCCTCCCCATGCTGTAGGCGCCGACATGTCAGACATCCCGCGACATGCGCAATTAAACGAGCGGCACACCGGCTTCGTCCGCGTCCGCGGCGCGCGCGAGCACAATCTGAAGAATGTCGATGTCGACATCCCGCGCGACGCGCTGGTCGTGTTCACCGGCGTGTCGGGGTCCGGCAAGTCCTCGCTTGCCTTTTCCACCCTCTACGCCGAGGCCCAGCGGCGCTATCTCGAATCGGTCTCGCCTTACGCGCGCCGCCTGTTCCATCAGATGGAGGTGCCTGAGGTCGAGGCGATCGATGGTCTGCCCCCGGCGGTGGCGCTCCAGCAGCAGCGCGGATCGCCGACCACGCGATCGTCGGTCGGCAGCGTTACCACGCTCTCCAATCTGTTGCGCATGCTCTATTCGCGCGCCGGCGATTATCCGCCGGGCCAGCCTCTGCTGTACGCGGACAGCTTCTCGCCCAACACGCCCGACGGCGCGTGTCCGCGCTGTCACGGGCTCGGCCGGATCCACGAGGTCACCGAGGCGTCGATGGTGCCCGATCCGTTGAAGACCATCCGCGAGCGCGCGGTCGCTGCCTGGCCGATGGCGTGGGGTGGCCAGAACCTGCGCGACATCCTCATCAGCCGGGGCATCGATGTCGACACGCCGTGGCGCGACCTGCCGAAGAAGGTGCGCGACTGGATCCTATTCACAGAGGAGCAGCCGCAGGTCCCGGTCTATCCCGGATGGAGCCATGAAGAAATCCAGCGCGCGATCCGCCGCGGGGTCGAGCCGGCCTATACAGGCACCTTCTCGAGCGCGCAGCGTCACGTCACGCACAGCTATGCGACCACCCACAGCGCGATGATGAAGAAACGCGCCGCACGCTTCATGATCTCCAGTCCGTGCCCGGTCTGCAACGGCAAGCGGCTGCGCCGCGAAGCGCTGTCGGTTCGCTTCGAAGGGCTCGACTTTGCCGAAATGAGCCGCCTGCCGATGGCGCGCTTTTCAAGAATTTTCGCGCCTTATGCAGTGCCGAAGGCCGGCAAGCTCAATGCGCTGCGCAAGACCCACCCGCAGAAAGCGCTGGTGGTCGAGCGCATCGCCGGTGAACTGCGCCGTCGGTTGGCGGTGCTGCTCGACCTTGGCCTCGGCTATCTGACGTTGGAACGCAGCACCCCGACACTGTCGCCGGGCGAGTTGCAGCGCCTGCGGCTGGCGACGCAGGTTGTCTCGAACCTGTTCGGGGTCGTCTATGTGATGGATGAGCCGTCAGCCGGGCTTCACCCTGTCGATACCGAGGCGCTGCTGCGCGCGCTCGACGGCCTCAAGGCGGTCGGCAATTCGCTGTTCATCGTCGAGCACGAAATGGACGTCGTCCGCCGTGCCGACTGGATTGTCGATGTCGGCCCGGGCGCCGGGGAGCATGGCGGCGAAATCCTCTACAGCGGCCCGGTCGAGGGGTTGCGTAACGTCGCCGCTTCCAAAACGCGGCGCCATCTGTTTGAGGAAGCGGATAGGTCGCCCAGCCGTCAGCGCAAACCCACTGGCTGGCTGCGGCTGGAAGGCGTTTACCGCAACAACCTCAAGCGGGTCGATTGCGCGATCCCGCTTGGCGTGATGACCACGGTCACCGGCATCTCAGGCTCGGGAAAATCGAGCCTGGTCAGTCAGGCGCTGGTCGAGCTGGTCGCCGGTGCGCTTGGTGCCCCGGTCGCGGCACCGGAGGTGCAGGATGCCGAAGCCACATTTGAGGACCGACCGGACGAGGCCACCGAGGGACGGATCGTCGGCGGCCTCGATGGGATCCGGCGGCTCATCGAAGTCGATCAGAAGCCGATCGGGCGCACGCCGCGCTCCAACCTTGCAACGTATACGGGCCTGTTCGACCATGTCCGTGCGCTGTTCGCCGCGACCCCCGAGGCCAGGAAGCGCCGCTACGACGCCGGGCGCTTCTCGTTCAATGTGGCCAAGGGCCGCTGCCCGCGTTGCGACGGCGAGGGCTTGGTCATGGTTGAACTGCTCTTCCTGCCGAGCGTCTATGCGCCATGCCCCATTTGTCACGGCACCCGTTACAACCCCAAGACGCTCGAAATCCGTTATCGCGGCAAAAGCATTGCCGACGTGCTGGCGCTCACCGTCGAAGGGGCGTGGGACTTCTTCGGCGACGCGCCCAATATCTGCCGGTCGCTCAAGGTACTTCGCGAAGTCGGACTCGACTATCTCCGCCTTGGGCAGCCCGCGACCGAGTTTTCCGGCGGCGAGGCGCAACGGGTGAAGCTCGCCACCGAACTGCAGCGCGCCCAGCGCGGCGGCACGCTCTACATCCTCGACGAGCCGACCACCGGCCTTCATCCGACCGACGTCGAGCGCCTGCTCGGCCAGCTTCACGCTCTGGTCGACGCCGGCAACAGCGTGGTCCTGGTCGACCACGACATGAAGGTCGCAGCGGCGAGCGACTGGGTGATCGATATCGGCCCCGGCGCCGGTGACAAGGGCGGGCGGATCGTCGCGAGCGGCTTGCCAGCAACGGTCGCCGCCTGCCGGGGGAGCCGGACCGCGCCGTACCTCGCTCGCTCGCTCGGCCTACCGGCCGGGCAAAAGGCGCATGCCAAGGAGATTCGGTGATGACCGCCCCCATCCGCATCCTGCTGCAGACCACCATCACCATGATCGAGGATGACTGGCATATCGGCCGCTTCGCCATGCTTAGCAACATGCTGGCGGGACTGAAGGAACCGGACGGGACGCCGATGACCCGCGTTACCGCCCGCAATCGCGAAGCCGCGAGCGGACCCGACCCCGTACTCTCGACACTCGACACATCGGACTATGATCAGCTGTGGCTGTTCGCCGTCGACACCGGCGAGGGTCTCGACCCGGCGGATTGCGCCGCCATCTCGCGCTTCCGCGCACGGGGCGGCGGGCTGATGGTGACGCGCGACCATGCCGATCTGGGGTCGTCGGTCTGCACGCTAGGCGGCGTCGGCGCCGCCCATTATTTCCATTCGAGAAATCCGGAGCCGGATCCCGAGCGCCACTGCATCGACGACTGCGACACCCCGACCATTTCCTGGCCCAATTATCACTCCGGTGCGAACGGCGACTTCCAGCAAATCGAGATCGTCGGTGACCGCCATCCGGTGCTCGTAGACCCGGATGCGAGCGACGGCACGCTGCGCTATCTGCCCGCCCATCCGCATGAGGGCGCGGTCGGCGCGCCACCCGACGATCCAAGCGCGCGTGTCATCGCCACCGGCAAAAGCGCCGTCACGGGCCGCCAGTTCAACATCGCCGTGGCCTTCGAGCCTTCTGACGCCGGAGGTCCCGCCATCGCCCAATCGACCTTTCACCATTTTGCCGATTACAATTGGGATCCTGCTGCCGGCGCTCCGAGCTTCGTCAGTGAGCCGGCAGGCCATGCCCTACCCCGAACCCCAGCGGCACGCCGCTCGACCCGCCGCTACGCACACAACCTGGCGCTGTGGCTCGCCGGACGCAGCGCCTGAGCGATGTGACGTCGCGCGTTCGCACCGCAATCGCGCGGGCGTGCGAAGGCAGCGGCTTGCTTTCAATTGACGACCGTCAACGCGCGCGGGTTCTTGCCGCCTATTCTCGATCGCAGCGGGAATCGTGCCAGATCGAGGAGTTCAATCATGCCATCAGCCAATCGCGCCATCACCTTCCTGGGACCGCAAAAAATGGCGCTCCCAGGAACAGGCCTATCCGAAACTTCAGGACCCGCAGGGCCGGAAGATCGAGCATGGCGTCATCCTCAAGATCGTGACGACGAACATCTGCGGCAGCGATCTGCACATCTATAACGGGCGCTTCGCTGCCCCCGCAGGCATGCTGATGGGCCATGAGAATACCGGCGAGGTGGTGGAGGTCGGCTCGCATGTCGAGCGCGTCAAGGTCGGCGATATCTGCTCGGTGCCGTTCAACGTTTCGTGCGGCACGTGCCGCAACTGCCGGGAACGGCATACCGAGGTCTGCCTCAACGCAAATGAGGAACTCGGCTTCTGCGGCGCCTACGGCTTCAATCTCGGCGGTTGGCAGGGCGGCCAGGCCGAATATATGCTGGTCCCCTGGGCCGACTTCCAGCTGCTGCGCTTCCCCGATCGCGACCAGGCGATCGAAAAGATCAGGGACCTCACCCTGCTCTCCGACATCCTGCCCACCGGCTATCACGGCTGCGTCGAGGCGCGAGTGGGAACCGGCTCCACCGTCTATATCGCGGGCGCCGGGCCGGTCGGTCGCTGCGCCGCCGCGAGCGCGCAGCTGCTCGGCGCGTCCTGCATCATCGTCGGCGATTCCAACCTGTCACGGCGCGAACTGGTCACGCAGGCAGGCTACGAAGTCGTCGACCCGTCGAGCGCTACCCCCGTCCCCGACCAGATCGAGGCCATTCTCGGCGCCGGGTCGCGCTGGGTCGATGCGGCGGTCGATTGCGTTGGTCTCGAATGCCATGGCAACGGGCCGGACGGCTGCTCGCACAATGTAGAAGAAGCCGTCATCAACACGATGATGGAGGTGATCCGGCCCGCCGGGGCGATGGGCATCCCCGGCGTCTACACTAATCAGGACCCTGGCGCCCCCACCGAACTCAACAAGCAGGGCCTGATGGCGCTGGGCTTTCCCTCTGCATGGGTGAAGTCGCCGACGTTCACCGCGGGCCAGTGCCCCGTGATGTGCTATAATCGCGAGCTGATGATGGCGATCCTCTGGGACCGCATGCCCTACCTGACGCCGCTTCTGAATACCGAGGTCATCCCACTGGAAGGGGCGGTCGACGCCTATAAGATGGACGCCTCGAAAAACTCTGGCGTTTGAGGGCTGATTTTGATTCATTGCCTTCGCGGATGAGCGGAGGCGATGATGGCTGGGCAACCCGGTTTCTTTGATCTTTCGGAAAGATATGAGGCCCTGAGTGCAGCGGGTGATCCGCTGGAGCGGTTATCCGGGGTTGTAGACTTCGAGATTTTCCGCGGTCCGTTGATTGCCGCTCTACGCCGGAGTGTTCGTGGCAAGGGCGGTCGACCGCCGTTTGACCCGGTACTGATGTTCAAGATCCTGGTGCTGCAGGCACTCTATTCGCTGTCGGACGAGGCAACGGAATTTCAGATCAAGGACCGGCTCTCGTTCCAGCGTTTCCTGGGCCTTGGGCTCGATGGCAAGGTGCCGGACGCAACCACGGTGTGGCTGTTCCGCGAGCGCCTGGTGCAGGCAAAAGCAATCGACAAGCTCTTCTCGCGCTTCGATGCCGCGCTGACCGACCGGGGCTATCTCGCCATGGGCGGGCAGATCATCGACGCGACAGTCGTGCCTGCGCCCAAGCAGCGCAACACCGAAGCCGAGAAGATCACGATTAAGGAAGGGCGCGTGCCCGAAGACTGGAAACCAGCGAAGGCTCGGCAAAAGGATCGTGATGCCCGCTGGTCGATCAAGTACAGCAAGGCCAAGGTCCGGGAGGGTGCCGACCCCAAGGCGGCCAAGCCGGTCGACCTTGCCATTCCGATGTTCGGCTACAAAAATCATGTCGGCATCGACCGGGCTCACGGCTTGATCCGCACCTGGGATGCCAGCGCTGCCAATGCCCATGACGGCGCGCGGCTGCCCGTTCTGATCAGCAAGGCGAATACCGGCTCAGGCGTCTGGGCCGATACCGCCTATCGCTCGAAGAAGAACGAGGCATTCCTGGCAGGTGGCATGTTCACCAGCCACATCCATCAGAAGCGAAAGCCGCAGCGGCCACTGCCTGAACACATCGCCAGGGCCAATACCCGGCGCTCGAAGATCCGCGCTCAGGTCGAGCATGTGTTCGCCGGGCAAAAGCACCGCATGAAGCTCGTTGTGCGCACCATCGGCATTGCCCGCGCCACTATCAAGATCGGCATGGCGAACCTGGTCTACAATCTCCAGCGCCTCGCCTGGCTTGAGGGGCGAACTGTGCCTGAATGATGCCAAAACCGGCATCAAACGGCGCCGGAGACATGGAAATCACCGAAGAATACGTGGCAGCATCAACCCTGCCATGCCTTCGCGGTCCGCACCGACGCCAATGCGCCGAAACCCACCGGTTCTTCGAGGTGTCCAGATCTTCCTGGGCGGGTCGCCGAAGAAATTCGTGATCGATCCGCATAACATGACGGGGCTGGTTTAGAGCGGCGATCTTCCGCAGTCGCTTGCCTGAGCTTCCCCGGCCGACCCGCCATGCAGGATTCGCTTCTCGGTCGAATTGCGCCTAACTGAGATGCGCGATCAAGCGCACACGGGAATAACATGGCAGCCGACGCGGCGCTCGATCCAGTTCTTCGTACGCGGCAGTGGCTGTCGTCACGGGCGGCGCGGTCCAGCGATCCCACGCGCGAGAACCGGGCGCTGCTCGCGCTGGCCGACGAGATGGCGCAGCGCCCCGACAACGTGCCGACCCTGTTGTGCGACCTGATCCTCGAGACCTGTCGCGCGGATTCGGCCGGGATCAGCCTCCTGCGCGAAGAGACGGACGACTTCTTCTGGCCGGCGGTCGCGGGTGCCTGGGCGCCGTTCGTCCTTGGCAGCATGCCGCGCTCGGCGAGCCCGTGCGGCAAGGTCATCGATCATGATGCCGTGCTGATCTTCCGCGACGTTCCTGCGCAATTTCCGGCAACCCGGCAGGCGACGCCCGATATCGCGGAGATATTGCTCGCGCCGTTTCATCGCAACGGCGTTCCGATAGGCACGGTATGGGCGGTAATCCATGATCCGGAGCGCGTATTCGACGCCGAGGATCAGCGGGTTCTCACCAGCCTCGCGCGGTTCGCGGCCGCTGCCTATCAGACGACCGGCGCGCACCAGTCGGCGCGGCAAAGCCGGGAGAGCCTGAACGCTGCGGTCGAGCTCGTGGGCCTGGGGCTGTATTCGATCGACTTTGTCAACGGTGAAAGTCGCCTGACCTGGGATGACCGAATCCGCGGGCTATGGGGCTTGGCCGACGATATCCCCATAACTTATCAGGTCTGGATCGATGGCATTCATCCCGAGGATCGATCCCGGGTCGAGGCGGCGGTTGATCGGGCCCATGACCCGGCGGGCGACGGTTCGTACGATGTCGAGTACCGGGTTTGTGGTGGCGACGGGGTCGAGCGCTGGGTCGCAACGCGCGGCGAGACCTGCTTCGACAACGGCAAGCCGGTATCCTTCCTTGGCGTGGCGCTCGACATCACCGAGCGAAAGATGATCGAGCAGGGGCTCGGCCTCGTCATCGAGTTGCGTAACAGCCAACTGGAACAAGCGAGTGCGACGCTGGCGGCCGAGGCGAAAGCGCATGAGCGGGTCAGCGAACGGCTGGAGCTACTCCAGTCGGAACTGTCACGCGGCCTGTTCGCAGCGCTCGAACGACGACAGAGGGGGGCTTCTGGACCATATCAGAGCATCGTCGCGGCCGCACGAAAGTTAGCCGACCTGACCCCGCGCGAGCGGGAGGTGCTCGACGGCCTCGTCGCGGGCGAACCGCACAAGCGGATCGCCTATCAGCTCGGCATCAGCGTGCGGACTGTGGAAATTCATCGGGCCCGGATGCTCCACCGACTGGGAACTCCGCACCTCGCGGACGCCATACGCCTCGCCGTGCTCGCGGAGCTCGCCGCCGAGTAAAAGCCACCGTTCGCCATCAAAACCCTTACCGGCGCCTGCGGGGAGACAATTCCGATTTTACGCCGACGCGACGATGTTCTCCCCGGTGGCGGAAGGTTCGTTTTTCTGTCGGGTGGCAACCTGAGTGCCGACGCAAACTGCCAAGCAGCGCGATATCGCGAAATCCGGGCGGCGAGCTTCGACGCGCAGCTCGGCGTGCGCGAGCAAGTCAGTTCGTCCACCGCCATCCGGCCTTTTCCACGAATTGAAAACATGCTAACGCTGCCCATGGCGACTTCGCAAATCCATGATTTGACTGCGAAATCAACCACTTAGGTGCCTAGCGATCAAGCTCTTCTGGGCACCAACTACTCCGCAAGGAGTTGAGATCGTTAGAGAACCGCAGAAAAGCGTGGCTTCCAGTCGATCGCCCGGGTCAAAAACCGGGTCAAAATTCTGGATGGGAAAGCGCGTTCGTTATCTCGGCGAAGATGAGCATGGTCGCATCTTCTACCAGCGGAACTTCACGGAGGCGCTTCGGCCGTTCTTCAGTGAGCCGCGTTCCAAACATAAAGTTAGCCTCGGGGTTCGTTCCCTCAACGCTTCCGCTATGCGGGTCTGGGAGGCGGCGAAGCGGCAGTTCGAGACCGACGTCAGGGCTGCGACGGTCGCCAAGCAGCTCCCTGAGAAAAAGACTGCCGGAAAATTCGACCGCCTTTCGGATAACCTGCTCAAGTTCTTGGTGGACACCTTCGAGCGTGGCTGACCGGGATTGGCTTGCCTGGTGAGGATTACGGCACGCACTCTCTTCGGCGGACGAAGGCGTCGATCATCTACAAAGCAACCGGCAATCTTCGAGCGGTTCAGATACTGCTATGACACACCAAAATCGAAAGCACGGTCAGATACCTTGGTGTCGATGTGGAAGATGCGCTGACATTGACTGAAGGCACGGAAATTTGAGGTTTTGCCGCATCTTGGCGGACGCATACAACTTCCGCGCCGACGGGCGCGGAGCATATTTCTCAACCCTCCCTTAGCCAGTTGGCTACTGCCAGATCCTTGACGCGCTCGAACTCCCGCACATTGTCGGTCACGAGGGTGGCACCTAAACTGAGTGCGTGCGCGGCGATGAGCATGTCGTTCGCCCCGATGGGCGTTCCGCGTCGCTCGAGATCGGCGCGCAGCCGCCCGTAGTAAATGTCCGCATCGTCGCCCATCGGAAGGGTTGGCAGCAACTCGAGCACCGCTTCGAGCTGGGCGGTTAGGCGTGCCGACCCACGTCGCTCGGCACCGTATCGTAGTTCACCTGCAACTACGATACTGGTCGCGATCTCGGTTTCGCCAACTTCGGCGATCCGGGACGCGATCACACCTTGAGGATGTCGGATTAGATCCGACAGGATGTTCGTATCCAACAGAAACATGATTTAGAATGCGAAGGGTTCGGCTGGCAGATCACCGATTGGCCCGAAATCATCCTCGATCGGTGACAGGGTATTTAATCGTGCAAGCAGCGAAGGTAGGGGCGCTGGTTCGATAATGATGCGCGAGCCTTCCTTGCGCATTATCGCATCTTCTCCGGGCAGTTCGAACTCGCGAGGAATGCGGACAGCTTGGCTGCGACCGTTCTTAAACAGCTTCACATGGCGTTCGATGTTCATTTCGACTCCCTATGCATATGCCTTAGCATATGCCAGTAAAGGTGGCGAGCGGAAGATGGTGCGATGAAAAGCAGACGGGCTGGACCTGAGAACGAAAAAATCGAGGCGGAACGGCCGGGATGGGTCGAGGCTGTGTAAAAACGACTGATTATGATAAGGTCTTCCGGCGTTCCGGGAGACTTGATCATGGGCCGTTTCGTCGAAGGGGAAGATAACCGACAGGATAGTTTCCTGCCTGCATCGCTGAATGATTATGTCAGCGAAGATAACCCGGTCAGAGTTGTCGAAGCGTTCATTGATGAGCTTGATTTGAAGGCTCTCGGCTTTGAAGGCATGGCCCCGGCAACGACGGGACGGCCCGCTTATCATCCGTCGACGATGTTGAAGATCTACCTGTATGGCTATCTCAACAGCGTTCAGTCGAGCCGCCGGCTGGAGCGGGAAGCTGGTCGCAATATCGAGCTCATGTGGCTGACGGGTCGATTGGCCCCTGACTTCAAGACGATCGCAAATTTTCGACGCGATAATGGCGTTGCGATCCGCGCCGTCTGTGCGCAGTTCGTGACCCTCTGCCGCGGCATGGGCCTGTTCAGCGGCGCCATGGTTGCGGTGGATGGCAGCAAGTTCAAGGCTGTGAACAACCGGGATCGCAACTTCACCGCGCATAAGGCGGCTGCGCGCATTGAGCAGGTCCAAGCCAGTATAGATCGCTATCTGGTCGCGCTCGACCGGGCAGACCGCGAGGACATTGAGGTACCTGAGATGCGGACCGACAAGATCCGCGAGAAGGTCGCCGGACTGCGGCGTCAGATGCAGTATCTGAAGGACATGGCCGCGCAGGTAGAGGCTGTCCCTGACCATCAGATATCCCTCACCGATCCCGACGCTCGGTCCATGGCCACGACAGGCCGGGGCACGGGGATGGTCGGATATAATGTGCAAGCCGCGGTGGATACCGAACATCACCTTATCGTCGCGCATGAGGTCGTGAACGAGGGTTCTGACTGTGCACAGCTTGCGCCCATGAGCCGCATTGCCCTGGATGCCGCGGGCACCTCGGATCTAACGGTACTCGCGGATCGGGGCTATTATAGCCGCGAGCAGATACTGGAATGTCAGGGCACTGGAGTGCTGCCCTGCGTTCCCAAGGTCGATACATCAGGCCGGTCTAAGCTGGGCCTCTTTGCAAGGCCCGACTTCGTCTATGACGCTGCTCAAGATCGCTACACCTGTCCTGCCGGAGCCCATCTGACGAGGAGCAAAGTCCGTTCGGATCGAGAGGGTGAGATCGGCCACTACCGTAACCTTGCCGCCTGCCATGCCTGTCAGCTCCGACCGCGCTGTACGCCGGAAAAGGTGAAGCGGGTGAAGCGATGGGCGCATGAGGCGGTACTGGATGAGATGCAAACACGCCTCGATCTGTTGCCGGATGCCATGGGTGTGCGGCGACAGACGGTTGAAAATGTCTTTGGCACGCTCAAAGCCTGGATGAGCAGTACGCCCTTCCTCACCAAAACTCTCAAAAACGTCAGAACAGAGATGAGCCTCAGCGTTCTGGCTTACAATATGAAGCGCATGATCCAGATGCTGGGCGCCACGATGCTGATCCAGGCCATCCGGGCGTAACAGCTGCATGCCGCCGCATCGCTAATACCATGTAAAAGTATCAGCGAAACCGCGTTTTTACACAGCCTCGGTCGAGAAGGTCGGTCATGCATCCAAAATTTGGCGGTACAGCCTGAGATAGGCATCTGCCATCCGATCGATCGAAAATCGATCAACCACACTCTGCCGCACCGCTGTCCGATCAATTTCTGTTATTCTACGCAAGGCGGTGACTGCTTCTAGCTCATTTGTGACAAGGAAACCATTGAGGCCATCCTTTATCAACTCAGGCATCGAGCCACGCCGCGTAGCGATTACGGGCGTTCCTGATGCCATTGCCTCGATCACCGACAAGCCGAATGGCTCTTCAAAGTTGATTAGATGAAGGAGAGCATGCGCGGCTCCAAGCACCGCTAGCCTCGCGTCTCCACCAACGGGTCCGTGATAGGTCGCTTGCGCTCCATCCCCTATCGTCGCGATCTCACCCTCAAAATAGCTTTGGTCCTGTACGATGCCGTAAAGATCGAGATGCCGCCCAGCGCGCCGTGCGACAGCAATCGCTTCTTTTGCGCCCTTGTCAGGATGTATGCGGCCGAAGAATAATAGGTTTTCGCCTCCCTCTGCGTTGAACCGAAATTCCTGAGGGTCGATCCCATGATGGATCGTCGCCGCGTAGCGCAAAGCAGGATGTCGATCAGCCTCGCTGATCGCAACATAATGCACATGATCCTGGAACGGCGCGTACATTGGCAGAATGCGCTCAGACGACAGTCCATGAATGGTGGTGACGATCGGCGTTTTCACGAGACGGGAAAAGGCATGCGCCGGAAAATCCGCCTGGTTGTGAATGAGATCGAATTGATCCGCCTGCTCAAAAAGGTGTGCCAGATGTCGGAATTCCCATACCTTTGCGTCGATGGAAGGATCATCATTATAGGGCGCCGGGACGACACCTGCGAGCGTTCCCGAGGTCACGCTATCTTGAGTTGCGAACAGAGTGACGGCCACATCCCGGGCAACAAGCGCTTCGGTAAGCAGGCTTGTCACCAGTTCCCATGGTCCATAATGGCGCGGAGGTGTGCGCCACGCGATCGGCGCCAGCATAGCGACCTTCAAGCTAGTATCTGCTTTCGAGGCGAATAATCACGCCTTCATTGCCGTCAAGCATTCCATCGACTAGCCCGCGGGCCAAGGTGGAGGTTAAAAGGACGGAATGTTGCGTTGCCTGTGAAAGCGGAAGCTCACGGGGCTCTGCCGACAAGTTGAGCGCGATTAACACACGAGACCCATCCAACCGTCTTTCATAAGCCAGCACATCGCGATCTGCTTGGACCGACACATAGCTGCCAGACGTCAGTTCAGGCGTTTCCTTTCGGAGTGCCAGCAGCTTGCGATAGAGGGCGAGCATCGAGGACGGATCAGCGCCCTGCGCCGCCACATTTCGTGTTGGCCAGTCTAGGTTCAGCGGCAACCAGGGGTCGACCGTCGAAAATCCGGCATGTCGCGAACTGTCCCATGGCATGGGGGTGCGAGAACGGTCACGGCCAATATCAAGACCTGGCTGCTGCAGATGCTGCGGATCACGGATCCGCTCACTTGGTATCATGACCTTGCCAATGCCTAACTCGTCGCCCTGATATAGTGTTGGCGTACCCCGCAATGTCAGGAGCAGCATCGCTGCGACACGCGCCTGTGCTTCTCCGATACGGGCAGCGATGCGCGGAGCATCGTGGCTTCCAATGACCCAGTTGGGCCAGCCAAAGGCAGGAAGTGAAGCCTCATAGGCCTCGATTATCAGCGCAAGGCCGCTTGCTTCCCATGCGTTTTCGATCAACTGAAAATTGAACGGCAGGTGGACTTCTGGTCGCTCCACAGTTCCATACCAGCGCGCGTGCCGGTCATTGGGCAGGAATATCTCGCCGATCAGGGCGCGGTCATTATATGAGTCGGCCAGCGCTCGCATATCTGCGGCAATGGCGTGCGCTTCTGGTTGATCTGTGGAATGCAGCTGAATTAACCGGTCGCGTTCGGTGCGATCGGGCGTCCAGCGCGAATTGATAGGATTGTCGGGCAGTCCTTCGGCTTTTACAATGTGCCAGAGGACATCAATCCTGAACCCGTCGACACCACGGTCGAGCCAAAAGCGAAGCACATTCATCATCGCGTGGCGGAGCTCTGAATTGCGCCAGTTAAGATCGGGCTGTTCTTTCAGGAATGCGTGGAGATAAAATTGCTCTGTCAGCGCATCCCATTGCCATGCCGATCCCCCAAAATCGCTTATCCAATTGTTTGGAGGACCGCCGTCAGGGGCAGCATCGCGCCAAATATACCAATCGCGCTTTGGATCTTTGCGAGAAGATCGACTAGCGAGAAACCAGGGGTGCTGATCCGAACTGTGATTTGGTACATAGTCAAGGATGAGTTTCAGTCCACGATGATGCACAGCATCAAGCAGGCGACCGAAGGCGCTCAGGTCACCAAAGAGGGGATCAACACCGCAATAATCAGATACATCATATCCGAAATCGGCCATGGGTGAGGGAAAGATGGGAGAAAGCCAAATCGCGTCCACACCCAATGATACTATGTGATCAAGGCGCTGTTCGATCCCTGCAAGATCTCCAACCCCGTCACCATTGCTGTCCTGAAACGACCGCGGATAAATCTGATAAATGACGCTGCTCTGCCACCAAGGCGCACCGACACTTTCCTGCTCAACCATCACTGTCTCGTTCTTCATCATAGAAATTGTCTTGCAGACACTAAACATATTGGCGCCCGCGTTCAGCCAAGCGCATGGCAAGCTACAAAGGTCCGCTGATTGTGATACCTGAGCAAGCGAGACTATTTCTTCAGCTTGTTTTCGCGCTGAGCAAAAAATCAACTAACTAAAGGATGAAACGTGTTTCAGCTCCACGGAAGGCGTTCGCTGGCCTATCGTCGGTTCCGAGACCGAAGCTTCCTGATCCCTTTTGAGGATCAATGCGCGATAGCGTCGGACCAGGTCCTGCTGGGCAATCCTGCCGCAAGACTCTAACGCAGTATCTGCAGCCGCGAGTGACGCAGCTAGTCTGCGCTCTAAATAAGGCATCAGTTTCGAAACCGGCTCCATTGCAATCTCCGCCTTAAGGCGAGAGCCCAAATGTCCCCCAGTCACGGAATGCCGAAAGGGAATCCGATGATGGCTTCTTGTATCACAATATGGCTAAGCGACCTAACCTGATGCAAAAAATGGAAACCGACCACATGGAATGTGTGATCAGCGAGCATGGCCAACCATTTTGATAGACCTCATTTTCAATAGCCCGATCGTCAGACTCCGGCAGCGATGCGAATAGTGAGAATATCAGCCAATGAGCTATGAAGACGTTCCAATTTACTCTGGTGCCCAGTGGATATCGATTGGCAGTTCGGTCCCCGCCAGCACGCGCCCTATGGGCAAGACGGAAGATTTTCCGTGCTTGATAGCGGTTTCGATCACGGTGCGCTTTTCCCTGCCGGTCGCTGCGATCAGCAATGCTCGTGCTGCGGTGATCGCAGAGAGACTGAGGGTAACGCGTGGCATCGGTGCGTCGGCGGGTGCTGGATGCGGCATTACGCCCAATGCCCGACGCTCTTTAGGCCCTGCTACCGCCTCGTCGAAATCAGGGCCCGCAAATATAGAGGCCGTGTGGCCGTCTTTACCCACTCCAAGGAGGAATAGATCAAGCGGCCAATGCAGGTCTTGCATCAGGGCATCTGCAGACCGCCCTGCAGCCTTATAATCTACGAGGGCATTCGGGACGATGGGTATGACGCGGGCGCCTTTGGGCAGAAAGATTTTCGCGAGTGCCGTCACATTGCTCAACGGGTCGCCTAACGGCACAATGCGCTCATCCCCTGGGACAATCGTGATGCGCTTCCAGTCCAATTTTGCCGAGGAAAGCTTTTGGTAAATTGGGATTGGCGTTTTTCCACCAGCTAACGCGATCACAGCAGCTCCGCGCGCTTCGATCGCGCTTTCAATTATGAAGCCAATATCTCCGGCAACCGCTGCCGCCATTTCGGCTAAGTCTTCGTAATCCCACCATTCAATTTCGTCGCTCATTTCAATTCCTTGATATTGACGCCGCCTGACACAAATTCGCTATTATAAAAAGAGTCCGCACATCAGCATTCATTGCATATCGGTTGACTTCGTGACGAGGCGATTGCCGGCCGGGGTAGCCGTTTCGGCGACACCTCCCGACATGATCTCGCATGTTATGGCTGAACGCTTCTGCATAAGCGCGTGACGGAGCGAAGAAGTACGTCGTAATTGACGGTGGCGAAATCTCAGATCAATTCCTGGAGAATGGCAAGCTCAGCATCTTGATGGATTTGGTGAAGCCCCGTAAGCGATCCGCCCTTGCCGCCAACTCTTGGCCACGAGCTAAACTCATTTCTTGGGCAGCAAGTTGATCCAATTGGCTCGCAGCTTTTATTTTGTCGACCATTGGTGAAGCTATTCACAAATTTACCCACCTGTCTACCTTGTTTGGCAGGCGATCGCGAAAAGTGGTGTGGAAACATTATTTAGCGGCTGTGAAGCATGGGCATTGAATCCTTATGGCTCTTTAGCGCGGCCTGCTTTTCGGCATCGATCGGAGCAAAACTTCACATGCTCCCAATCTCGCTTCCATTTCTTGCGCCATGAAAACGGCCGATGACATGCGCAACATATTTTGATGGGCAGATTGGGTTTCTTGTGTGCCATCGTCCGTCAACGCACGAAGGCCGATTATACGCTAGCCATTGCCTTCAAACAAAATAGCTCAGCAGTTCGACGATCAAGTGAGCGGCTTGCTCGACATGCTCAAACGCACGGTCTTTAGAAGCGTTAAGCAATGCGCCAAGGGAAAAGGCGATGGTGGCAAGAACAGCAAGGACGATGGCCCATACCACATATTTCCACTTAGCAACGCCTCGAGGTTGTGCTGGCTTGCGGTTTGAAATGCTGTAAATTTCCCACCCCGAGGGCAATTAAAAGGTCAAAGTTTCGGTGACTTCCACATTCCCGTCGATCATCCTTCCTGAGAATTGCCCGCGGGCTTGATAGGAGGCGCTCGCAGGGGAATTTCGCCTTTGCTCATTTCCACGGCATGAGGATACGGCATCTCTATGCCAGTACGATCAAACGCCTCCTTGACCGCTTTGATCATGTCCGCACGATAATTTAGATAATCCTTCGTGCTGATCCACACTCGAGCTGAGACATTCACCGCAAAATCTCCAAGGCTCTCAACGCCGAACCATGGCGCCGGATCGCTCAATGCCCGTTGGTCCTCCGCCATTGTGTCCCGAAGAACCGCGATGACCTGATCAAGATCGTCCTCATAGCCAACACTGAATAGGATAACACACCGACGACGCCCCTTGGTGGTGAAATTAGTGATGGGGTTCGACATCGCCTGACCGTTGGGCACAAGAATACGCCGATCATCGAGGGTCTCGATCTCTGTAAAGAACAGGTCAAGATCAGTCACCAGCCCATCCTTGCCGCCAATCTCCACAAAGTCGCCAATATGATATGGTCGAATGAGAGCGATCATGATGCCCGAGGCGACATTGCCCAAAGTACCCTGCAAAGCGAGCCCTACAGCCAATGCGCTGGCGCCAAGAATGGCCACCAGGCTCGCTGTCTGCACGCCGAACATTTGAAGCACGACAATAAGTACAATGATGATGATTGCATAGCGAACCATACGCGACAGGAAGGCGCCGAGTGTCGTGTCAATGCGTGGGTTCTTCAGCGCCTGATTCCGGGCGAAGCGGGATATGAAGAAGGCGAGCCATATGCCAACGCCCAAGACCGCCGCCGCATAGGCTACCTTTAGCCCCCAAACGAGGACGAGATCGTAAAAGGCGGAATTCATGTCTCACCAACCCGTGAACGTCGACTTGGGTCCTTCACAGGTCACTGTGTGGTATTTCAGCGACGCGTTAGAAGTCCGTAGGTCTTATTGCAGGTGATTAGGGGCTAGAAAGTCTTGCTGACGGTCCGATCCTGAGGAGCAAAAACCGACCACTGAGTGACTTGGCAGAAACGAAACCTGCTAACCAGCGGTCCGCTGCGTGGCAGCAGAGGGTCGGCGGCTGCGAGTCCGCGAAGAGCCCGAAACAGCCTATATCTCTCTGATACGAGGTGCTTGAGAATATCTTGCGCGCCGGCAAGAATTAAATCGTTATCGTAACGACATAAGGTTATTGATTTAAATTAAGATGTTGAAAAATGAGTTTTTTCTGCTTCGGTTAACGTCTCTTTTGCTGTTTCGGACTAGTTGCGTCCCGGGGCTTAGGATTAGGGAACGACAGTGCGTCTAAGTGCCAAGCTTCAACTCCAAATCTGCGCTCTTGCTGCAGTGATGGTGCTGGCACCTTTTCTGGCGCTGTTTACTGAGAGAATGAATGCAGCGTGGGGAATGGCTTTTCTCTCCCTGTGCGCCACATCTTGGTCGCTACTACGAATACAACGGCTAAACGCGGACGCTGCGCGTTTGCTCTCTTCCTTCAACAGCGCAGTTGCTCATTCGAATGGTTTGCTAAATCACGTCGATAGTTTTGGGATGTTGGCGGCCCAAATGGGCGCCATCAGCCAACGCATTTCAGAAACCGCAGGCCGTTATCCGCAACGGCATCCGGTGACTAAGCTTCCTACCAGAGAGCCGCTCCTTGCAGCGATGGCAGCGCAAGCCGTGCCTGCTTCCGCTCCCTCGCTTCTCGGTGTGATAGAAATTCTTGATTTCGATCGGCTATGCGCATTCGATCAAGAAGGCGCCGACCGACTACTCAAGGGGCTTGCCGACAGGCTTGTCCGAATGGCAGATCCCAGTCGCGTCATTGCGCAAATCGATCGTAGCTGTTTTGCGCTACTGTTCTTGGGTATCTCAGTCGACGTCGCGCGAGTGGAACTCGAGACGCTGGCCTATGCCTTGCGCGATCGATTTGAGGACGAGGGTCAGGGGCTGCAGCCGCAGATACGCTCTGCAAGCGTTGTCGTTTCCCACAAGGATGTAAATGCTGCGGAAGTGCTGGCGCGCGCAATGGCTGCGCTTTCTGCCGATGCGGCGAACGATTTGGTCCATGCAGATCCTCGCGAAGCAGCAAGGCAGAGTTACTGGCTTGAGCAGCAGCTTAGGCGCGCCATCGAACATCATGAATTCGAGCTCTATTTTCAACCCTTTGTTGACGCAAAAACGAGGCGGATTTGCGGAGCGGAAGCACTTTTGCGCTGGCACAATGTCGAGGCAGGATCGCCTTCCCCCGCAACCTTTATTCCGATCGTGGAGCGCATTGGCTTGGCCGAGGAAATAGGGCTCTGGACTCTCGATGCAGCCTGTCGGCAGGCTTGCGAATGGGAACGCAGTCTTCATTCAGGATTGAAAATCGCCGTTAACATGTCAGCTCATCAGCTGGCCAGGCCCGACCTCGATAGCCTAGTCAAACGTACTATTGAGCGCCACGGACTGCCGCCTACACTTCTCGAAATCGAGCTTACTGAAACAGTGGCGGCCGTTGACAGCACTCAGGCGAAAGCATTGCTTCAACGCATTCGCGCTCTTGGCGTTGCTGTTTCGATTGATGATTTTGGTGCTGGATATTCAAGCCTCAGCTATTTGAAGAGACTTGTCTTCGACAAACTCAAGATTGACCGCGAATTTGTAACCGAGGTCCATCTGCATAAGGACAGTCAAGCGATTTGCCAAAGCATCATCGCGCTGGGACGAGGCCTCGCAATCCCGGTTTTGGCAGAGGGTGTTGAAACCCGTGAGGAATATCTGTGGCTCAGACGCCATGGCTGCGATCTGTTCCAAGGTTTCCTTTTCTCAAAACCCTTGCCGGCATGTGAGTTTGCTGAGCTGATTGCTCGGCCGGATCTGATCTTCGAGCTTACTGACGTTAGTCCAGTCACACAGCTGGAAAAAACCATCGAGAGGCTAGCATAATGTCATTCACCCAAAATTTTGCTCGGGCGGCGGTGATTATCCTCGCTATTGGGACGCTCTCCGCATGCGGCAAGGATCAGGTTCGCCCGGCAATGATTCAGCCTATTCGTGACCCAGCGCGCCTGGACGGCGTTGTTGCGTTGCTAGAGGTCGGCAAAGCTAAAAAAGCGGCAAAGACTCTCGAGGCTGGTCTGAAAAAGGACCCAAATGATCGAGATATGGCTTTGCTATTGAGGTCGATACAAGAGGAGCCTCACAATCTTCTGGGCGTCGAAAGCTTCGCATATACCGCGCAGGCAAGTGACAGCTATATGGGGCTTGCGCAGCGCTTCTTGGGCGATCGTCTAAAATTCTACGCGCTGATGCGCTACAATGGACAGACAGAAGCTTCGGCCATTTTGGCTGGTGCTCTTTTGCGTATTCCTGGCACAAAGCCGAAAGAAGCTGCTGCGCCGATTGCCCCTAAGGAAAACAAGCCCCGCGGTGCGACGACGGGGAAGCCTTCGACTTTGAAGACGCAACCGCCACAAGTCGGAAAACCGGACGCTGCGCGTGCCGCTCGGCTGCGCTCTGCCGGTCTTAATGCGCTGGCGCGCGGAGAGGTCGCCAAGGCTGTCGCTGCTCTTCGCGCGGCGGCGGTGGCGGCGCCAGAAGACGTCCTTATCAAGCGCGATCTCGCGCGGGCAGAGCGGCTCTTAAAAACCGTGCGCGCGAAGGGCTGAGAGGGAAAGACATGTTATGAACGCCCACAGCAAATTTACGATTGAGACGATTGGTCGCTATTCAATTGAGCGACGTATTGGTGAAGGCGCCATGGCGCATGTTGCGCTTGCCCATGACCCGTCGATAGGTCGTGCGGTCGCGATTAAGACTTTAAAACCAGAATATCGCCAGGAACACGAGGTTACCCGTCGATTCCTTGATGAATCAAGGGCTGCAGGTAGATTGTCGCACGCGCACATCGCTACAATCTATGATGTGGGTGAAGCCGATGGTGTTCCATATATAGCGATGGAGTATGTCGATGGCCGGCCCCTCGACCAGGTACTCGAGAATGAGGGACGGTTGAGCTTAGAACGCGCTTTGCGACTCGCCTCGCAAGTCGCCAGCGCTCTCGCCTATGCGCACGCCCACGGTGTTATTCACCGCGATATCAAGCCTTCCAATATCCTTGTCAGCACCAATGGCCAGACGGCGAAGCTGCTGGATTTTGGCATAGCACGCGTCGACGGGCGAGATCTTGAACAGGGCGAGCGCGAGGCTACGCGGACCCAGATTGGCCAAGTTATGGGCACGCCGCGCTATATGAGCCCGGAACAGGCGCTGGGATTGGCCGTCGACGCCCGTTCCGATCTCTTCTCTTTGGGCTCAGTATTTTACGAAATGCTGACTAACAAACCTGCCTTCCCGGGAACGGGAGTAGCAACGCTCGCTATTCAAATCACGCAGGATCAGCCCGTCGCGATCGACATGATCGTCCATGGCTGCCCGCCAGGCGTTGCTGCAATCTTATCCTCACTTATGGCAAAGAAGCCGGAAGATCGATTTGCCGATGCGAGTGCTGTGCACCGTGCCCTGAAACGCGAGCTTGAGGCTCTTGTGCACGACCCTGAGGCCTTGCGACGTCGGATGCGGCTGTCGGTCCGACTCCCCCTTGTGTTTGCAGGTGCAGCGGCATGTGCCCTTTCGGTCGGGACGACGCTCGTTCTTGATCGCCAGGCTTCGACCATGGAGGATATGGCGCGCCATTCCGGCCAATCGATGGCGGACTTCGTTTCGCGTAATGCGGCCCTGCGCGTCGCAGAGAATGCGGGCGTTTCCGCCGAAGAACAGGATTGGCTTCCCCTGCAAGCTTTTGCGGAGACGGCTGCGCAGGATCAAACTGTGCGTCGGATCGTGATCGCTGATGACGCGGGCATTGTGAGAGCAGCCAGTGACAAAACGCTTTTAGGTCATCCATTTCGCCCGCTAGCCGATCAGCCTGGACGCGTTGCCGAGCCTATTCGCTATGGTGGCGCAAATTTCGGCACCGTCGAGATGCTTTTTGATCGCGCGCCGCTCGTATTTGCCATGGCTGATGCTCAACGCTGGCTTATTGGACTCTCGATATTCGTGACCTGCCTGATCGGTTTGATCGGTTATTTGAGCGCCCAAAGCCTGCTTCGACCCCTTCGCCGACTTCGGAAAGGGATGGAGGCGCTTGCGGATGGAGAGCAAGGCGTTCGTCTCACAGCGCGGCGCCGTGACGAATTCACTCCGCTCTTTGAAATGTTCAACCGCCTTTCTTCGGAGGTGGAGAGACGGCACGATGCGCCGAGGGAGGATGTCCTGCTCACTCGCATTGACGCTGCGCGGCTGGAGGAAGCCTGATGTTCATGTTCAAGATGTTTGCTGGGGCTGAAGAAGTTCATCCTATGGATGCGCGGTTCCATGCCGATGGTGTCTTGCGAATCGGCCGAGACCCTTCCGCTGACTGGGTGCTTGCCGATCCTAGCCGAGAGATTTCGCGTTGGCATTGCGAATTCAAGATCCGGGAAGGCGACCTTTATCTTCGGTGCCTCGGCGCAAATGGGGTTTACGATGCCAATGGCGTGCGCTTACCACAGGATGAAGACGTTGCGGTCTCACTACCAAGTTGCCTGCGCATGGGTTCTTACCGACTGCTAGCAGATCATGCACCGCAAGCACATGCTAGTGGAAAGAATTCGGGCGCCACAATGATACTTGCGCCACTAAGCAGCATCTCGATCGAAGTCCCTACCGATTGGCAGGACAGTTCGACCTCTTCTGTCACGCAGGGGGGATCTTTGCTTGACGCATTCTGCGATGGTGCTGGGCTCAACGCCTCTGCTTTTGCCGCTGATGACCCGACCGATGTGATGCGGCAGGCGGGCGCCGTCTACCGCCAAATGCTGCTAGGAATAGCCGATCTCATGAGCGAGAGGGAGCAAATGCGACAGCGCTTCGCTCTCGCGCACACAACGATCGGTGGCGCTGACAATAATCCCTTTAAATGGGCACCGTCCCAGCGTCTCGCGATCGACCTGCTGCGGCCCGCAAGACCAGGCTTTCTGGCAGGAAGCGATGCGCTCGCGGCATGCTTTCGCGACATCAAGAAACATCTTATTGCGACGTTTAGTGGCTTCCGCAGTGCGCTTGAAGCAGTCGTTGGATCGTTTGAGCCCATGGCAATCGATACAGCGACCCAGGGAAAGAGCGGACTCCTCAAGTCAAGAGCGGCAATGCAGTGCGAAGAGGTGGCCCGGCGGCACGCGGACCTTGCGGGGGAACTTGCCGGTGAGATGGAAGGTGTCCTCGGCGCCGCGTTTGTAGACGGATATCACGCCACCACTTCAGAACTGGAAGGGCGCGAACAATGATCGACGACGGTCTTGAAACTCAATCAGTTGCGGTCACATCCCCTTTGGCATTTTTACGGTCCGCCAGCCTATCTCACATCGGCAAAGTCAGACAAACGAATGAGGACAGGGTGCTTGACTTTCCTGAGCATGGCCTCTTTGCAGTCGCTGATGGGATGGGTGGTCACAGCCTGGGTGACTGGGCTGCCATGGCGGTCATTCAATCACTAATTGCGATCGGCGGGACAGACGTTGGCCAAGCAGCCATCCTTTCGAGTTTGCGTGCGGCTAATGTCCGAATCAACGCGATGGCGCAGGAACGCGGTGTTACCTGCGGCTCGACTATTGCAGGGCTTGTTCTCGCACCGTCCGGCAAAGGTCTGATTTTCTGGGCCGGGGACAGCAGAATTTACCGCTTGCGCGACGACCGGCTAGACCGCCTTTCCTCCGACCATAGCGTAGTTCAGGAACTCCTTGATGCAGGAGTGCTCACTGCTTCGCAAGCCAAGGTACATCCCAGGGGTAACGTGATCACGCGCGCAGTCGGCGTTAGGCCGACCCTGGAAATCGATTTTGTCGCGATGGAAAGCAGCCCTGGCGATGTCTACCTGCTCTGTACAGATGGCCTGTCAGGAGCAGTAGACGATAATGAGATCAAAGATTTCCTACTACATCCCGTTAACGCAGCACTGGATGCGCTAATTGGTTTAGCCCTTGATAGGGGCGGCAAGGATAATATTTCCGCAGTGGTTGTTCGGGTTTAGGTTCCTGGCCCGCTCGATGCGCCGGTATCATCTTTGGCTAGGCCATGGCGGGCTGCCCGAGATGAAAGCCAGAGTTGTGGAGCTTGCGCACGTCGGTCGAGGCATTCCCAAGTGAATGGCTGGGCACTGATCCTGCAGAAATTCTTTCGAACCGCCGCCTGTATTAATCGAGATCAGTCAGTTTTATCGTTTAGAAATACGGGAGATCGAGACTAAATTCGCCATCATGCGTTGGGCGGAAGGAGGCAGATCTTTGCCTCATTATCCCTATGCAAAGGTAATGTTCATGGTCGACAAAGCAAAAGATGCGATCGCTCTGCTCAAGGCGGACCATCGCGCCGTTGCAGATCTCTTCGAAAAGTTCAAAGCAACGACATCCAAGTCGAAACAGAAAAGTCTTGCCACTGAAATTTGCACTGAGCTGGTCATCCACACAATGATCGAAGAAGAAATCTTCTACCCAGCTCTGAAGGGCAAGATCGAAAATGATCTCCTCGACGAATCTTATGTCGAGCATGACGGAGCCAAGCTGCTGATCGGACAGATCGTGGCGAGTGAGCCGGGCGAAGACTTCTACGAAGCCAAAGTATCGGTGCTCTCAGAGGAGATTGAGCACCATGTCCACGAAGAGGAGATGCCCAAAGAAGGCATGTTTGCCCAGGCTCGCGCAACCGACGTCGATCTCGTCGCGCTTGGAGCTTCGATGGCGGCACGTAAGGAGGAGCTCAAAGCTCAGTTTAAGTCCGAGGGGCTTCCCACCCCGACTTCACGGACGCTGAAGCCTGTCGAAATCGAGCTGGGCGAACCGGTCGCCTGATCCAGAGTTCTTCAGCGGCCGCCAGCAGTGCGCGGCCATTATCTCGTTATGCGCATGAAATCAGAGGAGCCGGAAGTGGCCAAATCCCCAAAAAATGTGAAAAGCTTTGGTGGCGAGACCCATCAGACGGCCGAGGATCTGGACACCGCTGTCCTGACCACCAATCACGGTGTCCCCATCTCTGACAACCAGAATTCTCTCAAGAGCGGTTCACGCGGTCCAACGCTACTTGAGGATTTCGTCCTCCGCGAGAAGATTTTCCACTTCGATCATGAGCGCATTCCCGAACGTATCGTCCATGCCCGCGGCTCAGGCGCGCATGGCATATTCGAGGCGACTGACGACATCTCCGATCTTTCGAAGGCTGCGGTGTTCACCAAGGGGGAGAAGACCGAGGTTTTCGTGCGGTTCTCCACCGTCGCAGGCGGCGCAGGGTCGGTCGACACACCACGCGACGTCCGGGGCTTCGCGGTGAAGTTCTATACGCGTGAAGGGAATTGGGATCTGGTCGGCAACAACATCCCGGTATTTTTTATCCAGGATGCGCTGAAATTTCCAGACCTTGTCCATGCCGTGAAGATGGAGGCTGATCGCGGCTATCCACAGGCGGGCAGCGCGCACGACACCTTCTGGGACTGGGCATCGCTGATGCCCGAAACAACGCATATGCTGATGTGGGCGATGTCTGACCGCACCCTGCCTCGCTCTCTCCGGACAATGGAAGGCTTCGGCGTTCACACCTTCAAGCTGGTCAATGCGGACGGAAAGATCAGCTTCGTCAAATTCCATTGGAAGCCAAGACTGGGCCTGCAATCCACGATCTGGGACGAAGCTCTCAAGCTGCAGGCCGCGGACAATGACTATCACCGCCGCGATCTGTTTGAGGCCATCGACACTGGAAACTTTCCGCAATGGGATCTGGGCATCCAAGTGTTCGACGAGGCATTCGCGAACGCCCAACCCTATGATGTGCTCGATGCTACCAAGCTCATCCCCGAGGACGACGTCCCGGTAAGGTTGATCGGGACTTTGACGCTCAACCGCAATGTCGACAATTTCTTCGCCGAGACTGAGCAGGTGGCCTTCCTTCCATCGAACATCCCACCTGGGATTGATTTCTCGAACGACCCACTGCTTCAGGGGAGACTATTTTCCTATCTCGACACGCAGAACTCGCGCCTAGGCACGACCAACTTCCATCAGATACCCATCAACGCGCCGCGCTGCCCGTTCGGCAACTTCCAGCGCGACGGCAAGATGCAGACGTTGGTTCCCAAGGGGCGCGCCAACTATGAGCCGAACAGCCTTGCCGACCATGGCGAAGAAGGTGGCCCCAGGGAGAGCCGAGGCACAGGCTTTGCGACGGCCAATGCTGAGACAGGACCAAATGAGACGGGCGACAAATTGCGGGTGCGTTCAGAGACCTTCACTGATCACTACAGCCAGGCTCGCCTTTTCTACCGGTCCCAGACCGAGTCGGAGCAGGCGCATATAGCGTCATCCTTCGTCTTCGAGCTGTCGAAAGTGGGACTGCTGGATGAAGTTCCGGGTCGGATGGTCGCCAATCTCCGTAACGTCGACGAAGATCTCGCCAAGCGCGTCGCGGACGGCCTAAACATCCCACTGCCCAAAAAGTCAGCTGCTGCCAAGGAACCGATCGACATGGTGCCGTCCGACGCCTTGTCGATCCACAAGAATATGAAAGCCATCCTTGAAGGACGCGTGGTCGGCATATTGATCGCCGATGGCACAGACCCCAATGAACTGGCTTCAACTGTCGCAGCGGTGAAAAAGGCTAAGGGAAAGGCGGTGATCGTAGCGCCAAAGGTTGGCGGTGCCAGACTTTCCGATGGTTCCGAGCAGAAGGCGGATGGTCAACTCGCCGGATCGCCGAGCCAGATTTTTGACGCCATTGCAGTCATCCTTTCCGAGGCGGGATGTGCAGCGCTTCTCAGAGACGGTGCTGCCGTCGAGTTCGCCATGAACGCCTTCTCGCATCTCAAGGCGATCGGCGCGAACGACGCCTCGATGCCGTTGCTTGACAAGGCGGGTGTCGTCCCGGACGAGGGCGTTACTGATCTAGGCGCATCGTTCGTTAAGGCAGCAGCCCAGCGCTTCTACGAGCGTGAGCCAACGCTGCGCACCCTCGCCTGATCAGGAGACCTCATGATTGATCCATTCACTGCCTGGTCGCGCATGGTCGCTGCTGGGCTCGATATGCAATCGACCTGGCTGCGGAGTGTCGAAACGCTACAGGCTTCGCGAACGGTGATTGGCGCACGCACCGATTTGATGCGGGGTGCGATCGCGTCGCCGATGAAGGCAGACGTAGCCGAGTTCGCGCGTATGGTGCCGGAGAAGGTCGAAGCCTTCAGTCAGAGCGCCCGAGCACTGACACGGGACACCATGGCTATGCATGCGGCCTGGGCTTCCCAGATGCAACGCGTCGGCGCTATGATGATGGCGGGCAGAATACCCACACTGATCGAGGCGGCTAAGCTCGCAACTCAGACAGTCGAATATTCGGTTGGCGCAATGACGGCCAGCGCCAAGCTAAGCAAGGATGCCTTGGCGCCGGTGCATCGAACCGCAGCGGGGAACGCCCGACGACTGAAGCGGGTGACGGGAAAATAAGAAGATGGAACGGGTAGGCCCCGCCAACAAGGGTTGGCGGGGCCTAGGTCAGAAACGATAAAGCGGGGGGTCATTGTATCGCTGCTGATGGGATAATGATTTCAGGACGTGTGGGTTCCCCCATCAATCTAATGATCTTGGCATCAACCCTTCTTGCCTTTGGCTGCAGAAGCGATTGCCGTGGCGATCGGACGCCACGCTGCTTGGCTATTCTGAGCCAATATTTCGCTCATCGCCACAAGATGATCTGCCTGTTTTTTGGCCGCATCCCTCATAAATCCAGCATAGATTTCAGCAATTTCCGTGGGCTTGCTTGTCGCCGAGATCGCCTGAAGGGTCTTGAGAAGGTCGCCGATATTGTTCTTGGCGTTACCTTTAGCGAGCTGAGTCAGTTGCTGACTGCCTGCCAAGGCAACATTGCCTGCGGATCTAAGGGCCTCATTCACTGCTTCCATCGTCTGGTTCAGTTGATCCAGCGGATTTGCCGGGCCGGGCTCTGATCGGTCGTCATTACTCTATCCTCTCCTGCCATCGCTGCGGACTGGCCCCAGCACATAAACCAAGAACGAAAAAATGCGCATTTCGCGCCGGCGGCTGCCACGAAGTGCAACTTATTCTGAGATGACGACTTATACCAAATCTCTGAGAGGGTGACTCTGGAGGGGGTTGCCAAGAGGTGCGCGGCTTGATTCACCATGGCGAACCTTTGGAGTTTTGCCATGCCGATCCCGCTTCGTCCCGATTTTGACGCCGCCGCG
>Ga0207658_10000212_pt1 | contig 60851 bp, 58 predicted proteins | sample KBSS33metaG_FD_184322 | JGI IMG/M metagenome (GOLD analysis project Ga0207658, IMG submission 184322) | Switchgrass rhizosphere microbial communities from Kellogg Biological Station, Michigan, USA - KBS S3-3 metaG (SPAdes) (version 2) | ecosystem: Host-associated > Plants > Roots > Rhizosphere...
CTCAGGACGCGGATGCCGAGCGGGACGTGCGTCGCCAGCACGAGCAGGCCGGCGAGGAACGCCGGCAGCAGGATCGTCGCGTCGACCGCGGCCCAGTTCATTTCGCCGCCCCCGCACCGAGCAGCAGCTCGATGCTGCTGTCGAACAGCCCGAACAGGTCGCTCGCCTTGTCGTTGCCGCCGACCGTGAACGGCAGGACGACGGCCGGGATGCGGGCGTGCTCCGACAGCCACTGCGACGCGCGCGGGTCCTCGTACGCGGCACGCACGACGGCCTTCGCCGGCTGCTGCGCCAGCTGCGCGTTGAGCGTGCTCAGGTAGCCGCCGCTCGGCTCGACACCCGGCTTCGGTTGCAGCGTCGCGACCTCGCGGATGCCGAGCCAGCTCCACAGGTACGTCATGTTCTTGTGGTGGGCGACGACCGGCATGCCGCGCAGCGGCTGCGCCTGCTGCTCCCACTTGCGGATCGCCTCGCTCCAGCGCGACGAAAATGCGGCGAGGCGCTGCTGGTACGTCGTCGCGTTGGCGGCGTCGACCTCGGCCAGCCTGCCCGCGAGCGCCGCAGCGACCTTGGCGACGTTGCGCGGGTCGAGGTGGATGTGCGGGTTGCCGCCGGCGTGGACATCGCCCTCGCTGCGGTCGACCCGCGTCGGCACCTCGAGCGGCGTGACGAAGCGGCCGGCTTCGAAGTTGGCCGGCGCGCCGACCGCGAGGCGCGCGTTACCCGACTGCTGGATCAGGAGCGGCAGCCAGCCGATCTCGAGCTCCATTCCGGTGCAGACGAGCAGGTCGGCGTTCCTCATGCGCGCGATCAGGCTCGGCCGCGCTTCGATGTGATGCGGGTCCTGCTGCGCCGTCGTCGTCGACGAGACGTTGACCTTGTCGCCGCCGAGCTCCTTGACGAGCGAAGCCCATTCGGGCTCGCAGGCGACGACGTTGAGCGCCGCCTGCGCCGGGACGACGGCGAGCGCGGCGAGGGCGAGCAGGAGGCCTTTGATCAGCGATGGCATGGCGGGGTCCTAGAAGGTGTGCGCACCATGGGCGCCGAGGCTCATGATGTATTGCAGGAAGACCTGGCGATCGGTCAGCGACGGATTGCTGCGGTCGGCGCCGAGCTGGAGGCGAAAGCGACTGAACTCGGACGGCGAGAAGTCGAACGTCAGCGACGTCCGCGACGGCCGCGCCGGCTGCAGGATCGGAAAGTCGGCGGCGCTCAGGCCGCCGCTCTCGACCTGGCCGATTCGCGGCGTGCCGGAATCGAGCCGGTCGTAGCGCGCGCCGACGCGCCACATCGGCATGAACTGGTAGATCGCCTGCAGGTACCAGCCGTTCTGCAGCGCACGGTAGTCACCGCTCGACGTCGCGCCGGCCGCGCCGAGCGTGTCGAAGGCGAGCGTGCCGCTCTCGCGCCGCTGGAAGAACTCGCCCTGCAGGACGAAGTTGCGCTGGCGCGCGTTGCCGTCGGGCGCCCACTTGTAGATGCCGTCGACGCCCCAGGTCCGGGTGCGTCCGCTGAAGCTGTTGGTGACCGGGACGCCGGCGCCGTTGACGTCGTCGTAGCGGCGATCGTCGGCGCGGTGGCCGAGCAGCGACACGCCGACGCGCCAGCTCGCGCTCGTGCCGATGTCGTCGCCGACGTGCGCGAACAGCGTCGCCGAGCCGATGCCGTTGCGGCCGCCGCTGCTGCCGGGAAACGACGTTCCCGAGCCGATCTCGGCGCCGAGCTCGAAGAAGCGATCGGTCGGCGCGACCCAGCGCATCTGCACGCCGTCGGTCTTGATCGGACCGCCGAAGAACGCCTGGTAGACGAGCGGGGCATCGATGAAGTCCCAGGTGTGCGCATGGTGCTCGTTGAGGTAGCCGATGCCCGAGAGGAAGCGGCCGGCGCGCAGCCTGGCGCCCTCGACCAGACCCGCGCCCTGGAACCACGCTTCCTCGACACCGACGCTGTTGTCGGCGGCGAACGACGTCGTCAGCTGGCCGGAGAAGGTCGGGTCGATGCTGGCGCTGATGCCGAGCTCCGATTCGCCGATGCTGAAGCCGCGCGGCCCCGGGCCGACCTCGCCGCCGGTCGGCACGAAGCCTTGCAGCTTGTAGGTGTCGGGATCGCGCGAGAGGTTGGCATAGCGGCCGGCGAGGATCAGCGAGATCGCCGGGTTGAATGCCGTCGCCGAGGGCGCGGCCGGCGTCACCGCGGCGGCAGCCGGTGGCGCAGCGGGTGCCGGTGGCGACGCCGGAGCCGCATCGGCCGCATTCGTCGGCGCACTCGCCACCGCCTGCTGCAGCTCGGCGATCCGCTTCTCGAGCGCCTGCAATCGGGCCTCGTAGCTCTGGCGCAATTCGGCGAGCTGGCTCTTGACCTGCTCGAGCTCATCGGGCGCGGCGGCGAACGCCGGGCCCTGCGACGACAGACAGAAGACGCCGACACCCAGTGCGGCGGCCATTCTTGGCATGGACATGAAAGCTCCCGACGAGATGACGCGAACGACGAGCGCTCAGCGGCGCTCGTGCGGCCCGGGAGGGCCGCGGGCTCAGGTCAGATCGGCGGGAGGGGCGCGGGCGTCGTAGGCGCTTTCGACGCGCTGCGTCGCCGCGATCGCAGCGACGCGCGCGTGCACCGGCGCTGCGACGTCGAGCACCAGCCAGTCGAAGGCAGACGGCAGCGCAGCGCCCAGTTGGGCGAGCGCGAGGCAGCTGTCGCAGACCTTGGCAGGCGCCTGCTTGCGCTTGTCGCTTTCGCCCGAATGCGGTGCTCCGCCCGGCAGGCTGTGCGACAGCGCGTGGACCATCGAGACCTGCGGCGCGAGCAGCACCGCCCACGCGAGGATCAGGACGCGCCAGGAGCGAAGCAGCTTGGACGACACGCTGGAAGATTAGCACTGCCGAGGTCATCGCGAGGCGCCGGCTCTGCGTTCGCGGGCCGCGGATCACAATCGGTTTCGCAACAAGACCTCACATGTCGACCAGAACAGCGGACGACGGCGCACCGCGCCGTGCCGCGCCGGCCCGGCTCGCGCTGCAGCTGCTGATCGGTGCGGTGCTGCTGCTCGCGCTGTGGCGACTGCGCGACGTGGTGCTGATCAGCTTCGCCGCGATCGTCGCCGCGACGCTCCTGCGCGGCCTGGCGGAACCGCTCGCCCGCAGGATCGGCGTCTCGTCGCACCTCGCGATCGTCGTCGTCATCGTCGCGCTCGCCGCGTTCCTCCTCGCCGCGCTCTGGCTGACGGGCCAGCCGATGCTCCAGCAGCTGCAGGAGCTGCGCAACACCGTGCCGCGGGCCTGGGCAACGGCGCTGCGTTGGCTCCAGGAGCAGCCGTTCGGGCCGCAGCTGCTCAACTGGCTGGACTCGGCCGGCGACCTCAAGGTTCCTTGGGATCGCGTCGCCGGCTTCGCGTCGGCGGCGACGACGGCGCTCGCCGACCTGTTCCTGGTCCTTCTCCTGGCGACGTACCTCGCGTTCGATCCGCTGCTCTACCGCGAAGGCTTCCTGCGCCTCGTGCCGCCGTCGCGGCGCAGCGAGATCAGCGCGGCGCTCTCGGCGAGCGGCGATGCGCTGCGCCGCTGGATGCTCGGCCAGGGCCTGACGATGGTGACCGTCGGCGCCACGGTCGGCATCGGCCTCGCCGTTCTCGGCATGCCGCTCGCCGCCGCGATGGGCTTGATCGCCGCCCTGCTCGAGTTCGTGCCGTTCTTCGGTGCCATCGCCTGGGCCTTGCTCGGCACGCTGCTCGCGTTCGCGCAAGGGCCGACGCAGGCGCTTCACGTCGCGGTCTTCTTCCTCGTCGTCCAGCAGCTCGAGGGCAACTTCGTCATCCCGATGGTGCAGCGCTGGGCCGTGCACTTGCCGCCGGTGCTGAGCCTGCTCGCGGTCGTCATCTTCGGCACGCTGTTCGGCGTCGAGGGCGTCATCCTCGGCACGCCGCTGATGGTCGTCGCCGTCGTGCTGATCCGAAAGCTCTACGTCGATCGCCTCGGCTAGTCGCGTGCGCCCTCGCCGCGCGGCGGCAAGGCGATCGGCTCGACCGCGACCTTGGCGACCCCGTCTTGCGGGGTGATGCCGATCTTGTCGGCAGTCGCCGGCGAGAGGTCGACGATGCGGCCCTTCACGTAGGGGCCGCGGTCCTGGATCGTGACGGTCGCGCTGCGCCCGTTCTCGAGGTTGGTCACCCTGGCCTCGGTGCCGAGCGGCAAGGTCTTGCTGGCGGCGTTGTCGGCGCGCGGATCCATGCGCGTTCCGTCGGCCATCTTCCTGCCGGCGAAGCGGTGTGCGTAGACCGACGCGGTGCCGATGCGCTTGCGTCCCGAGCGGTCGGCTGACGCAACCGCCGCTTTGTCACCGCGCGCCGCGTCGGCCCGCGCGCGCTCGTGCCCGGCCGCCGGCAGCGGACCGGCCATAGCGGCCGCGAGGCCGCTCGAAAAGACCACGAGACGCAGACCGCGCGCAACGACACCCTCGAGCATGATGCCGACTGTGCCGCGGAGGCCGCGCCGGCGCAGTCGGCCTGCCTCGATCGAGTCCGTAGGACGGCCGTGCGAGCGCTCGTCGGGTTGATCTCACCGGTCGACCCCAGCGCGGCCCGCGGGATCGCCTTGCGCGACGAGCGCGGACTCTCCTGGCAGCCGGCGAGAATCCGGCGCTACAACATGGGATCGGGTCTTGGGCATGGCGGTCGCGCGCGCGTCGGGAAGGGTGGCATGAGGTCGACGGATTCCGCCGTGGCGCCGACTCGGGGCGCGCTCGACTTCCTGCGCGACGGCGGGGAAATGGGCGCATTGATGCGAGCTCACGACTGGTCCAGCTCGTCGCTGGGCGCGCCGGCCGACTGGCCGCAATCGCTGCGCACTGCCGTCAGGCTCATGCTCAACACCGGCCACCCGATGTACATCTGGTGGGGGCCGGACCTCGCCTGCCTCTACAACGACGCCTATTGCCGCTCGATCGGCCCCGAGCGGCATCCGCGCTCGCTGGGCCAGCCTGCGCGCGAGGTGTGGGCCGAGATCTGGCCCGTCATCGGTCCGCAGATCGAGCAGGTGATGTCCGGCCGCGGCGCGACGTGGCACGTCGACCAGCTGGTGCCGATCACGCGGCACGGCCGCGTCGAGGACGTCTACTGGACCTACAGCTACAGCCCGATCGACGACGAAATGGCACCGGGGGGGATCGGCGGCGTCCTCGTCGTCTGCAGCGAGACCACGCAACAGGTCCTGGCCGCGCGCCAGCTCGGCGCCGAACGGGATCGCCTGGCCCGGCTGTTCGAGCAGGCGCCGATCTTCATGGCGCTGCTGCAAGGCCCCGAGCACCGTTTCGAGATCGCCAACCCTGCCTATCTCCAGCTCGTCGGTCATCGTCAGGTGGTGGGCAAGACGCTGGCCGAAGCGCTGCCCGAGGCTGCGGGCCAGGGCTATGTCGCGCTTCTCGACAGCGTGTTCGCGAGCGGCCAGGCCTACAGCGCGAACGGCGCGAAATACGAGGTTCAGGCGACGCCCGATGCACCGCGCAAGCAACGTTTCGTGGACTTCGTCTATCAACCCATCAAGGATCTGGGGGGTGCGGTCACGGGCATCTTCGTCCTCGGCGCCGACGTGACGCTGCGCACGCAGGCGTACCACGCATTGCGCGAAAGCGAGGCGAGCTTCCGCTCGGCGCTGAAGGCCGGCCGCATGGGATCGTGGGAGACCGACCTTGCGACCCGCACCCGGCTCTGGTCGCAGGAGGGCATGGAGCTGTTCGGCCTCGACCTCGTCGACGGGCGTGGCCAGCTCGGCGGCCCCGACGACGAGTACGTGGCCGCGCTGCATCCGCAAGACCGGCATCTGGCCCAGCACTACCGCGAGCTCGCCGAGCATCAGGACGCGTTCGCTGCCGAGTACCGCGTCGTCCGGCGCGACGGATCGACGGTCTGGCTGTCCGGCCGCGGCATGGTGACGTCGCGGGATGCCGCCGGAAAGCCGCTCCGGCTCGTCAGCATCATGGCCGACGTCACCGAGGCCAAGCAGGCGGAGGAAAAGCTGCGCGTCGAACGCGAGCGCCTCCGTCTTGCGCTGGGCGCCGGGCGGATGGGCGCGTTCGAGCTCGACATCGGCACGAACACGCTCTGGTGGTCGCCCGAGACGTTCGACCTGTTCGGGGTCGACAGGAGCACCTTCGTGCCGACGCGCGAGAACGTGCTCGATTTCTTCGATCCGGCCGACGCCGCCGAGTTCGTGAAGCGCCGCGCCGCTGCCATCGCCAGCGGCAGGCCCTTCCTCGACGAGTTCCGCATCCGCCGGCCCGACGGCAGCAGGATCTGGATCGGCTACCAGGGCCGGGCCGAGTACGGTGCCGACGGGCGGCCGCTGCGCACGCTGGGCATCGTGATGGACATCAGCGAGCGCAAGCACGTCGAGCAGATCCTTCGCGACGCCGACCAGCAGAAGGACGATTTCATCGCGACGCTCTCGCACGAGCTGCGCAATCCGCTGGCACCGATCCGCAACGCCCTCGACATCCTTCGCCACATCCCGCCGACGGATCCGCGCGTCGCCTGGTGCCACGGCATCATGCGCAGGCAGACCGACCAGATGGCCCGTCTGCTCGAGGATCTGCTCGACGTCTCGCGGTTGTCGAGGACGCAGCTCACGCTTCGCATCGAGCGCCTCGAGCTGGCCGCGGTCGTCCAGCACGCGATCGAGATCGCGCAACCGGTGATCGACGCGGCCGGGCACCAGCTCGTGGTGTCGATTCCGGACGAGAAGGTGCTTCTCGACGGCGACCTGATCCGCCTCGCCCAGGTCTTTTCCAACGTCCTGATCAATTCGGCGAAGTACACGCCGAGAAACGGCTCGATTTCCCTGAGCGCGCGGCGCGAAGGCGACGAGATCGCCGTGCGCGTGAGGGACACCGGCATCGGCATCGCCGAGGAACACCTCGGCCGGATCTTCAAGATGTTCGGGCAGGTCGAGTCGGCGCTCAATCGCGCCCAGGGCGGGCAAGGCATCGGCCTCGCGCTCGCCAGAGGGCTGGTCGAGCTGCACGGCGGGACGATTCATGCGCGCAGCGAGGGCCTCGGCAAAGGCAGCGAGTTCGAGATCCGCTTGCCGGCCGTGAGGTAGGCCGGCCGTCGCGATGGACACCTTCGAAAAGTGGCTGCGCGCAGGCGCGCTGTGGGCGTGCGGATTGACGTTCGCGGGCTGCGACAGCGGCCCGGCGAACGTCGTCCTGCGCACCGACGACGCGAGCGTCCTCGCGACCGGCGCCGTCGTCTACCAGAAGCATTGCGCCGCCTGCCATGGCGCGCACCTCGAGGGGCAGCCGCGCTGGCGCGAGCGCGACGCGCAGGGACGGATGCCTGCGCCGCCGCACGACGCCAGCGGCCACACCTGGCACCACCCGGACCGGCTGCTGTTCGACATCACCAAGCAGGGCGTCGCCAAGGCGGCGAAGCTGAAGGACTACGACTCGGCGATGCCGGCGTTCGCGGGCGTGCTGAGCGACGCCGAGATCGTCGCCGTGCTGTCGTGGATCAAGTCGCAGTGGCCGGCCGAGATCCGGCGCCACCAGGAAGAGGTGAATGACGCGGCTCGACGCCAGCGCTAAGGTCGCGGAACTGACGCACCGATCACTCGACCGTCACGCTCTTCGCCAGGTTGCGCGGCTTGTCGACGTCGGTGCCGCGCGCCACCGCGGTGTGGTACGCGAGCAGCTGCAGCGGCACGACGTGCAGGATCGGCGAGAGCGCGCCGTAGTGCTCGGGCATGCGGATGACGCGAACGCCCTCGCCCGAGCGGATCCTCGTGTCGTTGTCGGCGAACACGAACAGCTCGCCGCCGCGCGCGCGCACCTCGTGCAGGTTGCTCTCGAGCTTCTCGAGCAGGGCGTCGTTGGGCGCGATCGCGACCACCGGCATCTGCGCGGTGACGAGGGCGAGCGGGCCATGCTTCAGCTCGCCCGCCGGGTACGCCTCGGCGTGGATGTAGCTGATCTCCTTGAGCTTGAGCGCGCCTTCGAGGGCGACCGGGTAGTGCATGCCGCGGCCGAGGAAGAGCGCGTTCTCCTTCGAAGCGAACTCCTCGCTCCAGGCGATGATCTGCGGCTCGAGCGCGAGCACAGCCTGCACGGCGACCGGCAGATGGCGCAGCGACTTCAGGTGCTGGGCTTCCTGTTCGTCGCTGAGCCGCCCACGCACCTGCGCGAGCGCGAGGGTGAGCAGGAACAGGCCGACCAGCTGGGTCGTGAACGCCTTCGTCGAGGCGACGCCGATCTCGACTCCGGCGCGCGTGATGTACGCCATCTCGCACTCGCGCACCATGGCGCTGGTGGCGACGTTGCAGACCGTGAGCGTGTGCGTCATGCCGAGCGAGCGCGCGTGCTTGAGCGCCGCCAGCGTGTCGGCGGTCTCGCCGCTCTGCGAGATCGTGACGACGAGGGTGCGCGGGCTCGGCACGCTGTCGCGGTAACGGTACTCGCTCGCCACCTCGACCGAGGTCGGGATCTTCGCCATCGACTCGAGCCAGTACTTCGCGACCGAGCCGCTGTAATAGCTCGTGCCGCAGGCGAGGATCAGGACCGAGTCGATCTCCTTGAAGATTCGATACGCGCCGTCGCCGAACAGCTCGGGTGATACACCCGGAACGGCATCGAGCGTGTCGGCGATCGCCTTGGGCTGCTCGAAGATCTCCTTCTGCATGTAGTGGCGGTACGGCCCGAGCTCGGCGGCGCCGGTGTGGGCGACGACGGTTCGCACCGTGCGCTCGACGCGGCGGAAGTCGCCCTTGGCGTCGACGTGGCTGATCCAGTACTTGCCGAGCTGCAGGTCGACGACGTCGCCTTCCTCGAGGTAGACGATCTGGTCGGTGACGCCGGCGAGCGCCATCGCGTCGGAGGCGAGGAAGTTCTCGTTCGTGCCCCGAACCGAGCCCACGCCGAGGACCAGCGGCGAGCCCTGGCGCGCGCCGACGACGCGTTGCGGCTCGTCGCGGCTGATGACGGCGATCGCGTAGGCGCCGCGCAGCCGCGGCAGCGCGCGCTGGACCGCTTCGAGGAGATCGCCTTCGTTCAGGTGGTCGACGAGGTGGGCGATGACCTCGGTGTCGGTCTGCGTCACGAACGCGTAGCCCTTGGCCTGCAGCTCGGCGCGCAGCTCGTCGTGGTTCTCGATGATGCCGTTGTGGACGAGGCCGATTCGGCCCGCGGCGGCGATGCCCGACGCTTCGCCGCTGTCGGCGCCCACTGCCGACGAGCCTGCCGCGGCGCGGGGGCCGGAAGAAAAATGCGGATGCGCGTTGTGCACGACGGGCGCGCCGTGCGTCGCCCAGCGCGTGTGGGCGATGCCGGTCCCCGCCTCGAGGCCGTCGGCAGCGACGTTGGCCGCCAGCTCGGCGACGCGAGCGGTGCTGCGCGCCCGACGCAGGCCACCGCCCTGGTGCACGGCGACGCCGCACGAGTCATAGCCGCGATATTCGAGGCGGCGCAGACCCTCGACGAGCACCGAAACGAGGTTGCGGGCACTGACGCCGGCGACGATTCCGCACATGGGAGGATTCCGAAGTTGAGCGGCGACTGTGCGCCTCGGCGTACGAAATTTGATTGCAAGTCAACGGCAGTAACGCATGATTTCACTGATCTCCATTGTTTTCGGTATATTCAGTCATATTTTGATCAGATATGGCTGATTCTTCCCGAAACGCACTCGACGCGACCGACCTCAAGATCCTCGATCAACTCCAGCGCGACGCGTCTCTGACCAACCAGGCGCTCGCCGAGCGCGTCCACACTTCGCCGGCGACCTGCCTGCGCCGTGTCAAGGCGCTCGTCGATGCCGGTGTCATCGAGCGGCGCGTCGCCCTGCTCTCGGCCGAGGCGCTCGGCCACGGGCTGACCGCGATCGTCGAGGTCACGCTCGACCGCCAGGCGGCGGAGTCGCTCGCCGCCTTCGAATCGCGCGCCGTCGCCGAGGGCGTCGTCCGGCAATGCCACCGCGTTTCGCCGGGCCCGGACTTCGTACTGATCGTCCAGGTCGCCGACATGGCGGCGTACCACGCCCTCGTCGAGCGGCTCTTCACGCAGGACGCCAACGTCCGCAACGTCAAGGCGTTCTTCAGCGTTCGCCGCGCCAAGTTCGAGACGCGGATCGCACTGCCCGCCGCGCCCGTCAGCGCTTGAGGATGACCAGACCCTTGAGGTACTCGCCCTCCGGGAACTCGATCGTCATCGGGTGATCCGGCGCCGCGCCGAGGCGCCCATGGATGAAGCCGTCGACTCCGGCATCGATGCCGGCGCCGGCGACGATCTTGTGGAACAGGCCCGCGTCGACGCCGCCCGAGCACGAGAACGTGAACAAGGCGCCGCCCGGGCGCAGCAGCATCAGCGCGAGACGGTTGATGTCCTTGTAGGCGCGCGCGGCGCGGTCGGCGTGGGCGACCGTCGGCGCCAGCTTCGGCGGGTCGAGGACGATCGCGTCGAACGAGCGCCCCTCGTCGAGGTACGCGCGAAGGCTCGCGTTGACGTCGGCGTCGACCGCCTCGTGGCGCGCGGCGTCGAAGCCGTTCCGCTCGACGTTGGCGGCGGCGCGCGCGAGCGCCGGCGCCGACGAGTCGATCGCCGTCACGTGCGCCGCGCCGCCGGCGAGCGCGGCGACGCTGAAGCCGCCGGTGTAGCAGTAGCAGTTGAGGACGCGCTCGAAGGCGAAGTGGCGCACGCAGTCGGCGAAGGCCTTGCGGTTGTCGCGCTGGTCGAGATAGAAGCCGGTCTTGTGGCCGCCCGCGACGTCGACCGCGAAGCGCCAGCCGTGCTCCTCGATCTCGACTTCGCTTGGCGCCGCCGCCGTCGCATCGGTCGGCGCCGGGCGCAGCCACCCCGACGCCGACCGGAGCCCCTCGCGCTCCCGCGCCGACGTGTCGCTGCGCTCGTAGAGCGAGCGGACGCCGGTCTTCTTCAGCAGCGCGTCGGCGATCGTCGCCTTCCAGCGCTCGGCGCCGGCGGAAAGGAATTGCGCCGACAGCAGCTCGCCGTAGCGATCGACGATGAGCCCGGGCAGGCCGTCGGCCTCGCCGTGGACGAGGCGCACGCCGTTGCTCGCGATCGGCCAGCGCGCGCGCGCGTCGACCGCCGCGCCGATGCGGCGCTCGAAGAAGGCGGCGTCGATGCGCTCGCTTTCGGCAAAGCTCCAGGCGCGCAGGCGGATCGACGAGAGCGGGCTGTATGCGGCCCAGGCGAGGAAGCGCCCGGCGCTGTCCTCGACCCGGACCGTCTCGCCGGCGTCGGCCTTGCCGCCGGCGACGCTGCCTTCGAAGATCCAGGGATGCCGGCGCAGCGCCGAGCGTTCCTTGCCGGGGCGAAGGCGCACCGTCTTCATCGCCCGATTCTCGCCCGGCCGCCACGGCGCGTTGACGACGAGCCACGCCGGCTCGTATAAGCGAAGTCCTCTTCACCGGAGATCGCCATGCGCGGCTCTCACACGCTGACCGTCGCTGTCCTGGCGGCCGGCGCCTCCATCTTTCTCGGCTCGTGCACGACACCCCTGTCCATCGACCGCGGCGCCCGCGCACCGCAGCTCGATGGCTTCGGCACGGTCGCGATGACGGCGACGGCCGACCCGGTGGCGCAGCGCCTGTTCGCGCGCGGCGTGCTTCAGAGCTACGCCTTCAACGACGAGGAAGCGGCGCGTGCGTACAAGGCCGCGCTCGCCGTCGACCCGCGCTGCGTCCTGTGTGCGTGGGGTGTCGCGAAAGCGGCGGGTCCGAACATCAACAACGTCGAACGCGGCGACCTGAGCGATGCGCGCCGCCATCTCGTCTGGGCGCTCCGCCATGCCGAAGGAGCAAGCGCGCGCGACCGAGCACTCGTCGACGCGTTGGTCGATCGCTATGGTGCCGAGCCGGTGGCGGGCACGCCTGCGGCCGCGGCGGCGCTGGCGACGGCGGGCGTGTGCAGCGGCCCGGGGACGGCGAAGGCCCATCCCCTCGACATCGTCTACGCCGCGCGCATGCGGACCCTGGCCGACGCCCACCCCGAGGACGTCGACGTCCTCGTTCTCTACGCCGAGGCCGCGATGATCGCGACCCGCGCCGACTGGTGGGACAAGAAGAGCGGCGCGCCGGCGGGCGAGATCGGTGTCGTCGCGGATCGGCTCGAGCGCGCGCTGCGGGCGCATCCCGATCATCCCGGGCTCAATCACTTCCTCATCCACGCGGTCGACTCGAGCCCGCGACCCGAGCGGGCGCTCGCGGCGGCCGACCGGCTCGGCGCGATCGCGCCGCAGTCGCCTCATCTCATCCACATGCCGGCGCACATCTACGTTCGAATCGGCCGCTACCACGACGCCGTCCGCGTCAACGAGGAGGCCATCGAGGCGCAGCTGCGCCAGGACTCGGCGATCGCGGCGCAGGGCTTCAAGGCGAAGAACAACTGGAACTTTCACAACCGGCACTTCCTGTGGTTCTCGGCGTTGACCGAGGGCCGCGGCGAGATCGCCCTCGAGCAGGCGCGCGTGCTCGCCGACTCAGTCGCCACGACCACGAGCGCGAACGGCGAGTTTGTGCGCGCCCTGCCGCTCCTGACGTTGGTCCGGCTCGAACGATGGGACGACGTCCTCGGTGCGGCGACGCCTTCGGGCGACGCGGGAATCGCCCGACCGATCGCCGACTACGCCGCTGGCCTGGCCCTCGTCCGGGTTGGCCGCACCGCTGCGGCGCGCCAGCGCGCGGCGTTGCTGCAGGGCGCGCTCGATGCGCCTTCGCTGCGCGGCAAGACGCTGATGGGCGAGGACCCGGCGCGCACGATCCTCGACATCCTCTCGCGCCACCTGCAAGGCGAGATCGCCCTCGCCGATGGGAACGCCGAGGGCGCGCGAGTCGTCGTCGGCGCGGGGACCGAGCTCGAGGCGGGGCTCGACGCGAGCGAGCCGCCGCTCCTCGGTTCGATGACGCGGCTGGCGCTCGGCGACCTGATGCTGCGCGCCGGCCGCTGGCCCGACGCCGAGCACGCCTACCGCGCCGAGCTGCTGGCCCAGCCGGGCAGCGGCTGGGCGCTCCTGGGCCTGCAGCGCGCTCTCGAGCGCCAAGGCCGCGCCGACGAGGCACGACGCGCCCGCGAAGACGGCGAGCGCGCCTGGGCGAGCGCCGACGCGTCGCTGCGTCTGCTCGCCCAGCGCTGATCGACCGCCGCGCGGTCGCCGCGTGCGCGAGTCTGGTCGCGCCGCGGCGCCCGCCTTCGCCGGCGCCGGCGCTACTTGCGACGCGCGCGCGGATGCGCCGCGTCGTACACCTTCGAGAGATGGCCGAAGTCGAGCTTGGTGTAGACCTGCGTCGTCGTGATGTTGGCGTGGCCGAGCAGCTCCTGCACGGCGCGCAGGTCGCCGCTCGACTGCAGCACGTGGGAAGCGAACGAGTGGCGCAGCATGTGCGGATGGACGTGCGTCGGCACGCCGGCGGCGATCGCCTGCGCCTTCAGGCGCGAGCGCACCTGGCTCGCCGTCAGGCGCGTGCCGCGGCTGCTGACGAAGAGCGCCGCTTCGTCAGCGCGGGCGATGTCGCCGCGCAGCGCGAGCCACTCGGCCAGCGCCGCCAGCGCTGGCGCACCGACCGGGACGGCGCGGCGCTTGCGGCCCTTGCCCAGGACGTGCGCGCTCGCGTCGCCGGCATCGATCCAGCCGGCCGCGGCGCCGCTCGCGACGACGTCGAGGCCGACCAGCTCGCCGACGCGCAGCCCGCACCCGTACAGCAACTCGGCGATGCACGCATCGCGCGCCGCCAGGCGCGGGTCGCTCTGCTCGTCGCGATGCGCGACCAGGGCGACGGCATGGTCGACGGACAAGGCCTTCGGCAACGGCTGGGCGGCGCGCGGCGCGCGAACGCCGTCGACCGGGTTGGCGGCGACGAGGCCGTCGCGGCCGAGCCAGCGATAGAAGCCGCGCCACGCCGACAGCTCGAGCGCGATCGAGCGCGGCGCGAGGCCGGCGCCATGCAGCTGCGCCGCCCAGCGGCGGACGTGGTGCGTCTTCGCCTCGCGCAGCGGCAACGCGAGCGATGCCGCGAATCCTTGCAGGCGAGCGAACGCATCGCCGTACATCGCCAACGTGCGCTCGGCGAGTCGACGCTCGACCTTCAGGTACTCGAGATGGCGCGCGATGTCGGCGTCCAGCGCGACCTCTGCCTCGGGCGCGACGGGGGGCGAAGGCGCGCCGGCGTCGCTCACATTTCCGGCAGCAGCCGCGTCAACGCGGCGCTCGCGACCTCGCCGATGCGAGCGAGGAACTCGGTGCCCATGTCGGCGGTGTAGCGGGTCGGGTCGGGCGATGCGAGGACGAGCAGGCCGAACGCGCCGCGCTGGCTCTCGTGATGGAGCGGGATCAGGGCGAGCGAGAGCGCCTGCGCCGGCGCGTCGAGCCATTGCACCGCCTCGAAGCCGGTGTTGACGCCGCAGTACGGCGTCGCCAGGCTGCTCGCGAAGGTCTTGACGTCGTCGCCGATCGGGCCGGCGAACGGCAGCGTCGCGAAGACTTCGGCGCCGCCCCAGACGCGGATCGCCGCCTGCGGGATCTGGAACTGGTGCTGCAGCTCGCTGACAAGCACATCGGGCAGGTCGGCGGCGTTGGCGGTCAGCATGAGCGCGCGCGTCCAGCGGTGCAGCTTGTCGGCGATGGCGACGTTGTCCTGGCCGTGCCGGATCATCTCGACGATCTGGCGCTCGAGGCCCTTGATCTTGTCGCGCAGCATTTCCATCTGCCGCTCCTGCAGCGAGACCGCGCGCTGCCCATGCGGGCTGGTCAGCTGGATGCTGCCGAGCAGCTCGGCATGGCGCTCGAAGAAGCCCGGGCTCGCGGCCAGGAAGTTGGCGATATCGGTCTCGGTGATCCCCTGCACGCCCATCGGTGTGGCTCCCTGGCTGTTGCTCATCTCGTTCGGCTTCTCACAGCTCGATCTCCCCTTCGAAAACGGTGTGCGCGGGCCCGGTCATGAGCACCGGCGCGCCCTCGCCGGCCCATTCGATCGTCAGCCGGCCGCCGCGCGTCTCGACGTCGACCTTGGCGTCGAGCAGGCCGAGGCGGATGCCGACCGCGACGGCGGCACACGCGCCGGTGCCGCAGGCGAGCGTCTCGCCAGCGCCGCGCTCGAAAACGCGCAGACGGATCGCATCGCGCGCGACGACCTGCATGAAGCCGGCATTGACGCCGCGCGCGAAGCGGGCGTGGCGCTCCAGCAGCGGCCCTTGCGTGGCGACCGGCGCCGCATCGACGTCGGCGACGAGCTGCACCGCGTGCGGGTTGCCCATCGAGACCACCGCGACGGTGACGCTGCGCCCTTCGCCCAGCTCGACCGGCCAGAGCGGCAGCCCGGATTCGACCGAGCGCGGCGCGAGCCACGTCGTATCGAACGGCACGTGCAGCGGCTCGAAGTCGGGGGCGCCCATGTCGACGGTGACGCGGCCGTCGGCCTGCTCGCGCAGCTCGAGACGGCGATTCATCGTCTCGACGACGAGCGTCTGCTTGTCGCTGAGGCCGCGCGCGCGGACGAAGCGGACGAAGCAGCGCGCGCCGTTGCCGCACTGCTCGACCTCGTCGCCGCTGGCGCCGTTGAAGATGCGGTAGCGGAAGTCGACGCCGGGCGCGCTGCTCTGCTCGACGATCAGGATCTGGTCGCAGCCGACGCCGAAGCGGCGGTCGCCGATGCGGCGCAACTGCGCCCCATCGAGCTCGAGCGGCGCGCGCGTCGCGTCGAGCACGACGAAATCGTTGCCCGCCCCCTGCATCTTCGTGAAGCGCAAACGCATGGCGCGGATTATCCCGCCTCACCGCGAGGGCGAAGCCGACGCCGCGACGTGCCATCGGTCAACGGTACAGCGAAGGCTCGCCCGGCGGCCGCGTCTTGAAGCGCCGGTGCACCCACAGGTACTGCGCCGGGTTGCGCCGGATCTCGGTCTCGATCCAGCGGTTCATTCGCGCGCTGTCGGCGACCGGGTCGTCGCTCGGGAAGTCGGTCCAGGGCGGCTCGTAGCGGACGCGGTAGCCCTGCCCGCCCGGCAGGATTTCGGCGACGACCGGCTGGACGATCATGTCGAGCGCCTTGGCCAGTCGCGACGGCGCGAGCAGCGTCACGGCCGGGACGCCGAAGAACGGCACGAAGGCGGCGTCCCGGGTGCCGAAGTCCATGTCGGGCAAATTGAAGAAGCCATCGCCGCGGCGGATCGCGCGCATCAGCGCCTTGCCGGCCTCGTCGCGCGAGAAGATCTCCGCATTGCCGAGTCGCAGGCGCCCTCGGCGCAGGGCACGATCGAGAACCGGGTCGCTCTGGCGCTGGTAGATCGAGATGCCCTTCCTCGTCTGGAACAGGAGCACCGACGCGCCGGCGACGTCGAGGGCCATGAAGTGCGGCGCCAGCCACATCACCGGCTTGTCGCTGCGCTCGGCGAGATGGACATCGCCTTCGACGCGGATCAGGCGGCGCAATCGCTCGGGCGAGGCGTACCAGAGCAGGCCGCGCTCGAGGAGGCTGCGGCCGAGCCAGCGGAAGTGCTCCTTGGCGAGCCGGTCGCGCTCGCCCGCCGGGAGTTCGGGGAAGCAGAGCTCGAGATTGCGCAGCGCGACCTTCCGGCGCGAGGCGACGAGATGCCAGCCGAGCCAGCCGAAGGCGCGGCCGCACGCCGCCTGCACGGAGAGCGGCAGCCAGTGGAACAGCCACAGGGCCGCCAGCAGCAGGCGCGCGCTCAAGCTCCCGTCCTTCGCATTCGGTGACATTCCTCCGCCGGCGCGTGGGCACGGGGCGGGCCAGAGTATCCGTTTCCGGCGCCTCCCCTCGGCCGCGGGGGTGCCGCCAGAGCGGAAACGCCGAAGTTCCTATAATCGCCCGGTCGCCGAGTTACTGAACAACTTGCGGGGCGACCAAAGAAATTCCGCTAAAGCGTTCGCCGCTCCTCCAGAGCCCAGGCCGGCCAACGCGATTCCTCTCGCGGGCCGTCGAATTTTTCAGCACTTGGAGCACAGCGTGGCGAACGACTTCCTCTTCACTTCCGAATCGGTCTCCGAAGGCCATCCCGACAAGGTCTCGGACCAGATCTCCGATGCCATCCTCGACGCGATCTTCAAGCAGGATCCGCGCTCGCGCGTCGCCGCAGAGACCTTGTGCAACACCGGCCTCGTCGTCCTCGCCGGCGAGATCACGACCAATGCGCACGTCGACTACATCCAGGTCGCGCGCGACACGATCAAGCGGATCGGCTACGACAACACCGAGTACGGCATCGACTACAAGGGCTGCGCGGTGCTGGTCGCCTACGACAAGCAGAGCAACGACATCGCCCAGGGCGTCGACCACGCCAGCGACGACCACCTCAACACCGGCGCCGGCGACCAGGGCCTGATGTTCGGCTACGCCTGCGACGAGACGCCCGAGCTGATGCCGGCGCCGATCTACTATGCGCACCGCCTGGTCGAGCGCCAGGCGCAGCTTCGCAAGGACGGCCGCATGCCGTACCTCAGGCCCGACGCCAAGAGCCAGGTGACGATGCGCTACGTCGACGGCAAGCCGCACTCGATCGACACCGTCGTCCTGTCGAGCCAGCACGACCCGAGCCAGAGCGAGACGCCGACCAAGATGAAGGGCTCGTTCATCGAGGCGGTGATCGAGGAGATCATCAAGCCGGTGCTGCCCAAGGAGTGGCTCAAGAACACCCGCTACCTGATCAACCCGACCGGGCGCTTCGTCATCGGCGGGCCGCAGGGCGACTGCGGCCTGACCGGCAGGAAGATCATCGTCGACACCTACGGCGGCGCGTGCCCGCACGGCGGCGGCGCGTTCTCGGGCAAGGACCCGTCGAAGGTCGACCGCTCGGCCGCGTACGCGGCGCGCTACGTCGCCAAGAACATCGTCGCCGCCGGCATCGCCCGCCAATGCCAGATCCAGGTCGCCTACGCGATCGGCGTCGCCAAGCCGATGAACGTGACGGTCTACACCGAAGGCACCGGCAAGATCCCCGACGACAAGATCGCCGCGCTCGTCAACGAGCACTTCGACCTGCGCCCGAAGGGGATCATCCAGATGCTCGACCTGCTGCGCCCGATCTACGAGAAGACCGCCGCCTACGGCCACTTCGGCCGCGACGAGCCGGAGTTCAGCTGGGAGAAGACGGACAAGGCGGCGACGCTGAAGGCGGCAGCCGGGCTCTAGGCAGGCCGCGCCGCCCGAGCGCCGCGGCGCCTGCGCCTCGGCGCGCGCCACGCTCGCGCCACGCTCGCGCCATCATTGCCGCATGGCCCGGGACCCGACGCTCGACGACCTTCGCCGCTACGCCGTCGCGCGCACGCTCTTCAAGCCGACGACGCTGTTGCGCGCGATCGACAAGCTCGGCTTCGTCCAGGCCGATCCGATTCGCGCGCCGGCGCGCGCCCAGGACCTGATCCTGCGTCACCGCGTCGCCGACTATCGGGCCGGCGACCTCGAGCGCCGCTACCCGCGCCTGAAGATCGAGGAAGACGCGTTCGTCAACTACGGCTTCCTGCCGCGCCGCCATCTGGCGCTGATGCATCCGCGCACGCCCAGGCAGCCATGGAGCGCGGCGACCAAGCGCAAGGCCGCCGACGTTCTCGCCTTCATCCGCGAGCGCGGACCGACCCATCCGCGCCTGGTCGAGGAGCACTTCGCGCATGGCCGGCGAATCAACGCCTGGGGCGGCTCGGGCCTGGCGACGACGCATCTGCTCGACACCATGCACTACCGGGGCCTCCTGCGCGTGCAGCGGCGCGACAACGGCACCCGCATCTACGCCGCGGTCGAGCATCCGCCCGCCGACGGCGGCCGCGAGGCGCGCGCCGCGCGGGCGACGGCGCTGCTCGATCTGATCGTTCGCAAGTACGCGCCGCTGCCCGGCCCGAGCCTGGTCTACCTCGCCCGGATGCTCGGCTACGGCGCACCGCACCTGCGCCAGGAGACTACCGCCGCGCTGATCGCCGCGCGCGAGCAGCTGGCGAGCGTCCTGCTCGACGGCGTCGCGTGGTACTGGCCGGCCGACGAGAACCCCGCCTCGCGCCGCTGGCGACTCGACGAGCAGGTTCGCCTGCTCGCGCCGTTCGATCCGATCGTCTGGGATCGGCGCCGCTTCGAGCTGCTCTGGGGCTGGACCTATCGCTTCGAGGCCTACACGCCGGCGCCGAAGCGAACGCTCGGCTACTACGCGCTGCCGCTGCTCTGGCGCGATGCGGTGATCGGCTGGGCGAACGCTTCGGTGCGCGATGGCCGGCTCGCCGTTGCGTCCCGCTTCGTCGGATCGGCGCCGGCCGAGCCGCAATTCCGCGAGGAGCTGAAGCGGGAGCGCGAGCGCTTGATAGAGTTCCTGGGCCTGTAGCGACGCGGCGCCGCGCCCGGCGCGCTAGTCGCTCGGCGCCGGCGTGACGCGAACGACTTCGCCGCCAACCTCGACCCGGTCGCCCGCCCTGAGCTTGCGGCCGCGACGCGTCTCGGTCTCGCCGTTGACCTGCACGCCCCCGGCGGCGATCAGCATCTTGGCGCCACCGCCGCTGGCAGCGAGGCCCGCGGCTTTCAGCAATGCGGCGAGGGCGATGTGCTCGCCGCGCAGCGGGAAGTCGATCGCAGCCGCCGGAGCGAGCTCAGGCGTGGCCGCCGGCGCGGCCGAGCGCCATCAGCTCGTCGTCGTTCAGCTTCGGGCCGTCGAGCGTCACGCGCTGCGCCTGAGTCTCGGCAGTGCGAAAGCGCGCCATCACCGGCTTCAGCTCGTCCTTCACGTAGCGCTCGTCGTAGCCGTTGAAGAGATGGCCGAGCAAGCCGCGCTTGAGGTCGCTCGTCTTCATCGCCCAGTCGGCGATCGGCAGCGTCAGGTTCATGTTGACGTGCATCATGATCCCCATGTTGTGGTGCGCGGCATGGTGGCGCCGGATCGTGTTGACGAGCGGGACGTGGCGCAGCCACGAGTTCTCGGGGATGTGGCAGCAGAAGTGGAAGGTCTCGTACACCATGTAGTGGCCGATCATGGTGACGAAGACGACGTAGCCGGCGTTGGCGTTGATCAGCTGCGCGGCGATCCAGCCGAAGAGGCCGCCGAACACGGCGAGCACCATCAGCACGCGCCAGGGGAAAAAGACGATGCGGAACTCCTGGATCGTGCCGATCGTCGGGTCGCCGTCGGTGAAGTACTGGTGGTGCTGGCGCGTGTGGCGGTCGTAGATCGCGCGCAGCGCGAACACGTCGACCAGGCGGTGCATCACGAACTTGTGCATGCCCCATTCGACGAAGTTGCCGGCGATCGCGACCGGGACGACGAGCAGCCACTCCCAGGTCGCGCCCTGCATGCGCGAGACGCACCACCAGATCGCCGAAATCCCGGCGCCGTACATCACGCCGATGTGGACGAGGCCGTTGTACCAGGGGCTGATCTGCTCGACGTACTGGCGGCGGAAGGCGCGCTGGCGCTCGGTTTGCTGGGGTGGGGTGAGCATGGGGTCGGCCCTCTTGCGGCGTCTCGGGTTACTGATATATTAGAAGTCGATCACTTGTCTGTCAAGGCTGGGATGAACCGACGCGCCTCCGTCCTCGAGCTCGCTCCGGCGCAAAGCCTGACCGACCGCGCCTATGCCGAGATCGAGGAAATGATCATCACGCTCAGGCTCGCTCCGGGCAGCGCGATCTCCGAAACCGAGCTGTCGGCGGTGCTCGGCATCGGCCGCACGCCGATCCGCGAAGCGCTGCAGCGGCTCGCGCGCGAGCGGCTGGTGGCGATTTTTCCGCGCCGCGGCATGTTCGTGACCGACATCAACGTCACCAGTCAGCTGCGCCTGCTCGAGGTCCGGCGCGAGCTCGAACGGCTGATCGCGAGGAGCGCGGCGCGCCGCGCCACGCCCGAGGAGCGCGATCGCTTCAGCGCCCTCGCTTCGGCGTTCGAGTCGGCGGCCAAGGCGAACGACGACGTCACCTTCATGCGCATCGACCGCGACTTCAACGTCCTCTGCTCGGCCGCCTCGCACAACGAGTTCGCCGCCGGCGCGATGAGCCTGATGCATTCGCTGTCGCGCCGCTTCTGGTACTTCCACTACAAGCAGGCCGCCGACATGCCGCTGACGGCAAAGCTGCACGCCGACATCGCCCGCGCCATCGCCACCGGCAACGAAGAGCGCGCGGCGAAGGCAAGCGACCGCCTGCTCGACGCGATCGCGCGCTTCACTCGGGCGACGGTGATTCCGGCATGAGCGGCGGCACCGATCGCCGCGCCACGGCGCGGATCGCCGCCGACGTCGTCGTCGCCGGCGGCGGCGCGGCGGGAGTCGCTGCCGCGGTCAGCGCGGCGCGCCTCGGGCTCGACGTCGTCCTCGTCGAGCGCTACGGCTTTTGCGGCGGCGGCGCCGTCGCCGGCATGTCGGGCACCGTGTGCGGCCTCTACGAGGCGAGCGACCGTGCCGACGCCGGCCCGCGCCAGGTCGTGTTCGGCTTCGCCGACGAGTTCGTCCGCCTCCTCGAATCGCGCGGTGGTCTCACGCCGCCGCAGCGCTACGGCAAGACCTGGACCCGGGTCCACGACCCGCTGATGTGGCGCGATGCCGCCGACCACCTGTTGCGCGAAGCGGGCGTTCGCGTCCTCTACCACGCTGTCGTCACCGGAACGCTGCTCGACGGCGAGCGCGTCACCGGCGTCGCCGTCTGGTCGAAGGAAGGGCCGATCGAGCTGCGCGCGCGCCTCTCGATCGACGCCAGCGGCGACGCCGACCTGGTCGCGATGTCGGGCTTCGAGTCGTTCATCGGCGCCGATGGCGTGGTCCAGAACCCGACCATGATCTTTCGGCTCGGCGCGGTCGACGTCGACCGGTTTCGCGCCAGCTACGGCGACGACACGATCATGCCGGAGCCGGTGTCCGCGCTGCTGCGCGAGCACCACGGCAAGGGCTACCGACTGCCGCGCTCGAAGATCTGGCTGTTCCCGACCACCCGGCCGAACGAACTGCTCTGCAACTGCACTCGCATCGTCGGTGGCGACGGGCGCGAGCTCAACACCCTGATCGAGCGCGACTTCACCGACGCCGAGATCGAGGGCCGATTGCAAGTGCGCGAGTACGCTCGCTTCTTCCGCGACCACCTCGCCGGCTGCGAGAACGCCTACGTCGTCGATACCGGCGTGCAGGTCGGCGTGCGCCAGACGCGGCAGGCGCGCGGCATCGCGACGCTCGCCAACGCCGACATCCTCGCCGGGCGCAAGTTCGCCGACGGGATTGCGCGCTCGCCCTGGCCGATCGAGCTGCATTCGGGAGCCAAGCCGCGCGTCGAATGGCTGCTCGACGACTGGTATGAGGTGCCTTTCGGCTGCTTCGTTCCGCGCCGCGGCGACGGCCTGCTCACCGCCGGCCGCTGCCTGTCGGCGCAGCACGAGGCGGTGGCGTCGGCGCGCGTCACGGCGCAGTGCTTCTCGTACGGCCAGGCGATTGGCCACGCGGCGGCGATGTGCCTCGAATCCGGAATCGAGCCGCGCGCGCTGCCCGGCGAGGCGGTGCGCGCCGCGCTCGACCGGAGCGGCGCGCGGCTGAGCGAAGAAGCGGCAGCGGCAACCTGAAGGAGACGCCATGAACACGAGAGAGAAGATCGTGCATCAAGCGGCCGAGTACGTGCATCGCGACGAGCGCGACTGGGAGACGATCCGCTGGCCGGGGCAGACCGGAAAGATGCTGTTTCATCCACGGCCCGAGCGCCCGACCGAGCCGAACGCCGGCATCGTCCGCTACGAGCCCGGTGGCCACCACCCCGTGCACCACCACGACTTCGCCCAGGTCTGGTACATCCTGAGCGGCGAATTCCGGATCGGCGCCAAGACCTACGGACCGGGAACGATGGTGTTCTATCCCGACCCGCATCGCGAGGACGAGCTCTTCACCGAGACCGGCGGCGAGATGCTGTTCGTCCAGTATCCGGGTCCGACCACCGCAGCGCGGCCGATCTACGAGGACCGCTTCAACGTCAAGGAACGGCGCGCGATCGACGCCGAGCGGACCGATATCTGACCCGAGCGGTCGCCTCATCCATCAACGGAGACAACATGACAACGAATCGCAGACAAGTCCTCCAGACGATCGGCGGCACCGGCGCCGTGCTCGTGGCGCAGAGCTTTCTCGGCGTTCCCGCGCTGGCCCAGAACAAGCCGCTCAGGATCGGCATCATCGCGCCGAAGTCGGGCGTGGTCGGAACGATCGGCGAGTGCGGCCTGCGCGGCACGCTGTTCGCCGTCGAGCGCATCAACGCTGCCGGCGGCATCGCCGGGCGCAAGGTCGAGCTGATCGTCGAGGAAGAGACCAACCCCAAGGACTCGATCGAGCGGCTGAGGAAGCTCGTCCTGCAGGACAAGGTCGATTGCGTCCAGGGCGTCGTCTCCTCCGGCGTGAGCCTGGCGATGGGAGCGGTCGCCGAGGAGATGAAGGCACTGCTCGTCTTCTGGGACGGAACGACCCAGGACGGCGTCAAGGAGACGATGACCAATCCGCGCTACGTCTTTCGCAGCACCGACAACGAGTGCGAGGCGGTGATGAGCTCGCTGCTGGCGATCAAGCACTGGAAGGGCAAGTTCGCGACCATCGCCGGAATCAACCCCGACTATTCGTACGGCCGCAACAACTTCGCCGCGTTCCAGGCGCTGCTGAAGAAATTCGGCGTCGAGACCAAGCTCGTCGCCGACCAGTGGCCCAAGGTCGGCACGCTCGACCTCACATCGCACGTCGCCGCGCTCAAGGCGGCCAAGCCCGACCTGATCTTCTCGTCGCTGCTCTTCGCCGACCTGCCGATCTTCATGAAGACGGCGCACGGCGCCGGGCTGATGGACGGCAAGACCAAGTTCGTCTTCCCCGGCGCGGGCTTCCAGCACACGCTGCTGAAGAAGGAGTTCACTCCGGAAGGAATGATCTTCGGCCACAACACGCTCTATTTCGACCTCGAGAACGCGACACCGCTGCAGCGCTTCTTCGTCCAGGACTACGCATCGAAATACAAGGACTACCCGCACTGGGAAGCAGACCGCGCCTACTTCGCGATGCAGATCTACCGCGAGGGGGTCGAGAAGGCGCAGAAGGCCAAGAAGGCCTGGCCGTCGACCGAGGACATCATCAACGCCATGGAGGGCCTGAAGGTCGAGTCGCTTGGCGGCCCGGCCGAGATGCGCAAGGACCACATCCCCGAGCAGACCTTCTACCAGGGGATGACGACGCACAAGAACCGCTACGACTTCCCGACCCTGACGGACGTGACGAAGATGTACTCCGACCAGCTGCAAAAGCCGACCGGAGTCGATTTCTGGAAGTGGATCGAGACCGCGAACATCAAGCTCTGATCAGCGCTCTCGCTTGACTTCGTTCTTCGACGTCCTGATCGGAGGCGTGTTCCACGCCTCCGTTCTCTTTCTCGTCGCCGCCGGGCTGCAGCTCGTCTTCGGCGTGCAGCGGATCGTCAACCTCGCCTGCGGCTCGTTCTACGCGCTCGGTGCGTACTTCGGGATCAGCGCCGTCAACTGGACGAGCGCGAACGGCGCGCCGCCGTGGACCTTCCTGCCGGTGCTGATCGTCGCCGGCATCCTGCTCGGCGCGATCGGCCCGTTCATCGAGCGGCTGCTGCGCACGATCTATCGGCGCGACGAGGCGTTCCAGCTGCTGCTGACGTTCGCCCTCGTCCTCATGTTCCAGGACGTGCTGCGCTTCTTCTGGGGCGCCAACCCGCAGCAGCTCGGCAACCTGTCGATGAGCTACGGCAAGGTCACGCTCGGCGAAGTCTCGTTTCCGACCTACAACGTGCTGGTGATGGCCGCGAGCTTGGGCGTCGCCGTCGGCCTCGGCGTCTTCCTGCGGCGAACGCGCTACGGCCGGGTGCTGCGCGCGACCGCCGAGAACCGCGAGATGGCCGAAGCGCTCGGCGCCGACGTCCGCGGCATCTACGCCACCGTCTTCACCCTCGGCACCATCCTCGGCACGGTCGGCGGCGCGCTGGTCGTGCCGACCGCAGCGGCGTCGCTTGACATGCCGGTCGAGCTGGTCGTCGAGGCGTTCGCCGTCGTCGTCATCGGCGGCCTCGGCAGCATGCGCGGCGCGCTTGCCGGCGCCCTCGTCGTCGGCCTGACGCGGGCGCTGGCGATCTCGTTCTACGCCGAGCTCGAAGTGCTCGCGATCTACGTGATCGTCATCGCCGTCCTGGTCATTCGGCCGGCGGGACTGTTCGGAAAGCCGGTCGAGTGAGCGGCGCGCCGAGGCACACGGCGCTGGTCGCCTTCGTCGTCACCGCGATCGCCGTGCTGGCCGTCTTTCCGCACGTCGCCGAGCCGTACTACGTGACGCTGGTGCTGCCTGCGTTCGCCTACGCGATCGCCCTGCTCGGCTTCAACCTGCTGTTCGGAACGACCGGCCTGCTCTCGTTCGGCCACGCGCTCTTCGTCGCCATCGGCGCCTATGCCGCCGCGGTGATGACGAGCAAGCTCGGCCTCAGGAGCTTCGAGCTGATCCTCGTCGTCGCCGGCGTCGTCGCGGTGATCGCCGCGATCCCGGTGGCGCTGCTCGCGGTGCGCTACGTGCGCATCTTCTTCGGCATCCTCACGCTCGCCTTCGGCATGCTGTTCCACTCGTTCCTGTTCAAGTTCTACGACCTGACCGGCGGCGACACCGGCATCCGCGTGCTGCGGCCGACGCTGCTCGGCCAGGAGTGGAAGGAGCTCGACAAGACCGCGTTCCTGATCGGCCCGTTCTACTACGCTTGCCTGGTGCTCGCGGTAGCCCTCGGCTTCGCGATGTGGCGGATCGTCCATTCGCCGTTCGGCATGCAGCTCGCGGCGATCCGCGAGAACGCGAGGAAGGCCGAGTACCTCGGCGTTCGGGTTCGCCTCTTCCGCCTGATCGCCTTCCTGATCTCGGCCTTCTACGGCGCGATCGGCGGCGCGATCCTCGCCGTCAACACCGGCCAGGCCGACCCCGAGCTCGCCTACTGGACGCACTCCGGCGAGCTCGTCTTCATGACCGTCCTCGGCGGCTTCGCGAGCTTCTTCGGGCCGCTGGTCGGCGCCTTCACGTTCATCTTCCTCAAGTCCGAGCTCATGGGCGCCACCCAGTACTGGCGCTTCTTCCTCGGCGTGACGCTGGCGCTGATCGTCGTCGCCTTCCCGCGCGGGCTGATGGGGCTCGCGGGCGACCTGTGGAAGAGGGCGGTGCGCCGATGAGCGCGCTGGTCGAGACGGTCGGCGTGCGCAAGGCCTACGGCGACTTCGTCGCCCTCGAGGACGTGACCCTCTCGGTCGCGGCCGGCGAGACGGTCGCCATCGTCGGCCCGAACGGCGCCGGCAAGACGACGCTCGTCAACGTCCTCACCGGCCTGCTCAAGCCGAGCGGCGGCGTCGTCCGCTTCAAAGGCGACGACATCGCCGGCATCGGCCCGGTCAAGCTCGCCCAGCGCGGCATGGCGCGCGCGTTCCAGCTCGTCCACATCTTCCCGGCGCTGACGGTGGGCGAGACGATCGCGGTGGCGGTGATCTCGCACAGCAGGAGAAGCCTGCACCTGTTCGCGTCGCTCCGCCGCGACGAGGCGCTCTGGCGCAAGGTGCGCGAGGTCGCCGCGATCTTCGGCCTCGACGGCAAGCTCGAATCCGAAGCGCGGCTGCTCTCGCAGGGCGAGAAGAAGCTGCTCGACATCGCCAGCGCATTCGCGCTCGTTCCCGAGGTGATCCTGCTCGACGAGCCGACCAGCGGCGTCTCGAGCGGCGACAAGCACGCGATCATGAGGACGCTGATCGAGGCGGCCGGGCGGGCCGGCGTCAAGGCGATCATCCTGGTCGAGCACGACATGGACCTGGTCGCCGAGTACGCAAGCCGCATCGTCGCGCTCCAGGCCGGCAAGGTACTCGCCGACCGCGCCCCCGACGCGTTCTTCTCCGACCCGGCGCTGATCGACTCGGTCATCGGCAAGCGCGCCGGCAAGCGTTCGCGGAGCGACGCATGACGGCCGCGCTGCTCGCCCTCGACCGGCTGGTCGTCGACATCGAGACCAGCCGCATCCTGCGCGGCATCTCGCTCGCCGTCGCCGCCGGCGAGCTGGTGTGCCTGGTCGGCCGCAACGGTGCCGGCAAGACGACGACGTTTCGCGCCGTCATGGGAATGATCCGGCCGACGTCGGGCGAGATCCGCTTCGACGGCGGCGACGTCACCGGGCTGGCGACCTACCGGATCGCCCAGCTCGGCGTCGGCTACTCGCCCGAGGAGAGCCAGGTGTTCGGCGACCTCAGCGTCGCCGAGAACGTCGAGCTGCCGACCTGGACGCGGCCCGGCGGGCGCGATGCGAAGACGCGCATCGACCTCGCTTACGAGGTCTTTCCGAAGCTGCGCCAGTACGCGGCGCGCGGCGGCAACCAGCTCTCGGGCGGCGAGAGGAAGATGGTCTCGATCGCGCGCGCGCTCGCACTCGACCCGCGCCTGCTGCTGCTCGACGAGCCGTTCGAGGGGCTCTCGCCGGCGATCATCCCGAGCATCAGCGACGGCATCGCCTCGATCCGCCGCCTCGGCCACGGCGTGCTGATGGCCGAATCGAACGTCCACCACATCCCCGAAGACGCCGACGCCTTGTACGTGCTTGAGCGCGGCGAGATCATCTGGCACGGCAAGCCGGGCGAGAGCTACCCGGCCGACGTCATGCGCGTCATCGGCAGCAGCGCCTGACGATTGCGCAGGCGACTTTCGACAGGAGACATCCCATGTCCAAGATCCTCACTCCGGCGCAGATCGAGACCTTCTGGCGCGACGGCTGCGTTTTCCCGATCCGCGTCATGTCGACCGACGAGGCGATGGCGATCCGCAGCAAGCTCGAGACGTTCGAGAAGAGCGCCGGCGGCCCGCTCAAGGGCGACCTGCGCCACAAGTCGCACCTGCTTTTTCCCTGGCTCGACGAGGTCGTCCACCACGCCAGGATCGTCGACGCGATCGAGGACCTGTACGGCCCCGACCTGCTCTGCTGGACAACCAACTTCTTCATCAAGGAGGCGAACAACCCGGCGTTCGTGTCGTGGCACCAGGACTCGACCTACTGGGGCCTCGACAAGCCCGACGTCGTCACCGCCTGGGTCGCGCTGACGCCGAGCAACCGAGCGAACGGCGCGATGGCCTTTATCCCCGGCACGCACACCGCCGACCAGATCCCGCACCGCGACACCTTCGCCAAGAACAACCTTCTGACGCGCGGCCAGGAGGTCGCCGTCGACGTCGACGAATCGAAGGCGGTGACGATCGAGCTCGCGCCGGGCGAGATCTCGCTACACCATGTCCGCCTCGTCCACGGCTCGCCCGCCAATCCATCGAACGACCGCCGCATCGGCTTCGCGATCCGCTACATCCCGACGAGCGTCGCGCAGGTCGCCGGGCGCGACAGCGCCTCGCTCGTGCGCGGCACCGATCGCTTCCATCACTTCGACCTCGAGCCGCGGCCGACGGCCGAGATGGAGCCGTCGTTCGTGAAGCTGCACAAGGAGATCGCCGAACGAAGCGCGCAGATCCTGTACCGCGGCACCGGCGTGAAGAGCTACAACGACCCGGCGGCGCTGCCGGAGCGCGCAGCATGAAGGGCGACAGCGCCGCCAAGGCGCGCCGCTTCCGGCAGATGCACCTCGGGCCGGAGATCCTGGTCATCGCCAACGCCTGGGACGCCGGCAGCGCGCGCGTGTTCGAGGCGGCCGGCATCCGCGCCGTCGGCACCGGCAGCGCCGGCGTCGCCTTCAGCCACGGCTTCGTCGACGACGAGCGCATCCCGCGCGACGTGATGCTGCGTGCGATCGCCGAGATGGTCGACGCCGTCGATGTGCCCGTCACCGCCGACATCCTCGCCGGGATGGGCGACTCGATCGACGCCGTCGTCGCCACGGTGAAGGAAGTGATCGCGCTCGGCGCCGCCGGCGTCAACATCGAGGACAGCAGCGACGACGGCGGGCCGCATTTGCTCGACGTCGGCTACCAGGTCGAGAAGATCGGCGCCGTCTGCGCCGCGGTCGAGGCGAGCAGGGCGCCGATCGTCGTCAATGCGCGAACCGACCCGTACTGGCTCAAGCTCGGCGAGCCCGCGGAGCGGCTGCGCACGAGCATCGAGCGGGCGAACCGCTATCGCGAGGCCGGCGCGCATTGCCTGTTCGTTCCCGGCATCGCCGACCGGGCGACGCTGGCGACGCTGGTCGCCGCCATCGACGGCCCGATCAACGTGCTGGCGACTCCCGGTTGCCCGCCGGTCGCCGAGCTCGAGGCGCTCGGCGTGCGCCGCGTCAGCGAAGGCTCGGGGCCGATGCGGGCGAGCCTGATGCTGGCGCGGCGGATCGCGCGCGACCTCGTCGAGACCGGCACCTACGCGCGCTTCCACGACGACGCGATCCCGTACGACGAGGCGAACGCGCTCTTCCGCCGACCGCGCCCCGGCGAGCGGCGGTGAAGTTCCGCGCTGCGGTGCTGAACGCGGTCGGCGCGCCGCTGACGATCGACACGCTCGACTTGGCGCCGCCCCAGGCCGGCGACGTCCTCGTTCGCATCCGTGCCAGCGGCCTCTGCCACACCGACCTCGAGGTGATCCAGGGCACGCTCGCGTATCCGCTGCCGATCGTGCTAGGCCACGAAGGCGCCGGCGTCGTCGAGGCGGTGGGCAGCGCAGTGACGTCGGTCCGGCCCGGCGACCACGTCGTCTGCTCGTGGAACCCGCACTGCGGCCACTGCTTCTACTGCGAGCGCGGCGTGCCGATCCTGTGCGAGCCGTACAAGCGGAACGAGCCGAAGGGCAAGCTCCTCGACGGCACGTCGCGCCTTTCGCGCGACGGCGCGCCAGTGAATCACTTCTTCACCACGTCGACCCACGCCGAGCTGACGATCGTCCCGGAATCGGGCGCGATCGCGATCCCGAAGGAGATCGCGTTCGACCGCGCCTGCATCATCGGCTGCGGCGTCATGACCGGCATCGGCGCGGCGGTGCGCAAGGCGCGCGTCGCGCCGGGCGCGAGCGTGCTCGTGATCGGCTGCGGCGCGGTCGGCCTCAACGTGGTGCAAGGCGCGCGGCTGGCCGGCGCCGCGACGATCATCGCCGGCGACGTCGGCGAAGTGCGGCTCGCCCGCGCGCGCCGGTTCGGCGCGACGCACGGCGTCGACGTGACGGCCGAGGGCGCGCTCGATGCCGTCCGCGCGCTCACCGGCGGGCGCGGCGCCGACTACGTGTTCGAGGCCGCGGGCCACGCCTCGGCGTTCCGGCTCGCGGTCGAGGCGGTGCGGCCGGCGGGCGAAGTGGTCTGGCTCGGCAAGATCAACGTCGACGCCGAGGTGGCGTTCCGCTGGGGCTCGCTGATGGGCGAAAAGCGGATCGTCCGCTCGAGCTACGGCGACGCGCTGCCGAAGCGCGACTTCCCGTGGATCGTCGAGCAATACCTGCAGGGCCGCATCCTGCTCGACGAGCTCATCACCCGGCGCATCGCGCTCGACGAGATCAACGACGGCTTCGCCGACCTCGCGAACGGAATCGGCACCCGCACCGTCATCGAGATGAATTGATCCGCGAGTCGTGAGCCACCCTCCCCTCGCCCCCGACCACGTCGACGCTCCTCACCGCACAGCGTCGCTCGGCGACCTGCGGCTCGAGTCCGGCGCAGCGATCGTCGACTACCGCCAGTCGTTCGTCACGCACGGGACGGCCAACGCCGACCGCTCGAACGTCGTCCTCGTCTGTCCGGCGCTGACGGCGACGCACCATCGCCTCGACTTCCTGATCGGCCCCGGCAAGGCGCTCGACCCGGCGCGCTGGTTCATCGTCGCCGCCGATCCGATCGGCAACGGGCTGTCGACCTCGCCGTCGAACAGCGCGGCGCAGCCCGGAATGCGCTTTCCGCGCTTCGCGCTGCGCGACATGGTCGAGGCGCAGCGACGGCTGCTCTCGGAGCACCTCGGCATCGATCGCGTCCACGCCGTCGTCGGCGCGTCGATGGGCGGCATGCAGGCGCTCCAGTGGGCCGTGAGCCACCCCGGCGTCATGGCGCGCGTCGTCGCGATGACGCCGATGGGGAAGGCGTTACCGTGGGCGGTGCTCGTCACCGAGACGGCGCGCGCGTGCCTGCAGGCCGACCCGGCGTGGACCGGGGACGGCTTCGCCGCGCGGCCCGAGCGCGGCTGGCGCGCCTACGCCGGGCTGATGAGCGCGCTCCTGATGCGCACGCCCGACGCGGTCGCCGAGTTGCGCGATCCTGCCGACACGCATCGCTGGTTCGACGACCTCGTCGCCCAGCAGGCCGCCGTCGGCTTCGACGCGCACGACTACCTGTACCAGTCCTGGGCCTACGAGGGCCACGACGTCGGCACGACGCCGGGTTTCGCCGGCGACACCGATGCAGCGCTCGCTCGCATCGAGGCGCGCGCGCTCCTGCTCGCGCCGCCGCTCGACCTGTTCAACCCGGCCGCTGCGGCGCGCGCCGCCGCGGCCGCGATCCCGGGCGCGCGCTTCGTCGAGATTCCGTCGCTGCAAGGCCATCTCGCCGCGACCAGCCAGCGCGCCGAGGACGCCGCCTTCCTCAACCGCGTCATCGGCGAATTTCTCGACTGACGGCGACCTCGGGCTCGTCCCGCGCGAGCGGCTTCTGGTGCCACGCCGCGAGCGCGCCGAGCGCGAGCACGCCGGCGGAGCACGCGAGACCCGCCACGAGCCCGCCCGCGCGGTCGGCGACGAAGCCGACCAGCACGGGCCCGACGATCTGCCCGGCAGCGAACACGATCGTGAAGGCGGCGATGCCCGACGCCCACAGCCGCGCCTCGAGGTTGTGGCGCACGAGCGCGGTCGTCGACGTGACGAGCGACAGGAACACCGCGCCGAAGAGCAGCCCGGAAGCGAACACCGCGAGCGGACGGACGCTGACGACCGTGAGCAGCGTCGCCACGACGAGAAGCGCGCTGAAGATCGCGAGCGACTCGCCGCCGCGGAAGCGCTGCAGCATGCGCGCCCACAGCCACGACGAGGCGATGACCGCCAGCCCGAGCATGGTGAAGAAGGCGGTCACCAGCGCCGGCGCGAGCTGCTGCTCGCGCAGGAGCGTGATGACGAACGTCATGTAACCGATGTAGCCGACGCCGAACAGGAAGTAGGCGGCGAGGCCGGGCGCGAACGCGCGCCAGCCGAAGCGCGTCGCAGCACGTGGGTCGGCACCAGCGGCCGACGGCGACCGGAGTCCACGCGTCGCGAGCGCGACGAGGATGGTCGCCGCCAAGCCCACGGCGCCGAGCCCGAGCCACGCCGGCTGCCATGCGCGCGCGCCGGCCGTTCCGACGAGGAGCGGAACGAGCAGCGCGGCCGCGACGATGCCGAGTCCGGTGCCGCCGTAGTACATGCCGAGCGTGAGGCCGGCGCTCGGCGCGGCCCCGGCGCGCTCCGAGGTCACCGTGGCCAGACTGGCGGCGAGGACGGCGCCACCGACCAATGACGGCGCGCTCGCGGCGCCGGCGACGAAGCGGAGCACATAGAGCGCGCCGTCGTCGGCGACCAGGCCGTGCGCCGCCAGCGCGAACGCGGTCGCCGCGGTCGCGGCGACGAAAGCGGTGCGCACGCCGAACCGCTCGAGGAACGCCGGCGCGAGGAGCGCGCCGACCAGGTAGCCGGCGGCGTTGACGGTGTTCATGGCGCCGGCCGTGAGATAGCTCCAGCCGAGGTCGGCGCGCATCGGCGGCAGCAGCAGGGCGTAGGCGAACCGCGCGAGCCCGAGCGACACGGCCGAGCCGAGGGCCAGCGCGGCGGCGACGACAAGCGTCGGCAGCGGCCGGCTCACCGCGAGCGCGCGGCGAGCAGCGCTTCGGCGACCTCGACGAAGCCGCGGCCGCGATCGAGCGTGGTCACGTACGCCGGCCAGCGCGCGAGCCGATCGGCGAAGTCGACGATGTTGGCGACGCCGACCGAAAGCGGGAAGGCGGCGAACATCGGCTCGTCGTTGGTCGAGTCGCCGACGCAGACCCAGTCGGCGCGCTCGGCGTCGAGGTCGCGGCCGAGCAGGCGCTGGACGATCCAGCGCGCGCCGGTGAGCTTGGTGTGGTCGCCGAACCAGCCGTTGATGTGGATCGAGCTGACCGTCGCGTTCATGCCCGCCTCGCGCATCAGCGCGACGACCTTGGCGATCGCGGCGCCATCGAGGTGCGCGAACTCGGCATGGTCGATCGCGATGTCGGTGACGCGGCCGGCCGAGTCGCGCGCCAGCGTCGCCGCCGGGACCTCGGCCAGGATGCACGCGGCGACCTCGCGCAGGCGCGCGGCGTTGGCGACGCGGACGGCCTCGTCCTGGAAGTACTCGATGGCGACGCCGTCGTCTTCGTCGGCGCGCAGGGCGACGGCGCCGTTCTCGGCGACGACGGCGCTCAGCGTCGTCGTCTCGACGACCGGGACGCTCCAGCCCATCGGCCGCCCGGTCACCGCGATGACGGGCAGGCCGGCGGCGCGCAGCGCGGCGATCGCGGCGACAGCGCCCATCGTCAGCGTGCCGTCGGTCGTGAGCGTGTCGTCGATGTCGGTGAGGACGCCTCGCACGCGGCGCAGCCGCCGGGGATCGCAGCGGTCCCACGGCTGTACGTGCGAAGGGATCACGCGACGATGATAGAGGCGCGTCTCGCGCAAGCCGTCACGGCGCCTCGACGCGCTGCAGCGCGATGCCGCGCTCGCTGAACAGCGTCCGCGTCCGCCCGGCGAGCGGGCGATCGAGCCGGATCAGGACGACGTCGCCGGCGCGCGGTTCCACATGCGGCACTGCATCGCCGTAGCGCCAGGCGAAGCTCGGCTGGTTGAGTCCCGACTGGACGATGCGCAGCGTCGGCTCCTGCCGGCGCAAGGCGCGCGCCGCATCGGCCGCGCGCGCGACCGGGCCCTGCAGCGCTTCCACCCACCAGGGCATCGCCGTCGCCACGGCATAGAGCGCGACCAGCCAGCCCAAGGCCAGCGTGCGCGGCAGGCGCAGCGCGCGCGACCCGATCGGCGTTGCCCACACGAGCACGAACAGGACGACGGCGATCGCAGCCGGCTGCCACGCCGGTGCCGGCGCGCCGGCGAGCAGCGCGCGATAGAGCGGCGACGACACGCGCGGCGCGAGCGCGAGCGCGACCCACGGCGCGGCGACGAGCAGCGCCAGCGTCGCCGCCAGCGACGCGAGCTGAGCCCATCGCCAGCCCTTTGTCGGCGGCGCCGCGAGGGCGACACCGGCGAGCAGCGCGAGCGGCGTGATGCCGTAGAGCAGGTAGTGCGGCAGCTTGGTGCCGGAGAGCGAGAAGAAGACGACGACGAAGCCGGCCCAGATCAGGAGCCAGGCGCCGAGCGGCTCGCGCCACGGCGTGCGCGCGCCGCGCAGCAGCTGCACGAGGAGCGGCGTCCACGGCAGGAACAGCAACGGCAGGACGATCAGGTAGTAGAGCGGCCCGCCGGAATGTCCCTCGAGCGTCGTCGTGAAGCGGCCGACGTTGTGGCGCAGGATGAAGCCGTCGATGAACGCCTGGCCGTGGCGGTGCAGCGCGTACGCGTACCACGGCGCGGCGATCGCGACGAGCAGCAGCCAGGCGGGCGGATCGCGCAGCGCCGCCAGCGCGCGCCGGCGTGTCTCGGCGCCGCGCAGCAGCGCCCAGAGCACGAGCGTCGCCGCAGGGACCAGCAGCGCGATCGGCCCCTTGGCGAGCGTGCCGAGCGCCATCCACACGGCCGCCCAGCGGAGCGGCGCGCGCGCGCCGCTCTCGAGATGGCGCCACAGGGCGAACATCGTCAGCACGAGCAGCACGTTGAGCAGCGCGTCGGCGGTGGCCGCGCGGCCGATCACCAGGACGCCGAGGCACGTCGCGAGGACGGTCGCGCCGGCCATCGCCGCTGCGGCGCCGAAGCGGGGCCGGGCGAAGGCGGCCGCGCTCAGGCACCAGGCCCAGGCGCACAGCGCCGAAGGCAGGCGAACGGCGGCCTCGCTGGCGCCGAGCACGGCGACGCTCGCCGCCTGCAGCCAGTAGACGAGGATCGGCTTGTCGAAGCGATCGGCGCCGTTCAGCGTCGTGTGCAGCCAGTCGCCGCTGGCGAGCATCTCGCGCGTTGCTTCGGCGAACGCGCCCTCGTCGACGTCGAACAGCGGCCCGGCGCCGAGCCGCGCCAGGAACAGCACGCCGATCGCGAGCGACCAGGCGATCCAGACGGCACGCGTGTCGCGCAGCGCCGATTCGGTCGCGCCCTCGCGCGCCGGCGCGACGGCGTGCGGCCCGGCGCCCGCGCTCATCGCGCGCCGCGCGACCAGCTCGCGTCGTCGGCCGGCGGCGCGGCGAGCTGGTGATACGGCGCGGCGTGCCCGCCTTCGAAATAGATCCTGATGAGCAGCTCGGCGATCACGCCGGTGGTGAGGAACTGCAGGCCGCCGAGAACGCAGAAGAAGCCGAGCAGCAGGAGCGGCCGCCCGCCGATCGACTCGCCGCCGATCTTCAACGCGCCGAGGTAAGCGAGCATCGCCGCGCCGACCCCCATCACGGCCAGGCCGACGCCGCCGAAGAAGTGGCCGGGGCGCGAGCCGTAGTTGAGGAAGAAGTGGACCGCGAGCAGGTCGACGAGCACCCGGAACGTCCGCGACAGCCCGTACTTGGAGCTGCCGCGCGTGCGAGCGTGGTGGCGCACGGGTTCTTCGGCCATGCGCTCGGGCGAGGTCACGGTCGCCAGCCACGCTGGGATGAACCGGTGCATCTCGCCGTACAGGCGGATCTGCTTCAGCACCGACGCGCGATAGACCTTGAGGCTGCAGCCGAGATCCTGGAACTGCAGGCCGGTCATGCGCCGGATCAGCCGGTTGGCGAGCCGCGACGGCACGCGCCGGAGCCACAGGCCGTCGTGCCGCTCGCGCCGCCAGCCCGCGACGAGGTCGAGCGACTCGTCGAGCAGCCGCGCGACCAGGCGCGGGATGTCGCGCGGGTCGTTCTGCAGGTCGCCGTCGAGGGTGGCGATGACGTCGCCGCGCGCGGCGTCGATGCCGGCCTGCATCGCCGCGGTCTGCCGGAAGTTGCGCGTCAGGCGCAGCACCCGGACATGCGGCCCGGCCAGCGCGGCCTCGCGCTGCAGCGCGGCGCCGGTGCCGTCGACGCTGCCGTCGTCGACGACGATCAGCTCCCACGGCTGCGGGTAGTCGGCGAGCGCCGCCTGCATCGTGTTGAGCAGCGGCTTGACGTTGTCGATCTCGTTGAACATCGGCACGACGACCGAGAGCCGGTGCGGCGGCAGCACGGTGAGCGAGCGCGCGACCTCCTCGTCGCCGAGGACGTCGGGCTCGGCCCCGCCCGGCCGGGTTGGCGTCAGAGCGCGCGTGCCGTCGCTCATGACGATCCTTCCTGCGTCCGCAGCGCGCCCTTGTCGGACGACGCCGCGTGAGCGACCGCCGCGGCGGCGAGGCTGACAACCAGCACGAACAGGTGCACCGCGAGTGCGGCGATGCCGAGCTGCGTGAGCGCCGATCGATCGTGCAGCGCAACCGCCGCCCACACCCCGCCCTCGTAGGTGCCGAGGCCGGCCGGCCCTTGCAGCGGCAGCACGGCGGCAAGCTCGCCGCCGAGCGCGCCGCGCAGCCCGGACACGAGCGACACGCCGGCCAATGTCGCGAGGAGGCCACCGAGCGCGACGATCTTCACCGACCAGTTGGCGGCAGCGCACGCCCAGCCCCAGCGCGCCGCCGCCGCCGACGCGGCGGGGGCGAGCAACGCGCGCAGCGCCGTCCGCAAAAGGCCCGCGACCCGGCCGTCGGCCGCTTGCGGCACCGCCGCATCCGCCAGGACCCGGGCCCCGGCGACCCAGACCGTGATCGCCGCGGCCACCGCGGCAATCGCGAGCGGCACGCCGTTCGGAACGAACAGCGCGAGCGCGAGCGCGCCGAGGAGCAGCAGATCCTGCAGGCGCAGGCGCAGCAGGCTCGCCGACGAATCGACGATCGCGACGCCGAAGCGGCGCCGCAGCAGCCAGGGATATCCGGCTTCGCCGGCGCGCATCGGCAGGAGGTTGACGGCGGCGTTGTGGAGCAGCATCAGGTGCAGGCAATCGCCGAAGCGCGCGCCGACGCGGGGCCCCCATTCGGCCTGCAGGCGCAGAGCGCGCAGCGCATAGCTGGCGAGCAGGCCGAGCGCCGCGGCGAGCCAGGCCCACAGCGGCAATGCCGCCGCGGCAGCACGCAACGCGGCGAGGTCGGCATGGCGCAGCAACGCCGCGAGCAGGACGACCGCGAGGAGCGCGCCGAGCACGACGGCCAAGGCGCGACGGTTCATCCCACGGCGGTCCGGAAGCGCTCGCGCTTTGCGTGGCGCCAGCGCGCGACCGCCGAGACGATGCTGGCGATGCCGAGCAGCCACTGCACCGCCAGCGCCGACGGGTAGCCGGTGTCCATCGCGAGCAGGAAGATCGCAGCGATCAGCTGCACCACGGCGAAGACGCGCCGGCCGACCGGGGAGCTCAGCCAGCGGCGCAGGCTCCAGCGCGCGTCGAGCAGGTCACCGGCGATGACGCTCAGGAGGCCGATCGAGGCTCCGACGAGAACGTCGGCCGGCCAGTGCGCGCCGACGGCGACGCGCGCGATGCAGCCCAGCGCGCCGAGCAGCCAGACGAGCGGCACCAGCGATCGCCGGCGCCGCCTCGCCTCGCGGGCGAGCGCGCACGCGAGCGCGGCGAGCATCGCCGCATGGCCCGACGGCATCGACCAAGCGCGCAAGCGAAGGCCGATCACGTTCACCGACTCCGGAGGCAGCACGGCGAGCGGCCGCGGCAGCGCCCAGATGGACTTGACGAGCTGCAGCGCGAGGCCGCCGATCAGCAACGACCAGAGGATGGTCGCGACCGGCGCCATTCTTTCGTCGGCGACGAGCGCCGCGAGCAGGGCCGCGCAGAGGCCGAGGCCGAGGACGCTGCCGGCGGCCCAGAAGGGCGCGGGCGCCAGGGCGGTCAGCCGCTGCAGCGTCATGAAGGCGGATGTGTTGAGCGATCGATTGCTGACCACGAGCCCGGCGACGAGGAGCACGGCGGCGAGCGCCGCCAGGCGTGCCTGCGGCGTCGCCGTGCGACGCCACGGCAAGAAGGTCGTCGGTCCGGAGAGATCAGGAGTCATGGCAACGAGGGGCGGCGGGTGGTCGAGCGCCGATCGAAGTCGCGAGCAAGGTTATACCGGCGACGAAGACATGGCCAGTGTTCACGCCGCGGTGGCTCCGGTCTTGATCGGGATCAAGGCTTGGGTCGGCAGATCGCAACGAGACGCCGTTCGCCGAGAGCGATCGCATGGTCGGCCGGGGCCGGGAGACGGTGCAACGCCCTGCGCCGCGCCGACGACCGCACAGGACGCACGCGTTCCCGGCGTCGCTTAGAATCCGGCTCGCGTTCCAAGGAGCGTTGCAAGGCACGGCCGAACGGGCCGCGTCCCAGGCTTGGAACCGCGCACATTGCAACCGCGCTCACCCGCATGATCGTCTTCGTGGGTGAGTTCCGCCTCGCTCGCGACGTCTTTCCTGCGGGTTCCCCCTTCGAGCTGGAGCCTTTGAAATGAACGCCGTCCTGAAACCGCAAGCCGCCGCCCCGCACATCGTCGCCGACCTCGCCCTCGCCGCCTGGGGTCGCAAGGAAATCAAGATCGCCGAGACCGAGATGCCCGGTCTCATGGCGATCCGCGAGGAATTCGCCAAGACGAAGCCGCTGAAGGGCGCGCGCATCGCCGGATCGCTGCACATGACGATCCAGACCGCCGTCCTAGTGGAGACGCTGCAGGCGCTCGGCGCCGACGTTCGCTGGGCCTCGTGCAACATCTTCTCGACCCAGGACCACGCCGCCGCCGCGCTCGCCAAGGAAGGCACGCCGGTGTTCGCCTACAAGGGCGAGACGCTCACCGACTACTGGGACTACACCCACCGGATCTTCGAGTTCGCCGCCAAGGGCGCCAAGGGCGAAGGCCCGAACATGATCCTCGACGACGGCGGCGACGCGACGCTGCTGATGCACCTCGGCAAGCGCGCCGAGAAGGATCAAGGCGTCATCGCCAAGCCGACCAGCGAAGAGGAAACGTGCCTCTTCGCCAGCATCAAGGCCAAGCTCGCCGACGACCCGACCTGGTACTCGAGGAAGGCCGCCGAGATCATCGGCGTCACCGAGGAGACGACGACCGGAGTGCACCGGCTGAAGGAGATGAGCGTCAAGGGCACGCTGCTGTTCCGCGCCATCAACGTCAACGACTCGGTCACCAAGAGCAAGTTCGACAACCTGTATGGCTGCCGCGAATCGCTCGTCGACGGCATCAAGCGCGCGACCGACGTGATGATCGCCGGCAAGGTCGCCTGCGTCGCCGGCTACGGCGACGTCGGCAAGGGCTCAGCGCAGGCGCTGCGCGCGCTCTCGGCGCAGGTCTGGGTCACCGAGATCGATCCGATCAATGCGCTCCAGGCCGCGATGGAAGGCTACAAGGTCGTGACGATGGAATACGCCGCCGACAAGGCCGACATCTTCGTCACCACCACCGGCAACAAGGGCGTCATCCGCCAGGAGCACATGGCAGCGATGAAGGACCAGGCGATCGTCTGCAACATCGGCCACTTCGACAACGAGATCGACATCGCCGCGCTCGAGAAGACCTGCAAGTGGGAAGAGATCAAGCCACAGGTCGACCACGTCATCTTCCCCGACGGCAAGAAGATCATCCTGCTCGCCAAGGGGCGGCTCGTGAACCTCGGCTGCGGCACCGGCCACCCGAGCTTCGTGATGTCGTCGAGCTTTGCCAACCAGACGATCGCCCAGATCGAGCTGTTCTCGCACAGCGACGCGTACGACGTGGGCAAGGTCTACGTGCTGCCCAAGCACCTCGACGAGAAGGTCGCGCGCCTGCACCTGAAGAAGGTCGGCGCGATGCTGACCGAACTGACCGACGAGCAGGCCGCCTACATCGGCGTGTCGAAGCAGGGCCCGTACAAGCCCGACACCTACCGCTACTGAGCGGACGGGGCGACGACGCGATGCGCGCCGACCAGCTCCTCGTCGAGCGCGGCATGGCGCCGACGCGATCGGCCGCGCAGCGGCTGATCGCGACCGGCGCCGTGCGCTGGCGCGCCGCCGCGGGCTGGCGGGTGCCGAGCAAGGCCGGCGAGGACCTGCCGAGCGGCGCTGACGTCGAGATCACCGACGACGCCGAGCTGCGCTTCGTCTCGCGCGGCGGGTTGAAGCTCGACGGCGCGCTGGCGCGGCTCGGGCTCGACGTCGCCGGCATGACCTGCCTCGACCTCGGCCAGAGCACCGGCGGCTTCAGCGACGTTCTCCTGCAGCGCGGCGCCAAGCACGTCGTCGGCGTCGACGTCGGCCACGGCCAGCTTCATGCACGCCTCGCCGCCGATCCGCGCGTGACCGCGCTTCAGGGCGTCAACGCGCGCCACCTCGAAGCGAGCGCGCTGCCGTTCCCGCGTTTCGACCTCGTCGTCGGCGACCTCTCGTTCATCTCGCTCGCGCTCGTCCTGCCGGCGCTGGTGCCGCTCCTCGGCGGCCCGCTCCTCCTCCTCGTCAAGCCGCAGTTCGAGCTGCAGCCGGTCGACATCGGCCCGGGCGGCAAGGTCAAGGACGCGAGCGCCTACGGCCACGTCGAGAGGAAGCTGCGCAAGGCGTGCGCCGCGAACGGCCTCGACGTGCGCGACTGGTTCGACAGCGCGACGCCGGGCAGCGAAGGCGCGCGCGAGTTCTTCCTCCATACGACCCGCGCCGTCGATCGGACCCCGTCATGAGCACGCGCCTTCCCGTCCCGGTCAGCTTCGAGTTCTTCCCGCCCAACACACCGGTCGGCAGCGAGAAGCTGAAGACGGTGGTGAGCGAGCTCGCGACCGTCGATCCCGAGTTCTTCAGCGTCACTTTCGGCGCCGGCGGCTCGACGCGCGACAAGACGCTCGCGACGGTGAGCGACATCGCCGCGCTCGGCCAGGAGGCGGCGCCGCATTTGTCGTGCGTCGGCTCGACGAAGGAAAACATCTCGGAGATCCTCGCGACGTACCGCGCCCAGAAGATCCGCCGCCTGGTCGCGCTGCGCGGCGACCTGCCGAGCGGCACCGCGACAGCGGGCGAGTTCCGCTTCGCGAGCGAGCTGATCGCGTTCATCCGCGAGACGCAAGGCAAGGACTGGTTCATCGAGGTCGCCGCCTACCCGGAGTACCACCCGCAGCAGCGCTACGCCAAGCGCGACCTGCAGCACTTCGCCGCCAAGGTGAAGGCGGGCGCCGACTCGGCGATCACCCAGTTCTTCTTCAACCCCGATGCCTACTTCCACTACGTCGACGAGGTGCGCGCGCTCGGCGTCGAGGTGCCGATCGTCCCGGGCATCATGCCTTTCCACAACTACGCCAAGATCGCGCAGTTCGCGGCTCGCGACGGCATCGAGATCCCGCGCTGGGTCGCGCTCAAGATGGAAGGCTTCATGGACGACACGGCGTCGATCCGCGCCTTCGGCCTCGACGTCGTGACGCGCCTCGTGCAGCGCCTGATCGAGGGCGGCGCGCCCGGCGTGCACTTCTACACGCTCAACCAGTCGCCGCTGACGCTCGAGATCTGCCGCCGGCTCGCGCCGGCCTGACGCCGGTCACGGCCGCTGCCACATCACACCGTCCTCGGTCAGCATCGCATCGAGCGGCAGGTCGTCGGGCGCCGAGCGCAGGAACGGCAGGAAGCCGTGGGTGAAGCTGACGCCGACCGTCACCGGCCGGGGGTTGAGCGCGCGCAGGGTGCGGTCGAAGAAGCCGCCGCCGTAGCCCAGGCGCGCGCCGCCCGGGCCGAAGCCGAGGCACGGCACGACGAGCAGCTGGGGGTGGAAGGGGTCGGTGCCCTTCGGCTTGGGAATGTCGTAGGCGTCGAGCTCGGTCTCGCAGCCCGGGTACCAGACGTGAAAGCGCAGCGAGTTCGTCGCCCGGTCGGCGACCGGCAGGCCGATCCGGCGCGGCTCGCCTTCGACGTCGCCCTCGCTCCAGCGATAGAGCGCCGGCAACGGATCGAACTCGCCCTTGATCGGCCAGTAGGCGCCGATCGATCGCTCGCGCCGGCCGACCAGCCAGGCGCGAAGGATCTGCTGCAGCTGGACCGATCGCTCGAGGCGATCAGGCAGCGCGAGCCGCGCGGCGACGAGCTTCCTGCGCAGCGATTCGAGCTCGCTCGCGGGCGTCGGCACTGACATCGTTCGAAGATCCTGTTCGGGTCCCGGCATCGAGGCCGATGCTGGTGCGGGCGCCGCCGCTATTGTGCAGAACCGTCGGCGCCGCGAGCGCGCGGCTGCGCTCTTCGGACAGCGGACCGAACAGGAACGCGCCGACAGCGAGCGCGACGACCATGGCCACGGTACCGACGCCCGCGCGCCGGAGCGGATCGACGATGTCCCAGCAGCGGCCGAACATCGCTCGCACGCGCGCGCCGAGGCGATCGGCGAGCGGCGTCGGCTGCCAGGCGACGAGCGCCGGCTCGCTCTCGTCCCACGCCTCGATCAGGCTCTGCCCGTCTGCGGGGACCGTCAGCGCCGCGCCGCTCTCGACGACGTGGTCGTCGAGGTCGCCGGAGCGCGTCAGCCAGACGCGGCCGTGCAGGACTTCGAGGCGCCCGCCGCCGCTGCCGAGTGGCAGGATGGCGCCGCCGCGCAGGGTCTGAAGGCGCTGCGCGGGCGAGACCAGACCGCTCCAGATGTCTTGCGTATGCATCATGAGTCTCCTTGGTTGACCGTGCCGCTATGATCGTGGTCCGACACAGGTAAATCCAATGAAATCGGAATTCCTGATTGATGCGCTAATCGCATGAGTGCCAAGTCGAGACGACCGCTGTCGCTGACCAACCTGCGCGCCTTCGAGGCGGTTGCGCGAAGCCTCAATTTCGGCGCTGCGGCCGAGGAGCTCCACGTCACGCAATCGGCGGTCAGCCGCCAGATCAAGGGGCTCGAGGACGAGCTCGGCGCGCAGCTCTTCACGCGCGGCACGCGCCACGTCCAGATCACCCCCGACGGTCAGACGCTGCTGCGCGCGGTCGAGCCGCTGCTCGCGAAGCTCGACGCGAGCGTGCAGAACATCCGCCGCGCGCGCGGCCGCCGGCGGGTCAGCGTGACGACGTTCGCGTCGTTCGGGTCGCTCTGGCTGCTGCCGCGCATCGAGGCGTTCCAGCGCAGCCATCCCGACATCGACATTCGCGTGACGGCGCACGATGCGATCGCCGATCTCGACCAGGAGACCGACCTCGACCTCGCGCTTCGCTACACCCGCCCCGCGCTTGCGCCTGCGGGCGGCGTGCACCTGTTCGACGAGACGCTCACCCCGGTCGTCAGCCGCAGCCTCTGGGAGCGGATCAAGGCCGGCGATGCGGCGCCACTGGCCACGCTGCCCGATCTCGCCCGCCACACGTTGCTCGAGGAGGACGATGACCGCGCGAGCAGCGAATTCCTCAGCTGGCGCCACTGGCTCGCGTGCCACGACCTGCCGACGCTCGAGCCCACCCGCTGGCTGTCGCTGACGTACACCTACCAGCAGGTGCAGGCCGCGCTCGCCGGCCACGGCATCGCCCTGGCGCGCTTGCCGCTCGTCTTCGAGGCGCTGCAGCGCGGCGAGCTGGTCGAGCCGTTCGGCGAAGCCGGCCGGATCAAGAGCCCGTTCTCATACTGGATGCTGGTCGCGCCGGGCAGCCGCGCCCGGGCCGAGGTGATGCAGTTCACGGCCTGGGTCGAGGCCGAGGCGAAGGCGACGCGCGAGGCGGTCGGGGCCAAGCCGCCAGCGTGCTGAGACGTCCGCAGGGACGCCGCACTGGCCGACGCCAGCCGCCGCGCGTCGACGACACGCTCGCCGAGGCCGAAGACGGGCTAGACCACGCCGCGCTCGGTGACGATGAGCGCGAGCGCGATATCGTGCGCTCGCGCCGCGAACGTCGCGACCTCGACCTCGGCGAAAGCCCACGCGACGCCGACCGCGACCACGTGCGGGTTCTCGGCGAGCCAGCGGTCGTAATAGCCGCCGCCGAAGCCGAGGCGATGACCGGCGCGAGTGAAGCCGACGCATGGAACGACGACGACGTCGGGGACGACCGGCGCGCCGTCGCTCGAGGCGATGCCGCATTCGTCGACCAGCGTCGGCGCCTGGCCGTCCCAGCGCCTGAACTCGAGCGAGCGCGGCACGCGCCGTGCATATGGCAACGCGCGCGTCGTTTTGTCGAGCGACGCGTCGGCGGCGAGCGCGGCCGCTGCGTTAAATTCCGAGCCGAGCGGCCAATACAGGCCGAGACAGGCGGGCTCGAGGGGAACGAGGGCCGCGCGAAGATGATCCGACAAGGCGACGCGCGCCGCGTTGGCGCCGGCCGAGCCGGCGAAAGCCTCGCGCTCGGCGAGCAGCCGGGTTCGCAGCGTCGCCCGGAGCGCCGCGCGCTCGGCGTCGCTGCCGGCGGGGGGCTCGGGCGCGATGTTCACGAAGGGACCGGGACGCGGGTGAAGACGGCAGATCGGATGAATCCAGTATATGAGCGGGCGCCGCGCCGAATCGCCCGCCGGCTCGCGCGCGCGCTCGCGCCGCTCTCGCTCGCCCTCTTCGCTTCGCTGTCCACGCTGCCGCATCCGGCCCGCGCGCAGGGCATCGAGACGACGGTCGTCGACGCGCGCGACGCCTTCCGGCGACACGACCGCGTCCGTCTCGCCGCCCTCAAGGCGCAGGCCGCCGCCGAGCGCAACCCGCTCGCGATGTGGGTCGAGTACTGGGAGCTGACCAACCGGATCAACGAAGTCCAGCCGCCCGAGTTCGCCGCCTTCGTGCAGCGCTGGCCGGCCACCTACGTCGAGGATCGTCTGCGCAACGACTGGCTGCTCGAGCTCGTGCGACGCCGCGACCTCGCCACCTTCGCCGCCGAGTACCCGCGCTTTCGCATGAACGACGACCGCGAGGTCACCTGCTTCGCGCTCGCCAACGACCAGCTGTCGGGCAAGGACGTTCGCGAAGCCGCGATCGCCGCCTGGCTCGCGCAAAAGGAGGCCGACGACGGTTGCGCGTTCCTGGCCGCGACGCTCGTCGAGGCGAAGCAGCTCGCGCCGGCCGCCATCTGGAAGAAGGTGCGCGTCAGCATCGAGGCCAACCGGCCGCGCGCCGCGCGCCAGGCCGCCGGCCTGATCTCCGACGCTGTCGCCGCGGCAATGGCCGAGGTCGTCGACGGCCCGGCGCGCTACCTCGCCAAGAAGGCCGGCACCGCGACCCGCGCCGATGCCGAGCTGACGACGGCGGCGCTGCTGCGTCTCGCCGCGACCGACAGCGAGTCGGCGGCGACGCTGTTGGACGACCGCTGGGAGCGCGCCCTCCCCGCCGACCTGGCGTCGTACGCGTGGGCGAGCGTCGCGCGCCAGACCGCGATCAAGCTGCAGCCGGAGGCCTCGGACCAGTTCCTGCGCTCCGCCCGCCTCCTCGCCAAGACCGGGCGCGAGATCGACCTCTCCGACGAGACGCTCGCCTGGAAGGCGCGCGCCGCGCTGCGCGCCGACAACGGCCGCGCCCGCTGGCAGCAGGTGGTGCAGTCGATCAACGCGATGACGCCGGCCGAACAGAAGGACGCTGCCTGGGTCTACTGGAAGGCGCGCGGCCTGCAGGCGCTGGCGCGCGATTCCCAGGAAGGCGAGTCGCTCCTCGCCAGCGGGCGCGAGCTGCTCGCCGGCATCGCGACGCAACTGAGCTTCTATGGCGCGCTCGCCGCCGAGGACCTCGGCCAGCCGCAGACGCTGCCGCCCAGGCCAGCGCCCCTGACGCCCGCCGAGCGCGACACGGCCGCGGCCGACCCCGGTCTCGCCCGCGCGCTGACGCTGGTCGCGATCGGCCTTCGTCCGGAAGGCGTGCGCGAGTGGAACTACTCGATCCGCGGTCTCGGCGACCGCGAGCTGCTCGCCGCCGCGCAGCTCGCGTGCGAGCGCGAAGTCTGGGATCGCTGCATCAACACCAGCGACAAGTCGCGCGCCGAGATCGACGTCGAGCAGCGCTTCCCGACGCCGTTGCGCAAGGAGGTCGTCGCGCGCGCGAGAGAGATCGGTCTCGATCCGGCGTTCGTCTACGGGCTGATCCGCCAGGAGTCGCGCTTCATCCTCGATGCGCGCTCGGGCGTCGGCGCCTCCGGGCTGATGCAGCTGATGCCGGCGACGGCGAAATGGACGGCCAAGAAGATCGGCCTGCCGTACACGCCGGCCCTGATCGCCGACCGCGACACCAACCTGCGCCTCGGCAACGCGTACCTCAAGCTCGTCCTCGACGACACCGGCGGCTCGCAGGCGATGGCCGCGGCGGCGTACAACGCCGGCCCGGGCCGGCCGCGCAAGTGGCGCGAGGGGCCGGTCCTCGACGCCGCCGTGTGGGTCGAGAACATCCCGTTCGCCGAGACGCGCGACTACGTCAAGAAGGTGCTCTCGAACAGCAGCTACTACGCCACGCTCCTCGGCGGCCGCAACACGACGATCCGCTCGCGCCTCGGCCGCACGATCGGCCCGCCCGACCCGAACGCGCCGCCGCCCGAAAAAGACCTGCCCTGACGCGGGCGGCGCGGGCTCGGCGAGAATCGTCCCGAGCGCGCGACCGGCACTTCCTCTCTCACGACACGTGTTCAAGCTCCTCGTCCTCGGCGCGACCGGCTTCGTCGGCAGCAGCGTCTGCGAAAAGCTGGTCGAGCGCTCCGGCGGCGCCGACAGCAGGATCCGCGTCGCGACGCGGCAGCGCACGCGAGCACGCCACCTCCAGCTGCTGCCGACGGTCGAGATCGACGTCGGCGACGTCCACGACGACGCGACGCTGGCGCTGATGCTGCGCGACACCGATGCGGTGATCAATCTCGTCGCTGTCCTGCACGGCAGTGAGGCCGAGTTCGAGCGCGTCCACGTTCGCCTGCCGCAGCGCCTCGCGACCGCCTGCGCCCGCGCCGGGGTGCGGCGTCTCATCCACGTCAGCGCTCTCGGTGTCGCGGTCGACGCGCCGAGCCGCTACCTGCGCTCGAAGGCGCGCGGGGAAGCGGCGTTGCGCGCCGCCGGGCTCGACCTCACGGTGCTCAGGCCGTCGCTCATCTTCGGCGCGCGCGACCGCCTCATGAACCTGTTCGCCTCGCTGCAGTCGATCTTTCCGGTGATGCCGCTCGCCGGTGCTTCGGCGCGGTTCCAGCCGGTCTGGGTCGAAGATGTCGCCGCGGCGATCGCACGCTGCCTCGACACGCCGGCGACGGTCGGCCTGACGATCGAATGCGCCGGCCCCCGCATCTACACGCTGCGCGAGCTGGTCGAGCTGGCGGGCCGCTGGTCGGGGTCACGCCGGCCGGTGCTGGCGTTGCCTGCCTTCCTAGGCCGCCTGCAGGCGCTGGCGATGGAGCTGCTGCCCGGCCCGACGCTGATGTCGCGCGACAACCTCGATTCGATGCGCGTCGCCAACGTCGCCAGCGGCAAGCTGCCCGGGCTCGACAGCCTCGGGATCGAAACGACGCCGCTCGAGAGCGTCGCGCCGCGCTATCTCGGCCACGTCTTCGGCGAAGCCCGTCTCGAGGCGTGGCGCGCTCGCGCGCGGCGCGGCTGACGTCCGCGACCCGGCGCGGGCCGATGCGCCGCCGGCATCGCTGCAGTGCGCATCGGGCATCGCCCGTCGCCTGAATTCGACCTAGCATTCCTTCATCCGGGACGAAGGAATCGCGCATGCAGCTCTACATCGGCAACAGGAACTACTCGTCGTGGTCGCTGCGCGCGTGGCTGGTCATGACGCACTTCGGCATCGAGTTCACGGAGCGGCCGCTGCGCCTGGACTGGGCCGAAAGCTCGGCGTTCAAGACGACCCTGCTCGCGCTGGCGCCGACCGGGCGCGTGCCGCTGCTCGTCGACGACGACGGCTTCGCGGTCTGGGATTCGCTGGCGATCATCGAGTACCTCGCCGAAGCCTTCCCCGCCAAGCGCCTGTGGCCCGCCGAGCGCCGCCAACGCGCGCGGGCGCGCAGCCTGTGCGCAGAGATGCACTCGGGCTTCCCGGCGCTGCGCAATCGCTGCCCGATGAACATCGAGGCGTCGCTGCCCGAAGTCGGCGTGCGCTGCCGCGACGAGTGGAGCGACGTCGCCGCCGACCTGCGCCGCATCGATGCGATGTGGACCGAGGCGCTGGCGCAAAGCGGCGGGCCGTTCCTGTTCGGTGCCTTCAGCGCGTCCGATGCGTTCTACGCGCCGGTGTGCTCGCGAATCCGCAGCTACGCGTTGCCGGTGGGCAAGGTCGCGTCCGGCTATGTCGAGCGGATCCACGCCTTGCCGGCGATGCAGGCCTGGTGCCAGGCGGCGCGCCAGGAGAACGACTTCATCGAGGAAGACGAGCCCTATCGCCGGCGCGCGTAGGCGGGTCGACACAGGCGGCGCTGCCGGCCCAGGCCGAGCAACGCGACAATCGGTTCGGTTCCATCCATCGGCAAGCCGCACCGACCCGCTCTCAGCACACTTCGATGAAGCGCTATCTCGTCGGCGGTGCGGTTCGCGATCGATTGCTCGGTCGCGCGGTCGGAGATCGCGACTGGGTCGTCGTCGGCGCCGATCCCGGCGAGCTTCTCGCCCTCGGCTATCTAGCGGTCGGCCGCGACTTCCCGGTCTTCCTGCATCCCGAGACCCGCGAAGAGCACGCGCTCGCGCGAACCGAGCGAAAGACCGGCCCCGGCTACCACGGCTTCGAGTTCCACGCCGACCGCGGCGTGACGCTCGAGGACGACCTCGCCCGCCGCGACCTCACCATCAACGCGATCGCCGAGGACGAGAGCGGTGCCCTCGTCGATCCGCACGGCGGCCGGCGCGACCTCGACGCCAAGGTGCTGCGCCACGTCTCGCCGGCATTCGCCGAGGACCCGGTGCGCATCCTTCGCCTGGCGCGCTTCGCGGCGCGCTTCGCCGACTTCCGCGTCGCCGCCGAGACCGAAGCGCTGATGCGCGAGATGGTCGACAACGGCGAAGTCGATGCGCTCGTTCCCGAGCGCGTCTGGCAGGAGCTCTCGCGCGGCCTCATGGAAGACAAGCCTTCGCGGATGTTCGAGGTGCTGCGCTCCTCGGGCGCGCTCGCGCGCGTCCTGCCCGAGGTCGATCGGCTGTTCGGCGTGCCGCAGCGCGCCGACTTCCACCCCGAGGTCGACACCGGCGTGCACTTGATGATGGTCCTCGACATGGCGGCGCGCCTGGCGACGAGCCTCGCCGTCCGCTATGCCTGCCTCGGCCACGACCTCGGCAAGGCAACGACGCCGGCCGAGATGCTGCCGCGCCACTTGCGCCACGAGGAGCGCAGCGTCGCCCTGGTGCGGGCGATGAGCGAGCGGCTGCGCGTCGACAACGCCTGCCGCGCGCTCGCCGTCGTCGTCGCGCGCGAGCACGGCAACATCCATCGCAGCGGCGAGTTCGGCGCGGCCGCGATCCTGCGCCTGCTCGAGCGCTGCGACGCGCTGCGCCGGCCCGACCGTTTCGCCGAGGCGCTGCTCGCCTGCGAATGCGACGCGCGCGGACGCCTCGGTCTCGAGGACAAGCCCTATCCGCCGCGCGCCCGGCTCAGCGAGGCGCTCGCCCGCGTCATCGCCGTCGACGCCACCGCCGTCGCCAAAGAGGCGGCGGCGCGCGGCCTCGCCGGCCCGGCGATCGGCGCGGCGATCCACGATGCGCGCGTCAAGGCGCTCGTCGACCTCGTCTAGCGCGGGCGCGCCGTCGTCGCAGACGGCGTGCGCGTCGCGAGGCGCTCGACCGGCAACCTAGAGCCGGTGGCGACGGTCGCCGCTGGCGAAACCGATCGGCGCGAACGTCGCTCCCTTGGTGAAGGCGAGCACCTTGAACAGCTCGCCCATCTCGTGCTCGTGGACGAGCTTGAGCGCGTCGCTGCGCGCAGCCGGGCCGACCTCGGCGAGCAGCGCGCCGATGCCGCAGTTGAGAAGAAAGCGCGCCTGCGACGTGTAGCCGACGACGTCGAGCCCGGCGTCCTGGCCGGCGACGGCGAGCGCGCTGAAGTCGAGGTGCGTCGTGATGTCCTTCAGGCCGACATCGACGAGCGGATCGGTGTCGGCGCGATGGCCGCGATGGCACATCAGCGTGCCGCCGCCACGCTGCGGGTGGTAGTACTCGGCCTCGGGAAAGCCGTAGTCGACGAGGAAGACGGCGCCGCGCGCGAGGCGGTCGCCGAGGGTGGCGACGAAGGCGCGCGCCTGCGCATGCAGCTCGGTCGTGCTGCCGGCGGGAAAGCCCTCGTCGAGCGGCGGTCGCGCCGCCGTCGGCCGATCGGCCCACGCGAACGCCCCGCCTTCGCCGCGCACGACGCCGCGCGCCTGCCAGGTCGCGCCGTCGAAATGAAGGAGATCGACCGGCATCGCGTCGAGCACCTCGTTGGCGACGACGACGCCGGTCATCGACTCGGGCAACGCGTCGAGCCAGCGGACGCGGTCGCCGAACGCGCGCGTCGCCTCGCGCTGGCGCTCGCGCAGCGGCGCCGACAACTCGACGATCGAGTAGCTGCGGGCGCGATCGCCGAGCGCTGTCAGCAGCTCGGCCGCCAGCGCGCCGCTGCCGGCGCCGAATTCCCAGACCTCGTCGCTGCCGCTCGCCTCGAGCGCCTGCGCGACCTGGCGCGCCAGGGCGCGGCCGAACAGCGGCGACAGCTCGGGCGCGGTGACGAAGTCGCTGCCCGACGCCGGCATCCGGCCGACGATGGGGCGCCCGCTCGCGTAGTAGCCGAGCCCCGGCGCGTAGAGCGCAAGCGCCATGAAGCGGCTGAACGGAATCCAGCCGCCGGCGCGGTCGATGGCCACGCCGATCAGTCGCGCGAGAGCCGCCGATACACTGGTGTCGTCCAAGCCCTCGTGCACCGCCGCATTGTAGGAATCGTGGTCGCTCCTTCGCTTTTCGCCAACGCCGCTGCCGTCGCCGCCGATGCGTCGAACGCGCGCGCCGCCGCGCCGCGCCGCAAGCTCCCGGTCGAGGTCGCCAAGCTGAAGAAACGCCTGCATCGCCAGGTCGGCCGCGCGATCGCCGACTTCGCGATGATCGAGAACGGCGACCGCGTCATGGTCTGCGTCTCGGGGGGCAAGGACAGCTACTCGCTGCTCGACATCCTGATCGAGCTGCGCGAGCGCACGCCGATCGAGTTCGAGGTCATCGCTGTCAACCTCGACCAGAAGCAGCCGGGCTTTCCTGCCGACGTGCTGCCCGGGTACCTGGCCGGGCTCGGCGTCGACCACCGGATCGTCGAGCAGGACACCTACTAGGTCGTCAAGCGCCTGGTTCCCGAAGGCCGGACGATGTGCAGCCTCTGCTCGCGCCTGCGCCGCGGTGTTCTCTATCGCGTCGCGAGCGAACTGGGCGCGACCAAGATCGCGCTCGGACACCATCGCGACGACATGGTGGCCACGCTGTTCATGAACATGTTCTTCGGCGGACGGCTGAAAGGCATGCCGCCGAAGCTGGTCAGCGACGACGGCCGCCATGTCGTCATCCGCCCGCTCGCCTACGTCGCCGAGCGCGACCTCGCGCGCTGGGCCGCCGAGCGCGAGTTCCCGATCATTCCGTGCAACCTCTGCGGCAGCCAGCAGAACCTGCAGCGCGTACGCATCGGCGAGATGCTGCGCGGCTGGGAGCGCGAGGACCCGGGTCGGATCGACCGCATCTTCGATGCGATGGCACGGGTCGTGCCATCGCATCTCATGGACCGGAACCTGTTTCCGTTCGCAGCGCTCCAACCGACCGGCGTCGCCGACGCCGACGGCGATCGCGCCTTCGACGACGACCCCCCGGAGCCCCCGGCCGTCGCCGGACCGGACCGCGCCGGCGTCGCGCCCCGCTTCGACGCCATGCCGACGCCGTTGTTGCGTCGTGGAGAGATCGAATGACGAGGGCTCTTGCCGCGCTGATCGCCGCCGCCGCGCTGAGCGGCTGTGCATCGCTTCACAACGTCGATGCCGACGTCTCCAGCTTCAGCCGCTGGCCGGCGGGGCGCGCGCCGGCGACCTATGCGTTCGAGCGGCTGCCGTCGCAGCAGACCCAGCCGCAGCAGGCGCAGATGCTCGAGGACGCCGCCCGGCCGGCGATCGAAAGTGCCGGCCTGGTCGCCGCCGCGGAAGGCGGCGCTCCCGACGTCACGGTCCAGCTCGGCGCGCGCATCACCGAAACCGCGTTGTCGCCCTACGACGATCCGTTCTGGTACGGCGGCATGTACCCCTGGCCCCGTCCGTTCGGCTACGGCCGCTACCGCGGCTCGTACTGGGGGCCGTATGGGGGGCCGTACTGGGGCGGCGCCTGGAGTCGCGGCTACTGGGGCTACTACAGCCCGTACTACGACCGCGAGGCCGCCGTGCTGATCCGCGACAAGCGCTCGGGAGAGCCGCTCTACGAGGCGCGCGCCCAGAGCCAGGGGCCGACGGTCGGCCTGACGACCGTCCTGCCGGCGCTCTTCGTCGCCGCGATGAAGGACTTCCCCGCCGGCAGCACCGCCAACCCGCACCGGATCACCGTCGAGATGCCGCACTGAGCAGCGGCCCGAGGGCACGGCCCTCGGCGCGCACCTCCGCGTCCGCTCAGCTGGCGGCGTCGCCCATCAGGTCGCGCGCGTCGGCGCGATAGCCGCCGAGCTTCTTCGCGGCCTCGTGGCGCTGCGCCGCGCTCGCGCTGTTGTGCAGCTGGCTGGCCAGCACGCATCGGTGCGCCGTGACGCGCTCGGAATAGCGGCGGTAGCTCTCGCGCGGCGAGCGGTCGATGCCGCTCACGTACGCACGGACCTGGGCGATGGCGTCGTCGCGGCCGCTCTGGCCCTCGCGCAGGCGGCGCACCAGCGACAGCACGTCCTGCTGGCGCTCCCTGCGCTCCGCGTAGGCGACCTCGGCGTCGTACGGCGAGGTGGTCACCGAGTCGGCGACCAGGTCGCGCTGCGAGGCATCGAGGCGGCCGTACAGCATCTCGGCGCGCTCGATCTCGCGCTTGACCTCCGCCTTGAGGCGGCGCTGCAGGTTGCGCTGCAGATGGTCGTCGCGGTACTCCTCGTTGGTCTCGGCGAATCGCTTCTCGATGCTCGCGAGCTGCGCCGGCGAGAGCGTGCGGGCGACGTCGGCGATCGTCGGCGCGAGGTGCTGCAGCACCGGCTCGATGCGGCTGCGCAGCTCGCCCGCCCAGGCGCACATGCGCTCGGGTGTCGCGTCGGCGGCGACCTCGGCCTCGGCGCGCGCGAGGAGCTGCACGTAGTCGGGCAGCTGCGTGCGCCGATGCCAGCCGAGCGCGTCGTCGAGCGCGTGGCGCACCTTGAGCGATTGCTCGTTGTCGAAGTCGACGTAGCGATCGAGCCAGCGATAGGCGAGCGCGCTCGCCTGGCTGTAACCGAGCTTGACCAGGCTGCACCCGGTCATCGCGAGGACGAGCGCGACCGCCAGCACACCGATAATCGAGCGCCGGACCGTGGGCCGGCGCAATGCGGATGGCGGCATGGTGTTGAACGTCGTGGTCATGGCAGCGGGTCAGGGAACGCGGATGCGGTCGGCACGACCGAAGGTCCTGCACACCCTCGGCGGGCGGCATTTATTGCAGCATGTTCTCGGCGCCGCTGTCGGCTTGGGGGCAACCCGCACCGTCGTCGTCACCGGCCACGGCGCCGAGGAGGTCGAAAAGATCGCCCAGGCGCCGGGCCTCGCCTTCGTGCGCCAGCAGCCGCAGCTCGGCACCGGCCATGCGCTGCAGCAGGCCGCGCCGCTCCTCGACGACGCCGGAACGACGCTCGTCCTCAACGGCGACGTGCCCCTGATCGAGACCGACACGCTGCAACAGCTGGTCGCCGCCTCGGCAGGGACGCGGCTGGCTCTCCTCACCGTCGAGCTCGCCGAGCCGCGCGGCTACGGTCGCATCGTCCGGACCGCGACGAAATCGGCGCGCGATGCGATCGTCGCCATCGTCGAAGAGAAGGACACGTCGGCCGAGCAGCGCGCCATCCGCGAGATCTACACCGGCGTGATGGCGGCACCGACGCGCGCGCTCAAGCGCTGGCTCGCCGCCTTGCGCAACGACAATGCCGCCGGCGAGTACTACCTCACCGACGTCGTCGCGAGCGCGGTCGCAGAAGGCGTCGAGGTCGTCGGCGTCGGCGCGAGCGGCGAGACCGAGGTGCTCGGCGTCAACAGTCCGGCCCAGCTCGCCGACCTCGAGCGCCGCTACCAGCGCGTCGCCGCGGCGCGCCTGATGGCGGCAGGCGTTCGCCTCGCCGACCCGGAGCGCTTCGACCAGCGCGGCGAGCTGCGCTGCGGCAGCGACGTCGAGATCGACGTCGGCTGCATCTTCGAAGGGACGGTCGAGCTCGGCGACGGCGTTCGCATCGGCGCCTACTGCGTGCTCAGGAACGCGCGCGTCGGCGCCGGCGCGACGATCCGGCCCTACACCCACATCGACGGCGAGTCGCTCGGCGCGAGCGTCGGCGCGCGCGCGATCGTCGGCCCGTACGCCCGCCTGCGCGCAGGCGCGGTGCTCGGTGCCGACGTCCACGTCGGCAACTTCGTCGAGATCAAGAACTCGACCCTCGGCGACGGCGCCAAGGCCAACCACCTCGCCTACCTCGGCGACAGCGACGTCGGCGCGCGCGTCAACTACGGCGCCGGCAGCATCACCGCCAACTACGACGGCGCCAACAAGCACCGCACGACGATCGAAGCCGACGCCCACATCGGCAGCAACTGCGTCCTCGTCGCGCCGGTCGTGATCGGCGCCGGCGCGACCATCGGCGGCGGCTCGACGATCAACAAGGACGCGCCGGCCGGCGAGCTGACCGTCGCGCGGGCGCGCCAGGCGACGGTGCGCGGCTGGAAGCGGCCGGTCAAGCGCTGACGGCGGCGCGTCAGGCAGCACTCGCGGCGAGCGAGCCGACCGCGAGGCACAGGTCGGCCCACGCCTTCGCCTTCTCGGCCGGATGGCGCAGCAGGAAAGCGAGCGAGAAGGTGACGATGACCGGCACGCCCACGTATTCGTGGACGCGGCCGCGCAGACCGCCGAGCGGCGCTTCGTCGCCGAGCAGCGCCGCCGCGCCGGCGCGGCCGAGGGCGACGATGCAGCGCGGCGCGACCGTCGCGATCGCCGTTCGCAGCGCGGCCTGATCGCCGGCGCGCGTCGCCGCGTTCGCCGGCCCGGGCGCGAGCGCGCAGAGGACCGCGCGCCGCTCGCGGTCCGGCGCGACGAGGGCGATGCCGATGGCGCGCAGCATGTTGTCGAGGAGTTGCTGCTGCTGCGGGTCGGCGTCGTCGAGCGGCTCGGCGACGAGCAGCCAGTCGGCCGGCGCCAAACCCGGCAGGCGCGCAGGCGGCGCGTTCTCTTCGGCGCGGCGCGCAGGCGTCGCGTTTCCTTCGGCGCGGAGTGCAGTCGGCGTCACGGTCGCGTCGGCGCGCAGGGAGACGGCGGGCGCAGCCATGGGCGCGGCCGCGACTTCGGTCTCGGCCGCCGTCGCCGCGACCTCCGGAATCCAAAGATGGATTCCCATCTCGCGCAGCATGGCGCGCTGACGCTCAGTCCAGCGCATCGGGATCGCGTTCGTCGTCGCCGACGTCGAGGCTCATGACGACCGCGTCCTCGCGCCGGCCTTCGGGAGCCGGGTAGTAGCCCTTCCTGCGCCCGACCTGGGCGAAGCCGAGCCGGCGATAGGCATCGCGCGCCTGAAAATTGCTCTCGCGCACCTCGAGCCAGAGTCGGGTCGCGCCGCTGCGCCGGCACAGCCGGACCAGCTCGGCGAGAAGGCGCCGGGCATGCCCGCGCTGCCGCGCCGTCGGCGCGACGGTGATGTTGAGCAGGTGCATCTCGTCGACCCCCGCCATCGCCACGCAGTAGCCGATCAGGTCGCCGTCGACATGGTTCAGCGTCCACGCCGTGTAGCCGGCGACGAGCGAGTCGACGAAGTTGCCGCGCGTCCACGGAAACGGATAGACCTCGAGCTCGAGCTCGAGCACGCCATCGAGCGATGCGATCGTCATGGGGCGAACCACCGCCACCGCGGCATCAATGCGCGCACTCATGGCTTGGAAAGGGGCACCGAAGGTGCCCGCCCCTCCCTCTCGGAGGGAGGGGAGCGAAGCGGGGAGGGAGCGATCGGGTCACGCGAAGCGGAGCGAGAGGCGCGTAGCGCCTCGCGCTCTGCTTCGGTGTCGGCGACTTTGTCGCGCACATAGAGCGGCAAGGCCTGGGCAGGGTCGACGGCTGCGCCATCGGCCAAGTCGCTTTCGGCAATTCGCAGGAGCGCGAGCGCGCTCGGCGCGGCGTCAGGAAAGAGGCTTGCGCTGCCGGTCGCCAGGCGCGCGCCGAACACGCCGATCGCGTTGCCTGCGATCGCTGACGGCGGCTCGTCGCGCCAGCGCGACGCGAGCGATTCGCAGTCGGTCAGGAACGGCGCGACACGCACGGTCCAGCGTCCGTCGCCGTGTTCGTACTCGGCCGCATAGATCTGATCCATGCGCGCATCGACGAGCGCCCAGACGCGCAGCGTCGTCGCGTCGCCGCGCGCGACCTCGGCGACCGCGAGCAGGCTGTCGATCGCCAGGACGCGCTTGCCGGCGCCGAACGCCAGGCCTTGCGCGACCGAGCACGCCGTGCGCAGCCCGGTGAACGCGCCCGGGCCGCGCCCGAACGCGATCGCGTCGAGTTCGGCGATGCCGATTCCCGCCTCGCGCAGCAGGCCGAGGATCGCCGGCAGCAACGACGCCGATGCGCGCGCGCCGCCCTCGCCTTCGTGCGCGACGACGCGCTCGCCGCGGCGCAACGCGATCGTCATCCGCTCGGTTGCGGTGTCGAAGGCGATCAGCGTCGCCATGGCGATGGCGGCGATGGCGCAACGCCGAAAAGTCTCATCGCGACGAGTTTAGCGGCGCCGCTTCGCGCCGATCGCGCCGCCGATCGCATGCGATCATCGGCGCATGCGATCGCGATCCATGGCTTCGACGGCGCCCGGCCGCCGCGCCGTCGCGCGCCGTGCGGTCCTCGTCGCCGCGCTGCTCCTCGCCGTCGCCTTGCCGGCTGCGCCGGCTCCGACCGGGACGCCGCCGGCGATCGCCGGCAAGCCGACCGAGACGCGCGGCCTGCCACGCACCGTCGAGGCGGCGCTCGCCCGCGGCGGCGTGCCGCGCGATGCGATGGTCGCCTGGGTGCAGGAGGTCGACGCGGCCCGGCCGCGGCTCGCCTGGCAGGCCGACAAGCCCGTCAATCCCGCCTCGCTGATGAAGCTCGTCACCACCTTCGCGGGCCTCGAGCTGCTCGGCCCGGCCTACACCTGGTCGACGCCGGTGTGGCTGAACGGAACGATCGCCGATGGCGTGCTCACGGGCAACGTCGTCATCAAGGGCAGCGGCGATCCGAAGCTCGTCCTCGAGCGCATGTGGCTGCTGATGCGGCGCGTCCAGCAGGCGGGCGTGCGCGAGATCCGCGGCGACATCGTCCTCGACCGCAGCGCCTTCGTTCCCGGCGAGCTCAACCCGGCCGATTTCGACGGCGAGCCGCTGCGGCCCTACAACGCCAGTGCCGACGCGCTGCTGCTCAACTACCGCGCCGTGCTGCTCACCTTCACCCCCGAGCCCGGGCGCGGCGTCGCGACGATCGCGGTCGATCCGCCGCTGGCCGGAGTCCGCATCGATTCGTCCGTGCCGCTGACGTCGGGCCCGTGCGACGACTGGCGCGGCGCGCTCAAGGCCGAGTTCGCCGACCCGGCCAGGATGCACCTCGCCGGCGCGTTCCAGATCGCGTGCGGCGAGAAGGTCTGGCCGATCGCGTATGCCGATCCGAAGACCTACAACGAGCGCGCCCTCGCCGGGCTCTGGGCCGAGCTCGGCGGCAAGCTCACCGGCGTCGTCCGCGACGGCGCAGCGCCGCCGTTGACACCGAGCTTCGAGCTCCGCTCGCCGACGCTCGCCGAGGTGATCCGCGACATCAACAAGCTCAGCAACAATGTGATGGCGCAGCAGCTGTTCCTCACCCTCGGCGCGACCCAGCGCGGCGCCGGCACGCCGGAGGCGGCGCGCGAGGTCGTTCGCCAGTGGTTGCGCGGCCGCGTCGGCGCGGCGGCGAACAGCGCGGTGATCACGAACGGCTCCGGCCTGACGCGCGATTCGCGCCTTACCGCGACGACCCTCGGCCGCCTGCTCCAGTCGGCCTGGTCGAGCGCGGTCATGCCTGAGCTGATGAGCTCGCTGCCGGTCGCCGGCATCGACGGTACGCTGCGCCGATCGAAAGGCGTGCAGGGCCGCGCCCACCTCAAGACCGGCTCGCTGCGCGACGTCGTCGGCGTCGCCGGCTACGTGCTGGCCGATTCCGGCCGCCGCTACGCGGTCGTCGCCATCGTCAATCACCCGAGTGCCAACGCCGCCCGACCCGCGCTCGAGGCCATCACCGAATGGGCGGCGAGCGACGCGCCTGCGCTCGCGCCCGTCGCCCCAGGCGACCCGCCCTAGCCTTCGCCTAGAACGGGTTGTTCTGTGCGCGCGAGATCGCCGCGCTGCCGATGTAGAGTTGCGCGCTCGCGCTGAGGTGCAGGTCGTCGGCCCAGAAGTAGGTCGAACTGCCGCCGGTGATGAAGGTCTGCGCCGTGCAGTCGAGGATCGACGGCGGCGTCAGCGCCGACTTGGTGAGGTCGCAGACGGCGGTGAGGGGGTTGGTGAATCCCCCGAAGCCCGGGATCTTGACGACCTGGACGGTCAGCTCGTCGAGCAGGATGAGGCCGATCTTGCGGCCGTCGTTGACGATCGTCGCCCGCATCGAGGCGTTGAAGCGCTGGCTGAGCTGGCTCAGGAGCGCGGCGCGGTCGGTGTCAGCGTGCGCCTGGCGTTCGTTGATGCCATAGGGCGAGAAGCCGACATCCATGATGGTCGAAAGCAGCACCTTGGCGCCGGTGTCGGTGATGCGATTGACCTGGCGGCCGACCTCGGCGCCCTGCGCCTCGACGTTGGCGACGAGCTGATCGGCGCCGACCGCGGGGTACTTCTGGTACTCGGCGAGGACGTCGTGCTCGCCGATCAGCACCGTCGTCATGTCGCCGGGGCCGAGCGGGCTGTCTGCCTGCTGGGCGTCGATCTGCGCGGCAAGGTCGGAGGCGCGGGCGCCGAATGCGGCGCGGATGCGGCTGACGGGCGCTGCGACCGCCGTGGCAGGCGGGTTGCACTCCGGGAAGACCAGGCCATAGGAAGCAGCGAGGCTCTGCGTCCAGATCGCATTGAGGGTGCAGGCGATCGTCAGGTCGGTCGCCGACACGGTGGCGTTGACGCTGTACTTGTTGCCGTTGGCGTCGTTGCGGGTGTCGACGATGAGGCTCGACTCGTCGCCGAAGGCGATCACCCGGGTTGCGTGGAAGCGCGTCGTCGGCTCGCCGCTGCCGCCGCAGGCGGCCACGAGCAGCGTGGCGACCAGGGCGGCAGCGCCCAGGCGGCGCGCGCGCTTTTCTCTCGAATTCACTGTCATTCCAAAAGGCTCCAGGATGGGAATGGTCGGGATCAGGATGCCGCCGCGCGGCCGAGCCGATCGCGAACGCCGTCCCATTCGGGACCGGGCGGCGGCTCTTCGACCCAGATCAGAGGCACGCCCTCGCGGTCGAGTTCGCGCAGGATCGAAAACAATTCGTGCGCCGCCTGCTCGGGTCGGGCCGGCATGCGCCGATGCACGACCCCGGGAGCGACGCCGGAAGGGATCGACCGGGAATATACCGCCAGCCTCAGGGGCTCCGCGCCGAGCACCTGAAGCGCCGTGCGCAGCATGTCGGTGGTCATGACGCGCAGCTTGGCCGTCGGCGCATAGTGAGCCGCCAACGTGCCCGGGGCGCGTGGCGCGGCCGCGTCCGGGTCGTGAAGGGGCTCGCCGGCGGCCTCCTCGATCTGGCCCGGCGTCAGGATGCCGGGGCGGAGCAGCACCGGCCGGCCGGTCGAGCAGTCGACGATGGCCGACTCGATGCCGATGCGCGAAGCGCCGCCGTCGAGGACCGGCAGCGCGTCGCCGAATTCCTCGCCGACGTGCGCCGCCGTGGTCGCGCTGACCCGGCCGAAGCGGTTCGCGCTCGGCGCGGCGATGCCGGGAACGCCGACCTCGGCCGCCTTGGCGAGCAGCGCGTGTGCGACCGGGTGCGCCGGGCAACGCAGGCCGATCGTTCCCTGGCCGGCGGCTGCGGCGTCGGCGACGCCGGGTCGGCGCGCGACGATCACCGTCAGCGGTCCGGGCCAGAACGCGTCGACGAGGCGCACCGCGACCGGCGCCAGCGTCGCCGCGAACCGCTCGGCGCCGGCGCGGTCGGCGACGTGAACGATCAGCGGGTGCCCGGTCGGCCGCCCTTTGAGGGCGAAGATCTTGGCGACCGCCTCGTCGCTGTCGGCGCGCGCGCCGAGGCCGTACACGGTTTCGGTCGGAAACGCGACCAGCTCGCCGGCGGCGATCAGCGCGGCGCCCTGATCGATGGCGGCGGCGTCGAGGCCGTCGAGCCGCATCGCCTAGATCGCCGCCAGGCCGACCGCCGTCGCGAGGCCGGTCGCCGCGAAGCCGGTCGCTTCGGCCAGGCCGAGCCGGCGCGCCGCGTCGGCGGCGCGCACCTCCGCCTCGGCGGAATTCGCCGCGGTCAGCGTGAGATGGCCCATCTTGCGGCCGGCTCGCGCCTCTTCCTTGCCGTACAGGTGCAGGTGGGCACCGGGCAGGGCGAGCACGTCGCGCCAGTCGGGCGCCTGGCCGTCCTGCCAGAGATCGCCGAGCAGGTTGAGCATCACGCACGGCGAATGCAGGCGCGGCGCGGCCAGCGGCGCCCCGGTCATCGCCCGCACCTGCAGCTCGAACTGCGAGACGTCGCACGCGTCGAGGCTGTAGTGCCCCGAGTTGTGCGGCCGCGGCGCCATCTCGTTGGCGACCAGCGAGCCGTCGGCGAGGACGAAGAACTCGACGCACAGGACGCCGACGTAGTCGAGCGCCTC